>JACDJB010001146.1_pt1 | contig 22489 bp, 19 predicted proteins | sample 7454121 | NCBI WGS metagenome assembly JACDJB01 (sample SAMN14253290, study PRJNA609438) | sludge metagenome | isolation source: sludge after 25d culture with pyrite | collected 2018-12-20
GACGGTGATGGCCTGGTACTTGAGGTCAGGTCAAGTGGTCAAAAAGCCTGGCTGTATCGTTACCGTGTCCACGGACGTCAAGAAAAGCTCTCGCTAGGCAGCTATCCAGAAATCCCTCTGGCCCGTGCCCGCGAACTCCATTTCGAGGCACGTAAAGAGGTTGCCGAAGGGAAATCCCCTGCGAAGGGCAAACAGGAAGAAAAACGACGCCTGTCAGATGATCTACAGACTGTTCGGGGATTGGCCAAGGCTTACATGGATGATCATGTCTCCAAGCTGGCATCCTCTAGCCGGGCAAGAGCCTACATCGAACAAAAAATACTTCCTGCTATTGGCAATGAGTTCCTGCACGAAGTCAGTCCGGCAGACTGTGTGGCAATCGTCGACAAGATCAAGCGTGGGGGCGCCCCTGCCGTAGCGCGGAAGGTGCTTGAGCAGCTTCGCGGACTTTTCGGATACGCTGTCGACCGGCATCTCATGGTAGTAAACCCTGCGGCCCAGGTACGTGCTGCCAAGATCATCGGCAGTAAACCACCTCGGGAAAGGGCGTTGTCATCAGTTGAGATCGGCCGTTTCCTCCAGACGGTGGATGCCCTGCCGACCTGTCAGAGCAATCGCATCGCCTTCCGCCTCATCCTGCTCACCTTGTGTCGGAAGGGCGAACTAATCAAGACCAAATGGGAGGACGTGGACTTCGATCGCGCCGAATGGCGCATGCCCCAGGACAACGTGAAGACGCGCAACGCCCACATCGTCTATCTATCGCGTCAAGCGCTCACCTTGTTCTCGGAACTGCGCGGCCTTGCCGGTCGCAGTCCATGGGTATTGCCAGGGCGTGATCCGGGGAAGCCGATCAGTCTCACCACACTGAACCAAGCCATCTACGTTGCGAAGAAGAAGCCCGGCCTGGAGTGGCTGGGCGACATCTGGATTCATGACCTGCGCCGGACCGCCTCGACACATCTCCACGAAATGGGCTGGGACTCTGATGTCATCGAGAAGGCGCTAAACCATGCCATCGGTGGAATCAGGGGCGTCTACAATCGCGCCCAATACTCCGAGCCCAGAAAAGAAATGCTGCAATCGTGGGCTAATTATGTTGAGGGCTTAGAGAATGGATCCAGCGTTGTTCCGATCCGTAAGTCAGGACTATGAACGCCACGTTGGTTCGCTGGTGCGCCGACTTGCCTGCCGCTGAAAGCGGCCGCCTAACACGGCGGCAGGCTCGTTTGATCAGCCTATGACTGTGTGCGGACGCAGTGGGGCTGTCTAGCTAGATATCGAACCGTTCATATTCCAGAACCCACGCCGTCAGTTCACGGAGGCGATCCCGATCTCCGTTTTCCAGCGTAGCGATGAAGCGGGAAACCGCCTGCGGATAGGTCTCCCCTTCTCGCCTTTCGATCTCAACGCGGCCACTCGGCCAGGCTTTTGACTGTAGCAGTCGACCTGCTGCAATCAGCGCGCGGGCCTGGGCCTCATTCATTCACTGGCGATCAGCCAACGCGCGCATGAGATCCGCGCTCTGCGTCTGCAAGGCATCAACCTGCCCGCGTAGCCGAGCCGCTTCCTCTCGGGCCTTAGCAGCCTCTTTGCGGTCGCTATCGCGCTCGGCGTGTGCCTTGGTCAATCTCTCCGCAACACGATTCGCCTCGGCCGCTGCCTGCTTGCGCTGCTCCTGATGCGTCTGAACGGCGGCCTCGGCCTTGGCCTTCACGGACGCCAACTCGGTGCGTGCCGCGTCGCGTTCGGTGACAGTATCCTGAAAAGCCTTCTTCTGCCCGGCTAGCTCGCGCTGGTAACGGCTGCGCTCAGCTTCAAAACCGGCATTAAGGCGACCTATCTCGGCAGCGTGTTCCTCGGCTGCCGCCTTGGCAGCCTGCTCGGTCAGAGCAAGGCGCTCCCGGACTTGGGCCAGCTCAATGGCTTGCGCTTGGCTGACGGCCTGCTGGTCGGCCAGAATCTTTTCAAGCCCTGAGGCTGCGGTTTTCACTTCCTCCAGCTGGTTTTCCAGATCATCGACCGTCTGCGCTGCGTCGGCCAATTCTCGCTCAGCAAATTCACGCTGTTCACCTGCGGTTCGGATGACTTCGGCAACGCGTCGCTCGGCCGTTTTAACGGCCTTGTCGTTCAGCTCGACAGCCAGCGTCGCCAAGCGCTCCGTAAGCGCTTTGGTCACAGTAGCCATCTCCTCGGCAACCTCAACGGGCAGCTCTGCAACCGGCTCTGCCTTAGCGACTGATTGGCTGCTGACGTGCTCCTCCCACACCTGTTTGAGGCGGGCAGGATTGCCGCCGCCGATTTTCTGGCGAATGGCGAAACCCGTCACGGCGCGGCCGGCAGCATGTAGCTCCTGGCCTGCACTGATGATCGACTCTGTAGTGAATTCTGCCGGACGCATGGATGGCCCCTCCTGAACAAAACAAACGAATAAACAAACAAACGAACTAACGATCGCAGTTCAAGTTTGATCGGCAGCTAGCTCGCTGCCGGTTTTTTGGTGTTTTCTGTCCACACACACGCTTTCAATCTTCACCAGGAAGCAGGATGGTGATGACCGGATCGCCGTCGTCTCCGGGCCCAATGTGCGCGACTAATTTCACCAAGCGTGGCCGCACGCCGCGTCCGCCACGGGGTACGCGGTAGAGCTGGAAAACAAGTCTCTGTGCACCAGCGCCACGACGCGCAGCGTTCATCGCCATCCACAGCACGTCCCACAATCTCCCCGCTTCGTCTTGATAGGTCTGGCTGCGGTTGTCTGCCTCGCCCCACTCCACACAATCGCCCCACACTCCGCGGGTGACAGCTACCGGGATGCGGAATCCGACCTCTCTTGCCACCTCGTCGACGCAAATCAGCTGACCGTCCTCGATGGCCTGCTTGCGGGTGTAGCTGTAAATCACTTCACCGAAAATCTCGTTCATCGTGTTCATATGGACCTCCTCAGGTTGATGGTTGCTTGCGGGTATCTCGCGAACTGGGTTTCAAAACTGCCGGATTCGAAGATTCTGGAGCCCCGGCTTTTCTGCTCCGGCGCTGGCTGGTGTCCTGCTTGCCCGCGCTGCCGTCTTTCGTGAGTTCCTTCGCCCTTGCGACGGGTTTAGGCGGGGGGATGAGGGATGCAATGGGACGTGGAATAAATGTCGGTGCCCGCGCGCGCAGCGCGGCTTGGCGGGTGGCGGCGTTTTATGCCGCGAAAGCCCCTTGCAAGGCGTGTAGCGCCGTTCCCTCAGCAGACCAGCTATGGTCGCGAACTAAGGGCGAAGGAACTCACGAAAGATGGTGTGGATTACGCGGAAGCACCGGCTGCGACGGTGCGTGGTTGAAGGTTTCCCGGCCAGCGCGATGCCGGAGGCATGGCGCTGACAACCGCTGTTGCCGCCGGAACGGCGGAGTGGAGCCGACGCCGCAGGCGTGGGCGGAGCGGAAGAGATGGAGAAGCGCCGCTGCGCCGTCTGCGCGGGGATATAAGGCACTACCCAGGAGGCTGAGTAATACTGAGGAGTATATATACTCCACAGCATTACTCATGCCTCCCTCCAGAATCCCTGTGTGGCAGCTTCCCCAGGCGTGACGCAGGGACGTACCCTGGGGACCAGATATCAGAGTTAATGCAGTGCTGTGGAGTATATATACTCTACAGCATTGCGTTATTTTGCGGCGCCCCCTACCAGAGCCCCCGTATCGCACCAGGCATACGGCTGTCTAGCTAGACACAGGATCCAGGAGATTGATGCAGTGCTGTGGAGTATATATACTCCACAGCATTGCGTCATTTTGCGGCGACCTCTACCTGAGGCCCCCGCATCGCACCAGACGTCCGGCTGCCTAAGCCGGATGGAGGCCACTTGAGAGGCGGTTTCGTCGCTAGACATATATGATTGAGAGTGCCATGCTGCGAAGTATATATACTTCACAGCGTGGCACTGTCCGGATCTAACTCAAATGAACAAAACACGAATTCAGATAGCAAAGCCGGACATCGTTGCCTTCTTTGATGCGCACGCCAAGCGCATCCTTAAGTTGAAGGAGATCGCGGCCATCTTGTCTCATGAGCGGGGATTTTGGCGCCTTGCGCAGCGCACCAACACGCAGCAATTCATCAGATTTCTAATTGAAAATGGCAAGCTCAAGCAGCTTGATTTCCCCTTCCCCTATCGGTCCGAAACCCGCTACGTTTGGGGTGATGTTCCTCTGCTGGAGGTTCTGCTCACGCTGAAAAAGGATGCCTACTTCAGCCACTACACTGCGGTTCGTATGCACGGCCTTACCGAGCAGGTGCCAAAGACAATTTACCTGAACCACGAACAGCGCCCCCAGCCCCAGAACCCTCACCTGGAACAGGGCAGAATTGCGGCGGCTTTCAGCCGGCGACCCCGGGTGTCTCAAAACGCCATCGACTTCGGCGATGTACGCATCTGCATGGTGAATGGCATGCACACAAACCAGCTGGGGGTTGTCGACGAGGAAGTCAGCTATGACGGCGATACGAAAGTCAGTGTGCGATTGACCAATATTGAGCGCACCTTGATCGACATTGCAGTGCGACCGGCATACTCTGGCGGTGTATTTGAAGTGTTGAAAGCTTTTCGACTGGCCAAAGACCAGGTATCAGTCAATGCTCTGGCCGCGATGTTACGGAAACTGAAATACGTTTACCCATACCACCAGGCAATTGGGTATTACCTTGAGCGCGCGGGCTACAAATCAAGCCTTCTCGATTTGCTGCGGAGCTTCCCGATGGATTACGACTTTTACCTTGCACATGAAATGGGTGAAACGGAATACGTCAAAGACTGGCGGCTATTTGTTCCAAAGGGGTTCTAGTCTGGCTACGAGCGCGAGCACAAAGTCAAAGTAAAAATCGAAGTCTTCCAGCCTTGTTCCTGGTGCAACTGTCGCTTGCACAGCGGGGAAATCCGCGCGATGGAATTCGCGAAACTCTCCGATCTTGCCCAGCAATGAGAGGGGGACTCTTTTTACATCAAACATTCCCGCAAGTGTTTCCAACGTTTGCTCCGATGTGAGGTCGAGAGCAAGCTGGGTCTCGAGTACGTGAATATCAACGAAGTCCCGTGCACGTGCGCTGCCAGCTCTACCCCGTTTGATCACACTGCCGTATTCGGGCATCTGCTGACAGATGGCGCGCAGTTTTTCGCATACGATCATCTCGGGCGAGTAGACGAAAATCCGATAGCCATCCAGCTCTGCTTGCAGCTTGCCGTCCGTGTACTCGAACCGGCTCACATCAATTAGAAATTTTTTCCCCTGCCCGATTGATACTGCCCGCTTGCGCAGTTGATCAACGTCACCCTCGTATTCTTTGTATTGCGCATATGGAATCAGTTTGAATTCGACGGCATATCCGCCCCAAAATCCGGCCATATCCTCAGAAATGGCGTGGGGTTTCTCTTCCATCCTGACATCAAATACTGAATACCCATTTTGAAGAAAAGTCTTGCGTAGTGTTCTCTCAACACGGCCGCGGAAAACTTCCACATCCTCCGGCCAGTCATGGCGCATGGAAAAATCGAGATCAAGTGAATACCGAGTGCCGAGACGGTGGATCAGACTTAATGCATTCCCCCCCTTCAATACCAGGTTGTCGAACAACTCGTCATCTGCAAACATTGCCGTAACAGCAATGCGCTTGATCTCTTCCAGAGTCAGTACGCTGTCAGGTTTTTCTCCCGCCGTTTTCTTCGCCATGTGCATGCCGCTGATTTACTGCATCTTACGTGTGAGGCGAACTATGCCGCTGTCCGCAACGTCTATGGACGCGCCTCTTTCCCGGCGTTCCCCCCTAGCTAGCGGCCCACGCAGGAAAACGCGCCCCAGCGCTATTTCACTGCCGCCACTCTCGTTTCTGCCCCACGTTCTCATCTTGGTATCCCTAAGAACCTAGCCTGTCAGGTCGTCGAGAAACTCGGAGGCAGGGTCAACGCTGGTCACTAGCAGGTGGTCACGCGCACGGGTACAGGCCACATAAAGGAGGTGGCGCTCCGTGTTGTAGACCTCCTCAAGGTCGGCCTCGTCCGCCACGTCCTCAATCCGGGCTTGAAGGGGGATGATTTCATCGTCGCAGGCCATCACCACCACGGCGCGGAACTCCAGGCCCTTGGCCAAATGCATGGTGCTAATGGAAGCCTTGCCGCTTACCGTTTCCACATGATCGTCCAGGATCTTGTAAGGCAGCCCGGCCGCGGTCACGGCCGCCGTGGCACGCTCCAGCTCCGAATTGGAACGCACGAACACCCCGATCTCGTGCGGAGCCAGCCCCTCCTTAATCCGGTCGCCCAGCCAGGCAGCGACTGCACTGCCCTCCTCGTCCTGGCTGTCGAATATCCGGATGGCAGGCGCCGGGCCGTTGAATACGGAAACCGTGCCGCGCCGCGTTTCCACATTGCCGTCGATATCGGCCACCTCCGGCCCCAGCAGCTGATCGGCCTGCGCCCGGATCTGGTGCGAGGTGCGGTAATTAATGTTCAGGGTGCGCGAGCGACCTCGTATGTCCACCCCGAGCGATTTCCAGGAGAACGGCTGCTGGAAGATACGTTGGCCGAGATCACCGGCAAAGAACAGTGCATTGGGCCGGTCTGCGCCCATGGCAGCTAGGAACCGCAGTTGGGCCACGCTGATGTCCTGCGCCTCGTCGACCACCACGTGTTCAAAGGGCGGGTGCTTGCGGCCGGCCAAATCCTGAGCCAGCCGATTGAACAGGCCAGCATAGGTGGTCACCCCCTCATCTTTGAGGCGGCCACGGACAGCATCGAACACCGACCAGAGTGCAGCACGTTGGGCTTCGGGCAGGCGGGTTTTGCGCCCCAAGCGCTTTACGTCACGGTAGGCCTCCCAGCTATCAAGCTGCCAGGTGTCCACCAGGTCTTCCCACTCTGTCAGCAGAAAATTGAGCGTGAACTTCAGGCCGGTTGCCTTGGCTGCGGCATCTTCCAGCCACTGTCTGACTTGATCGCGCGAGGCAATCCGGGGGCGGCCAAACCGCTGTTCGTAGAGCCTCTCGCCGATAGCATTCATGGCGTGGACTTCCAGCCGCTCCGCCAGGCGTGGCTCATTGCTGATCAGACGCCGGAGCTTGGTGCGTAGCGCATTCGCCAGTGTGTCGGAGAAAGTGGCCAGCAACACGCGGGATTCGGGCTGGCTGCGGGCCAAGAACACAGCGCGGTGCAGGGCCACGATGGTCTTCCCTGTACCTGCCGAGCCGGAAACACGCGCTGGGCCGCTGTAGTCGCGCTCCACCCACTGCCGCTGGGCGGGGTGCAAAAAGGTCGTCCACTTTTCCCAAGGATATGCCAGCGCCCGCTCAAGCTCCTCGACATCGTTCATCACCCGGAAGCGTCGCAGGGCATCCGGGTGGCTGTAGGGGTCGCTACCCGCAACCACACGTTGGCTAACCTGCGGTGTGCCCCCCGTTGCCAACTCCAGCAGGGCCTCGGCCGCTTCGCCTGGCAGATGATCCGCCAGTTCCAACAGACTGTCCTCGTCAGCCAGACGCACATCCGGCAACCACTCCACCGGCACGCCGTAGCTCAGCAGCGTTTCTTCTGCGACATGGTCGAACAGCCTTGGCTTTGCCGGCGCGGCGCGCTCGACCTCGACATATTTCGGGATGGTGATTTCCTGCACCGTTTCCCGGATCTCGACGAGCTGAGCCGCGCCGGTTGTCGGGTGCGCCTCCAGCTTGCGACGTTCGGCCCATTCGTAAGCCTTGTCGTGATGATCCACGTAGCACAGCAGCAAGCTGGACGCCGTCTTGTGCACGATCAGGCGGATGTCGCTGCTCACCCGCACCGACCAGAAGTTTTTGTCACGGGCCTTGTCGAGCTTGTGGAAGCTCATGCCCGGATTGGCAGGGTTCAGTTGGAGATCAAAAGCGGTTGTTTTGACGGCCTTCTGCTCATCGCCCGTGAGCTTCGCGAGGCTATCAGTGAAGGTGTCGGCGATGCGGAAGTCCATAAACCTTCAGTCCCCATGTTTGGGTGGATTGAACACATCCAAGTGCTTGAACATCGAAACACGCCGCCCGGATGCTTTTACTCCCTCAATCAGCTTGAAGTCGGGAGCATCCTTAAAGAGCTTTCCTCGGCCGCTCATCGAAAGCTTAGCAATGGGGTCCTTGAGCCTTGGCTTGGCTTTCAATAGTTTCACTAGGTCATTACTGGCGAGAAAATATGCGATCCAGGAGATGAGATATTTGTTCCGGGGTTCGTCAGCGGACAGCTTGTGCAAGTAAGCTTCAAGATGGCTGACAAGCGGCCCGGTTAGAGCATTTCCAGAGTCGCTCCGAATTACTTGCTCAAGAATGGCCATGACTTTTGGGAACGCCTTGACCCGCAACGGACCAAGCATGAGCAACATGCTGACAACCTTCTCCAGATTGAAGCGACCAATCGTTATCTTCAGCCTTCCTTGCTTGGTTGTAATGTCGGCCAAAAAGCGGTCAATCACGCCCGTCCCAGGGAGGGCGCGATCGATTTCAACAACGGCAAGGTAAAGTTCCCTGAACTGTTTCCATGTCAGGCGTCTCTTCTTTGTTGGATAGGCAAGGTGATAGCGAGACACCCAGGGTCTGAAAAGCCCATCCGGCAGGGCTGAAATCGCAGTTTTCTCGTCGCTCAGCTCAAGGTTGAACTCCTTGAGGGAGATCTGAAGCATCTTGACGACTTGCTTTCCAGCCGATTCAGACGAAACAAGAATTCGATAGTCATCCTTGAATCGAACTGCTTCACACTCAATCCCGTTCTTTTTTAGCTCAGCGGTGAAAACACGGTCCACAGCCGAAGCAATGATTTCTGCTGCAATGTCGGAAACCACCGGGCCAATCGGAAGGCCGTTGGTACATCCATCATTAGCGAATTGGAAAAGCTTATCCAGCCGATTCCCGACGAACTTCAGATCGCGCCTATTCTTCCCCTTACCACCCTCGCGTATTGATCGTTTTCCATGAATCGCCCAGGCCAGGCTGTGGGTGTAGATGGAGGGGTAAAAGTTCTTGATATCCGCCTTGACGAGGTGCGTGTATTTGTAGGCCACAGTAGCCAAGGCATCATCCGTCATTGCGATGAACTCGTAGATCATTCGCCCACTTCGCAGTTCGCCCACTCGTCCCGGCGTTTTCCGCATAACGGGAACGGGAAAGCTGTACGACGAAACGACGCTATCTGATGGAATCATCGCGTCGACAATCGACTTCCAGTTTCGAGTAAGGTGGTAAGCGATGTCGTTGTGAATCTTCGGATCGATGATTCCGAACGTCCGATCGGTCAGTTCCGTTTTTGGAAAATGAACCCGAACATATTCGCATTCCGTGAGCCCCTTGAATTTCTTCTTCGGGTCGAAATACCTCGTTTGCTTTTTCGGCATATCCACCACGCGAAAACACGGTGGAAGCACATAAGCCTCTGGAAAATAGCCGTGCTCCAGCAACCAACGATAGACTTCCGCAGGTTTCAGCGCACGAGCTAAATCGTGCGTTGTCGTTCGGTGTTCCTGAATAGGGCTAGCGGCTGGCATCGAAAAATTCGTTTCTCACACCACCCTAAACACCTTCATCACCTCATCCCCCAGGTGATTGATGACCTTAACCGCAATCCGCCCGGACTTGGGCTTGTCGAAGGGCCGTGAGGTGTCGCTGTTCAGCGTCGCCCAGGCGTCTTCGTTGACTTCCGCTTTCAGCGTGGTTTTCAGCGCCTTGTAGGGGTCGTTGGCGCCGAGGAAGTAGGCATGGCGGACGAAGAAACTTTCTTCGTTGTAATCGGTGTCGATGAACCAGCAGGCGATGCCTTCGGCGCCATCGCTGCGGACTTCACCGGTGTTGGGGTGGAAGACGTCGACGCCGTTGACCTTGACGCGAACCTGGCCGCCCTCGGCGTCGAGGATGTCGATGTCGGGCTCGCCGAAGATGATGAACAGGTTGCCCTTGCCGGTGTTCTTGAGGTCTTCGGCCATGTGCAGGTCAGCGTTCATGCGGGCCTTGAGCACGGGGATGCGGCCGAGCTTGTCGAACTCGGAGGAATGCGCGTCGTAGTTGAAGGCGCAGGCGATGAGCACGTCGAAACCGGCGTCGCCGGCCTCGCGGGCAGCAGCGACCAGGTCGGGGCGGGAGACGGTGCCGAACTCGGGGCCGATGAAAATGGCGGCGCGCTTTTCGGTGCCGGACTCTTCCCCGCCTTCGAAGTAACGGCCATCGGCGCAGACCAGGTCGCCCGGCCACGGGGTCAGTGCGGTGAAGCTGATCTTGTCTTCCTTGTGCGCCTGCTGCACGCCGGCGGTCTTTAGGTTCTCCAGGATCATCTGGACGAAATCGCGTTCCTCGCCGTAACCAGGTTCGGATTCGGCAACGCGGTCAATCAGCTCGTCGTTCTCGTCCACGGCCAGCACGCGGTGGGGTGACAGGCTCTCGACCGTGAACGGCCCGGCGACGCGGACCTTCTTCTTGTCCTCGTAGGGCTTATCGTAGAGATATTCGAACTCGGCCTTGGCGGCGATGGAGGCGTCGATTTCCTTCTGGCGCGCGATGCGGGCCTGCCACCAGTCGGCATGCAGTTTCTTCGCAACATCGGGCCATTTCGCGTCGGCGTCGCGGGGGATTTCCCACTCCTGCCATTGTTTGCCCAACGCCTTGTTGAGTTGCTCTCGCAACAACTCCAGCGTCATCTGGAACTTGTCCCAGATGACGTCGATCTCGGCGTTGCTGGTGATAGAGCTAAGCATGATGTGCGGCACGCGCTCGTAGATAAAACCCTGGCGGATGTTGCCGCGTGTGGGCTGGCTGGAGGGCGCGCTACGAGTGACTTCGGCTTCCTTGATCTGGCCGTCGCGGCTATCGGCGAGCAGGTAGTAGGGGTAGCGGGCGCCCATGATGCGGGCGCGCGCCAGCGCCAGCGCCACGCGCGAGGTATCTATGGTGATCCAGCGGCGTCCCCATTGCTCGGCGACGGTGGCGGTAGTGCCAGAACCGCAGGTTGGATCGAGCACGAGGTCACCGGGGTCAGTTGCCATAAGGAGGCACTTTTGGATTTGTCGAGTTGACGTCTGAACAACATATATCTTCTCGTAGGACGTACTGGCCGACCCTGAATCAGTCCAAATGTTGCTCATTGTTGAGAGCGGATTGTCCTCGTGGAAAGCAACCAAATACGGTAACGAACCATGGAGAACCAGGCGATTGGCCTTGATGAGGGTGTCAATGCCCTTGCGATTTGTCCGCCAACTCTTTTTGTTCTTTTGAACCTGAAATCCGTGGAAGTCAAAATCGAAGATGCACGTTGGCGTGTAACCCGACGACAGCATTCCTTGGGGACAATAGAGTCGCCAGTCTTTTGGCAGGGACTCCAAGTTCTCCTCTTCCTCCGCAGCGAGTTTTCGGCGTTCACCGGATGGCAACTCGACATAGTCGTATCGCGATTCTGACCCCTTCGCCTTCAAATCGAAGATGGGTCTGAATTTGATGTTTGGCTTCGATTTTGCGTACCAGAGCACGTAATCAGTAACGTTAGCCATCCCCCCAGTCCCCAGGGGGGAAAGCTTCTTGAGTGTGATTTGAGAAAAGAAATTTTCATCTCCAAAGACTTCATCCAGCAATGTTCGGATGCGGTGGACGTTTTCATCCCCGATCTGAACAAAGATCGAGCCGGAATCGGTCAACAAATCTCTCGCCACGGTCAGTCGGTCACGCAGGTAAGTCAAGTAGGAGTGAATACCATCGCGCCAAGTATCCCGAAAGGCCTTCACCTGTTCCGGCTCGCGAGTGATGTGGTCGGTGTTGCCGTCCTTCACGTCTCGGCTGGTCGTTGACCACTGGAAGTTGCTGTTGAATTTGATGCCGTAGGGCGGATCGAAATAAATGCACTGCACCTTGCCTCGCAGGCCTTCGCGCTCAGCCAAGCTGGCCATGACTTGGAGGCTGTCGCCGAGGATCATGCGGTTGGCCCAGTGGGCGTCGTGCTGGTAGAACTCGGTCTTGGCGTTGTCGTCGGGCAGGCCGTTGAAGTCGGCGAACATGTCGACCTGCGCATCGGCGGCCTTTTCGTCGACCTCGCTGCGCCGGCGCAGGTCGTCGATCAGCACCTTGGGGTGGACCTTTTCCTGGATGTAGAGCGGCGGCGCGTGGACGACGAGGTCGGACCAGTCCTGCTCGTCCTTGCCGCGCCAGACCAGTTGCGGGTCGAGGTCGCGGTTGCGGCGCTCGTAGGCGACGCGGACGGGCGACTGCTCTTCCTTCTGCATCACCGACTGGTATTCGGCGGTGGGGATGTTCTTGCGGGTGGCCTCGTCGTGCTTGAGCGTTTCGACGGTCAGCGGGGTCTTGGGTTTCTTGGCCATGTCAGTTGTCCTTCACCGCCGGCGTGGCGGCCGCGGCTTCGATCATCTTGTTGAACTCGGATTCGACTTTCTTCTGGAAATCGGACTCGATCTGGTACACCTCGGTGAACTCCGCAAAGGCCCAGCGGCCGTATTGCTTGAGGTTGTTCACGCCGGGCACCCAGTAGGTTTCCATGGTGGATTTCTTTTCCTTGGCGTCCTCGCGACGGTAGCCCTTGATCTCGACGATCAGGTGCAAGGGGTCTTCCTCGCCGTGGCCGTCGTCCACCAGCACGACGAAGTCGGGCAGGTAGGTGCGGGTTTCTGAACCGTAGCGGTATGGCACTTCCAGCCCGAGGTTGTGGTTCTTGACGTAGGCGCGTACCTTGGGATGGGCTTCGGCCACGCGGCAGAATTCGCCCTCCCAGTCGCTGTCGAGAATCACCCAGTTGAGGTGGCAGCGGCGGGCATCGGTTTCCCAGCGGCTCGTCTTCGAGGTGTTGAAGTTGACGTGGGCGGTGGTGCCGGTGGGGTTGTAGGGGTCGAGCACGGCCTTGATGGGGCGCTTGCCTTGCTCGGCCCGGGTGATGCCGGCGGTGATGCGCTCGCAGGCCATGTCGGCGAGTTCCTGGTACATGAGCTGGGCCGGGTAGGTGCCGCCCTTGCAGACCAGGCAGGTGTCGAGCCACTGCTTGGTGATGCGCTTGAGCTGGCCGAATAGGTGCAGCTTGGGTTCTTCGCCGGGATCACGCCACTTGGTGTAGAGCAGGCGCTTGGTCAGGTGCATCAGCAGCGTGGAATGCCGCATGTCGCCGAGGTGTTCCAGGCTGAGGTCGACGCCCTCACCGATGATCCCCGCGTTGCGTGTGACGGAGGGGCCGACCAGATCGGGGGTCAGCTCCAGAATTGAGTCAGCGTTGAACTCCGCGGTGAGGCGCTCTTCCGGCAGTTCGACCCGGTAGCCCTGTACCCGGGGGAACTGGATTTCGAGGGCATCACGGTCGGGCCGCACGGCCTTGACCTGGATGGTCTCGCGCGGCGGTTGCGGCGGCGCGACCACCGGCTTGGCGGTGAAGTCGAAGGGAATACCCAGCACGTCGGCGTATTCGACGTTGAACCGGCCTTCTTCATTGAGATCGTAGGACTGGCGGCGCAGGGCGCGGCCGATGACCTGCTCGCACAGCAGCTGTGTGCCGAAAGCACGCACGCCGAGCACGTGGGTGACGGTGTTGGCGTCCCAGCCTTCGGTGAGCATGGAGACGGACACCACGCAGCGGATTGAATCGCCCAGGCGGCCGGCCTTGCCGACGGTGTTCATGACCTCGCGCAGCAGGTCCTGGTCGGTGACGTTGTCGGCCGCGCGCACGTCGCCGGTGCGCTCGACGATCTCGCGCCGGAAGCGCTCGATCTCGTCGGCCGCCATGCTGTGGAAGTTGTCGTCCAGCGCTTCGCCCGATTCGAGTTGCTCGCTGTCAATCAGCAGGGTCTTGGGACGGCCGAGCGGGTTGCCGTGTTCGTCGAAGTTGCGGAATAGAGGCAGACGGCCGTTCTCAAGCGTGGTCGAGCCGTCGTCGTTCTCCCGGTGAAAGCCGGAAATGAAGTCGTACACCAGCTTGGAGGTGGAGGTGTTGTTGCAGACCACGATGAAGCAGGGCGGGACGCGGATACCGGCGGACTCCCACAGCTCGTAGGTCTTTTGGTAATGGCCGTAGAGGGCTTCGAGCGCGGTTTGCAGCCGGACCGGCAGGCTCAGCGGATCGAGGCCCTTGGCCTGGCCCCGGCCTTTCTTCGGCATGTCCTTGCGGATGTGCTCCCACAGGTTGCGGAACACGGGCATTTCGTCACCTGGGAGGTTTTGCGCCACCGGCACGCGCGGCAGCTTGACGATGCCGCACTCGATGGCGTCCATCAGCGAGAAGTCGCTCATGGTCCAGGGGAACAGAGTGCCTTCGGCGTAGCCGGAGCCGCGCAGGAAGAACGGTGTGGCGGAGAGGTCCATGACGCGTGCGACGCCCAGCTTGCGGTTGACCGCTTCGAGTCCGGATATCCACAGCCGGGCAGCTTCGTTGTTCTGCTCGGCTTCTTTCTTTTCGTCGCCCTTGAGGTCATCGTCCTCCCCGCTCTCGGGCTTCTCGCGGTAGCAATGGTGGGCTTCGTCGTTGATGACCAGGATGTTCTTCATGCCCATGAGGTCGGGCATGACGCGCTGGAGCATCTGACCTTCGGTTTCCTGGGTGTTGAGTTCCTCACCGCCACGGCCCTGGAGCAGCAGGCGCCCGCCTTTTGACAGTTCCATGCGCTCGCGCAGCTTGAATGCGTGGTAGTTGGTGATGACGATCTTGGCCCGCTCCAGGTCGCCCAACATGTCGGCGGGCACCAGCTCGCGGCTGAGGTAGTAACTGTCCGGGTCGTTGGGCTGGAGGACGCGCAGACGGTCCTTGATGGTCAGGCCCGGCGCGACCAGCAGGAAGCCGCGGGTGAACTTCTTGCTGTTGGGCCTGCGCACGGCGTTGATGGTCTGCCAGGCAATGACCATGGCCATGACGGTGGTTTTGCCGGCGCCGGTGGCGAGCTTGAGCGCCAGCCGCATGAGTTCGGGGTTGGCCTCTCTATTGGCGTTGACCAGATGCGTCAGAAACCGCTCGGCGGATTTACCACTCTGCGGCGCGACTTCAGTCAGCCAGATAGCGGTTTCGACTGCCTCGACCTGGCAGAAGAAGGGCCGGATGCTGCTGAACTTGTGATGCCGCCAATGCTGAAGGAGCCGGGCGGTTTCGGGCGTGACGTGCCAGTCGTTGGGGTTGGGGATCATCCGCCACTTGTCCACTTCCTGGCGGACGGCGTTGATGATGGCCGTGTGGCTGTACTGCTGATCCTCGTTGGATAGACCCTTGCCCTCGTCAAAGATCAGGTCCGCCTGCTTGGCCCCCTTCTGCTTCTTGGGTTTGGGAATGGGGGTGATGAACTCCGCACGGCGGCGATTCTCGATGATCTGCTGCGTCGGCTGGCCGCTACCGTCCAGTTCCCAGTGGCGAGATGGGTACTCGTAGGGGGAATTCAGGATTGGCCGCTCGAAAAACGGGTTTGTCATTATTGTCAGCTGGCTTATCTATTCGGTGGTCTACCCGCATCTTCGCATATCAAAGTGCTATTTCGCACAGCGAAATGGCCTGATTGAGGCCTTTTCGCACCTGAAGACCCACCAAAAATATGACCAGTGCCTACACCGGGTTCCCGTTTCTTGGAGAACCCGATGAAAACGTTATAGGCCACACAGGTTCTGTGCCCTTGAGGCAAAGCAAAGCGGCGACCAGAGGGGAGCCGCGCCGTCGTGGCCGAACGACCGAAGGGCGTGACAGCCAGGACGTGCGCGGGGCAAGTCGAAGTGAGCGAAGCGAACGTCTCGACGCCGCCTCCGAAGACGCACCCGAAGGGTCGGCTTCGGACGGGGGAGCCGCCGGGGGAAAACCGACAGCGAAGCGTCGTCGGTTTTAGGGCGCCCCAGCGCCCGACCCCGAGCGGGGGCGGAGCCCGGTCGGCAAGCGCCCAAGGCGCGCGCCCCCCCGCTTTGCAGGCCCCGCCCAAGCGGGGTCGCGTAGAGACCGAAACGCAGCGACAGCAGCGTGGAGGGAGCGCAGCGAGTCGAACCCCGACGCGTCCCGGCCACGCAGCGAAGCGAAGTGGCTGGGACGCGTCGGCGGTGAGAGCCGAACGGAGGTGAGGCCGACCGACGGAGGACAGTGCCGGCGTGCCGGCAAGGGTGGCCGCAGGCCGCCCCGCCTGGCCTCCCGGAGGGAGCCCACGCGAAGCGGGGGGGCGCGCGCCGCAGGCGGGTAAGCCGACCCCCAAGCGACCGAAGGAAGCGCGGAGCGGACCAGCCGCGAAGGCAAGCCCCACAAGGCATGCCGGGCGTTCAGCCCGGCAAGTCTGGGGTTGCGGCCCTAGCCGCCCGCGAAGCGGCCCCAGACGGTGCGTTGAGGGGTGCACAGGTGGGCACGCCCACCGAAGGGCCACCGGCACGATTGCCCCCATCGATTGCCGCACGCGCAAACACAATCGAGATGCGCAATTCATAAGGGCAAACAAGGCAGCAATTTTTCAGCGTATTGGGCGCAAAAAAGCCGCCGCAGCGGTTCCAGGAACCATCTACGGCGGTGTCCGCCCGCCTGTCGGCGGGCTGCACGGGCAAGCCTGCAAATGCGGCGCTATGCGCCTTGTTCCGCCTGTCGGCGGGATTCGGGTTTGCCGCGCAGCATGCGGGCAACGGTACGCGCGGAAACCTTCAGACCGGCGTCGGCGAGGGTGGCGGCAATCTGCTCGGCGTCGTAGCCGTTCGCGTGCATGGCTTTCATGGCGGGCAGGAGTTTTTGCAAGGCTTCATCCTTGGCAACCCTGCGGTTTTGGTTTTCGACCTTTGGCGCAGATTTCATCTTCTTCGCCAGGTCGTTGATTTTTTGCACGGTGATCATGCTGGTCAGATTCCTTTCAGTATCAGTGTGGGCAGGTGTTCGAATGTGACGAACGAAAAACTGGAGTCGATCACCGGGATGGGCAAGACCTTGTCTCCGGCGACAACGAGCGGCGGCAGGCTGCGTAACAGGCGCTCGACGTTGCATGCCTTTTCTGGCGTTGGGCTGGTGTAAATCACATGCCGGTATGCATTTTTCTGCAACGCACCCAGGTGATTTGCGACGACGGCTTTGTAACGCTTTGCCGTCTTCATTGTGCGTTCGCATTCAATAGCCACAGGCGTGCCATCCGGCATGACGGCGATCGCATCCGGCCGGTGATGCTTGCCCCATTTTTCAAGATCCGGCCGCACCCAGTTTTTCCATCCCGCTCGCAAACAGGCCAGCTTCAAGCGTTGCAAGTCGATGCTGTGGTCGAGCACAGTGAGACCAATGCGTCCGCGCTCATAAGCCTTACCGATTAGCGAGCGTTCTGTACCGGCTGCAGCACTTTGCCCATCCATCGTGATGCCAACCAGCCTGAGGCTGCCGAACGGGATTTCGATGCTGTCGAGCGTCACCAGGCCGTCACGGGCCATTGCGGCAAGTGTGGAGCGAATGGTGCGGCGGTCGCGCACGCCCATGACATCGCCTGCAATATCAATCGGCGTCCAGAGCTCCATCCGCAGCCAAGCGAGAAGGCGTCGGCGTTTCGTTGCCTGGGCGGCTAGACGTTCGGCATGGGAGTGGGGGATGAGAGGCATGTCTACGCCAACTCACCTTAGAAGGTCGCCGAAATCAGCTTCGCGGGTGCGGCTATCCTGTACATCAACCGGTGCAGACTCCAGGGCTGCGTAGATCGTTTCAGCCGGTACGGAGGCAGGACCTTCAGTGGGCAGAGGCGGCGCCGGGATCGGCTCGGGGGGCGGCCCGGCTTCCAGCCAGCGCGTCGCAAGGAAATACGCCGGACCGTCACCGATGACAACACCAACGCTCGCCTCTTCTCCCGCCGGCTTCGGCAGGTGCGTGAAGATATGTGCTGGCATGTGGCTAGCCTTGCCGATGCTCTGTGCCACGCTCACGCCATCATCATTTTCGGTCGTTCGCGTCTCCAACACCGCACGGTCGCCGGATATGAGGGACAGTTCTCGCGCAGTCTCGGCATCAAGCATCTTGTACGCGATTTTGATACCGGAATTTCCCCAGATCGCCCCTCGCACTGCCTTGGGGTCGAGCCCTGGGCAGTCCGACAAGTCACCAATCGACTGATGGGCGAAAAGCAGGTGAACATTCCGATCTCGGATCGTACCCGCAGCTCGTAAGGCCGCTGGCGACAGGATGTATTTCAGTTCGTCGAGAAAAATTGCGGCAGGCTGAGACTGGTCACGACGTTCGTCGAGGATTTGCAAGACGCGCTGCAAAATAAGCTTCTGTCCAGCTTGCACCTCCAGCCGCGTCGTCGAGCCCGTGACGTAAATCACGCCACCCTTCTGGATGAGTCTTTCGAGGTCATGTCCGCCCTGCCCCTGGTGCACGTTGAACGCGGGGATGCGCGTAATTTGCCGGAATTCACGCCACAGATTCTCGTTCGCTGTGACGCGCTCATCCTCGGCAGCTTTTTCGAACAATTCCGGCATCGAGGTTTCGCCATCTGCGAAGGCATCGGCCATGTACCCTGTCGCCTCCCTGTCGTTCCCACGATAGAAATCCACTGCACCTGAGCCGGTTTTCCCAAGCTCCAGGGCGACTTGCAGTAGTTCCTCGACCTGGTCACGCCGCGCGTTCAGGAATGGGTTCAGCTGCGGAGGCCGGCCGAATCGTAGATCAATGTTCGTGACCGGGAATCCGTATTCACGGCCTGCACGGGCGAGTACACCCGGCAGCATGCGGTCGGCTTTCGGATCAATCACAATTACACATTCGCCAGCCGCAGCGAACTGCGTCAGCAGCACACCGGCCAAAGACGATTTGCCGACACCACTTTCACCAAGTATCTCGACGTGGTTTTTGTCGAGTGTCGTGCGCGGGAACAAAATGGGCTTCCGGCTCTGGTCGAGCCCCATGAAAACCTCGTCGCGCCCTGCCCTGCGCGCTTTTTGGATGAATGGCGCGGGATCAAAGGGGGCTGCAAGCACGCGCATTTTTCCGGCGTCGTTCATGACGTCAGCGGCGCATCCCCGGACCGGACTGTTGGAACGCTTGTGGGACAGCAACAGGCCCAATACCGATCCGGCGACAAATCCAGGCAATAGACTGGCGGGCGCGAACAAATGTGCGATGGCTGCGCCAGCCACACCCGATACGACAAGACGACGAGCACTCCCTTTATGCAGTTGAGAGGATGAAGCCAGAAACCGCCATACCAAGAGGCTCAACAACAGGACGGCAATTGACACGCTGGGGATCAGGCTTTCCATGTCAGTCTTTCTTGTCGAAAAAGATCAGGTAGGCCAGCGGTAATACGACAAGCGCGTAGGCCGGTGATTGTAGGAGCAGAACAAGATCACGATCCCAGGTTGCGACAAGACTAGGCGGCACTCCTTCTCGAACAAATTGAATGACGCGGGACGGTGTGTGCCAGCCCGGGATTGAGACCGTCCCTAGGCCGACGATGTCGAGAACGCGGGCCGCCAGGTAATTGCGCCACAAACCGGCGTTGGTTCCAGGCTGCAGATACAGATAGATCAACCCAGCCAGACTGGTCGTGGTTAGAAGCCATGCGGCAACCCATAGCTTCAACTCGATTCCCAAGTCGCGGAGGCGCGCTGCAAGGGTATGTTGTGCGTTCACTCCGACCCCCTATCTTTGGCGTGATCAGCCGGGCGCGTGCCGCGGCAGGACGGATACCGTGCGCAGCTGTAGAAGTCGCCATTGCGGGAGCCGCAAACCAACGCCATGGGAGCACTGCAATCAGGGCAGAGGATCCTGGGGTCGACGTCGCCTCGCAACGGCAGCGCAGAAATCGAGCCGTCCGAGTTTTCAGGAAACGCTCTTCCGCACGCGCAAGCCCAGATCCAACGGCTCAGACGCGCCGACCAGCGGCGGCTGCGTGGGCAAGAATCGGCGGGCCTGCCACAGAGCGCTTGCTTCATTTCTTCTTCACTCCGCCTGCCTCGCTCGCACGGTTCACCTGGTCCGCCTGCCACCGTTCAAACGCCGCTCGCTCCTCCGGCGTTGGCGAAGGGAGAAAGACGAGAAGCAGCCACGTCAAGGTAGCCCAGGTGAGGATTACAAGCGCCGCCGCTCCGGCGTATTTAGAAAACCGTTTCATCGTTATCTCCATGAAATCAACATGGAGGCATCTTGGCGCGCACAGCTAGCTATCGCAGTTTTTTGGTGTTTTCTGTCCGCTTTGACTGGTGGGTTGCGTGTCGCCGCGCCCGACGACGTGGCTCGTGGTTTACGTTGAAACAAGGAGAGAGAAGAGCGAGCGCCTGTGGCGCTCGCCTCTCTACTCTCTTTTGGTAAGTTCAAAGCTGGTAGAAATCCAATTGGTATATTCCACCAACCCGCATGCCTGCCATGTGCATGCCTGCCTTTTCCATCCCTGCCAAAGGGGGGGATGGTGGCCGCTGAGAACTCAAGCCACCCGCCTGATTCCCTACGTTTGGCCCGCTTTACGATTCCCTTTTCTGCATCATTCCTTTTGGCGGTGTGTGCCGTGCAGCCTCGGCAGCCAACGCCCACTCTGACAAACGTGGTGGCTGTGGCGGGGGTTGCCAGCCATCTGCCCGCAGTAGCTTTATGACTGCAGTTGGATAAGCAACTCCCGATGGCTCCTTGCTGCGTGCGGATGCCGCCGCAGTCTCGATTCGATCGCGTGGGTATGCCGCAATGGCCTTTGCGTTCATTGCATCTGCAGCATTGCCTGGCGCGATCCTCAAAATGCTAAACAACCAGGTTGGCACCCCTTCCAATTCTTCTTCCTTCTGGTTATCTGTTCTGCTTGGCCGGGCCTCTCGCTTGGGTTTAACCTGGGCCGGCGCTGGATTTGATCCTCCTACAGTCTGTCCCTGATAAAGGGGAGCATCCGTGAATTCGTTCCGCCAGATAAATTTGCCGTCTGGCCCCCGTTCCCTCGTTTGCTTGAAGTACCGTGCTTTGACCAACTCTTTTCGAGCGCTCGTCCAGGTCTTGTCTGTCAAGCCTAGCTCCTTGCACATGTACCACACCCAACACTCAAACCCGTCTTGCCTGCCAAGCGCCCAGGCCAAGACAATTCGGGCAGTAAACGACAGGCTTCTAGCTTCAAGGATCTGGTCGGCAACGACGGAGAATCGCACACGTCGCCTCACAACGATTTTTGCGTCGCTCATCCGAGTCCCCCGAAAATCTTGGGTACTGGAGACGCTGCAGCGTCTTTCAGGCGCAACCATTCCGCCCAACAAGCTGCGAGCCGCGGGCGGCCACGCTTTCCCTTGAAAACGCCTCGCTCGCAGAGCGAGCGCGCCCCTGCGTCAAGCCGCTGCCACATTTGACGTATCTCTTCCGAGCCACCATCACGCTCCAGGTAACCGGCTGTCACATAGCGCCGGCGGGTTCGTTTGTCACAAGGAAGGCTACTCATTGCCGCCCCTTAGCCACGGCTTGCTGCTCTGCCCAGCGCCGAAGCTGCGCCAAATCGATAACCGTCTTTCTGGATCCAAACCTGATCAGCCTTGGGAACGTAGGATCCTTTTTTTCCTGCCGATAGACCCAGCCCCGAGATTTAGCACCGCACAGGCGTGCCGCCTCCAAAATGCTCACAAAAAGTTGATCCATGTTGTGTCCAACCCATCAATAAGGTAACAACATGGATTTTTATGATTCACATTAAAACAGGCTACTATCTGGTAATCGCATTTTGCGCACCGATAAAAGGTAACAACTTATGGCCAAGCCAAGAATGCCTGAAGAAGATCGAATTGATGCCGGCTTGCGCACCAGGGCGCTCATCCTAGAGATCAAACAGTTAAGCGGATTGAGCGCCGAAAGACTCAGCGAGGCCTTCAAGAACTGTAGGCGTGGACTTGATATCAGCGGAGGATTGCTACGCCAGTACCTAACCGGCAACAAGCCTGCAAGCCTGAAAAGGCGAAAGGCAATCGCTCTGGCAGCAGAAGAACTTGGATGGAATGGCCGGGAATGCAGGGACACGATTTACTGGTCATCGGTCACGATTGATCGGGGTCTACGTCCTGGCCAGGTGATTTATGATGCTGAAGACTTTGCCAAGCGGCCCATTAAACGGATTGAGCAAGACTTGGATACGCTGTTGGGCCTTGGGTATGACCACTTGGAACTTCTGTTTATTGTTGCAATGAAGATCAAAGATCTCTCTGTTCATCATGACCATGTCGACGGAGCCATGAGCGCTATTGTTTCCCCGGCTGATTTGCCGATAGAGGGGTTCGAGCATGTCGATCCTGTATGGATGTCAGTGAGCTTCAAGCCGTGGCATGCATTTACGCCAGAGGATTTCAACCGATGAAGAACAGTTGGCGCAGGCCAACGCAACTGTGTCCATGTGTGTGTCCACATAAGAAAAATCTTTTAATATTTACTTTACATATCAATACGCTATAATTTCTATGAAAATAGCCGCCTGGAACGTCAACTCCCTCAAGGTCCGCCTGCCGCAACTGCTGGATTTTCTGGCCACGCGGCAGCCGGATGCCGTCTGCCTGCAGGAAACCAAGCTCACCGACGACGCCTTTCCCGTGGCGGAACTCGAAGCCGCC
>JACDJB010001147.1_pt1 | contig 22459 bp, 16 predicted proteins | sample 7454121 | NCBI WGS metagenome assembly JACDJB01 (sample SAMN14253290, study PRJNA609438) | sludge metagenome | isolation source: sludge after 25d culture with pyrite | collected 2018-12-20
AGAACCTCAGCAGCTAGAACGCCTCGCCCCCGGGCGAGATCAAATCGGAGAGGTGGGCGACATCGTCTCGGAATCCCCGGGCGACTTCATATCGGTACACCCGGGCGACTTCGTCGGAATCCGCAAGCCTCTTTGCAGTCGAACCGAAAGGGTATGGTTCGGGGGAAACTGGGTGGTGGCGGAGACAGTCGGATGCGAACCGGTCTCCGAGGGCGATTCCCTACCGAGCAGGGAATTTGCAGGGAATTTTGCGCTTTTTGCCTCCGCGGACCCGACATCAGGCTCGGAATGCTCTAATTTCCAAAGGCTTAAGCCACAATTCCCTGTCGGCGCGAGCAGGGAATTTCCTATGCTGCATCAGGGAATTGCGACGGTTTAGCAGGGACGGCTGGAAAAGTCGGAAGGCCGCAGATCGGCTGCCCTGGCATCGATTTCCAAGGGTGCCGTTTCCGGTCGTTTGAGCGCCTTTGCGGTCCGGCCAATTAGCCGCGGGCAAAACGCTCGTAGGCGTCGTCGATGCCTGGATCGCCGTCCTCGTCCGGCAAAACAAGATTGAGAAGCGTAATTGCGTGGCCTTGCGCCTGTCCAAGCGTCTGGGCGGTCAGCTGAGCATCTCTGTGCTTCTGACCTAGCCAGTCGCTGAGGTCGACCTCGTCGATCTCGGAGAGGGCGCCCGGCGCTGCACTTGCAATCCTGCATTCCTCACCCTGGCGGATTTCAATGAATGGAAATCCCCTGCCGCGCTCTGCATACGTGAAGCGCCCGTCTTTCGTAAAAACGACCGCTGAGCAGTCTGCGTGGAGCTGTACGTAACGTCTGGCTGAAGCTTCCTTGCTGATGTCGAATTCGCCGGCGATCCTCAAAACCTTTTCCAGATCCGGCGGACTTCGCAGCAGCGGCTTCAGCCGGGACCGGGGAGTTAGCAGTTCGATTGCGAAAGCGTTCGCCTCAGCCTCCTGCCGCACGTGCCGATTCTGCGCCGCGGCCGACACCCGCATATCGGAGCGGCTACAGTGAAACCCATCTGGTGCGGTCTGCTCGTGGCACGGATTGAGAAAGTGGAGCAGTTCGTGGCCGAGGCTAAATCGGCGGCGCTGAGGGCTCGAGTTTGAGTTGAGCAGAATTTTCCCGACGTCGCGTTCGGGTGTCGTAACCAGTGCCGCCTCAATACTGGTAAGTCGTTCCTCTCGGATTTCATCGATTTCGAGGGCAAGCGCGATATCTCGGACCGGGACTGGGCCGGAGATATCTGTAAGTTGGTCGTGAATGGCCTCGGCCAGCCGCTGAGGGTTGAGCCCGACATCTTCAACACGCATGCGGTCGAGGACGAGCCCGGCCATTCAAGGGCGCCGTTTCAGGAGCGACTGCATCATATCCTCGAGAATGGCGCGCTCATGCTTGCCGAGCTGCTGAGCCTGACGAAACAGACGCTGAAGCTGAGGATCCGCATCCGCCGATTCGATGTCCTCACCGGCCAGATAGGCGACGGTGACGCCAAAGTGATCGGCGAGTTTGGTGATCAGATCCATCGACGGATTATCTGCCCTACCCTTTTCAAGCTGCCAGATGTGAGCCTTCGATACGTCAACAGCATCAGCAACATCTTGTAACGACTGCCCTTTTTTTCTGCGCAGCTTTGCGACTTTGGTTGCGAGGCTCATGGCGAGCCCTCCTTGCTTGAAATCCGTTTTTTTCAGTTTACGAAATCACTACGCTCTTGTACACAGCAGAAACGTTTTATATAGTTTACGAAATCGTCTCTAACTTCGGAGGCTCTCATGGCCAACCAGATCGAGATTGTTGCGACATCCAAGCTGCGCCCTTGGTCTCGCAACGCCCGCACGCATTCGAAGAAGCAGATCCGCCAGATCGCCGACAGCATCCGCCGTTTCGGCTTCACCAATCCGGTGTTGATCGATCGCGACGACGCGATCCTGGCGGGCCATGGTCGCGTTGCCGCGGCCGAAACCTTAGGAATGGCGGAAGTACCCTGCCTGCGGATCGAAACCCTCACTCCGGAGGAGAAGCGGGCATACGTACTTGCCGACAACAAACTGGCGCTGAACGCCGGCTGGGACGAGGAACTGCTCGCTCAGGAGCTGAAGGCCCTCACCGAGCTTGAACTCGACTTCGACGTCAGCATCACCGGCTTTTCGATTCCGGAGATCGACAGTCTGGTCGAGGGCCTCGCGCCGGCGGAGTCGGGCGATCCGGCCGACGATCAACTTCCAGTTCAGGCACCTGAACGCTGCAATCCAGGGGACATCTGGCAACTCGGAGCGCATCGGTTGATCTGCGGCGATGCACGCGATCCAGGGACGATCAGCGCCCTGATGGCCGGAGAGCAGGCTCAGTTGGTTTTCACCGACCCGCCCTACAACGTCCGTATCGACGGCAATGTCGGCGGCCTCGGCTCGATCCGGCACCGCGAGTTCGCCATGGCCTCAGGCGAAATGAGCCGGTCCGAGTTCACCGGCTTTCTCCGCGCCGGCTTCCAGAATCTCGTGAATAACTCGATCGATGGCTCGATCCACTTCGTCTGCATGGACTGGCGACATATGGGCGAAATGTTGGAAGCCGCAGAAGGCATCTACAGCGAATTTAAGAATCTGATTGTCTGGGCGAAGGATAACGGCGGAATGGGGACATTCTACCGCTCGCGTCACGAGCTGGTATTCGCGTTCAAGAATGGCAAAGCGCCCCATCACAACAATTTCGAACTTGGCCAGCATGGCCGGTACCGGACCAACGTCTGGGAGTACCGGGGCGTCAACACCATCAAATCTGGCCGCATCGAGGAGCTCGCAATGCACCCGACGGTGAAGCCGGTGCAGATGATAGCCGACGCGATCAAGGATGTATCGGCCCGCGGCGGGATTGTTCTGGATCTCTTCGGCGGCAGTGGCTCGACACTGATCGCAGCCCACAAGACCGGACGTCGCGCCAACGTCTGCGAATACGATCCGATTTATTGCGATAGGATACTCCAACGCTGGGAACTCTACGCCAAGGACGAAGCCGAACAGGTTGCCTGCGGTCTTCCGGCGGCACTCAACAAGCGGGCGGCATAATGGATCGAAAACGACCGGACCGGTCGCTAACGCTGCCTCCGCGTTCGGCCGACTATGATGTCGGCTACTGCAAGCCCCCTGTGGCATCGAGGTTTAAGCCAGGACAGTCCGGCAATCCTCGTGGGAGCAGAAAGGGCGCTCCCAAAAAGGCTGTGCCAGCCTTGAATGACGAGCGCTTAAAGACCCTCATTCTGGAGGAGGCCTACCGCACGATCAGCATCAACGATCAGAATGGGCAGTTCGATATTCCTATGGCGCAGGCAGTGGTCAGGTCACTTGCCGTGAATGCCGCGAAGGGCAATCAACGCGCACAACGACTGTTCACCCAGCTGCTGTCGTCGGTGGAGCGTGACAACAAGCGACTGCACGATGAATGGCTGCAGACCGCAATTGATTACAAGACCAGCTGGGATCAGGAGCTTCAGCGACGCAAGGCTCTTGGCATCGACGCTCCAGCCCCTATTCCCCATCCGGATCACATCATCATCGACATGAATTCCGGCTCGGTCCGCATCACCGGACCAATGACCAAAGAAGACAAGGTCAAATGGGATGCGCTTCGGGAGCACAAGAACGAGATCAAAGCGTCGATTGAAGAGCTCAAGATCCTGCTGAACAACGAGCCGTCGACTCCGGAGCAAAAGCTCATCGAATCCGAGATTGCTCATTCGGAAAGAGTCTTCAAAATGATTTCAACGGTTATCGAAGGTTGAAGTGCGCTGCGCAAAGCCAATGGCACGGCAGCTGCGGCCGACTCGCCATCTCGATGTCAGGAGAACGTATGAACGATGCCCAGCTAGTCGCAGTCGCGGCGGAGAAATATCTTAAGCTTTCAGAAGCGCGTGGAGGAAGTGACGTTTACGCAAGCCTTCCACTCTGCATTATCGATGCTGTTTTTTCGATGGGTGTCAAATATGCCGGCACAAGGAAGACGGTTGCTCATTGGTCAGAAAGTCAAGTTCCTGAATGGCCACTCTATCGAGGCGAAGGTATCCGCGATACATACCATCGATGATTTTCTCGACGCGTTACGGTCGGATTCGGATGAGGAGCTTGCGAAAGGCCCCTTCGGCAACCGACAACGCACGTCGTCCAAAAGCGGGATACTAAAAGCCGGAGCGGTTCGATTGTTTGCGATGGCTTTGCGAGAAGCGAACATCAACTGCTTTAGCGATTTGTCGAACGAGACGCGCCTTGCGGATGCTGAAGCACGTGTCAAGAGGATCAAAGGTCAGACGTCTGGAATTTCCTTCGACTATTTCACGCTGCTGGCGGGCAGAGAAGACATCGTGAAAGCAGATAGAATGGTCTGCCGCTTCGTCGCTGAAGCTCTTAGGATCGATACGGTGTCGCCGCAAAGAGCAAAAATCGCCGTAGTCGATGCTGCGAACTTGTTGAAAGCGAATTTTCCCCACCTGATCTCAGCAATCCTCGATCACCTTATCTGGTCGTTCGAGTCGCAGAGAGCAGCGGCACGTAAACCACGACCTAGCGGGCGATGGTGGAAAATTTCGGGGTTCGATGGGACCAGCAAGATATTCGAGCGGTCGGTTGCTTACCGCAAGCTGCGGGAGCGCGACGTCCAGACGCTGCTGCAGCGTCTCGTCGCGAAAGACCTAACTTATGACGAGATCATATCAGCGTCAGAATCTAGAATTGACGCTGTGTCGTTGTTCGAGATCAGTAGGATGGGTGGAGCTACGCTTGGATATATGACAAACGGAACGGGCCGTTACTATCATGCGGTTCTGGAATGACGAACGGAGACTTCGGTCAACCCGCCTCAACGCAAAGTGTCTAGGAGTTTTCCGGATGGAGGAAGCGGCAAGGACGGATTTTTCTCTCCAGTGCGCCATTCCTCAGGTCGAAGATCATACAGGTTGATCTTCTTGAGAGAAGACACCGAGTCGTCTGAAAAGACGACGGGCAACCAGCCGCGATAGGCGAGTCCGAGGAGCCTCTGGTACCAACCTGCGTACGTATAATTCCAACCCTCGCCCTCTCCTGCTATTCTCGTGAAGCAGCTCAAGAATTTGTCGGCGAGAGATCTCGCATCGTTGTCTTCCGGACTTGTCCAGCCGAAGTAGCGATTTTCGTCTGCGGACGAATAGCGAGCGCTAAGCGTTTCGGACTGTCTTTCGCTGAAATCGGTATCGCGCAGATAGGCGCCATGATTTCGATAGAAGAGCCTGTCCGGACCGATGTAACAGCGCCAGTGATTGCCGCTCGGCGACATAAACGGCATCACCCTGATTCTTTGGTACCCACGCCGATGGAGCTCGCCCACCATGGCGAGGACAAGAACGGCGCGACGGACGTGAGGTTCGGGATGCCGCGGCATGATCAGAGCTCTATATGAGTCTGGTTAGCTAGATTCGCGCCAACCCGCGGCTGATGCCGGGCCGCCTGCGCGAGGCCCTCAACGTCTCGGCGCGCCGTCGTTTCGCCTTCTGCGCTTTGCGCCAAGCTTTCGTGACCGGCGGCCCCGCGTCTCCCGTTTCGCGATAGCCCTGGTAGTGGCCGTAGCTGCGAGCGCCAAATGTATGTTTGCTAAACATGGGTCCTTCCGCCAGTCGTATTGCAGGTGAAGCTATCGAGAGGCCGCGCGTCGGTCCGACGAACGAACTTTCTTGCATTCACTTATATCGCACGTAGGATAATATCGGAAACACTTAAAAATCGAGAAAATGTTCTTGAGCAAAGGTCCAGGCCATGTCGAACGGAAGATCATAGGGATCTTCAAAGGTCCTAAGCGTGGCCGGCTTCTTTCAACATATGAGCTGTGCTGCGAAATATTCGGGACACCCGAGGTCGAGAAGAAACATCGTGTCTCGGTGCTACGGGCGATGAAGCGGATCTCCGAGAATAGTGACATAAATATTTGGCGCATCGCGCTGAGGGGACAGCCAGATGATGTGTGGTTCAATCAGGACGAGCTGCCGCCGTTGTCGCCCGAGTATCGCAGCACTGTCGGTCCGGCGGGAGATGATCGACCGAGGAAGCTCGCCAAAGGAAAGAAATAGTTGGCGAAGCCTCCTTGCTGGCTACCGATATAGAATTTGCGAAATTATCTCAATCGAGTAGTCGTCGGATCTTATCAAGCACGTTGTTTCTTATCGCCACGTCAATGCTCGCGGTCTCAAGGACGGTCTCGAGCCCGGTTATCCGGTGTCGCGCGTGAACAAGGTCTTCGCTACCTAGTCCTGGATGATGGGGATACAGAAGCGTAAGGCGCGGCGCGTGGTAAAGCTGCGCATAGGCCATCATCTGGTAAACATCGCCTTGTGAGACTCCCTGTTTCGGATCATCGATCCGAGAGGAAATCCGCTTCCATTTCGTATCGATCACATGGGTCACAACACCTGCGCGACGAATCAGGATGTCCGGCTTGGTCTGGAAAAGCCCTCCCTCATTCAATTCCGCGGTAAGGCAAAAAAGCCGCCCACCCTGCAACGAGACGGTGAGATTAGTCCCTGCTATAGCCCGAGAAATCAGGCGGCCTACATACTCCTCGAACAAGGCATTCATCTCAAAAAGCAACGCAATACCCTGTCCTGCGCCTCCCGTCGTCGTTTGATAGCGGTTCAGTAGGAAAAGTCGGGCCATGCCTAGGAGTTCTTGCCACCGACGATTGGTTCGATCGAGCACAACCTCATCCCATCGGAGGGCGGAAGGCGAAACGTCCGCTATATCCGCATAGACAAAGGCCAGTTCACGCATCCGCTGCTGATTTGCCGAGCTCCGGGTGATCCGGGACAAATGGGCAACCGCTGCCTTCATGATCCGATTCAACGAGGTATCCTCGGAAAGAATATCAAACCTGCATGAAAGACGGGATGGATTAACCGCATGTCGGGTGAACTGGCGCGCGACGTTAAGTTTACCGCGCAGGGCTGCCAGGTCGTCTTCCTGCTCCACGTAGCGGCGCGGCATCCCCTTGCGCACTGCTTCAGTGAGCTTGTCACAGAAGATTCGGATCAGGATTTCGAGAAGCGTCTCACGCTGCCAAGCTAGTTCCGTGACCGCCCCGAGATCGACCTTCAGATCAAGGGCAACCGCCAACATGTGGATCAGACGCTTCCGGATCGCCGCACTCTGATGATTTACACTCTCAGCCGAGCCGACATCGATCTTCGGCAGGATTTCGAGACTGCAGTCTTTGGCTGCCAAGATCCCAACGACACCCCGCGCGCGAAGCGCGTGGCGACCGTGTTCCAGCACGCCGCTACCACCTCTGCCTGAGAAGGGAGAGCGCACCGCCAAGTCGGCCAACCGATCCGCGAAGTGTTCGGGGATCTGCCCTTCACCATCACCGTAGGTGAGCTTGTCCCACTCGCGGACCGTGTAGGACTGCATCAGGCAGCGAACTCCGAGAAATCGAATTCCGCTTTGACGCTCCAGCGCAGCTTTTCGCCGCCGAGTTCATCGTCAGCAAGTCCTGCCGGCGGGGACAACTTTTTTGCTTCAAGGAAGTGTGCCTTGGCCGCCCCGGATCCGTCGCCGAGCACTGCCGCAACTTTCGACCAGTCTTCGTAAAAATACTCGGCCAAAAGCGGGATGACCTTGTGGCGCATCACGTCTTCGATGTCTGCCCGACTCCGACACCCGGTGAAGTACGCATGGCCGATCTGATGCTCGCGATCGAAAAAGTACTCGATTCGTTCATTTATCGTGCTGAGCAGCTTGCTGAGATTGACGCCGTCGAGGTTGTCCGCATCGAGCTTTACGGACTCCATTGCGTTCCGGAGCTCGGCTGTGTCTGGCATTAATTCTCGAAAGGTGAACCGACGACGCAGCGCGGTGTCGAGGAGAGCAATCGAGCGGTCGGCAGTGTTCATCGTGCCAATGATGTGCAGGTTTGACGGAACGCCGAAACTTGTGCCGGAGTAGGTAAGCCGAACCCTTAGTTCATTTTCGCAACCGAGACGTTTGTCGACCTCGAGCAGCGTTATCAATTCCCCGAAAACCTTAGAAATGTTCGCTCGATTTATCTCATCTATGATCAGTACATGCGGTCTTGCACCCGCGACAGGGCGTTCTGCGTTTGGATCAATCACAACGGTTTCCAACGCGTCCCAGTCAACAAGGTTAGGATCCAGTCGATATGCTGACTGCCTTCTGAAATTCTTGGGATAGAAAGCCCTCCGTTCTGCTCTTTCATCACTGCGCCAAACCCACTCGACCTTGCGCCTGTGCGGATGGAAGCTAGCGGTCCGGTCGAACTCGTATTCGCCCGTTACTTTTCCGAAGGCACGGTAGCTGTCTCTGCCGTCCGAGATGATGACGTAGTCGCCGACTTGAAGGCCGGATCGGAAAGCAAAGGTCATCTCGATGTTGGGATCCTTTCCAGATGCGTCTTGATCCTTCTTCGCTTTCCACTCTTTTCTGATCTCGTCGAAATCATCGAACCGATCATCCGACCAATCGATATCACCGCCCCAGCCGATGTGTATCAGCGATTTATCGAGGCCCTCTCGTATCCGATCTTCCTGGCTGCCACGCTGGCCTAAGGCAATTTTGTAGATTGATCGCGAGCGGTCGAGCCTCTTGGCCACAGCATTTCCCGTATCCAGCCGGGCTCTCTCGCTAATCACTTTGAAAACACCAGCATGGACTTTGAGACTGAAACCGCCCGAGGCTACGGTACTGCCCTGCCCATCTTCTGTCAGCTCCGTCTCGGTGGTCGGACGGAGCCCCTCAACAAAATCCTTATATGAGAACGACTGGTGGAAAGTTACAAATTCAATTTGCCCCTCACTCGCCAGGCGGCGGTACTCTGTCATCAACGCGTCTCTGTCACTTCGCAGTTGGGCCGCGGCGTCGTCTCCTATACATAGCCGCACCGCTTCCCAAGCTGTCGCATAAGTCTTGCCGGTTCCTGGCGGGCCGTAGAGAATCAAGTTCGTTGCGGACAAATTGGGCTTTGTTGTTGCCTCTGTCACGGTGTTCGCCTCTGCTTGCGATGCGAGTTTGTAAGTGAAGGCGGTCGAACTGCTGGGGTTCGGTTCGGTGTGAGTTGGGGGTGAGACTCGGGCCAACTGCTGAAACTTCTCGCCGCCGAGTGCCTGGCAAATGTTCGGAAAAGCGTCCTTCAGCCCCATTGCAGCGGCGAGATCGCCAGCCCGTATCGAAACCTCTGCCAAGCCAGTTTCTCGGGCCGGTTCGATGAAGTAGTTGAGAGCACAAACCCGGATGCGGTCTGCACCGCTGGTTAAGTGATCATACCCTTCTGGAGGGAGGACTGGTTTGTCGTCCTGATCCACAATGATGAAGCCGGCGTTATGCAGACGCGCTGCCGCATCAGATGGCTGCCCCCAATCACCATTCAGTTCGGTTTTCTTCTGGATGTAGCCGACAAGCGGCTTGGACGGGTAGACGCGATTCTGGCGTTTGCGCGTGGATCGCACCCAATGGTCCCGCGGCTCGCCGAAACTGCCAAAGAACTTCGCCTCTTCGCCGGTCGCGCGGTTGCGGTCAAAGGCATCCATTGCCGCTTCAACGGCCTGCCGCGAAATGAGAACGGCCATATCGCTTGCTGTCCCGTGAGCTGGAACCCCCAGAGCTTGCGCGATCTCCGGATCAAGCTCGTAACGGACAAGCTTCTCGGCGCCGAATTTAAGGTAGTTCACCTGACCCCTTGGGAGGGGTTGGCAGCGAGCGGCGAGGCCGTCAACCAACATGGCACGTGCAACCTCAAGCCAGTCTTCTGTGTGAATTGCCTCTGCAGCGCGGTTACTCGCTCCCTTGGGCTTGATCTTGAAGACAGATCCCTCACCGCCACCGTCTCGGACGGGCCGATAGAGCACACCTTCAACGTCATAAAATACGAGGCGACGATTCGGTGTGAGTTCAGTCATGCTTTGCTCTTCAATGCGCATAGCGTATTCACCAACCGCATATGCTCGATCGTATCGCATTTTGCCTCGCGCAGGCGCTGGGACCCGAACACCAGCGCCAATCCCTTCGCGCGCGAGACCGCCACATTGATACGGTTGAGGGAGAACAGGAAATCCATCCCGCGCGGCGTTTCCTCGGCCGATGATGCCGTCATCGAAACCAGGCAGACGGGCGCTTCCTGCCCCTGAAACTTGTCTACCGTGCCGACACGAATACCCTCAGGCAGCGCGTCGCGAAGAGCGGATACCTGCAAATTGTAAGGGGCGACAACAATAATGTCCGCTTCGCGCATGGGGCGGGATGAGCCGTCCTTCTCGGTCCAGGCACCCAACAACAGGTCGCGCGCGGCTTCCTGAATAGCAACGATTTCTTCCGGCGCGATTTGAGCATTGCCCTGATGCGCGACAGGCACCCAGAAAGATCCAGCTGTTGGGAAGGAGGTGCCCGTCACGCATTGGCGGGCGGTGTCGAGATGGCTGGTCAGACGTCCCTCATACACCTGATCAGAAATGAAACGGCAGACGTCTGGATGCATTCGACGCGAGACAGGCAGAAAAATGCCGCGGTCCGGCGGCACTGTCGCATGGTCGGCCAACATCCACTCCAGGCAGGAAAGGTTCGCGGGCTCGGGATGCGCGCCTTGAATAACCTGCGGCAACTGGCGCGGGTCACCAATTAGTACGATGTTGCGGGCGGCCCGTCCCATGGCAACGATGTTGGCTAGGCCGACTTGCCCCGCCTCTTCCACGAAGAGCCAGTCCAGGGTCTGCTCGAGCTCAGGACGCGAGAAGAAGAAAGCGGTTCCGCCGACGACCTGGGCCTGCGTCAGCGCGGGGTCGTCGTTGGAAGTGGCGCGTGTAACGCCGGTGAAACCGTCGGGATAGCCGTCCTCGTCCCCACTGACCTTATGGGCAAGCTTAGCATTCCCTAGTGTAAAATCCGGGTCGCCTTCCTCCGAGGCCGCGAGGCAACCCATCAGAACGTTGCGGATCGCTTCGTGGCTGGTTGAGGCGACACCGACGCGATACCCCTTGCGCACCAGAGACAGGATCGCGCGCGCGGTGACGTAGGTCTTGCCTGTGCCCGGCGGCCCCTGGATCGGCAGCACAGTCCCGTCCATTGCGGCCACTGCGGCTATCGTACCAGCAACCGGATCGGCGCCATCCAACAGGTCATCCTTCGAGCCGGCAGTCAGCCGGGGCATCGCGCGGGATAAGAGATCGTCGACGGCCGTGAACCGGCGTGGCCCGCATTGATCGGCGATCACATCGCGCAGCGCTGCGGCGATGACTTTGGTGTCAAGCGGCCAGTCCGGATGCAGCGTCAGACGATCAGTCAGAAGGTGCGCCTTCGCTGCTCCCACCTTAAGGGTGATCTCGCGAGCGGTCCGGTCCAGATGGGCGATGCTGATCGTAGCAGGTGGTCCGTCATGGACCGGCACCGTCGCCGATCTACCGGTCCGCAACTTGGTCTCCTGCTGAGGAAAGCGATAGGTGCGCGCCATCGAGCGTTTGACGGGTTCAGCCGCGGCTACGGCTTCAAGCCCGGCGAGAGCGTCGAGGTCGTCGATCAGATCATCCTCATCCTTGCCCACGCTATCAAAGACCGCCCATTGCGCGGGCTTCGCTTCGCGCTTATGAAAAAGGCCGAGGTTGAACAATATCTCCTGCCGGTCCTGCGGCAGGCCGGATGCCGCAAGGGCCGAACGCACCGCCTGTGTGTCGGCATCCTCCTCGGCCTCTTTGGTGCCTGCATCCTCACCAAGCGACGGCCAAGGCGCCGGGGGTCGAATGCCGACGAGCCAATTTCTGAGCTCCTCGGTCGAAATGCAGTCGATACGATTGTAATCCTCGATCTCGTCGAGAATCTGCTGCTCGCCCGTTTCACGCCAACGTTCATAGGCGACAACCGAACCCCCGGCGGTCTTCACCTCGCCGTCGCGCTTGCGCCCGTAAAAAGCCTCCATCGACTTGATGGAGTAGTTGGCTTCAGAGCCGATCAACGCCCCGCGTACGACGGCGAACAGATCGACAAAACGGCGCTCACGCAGGAGACGATCGAGGAAGGCTTCACCAATCCCATATTTTGCTGTCAGCCGTCGCAGCGCGGTGATCTCATAGGCCGCGTAGTGATAGATGCGCGCGGCAGGATGGTCTTCCAAATGGGCGCGGAAGAACTCCAGCAACTCCGACAACGCCTGCCGTTCGGAGACATGATCGTGGCCCCAAAATGCTGAAAACTGGCCATCGAACCAGACACCATGCAGATATTCCAGACCACCTTCGAAATGTGGATCGCCTTCGATATCGTAAAACAGATCGCCGGGTTGCGGCGAGGGCAGCAGATCAAAGCCCTTGCCACGCTCTGGCGCGCGCAATTCAAATGCGGGCTCGCCGGTTTTGCGGGCATGTTGCAGCCGGGCCTGCGTCCATAGGCGGAGGCGCGTGTTTTCGGCAATGCCGCGAACTGGATCCTCGAGACTAGCGAGAGCTTCCATAGTGCTGATGCCGGCCGTTTCCAGCTTCTTCACCTGCCCACGGCTGATGTTGGCCACGTTGAACAGGCTGTCCTCGGCCTGCCAGAGCTCGGCACAATGGTTGCCCCAACGGCAAAGACTACAATCCTTACACGGGATCGGACGTGTGGGCGTAGGATGAGCCAAGAAAGCCTCGAGCCGTGCACGCGCCATTCGGGCGTAGGCGGCGTAGTCGGACAACCGTAGGGTCGCACGCGTGCCGTCTCCTAATTCAACGTGGGCATACTCCGGCGCAACGCCCTGAATTTCTGTCAGCAAGTCAGAATAGAGTACCAGTTGCAGCACATGCTTCGGGTGCGGCCGACGCTTGAGCTTGGTGTCGGCCACCTCATAGCTGAACGAGCCGAGCAAGGAGGGCCTCTCCACGCGCTCTAGGAAGTCTGACCAGCCCCCCCAATTGCCCGACAGGAATGCCCCCTGAAACACCACCTCTGGTCCGGCAGAAAGCGCCGTGCGTGTCGACTCGGCATTGCCGGCCAGATCGCTTCGCGCTATCTCGACGATACCGCGTCCGGTTGCATTGAGCCTCGCCAGATGTGCCGCCTCGTGGGCGTCGCCCTGCTTCTGCAACAGCGCTGCATCCTCGCTGTCTTCGCGGGGTTCCGGACCGATACCGCGCATGTATGCCAGATCAAGGGTGGCAGCGTGGGCACATCCCATGAAGCGCATGAGGTCCGAGGCGGACAGGAAGATGCGGCCGTCGAGGTCCCTCATTACTGCTCCAGTACTCGCAACGCTCGATCCCCGCGGGGTGCATCTCAACAGACTGCAAGTTCATCAACAGCGCATGTCTCACACTTCCGCAGAAGCATTGAAATAACACAGAAGAACTGTATTCCAACGTTCTCTTAACCGGGCGTTGCAACGTCCCTTGCATGAGGGATTTGCAATGACACAGAAGCTCATATCGAAGAAGGAGGTCAAATCGATCTACGGTGTCCCCTACTGCCCCGCGCATATTGCGCGCCTTGAAGCCGCCGGTTAATTCCCCCAAAGGGTTAAGCTTGGTGCCTGTCGAGTAGCGTGGGTGGCGGAAGAAGTAGAGGCTTGGATTGAAGAGCGAATCGGCAACCGCTAAAACATTTTCTTCTTAGAAGGGCAGAGGCCCGGGGTCCAACCCGGGGCTCTTTTATTGTTTGCCATCGAGTGCAAGTTGCACCGCAGCCGACATCAATTCAGTTCAACGGTAAAGATGCCGGGACCCTATGCCCCAAGTGGCAACTTCCTCATCAAGTCGCGATAATGAGCCGCCCTGCGACACAAAAGCAAATACTACCTCATCGGCTAACGCGGCGACAAAACGATTCCGTTGGCGAGCCAGATTGGCCGTGGCGCGCTTCTCCGTCGCGAGAAAAGGTGACACTATCGTTAGGCGACCATCCGCAAGAGCCTTTTTTTGTCCCGCAGGCAACCGCAATTTTCTTAAACCACGCGCCAGCACCATCATGACTGGTTGCTTGCCTCGCAAAAGAATTTCAAGAGCTTGCTGTTCGAGCGGCGAATGAAAGCCGCTAATCACGCAACGTCCGGCATCCCGCCACGCAGCAACCTGATCGAATGCTTTGAGGATCGTTGCGCCTGGCGCTTCCTTTGAACAAAGAAACGCGGTTAGTTTCCCAGAAATAGGTACCGCAGAACCAATGATATAAATCAACGGCGGAGCGTCTGCCCCAAGCCGGGCGGTCAACCGGCTAGGATAAGCTGCGTCGCTACGGGAGATGATCTGCGGATGGTCGGCCCACTTCGATTCCGGCATGGTATCTTCATTCTTCTGGCCAGCGTGCATTGACAGCAGCGCGAACCGGCGTCTGAACCTCCGGAGGTGCCTGTCGAATGTAATTCAAGGCTCTATCGAACGCAGAGGCATTAAGCTGACCAAAGTGGCGCAAAGAAGCCTCCACCGAAAACGGCTCACCCACCTTTTCGCAAAAATTACTAGCGAGTGCAGTCCAGATTGCAGCATCGTAGCCCACCGATCTCGCCCACGCCTTGACTATGCCGACAGCTTTCGGATGGCGTTCCATAGCTCTGCTGCCGCATTTGTCCGACGCGAGATCGATAAATCCAACCCCTTTTGGATTTGGCATGCCTTCACGCAACCGCAGATTCTCAATGGCGTCGCCAAGATTGCTTAGCAAGCTCGTGGCGCGGTAAGTCAAACAATCTGAGCCGCATGCCTCATCGATTACAAGCGTCAAACGACCGTCACCCGAAATACGACAAAATTCGACAGGAACGCGCGGCCCGTTCGGCTCGAAGTTGCTTTGCATCGCAAGATTACGGGCATCCCAGATTAGCGACCCCCAGGCGATAATGGCGATCTTCAATCGCCGCCTCCCGTTTCAGTTTCATCAGTCCCCGCGAGTCGATATTTGACATCGTAATTTTTGATGAAATCAGCTTGCTCGCCATTCAGTCCGTATATTTCCGAAAGGCGTTCATCTATTCGATCAATGAGCTCCTTTGATTTTGCCGCCGATATCTCATCGTACTTAATTGTGTGCCCCTGCTTCGTCGTAATAGTCTTTTTGACTGCGTCTTTTTGCAGATTTCGAACCAACTCATCGCAAAGCGTTATCCAATCAACTGATTCCCAACTTGCCGGAACTGGAAACGACCGAACCAAGGCGTCGTTGACGTGCTCACAATCCGAAAAGGCAGAATACCACCAATAAAACAGACTCGAGTTCAGCAAAGCCGCGCCGAAAGCCGCAGCTTTCTTGTCGCGAAAACCAATCTTTCTCCCGTGCGGAGGCTCCATCGACACACCGTTTTTAATAAAACGGGGTACCTTGTGTGACGCCTTAAGCCAGTAGCGGCATGCTTCCTGATAGTAAACTAGTCCCTTATTCGATTTTGATGTTAGTACCTCAAGCGCACTCTTCGTCGAAGAAATTTTCTGATAGATATCTGTCTCTTGGGTATGCCCAAATTTCGCAATACGATGCCCATGCACTGCAACATTGTGCATAGACAGCATCATTCTAGCCATTAAGTTAGCTCGCTCTTCCGCATAGAAACGCGACACATTCGACGAAACGATTTGAGCCGACTTGCCCCCTAGTGATAATAGAATGGCAACAGGCATTTCCACTCCCTCAAACACTGATTGTGGTCTTCTGGGAAATGAAAGTGCAAAGAGCGGCCCGCGATGGGTCAGCAATTTTTGCAGCGGAGGCATCTTTTCTGAGGACAATGCAGTCAGCTGGACTATCAGACCAACTGGAGACCGCGCCTTTGCAAGCCGAACGCTCCGCTCAAATACGAATGAATAGAGATTCTTTGTTGCGATAGTCTCATAACCAAAAGAACCCAACGAATAAGGAACATTCTTGCTCGGGTAAACCACATACGGTGGATTTCCGACAACAACGTCAAAACCTCCACTCTCGATTATCCCGTGGAACTCAATGAACCAATGAAATGGCTGATGCGTATGCCTCCATTTGGAAAACTTGACGGCATCCGTAGCCTTAACTCCGAACTCTCCTGCGAGATAACGGTTCAACTTATCATCCAGAGCCGCAAGACGCTGCCTTAGCGCTCTCTTGTCTTCAAGGGGAACGGAGCCGTCACCTTCTATCTGCCTCAACCGAAATGCGCTGAACGTTTGTTGCAAATCGGCTGCACTTTTACTAATTGCTTCCAGTGAGTTGTCGAGGTCCAATTTGCTGGTCAGCGCTTTCTTTACGTCGGCAAATGTCGCATAGCCGACTAGCGTGTTCCCTGCGCGGATATTGAAATCGATATCCGGCAACGGCTCTATCCCAAGATTCTCGTGTTTCAGATCGGGATCTACCTGCGCCGCAAGCTTAAGAAACAAACGAAGCTTACAGATTTCAACGGCCTCTTCCATGATATCGACGCCGAAGAGGTTATTCAGAATAATGCTCTTCAAAGTGAAATAGCGCGCATTTGGATGTGTACCGACCTTGGCAAGCGTTGCCTTGAAGTCTTCATATTTCTTGGGCGTTTGGCCTTCCCCCGAACGCTCAAGATCGGCGACAAACGCCTCCATCCTGTCGAGACATGTCTCGTAGAGAGGTTCGAGAATATTCAATGCTGCGAATAGAAACGCACCCGAGCCGCACGTTGGATCCAGAACCGTAACGCCCTCAATCGCCTTCCAGAACGCGCGAAGAAGGTCCGGCCCTTCGCAGCGTTCGATCACGTCCTGGGCGAATTGCCGAACATCGAGATTCAACGCGATGAGATCGTTGATTTCGCGCACATCGCCAGCGGCGAGCTTTGCGCGGACCTGCAAATACCTTGTGCGGCGCGCCACCACCTCTCGCCAGATTTCCGTTGGCAAACCAAACTCAGGAGGAGCGGTTCGATTCCAATGGGTACGAGCAGCAACGTTTTTGATGCCCTTTGCTATTTCGGCTGGAAAGACATGTTCAGCGCCGTGCTTCATCGCCGCATAAATGTAGCGGTCAGGATCGTCACGAAGATGGTCCCAGATGGTGGGACCGCCGGTATTCTCGAAGGCCACCTTACACTTTGCTTTCGCGGCTTCGAACAAAAATGGAATAATGGTATTTTTTGATATGTACTCGGTAATATCTTCCTTGGTGTAGTACGCACCCATCTGCTTCTGATTGATGTATTTTTCGAAGATATAACCGAGAACATCCGGGTTGATCTCATCGTCCTTGCGTAGGGGACGCTCATCAAGGTGCCATTGATAACGATCAAAGTAAGCGAAGATTCGCTCGAACGCCTCGTCCGGAATTTTGATGTTCGAACAACGCTCCTCAATCGGGTGCATTTCGAACAAGCCGCCGTTCAGGTACGGAATTCGGCCAAGAAGCTTATCCAGCTCGGAGTTTCGCGCCTTTCCGCCTAAGCCTTCGTGGAACAACCGCACCAGAAAATGACGATAAAACGAATAGAACTTGTTCTTTCCGTTTTCGCGCTGACACAGCGTAAGTCTATTTCGCAGGTAATCATGCTCGCCGTTCAAGAAGCCTTTGCGCTGCATGAAATAAATGAACATGAGGCGATTTAACATCAACGATGCATACCATTCCCGATCAGCCACATCGATGATACCGCTGATGAAGTCGAGGAACGCTTTATGCTCAGCCTTAAACTGATCGTAAAATCGTTTAGTGACGCGTTCGACGTCGAATGCTGAGCGCGCTTTGTCCAAGACCCCGGGAAGCGTTATCGTTCCTTCTTCGTCGAACGAAACGAATAAGCGATGAAGCTTTTGCAGAAAGCCGCGATTACCCAAGCTTGCGTACCAAAAATGCTCGGTGGCCGACGTAGGCTTGCCAACTTCCCGCTTGGTCCAACACCAAATTTGCTCAGACCGCTTCGAGTCGGTGAAGATGATCAGATGTTCAAGTGTTGTTTTGGCGACTTGAGTTCCGATCTTCTTTCGGGTCGCGCGATCCGGAAGCTGTTGACCGGAAGCTGCCTGATAAACCCACGCTACCATCCCGCGCTTCTCTGCGACGGCCTTGAAAGTACATGTTGCCCCTGAAATCGTCACTGTCAGGTCAGCACTATGCCTGTCCCACCCGAGCTCTTCGACGAAGAGCTTTCCGAAGTCGAATTCTTCAAGTCGCTTCTTGGCGTTCCCCGCGTTGAAGTCCATCCCCAATCCCTTTCATCACGTCGCTAGACGCGCCAGCCCCAGCGAACAGATAATGTGCGGTTCGCCAATATTCTCTTCGTCTTGGATCGAGCAAAGCCGATCTTCTTCGCGCAGCGCCAGGACAAGCTCAGCTAATTTATCATCGCTGATCCCCGTCTTCATCTGACGGTTCAAAGTGTCAGTTGCGGATTGCCGCAACGGAAACCGGTAGATTTCCTCAATTGCCTTGCCAATTTCAGGTAAATCGAACAGCGTGCCCTTCACCTTGTCTGCGTGACGTTTGAGCCGTTCGTAAGTTCGGAACCGTGCTCCAGACGGACGGCCGAGCTGGCCGCCGACTTGCTTTTCTTCCGCCGCAATGTGCTCGACGCCCTTGGCCACCATTGCGTGGTGCTCGTCCTGTCGCGGCAATGCAGGCGTATTTGCTTCACACGCCGCCACTTTTAAAATCTCGAATTGCGATTGGGTGACGCTCTCACCATCCCTGTTGACCCATGCCAGCGCGTCGTTGCCCTGTGCGGTACGCAAATAGACCAATGCGCCATTCGGCCGCCCGTCTTGAGGTGTGAATGCTTTGGTGGAATACACCACAGACGGCAGCTCAGGGACCACCTTTTGCAAAGCCGGATTTGCGTCAATCGCGTTCTTCCATATCTGATAGGCGTATGAGGCGAGATCGACTTCTGTATCTGCTTCGCCGTCCAGAATTCCCGCATGCTCGTTGTAAAGGTCTACAAGCTCTTGCCGCTCACCCTCGTCCTCAAAAAATGCTTCATCAGTTCCGACAACCTCCGCATTCTCCTTGAGCCGTTGACGCACGCGCGAGCGCAACTGAATCAGACGCTCAACTCCATCGGCAGGTAAGAACGAATAGCAGAGAATTTTTTCGGCCTTCTGTCCGATACGATCGACACGGCCTGCACGCTGGATCAAACGAATAATCGCCCAAGGCAGATCATAGTTCACCAAGATCGCGCCATCCTGAAGATTCTGCCCCTCGCTGAGGACGTCAGTAGCAATCAGGACTCGAAGCTCTTCGTTGGGCGTGATCTTGTCTCGCTTGTTGTTGCTGTTGGGACTGAAGCGCCACGCAAAGCTCGTCGGGTCCGATGTGTCCCCCGACACAGCGGCCATCGATGCAAGGCCGCTGCCCTTCAACTGGCGTTCAAGATAGCGAATGGTGTCGGCGAACTGCGAGAAAACGATGATTTTCTCTTTCGGGTGCTTCTTGCTGACCAGTTCAATCAGTGCCTTGAGCTTGGTGTCCTTCGAGGGGTTCCACGGACCGCAATCATCCAGAATTTTGAGGAGCCGCTCGCTATCGGTCACCAAATCTTTCTTTAGCTGAGTAACGAAAAGATCGGGACGAAGCCATTTGAACCGCTTCTTAAATTGCCCCGCGTAAAGCTTATAAACTTCCGCTGCGCGAGCTCGAAATGCTGCCTCATCACGCAGATCGAGCGCCTCTGAATCTTGAGTATTTTCATCCTCACCCTCGGAGAATAGCTCAGCGTCAGCATTTTGATCGTCGATATCCTCGTCATAATTTGCCGTGTCCAACAATCCGGCATCCTGGGTACCAAGCGGAAGCGGAAGATTGTTTTCGATGGCGTGCAAGAAGATGTAATTTCGGAGAGCGTGACGTTCCAACGACTGTTGAAATGCGTCACCGCTACTTTCCAATCTCTTAAAAAGGTTGGTGCGGCAAAATCCCATCAAACGCTTCCCCGCACGGGAAAGGTCGTCGAGTTGCTTTGCTTCATTCGGCGTTGGCGGTTTGTGCGGCTTCGGTGCGACGTAGTTGCCAAGACCGTAGCGCGGCAAATGCATTTGGTTGATGGCATCGACCACCGGCGCTGCATAAAGCCGCGCATATTGATCGCTAGCGTCTTTGTCATCAATCTTGAAGCGTAGCGTGCGCGGTACCCGATCCGGAAAATACGATCTTGATCCATCTTCGAAGGTCAGAAACTTACGCCCACTCGCAGGATCAGTTTTGGCGTAGTTGTCTTGAATAAAAGTGCGCGTTCGACGTACCATGTACAGGCGCATCAACTCCCGCCAGTCGTCCGTATAGGTGCTCTTTTCGAAGGCCGCGAGAGACCGCACAGGACATTGGTGTCGCCTGATAAATTCAGTTTCCCCGATATCCTGAAGCAACCGCTCCGGCCGAACGCCGATGTCGCGATCTTCAGGAACGAAGAGCCGCAACTGGCTCGAAAGATCACCGTAAGTTTTGTTGTACGGCGTTGCTGACAGCAAAATGCAGCGGCTCTCGTTTTCCGTAAGGTACTCTTGGATGGCGCGATATCTGCGCCCTTCTCGGTTTCTAAGATTATGACTCTCGTCAATGAGCACGACCCGATAGCGGCGGAGCTCGGGCAGCTCTCGCGTCGCACGCGTGACCGAAAGAACCTTGGCGATCAAACGATATTCCGAGACGTAGTCCTCCCACATTTTGACGAGATTTTTCGGGCAAATGATCAGCGTTTCTGTAAAGTGATCATCTTGGAAAATTTTTGCTAAGGCAGTTGCCATCAGCGTTTTTCCTAGACCTACAACGTCGCCAATCAAAACACCGCCACGCTTGTTAAGATGATGAGCCGCAATTTTTACAGCGGCTTCTTGATAGGCAAATAGACGCTTTCCGAATTCTGGCGGGATTCGAAACTCGTTCAACCCCGCACGAGCCTCCTGTGCGAGATGGTAGGCCATTTTCACGTAAATCAAGTAAGGATCGAGCGTCTGCTCGCGCGCCCAACTCTCTTCGATGACTTGAATCAATTCCTCGGTGATATCGATGCACCAACGATCCGACCAACGATCCTCGAACCATTTTGCGAGTTTATTGGTTGCGTCGTGATCAAGAACATCAACGTTTAGTTCGCCCTGCTTCGATAACCCGGAGAGAGTGAGATTGCTGCTCCCAAGAAAACCCGTGATCGGGTTGTTTGGGTCCGGCCGGAACAACAGATAAAGCTTGGCGTGGAGTGGATGCTTTAGAAAAAGCCTAACTGACACCTGCTTTGATTTTAGCTGTATGGCGAGCCGACGTAACCCAGCTTCATCAGCGTTGTTCGGCATGCCGAGCGTCAGTTGAACTCGGAAATCCTCCGCAAGCTTCCTCTTCAGACGAAGCGCCGTTTGATTGTCCAGCGCTTGCTCTTCTTTTCCTGTGCCCAATCCAATCCGCAACTCATCCTGCGGTAGGCGCTGCATCCCAACGAGCAAGCGACACTGATTCCCCTCGCCGCCGGGCCAAGCAGAGATCAAATCATCGATGGCTTTCCACCCTCTGAGATTGAAATAACCAACACAGAAATCACCTCGCTGAGAAACTGCTAAAGTCTGACGTAGTGAGGGAAGTAATCCGCTTTCAATATTGTCAAAAATTCTTGGCAAGGCCCCTCCAAACAGACTCGTTGTGAAAAGAGACCTTCCCCTTTCCGCCGAGTCATTCCTGGTTATTAAATCTAGTGCCCGCCTCGTGAGGAGGCGAGAAATCCCTCACCTTTTTTTACTCGTCCCAACGATATTTCAACAATCTTTGCGATGACCCGATCAGGAGTCTTCCATTTAAGCACCAATTTTCCGGCGTCCATTCCGTAATCGGCAACGATGTCTTTGAGCTGCTCGAGACTCAAGTCACTTAGCTTTGCTCTCAGAGCAGCTTCCCCGTCGCGCGCTAGTTCAATCGGATCGAGAACCGCGGGTGCACGCCGGTTCGCAGCACGGGAAGCCGCTTGTTTCACAGGCTTCTCCTTTATGTTGAGCGCCTCCTCGAGCAACCTCGTAAATTCGGGATTGCGCGCGGCCTCGTCGGCAACAACTTTCACTAAATCGTTGAGTGTTTTCTTGAGGTTCATCTCAAGCTCCCAACTTGGTCAAAAGTTCTCCGGCGAGCGCTGAAAGGCGGTCGTGCAGCCCCTGGTAGCCCCACTTCTGCTTCAAGGTCGAATGGCCAGAATGCTCTGCAGCGGCAGCGCTCTGGTTAGCCTGCGGTATAACCGTGTCGAACACTGCGGGCCAGTTCTTCGGATCAGCAACATGATTCTGCCGTAGCTGCTTTTCCATATTTTTGTGCACAGTCGATCGACTGTCATATTTCGTCACAACGATACCGAGTGCTTCGATGTTTTCTGCTATTTCCTCGGAGAAATCTCGGACACGACGAACGATCTGCGGAATACCATACGTGGAAAGAACATCCGTGACCTGCACCCCTGAAACGCCCTCGATTTTGAGTTAGGATTTCTGTTCTCCAGCCAGGAGACAGACGATGCGTAAGAGCAGGTTTACCGAAGAGCAGATTATCAAGGTCTTGAAGGAGCATGCCGCCGGGGTTTCGGC
>JACDJB010001149.1_pt1 | contig 22416 bp, 22 predicted proteins | sample 7454121 | NCBI WGS metagenome assembly JACDJB01 (sample SAMN14253290, study PRJNA609438) | sludge metagenome | isolation source: sludge after 25d culture with pyrite | collected 2018-12-20
CCACGTCGTGCGCCATCCGGTGCTCGAGCACTATCGCACCGACCCGTACACGAAAGCGCTCACCGGGCTCGTGCAGTCGCGCCGTCCCGAGATCCTGCTGCTGGGTGCAACGACGCTCGGCCGCGACCTCGCCGGCGCGGTTGCCACCACGCTCGGCACCGGTCTCACCGCCGACTGCACGGAGCTGCGCATCGACGACGAGACGCGCAGCCTCGCCGCCACGCGTCCGACCTTCGGCGGCACGCTGCTGTGCACGATCCACACGCTCGAGTACCGGCCGCAGATGGCCACGGTGCGACCGCGCGTGATGGCGATGCCGCGCCGAGACGACGCACGCACCGGCACCGTGATCGCCGAGCGTGTCGCGCTGAGCGAAGACGACGTCGTCACCAAGATCCTCTCGTACATCCCCGATGCCGACGCAGACAAGGCGCAACTGGCCTACGCCGAAGTGGTCGTTGCCGGCGGCCGCGGGCTGGGCAAGCCGGAAAACTTCCGGCTGGTCGAGGAGCTTGCGCAGGTGCTCGGCGGCGAATACGGCGGCTCGCGGCCGGTCGCGCAGGCCGGATGGATCGCCGCCGAGCGGCAGATCGGGCAGACCGGCAAGACGATCCGTCCGAAGCTCTACATCGCCGCCGGCATCTCCGGTGCGATCCAGCATCGGGTCGGCGTGGAGGGCGCCGACGTCATCGTCGCGATCAACACCGACGCGAAGGCGCCGATCATGGATTTCGCCACCTACGCGATCGTCGGCGATGCGCTGCAGATCCTGCCGGCGCTCACCGAGGCGCTGCGCGAGCGCAAGGCGCACAGGAGCTGACATGGCCGAGAAATTCGACGCGATCGTCGTGGGCGCGGGCCCTTCCGGCAATACCGCCGCCTACCTGATGGCCAGGGCCGGAATGAAGGTGCTGCAGCTCGAGCGCGGCGAGTACCCGGGATCGAAGAACGTGCAGGGCGCGATCCTCTACGTCGACGCGCTCGAGGCGGTGATCCCGAATTGCCGCAAGCAGGCGCCGCTCGAGCGCGCGGTGATCGAGCAGCGCATGTGGCTGATGGACGACCGGTCGCACGTCGGCTCGCACTTTCGCGGCGCGACCGACCCCGAAGAGCAGCCGACGCGCTACACGGTGATCCGCGCGAACCTCGACAAGTGGTTCTCGAAGAAGGTGCAGGAGGCCGGCGCGCTGCTCATCTGCGAAACCACCGTCGTCGAGCTGCTGAAGGAAGGCGAGCGCGTCGTCGGCGTGCGCACCGACCGCGCCAACGGCGACATCCGAGCCGACGTCGTCGTGCTCGCCGACGGCGTGAATTCGCTGGTGGCGACGAAGGCCGGCCTTCGTCCGCCGATCGAGGCGAAGGACGTCGCGCTGGCCGTGAAGGAAATGCACTTCCTGCCGAAGTCGACAATCGAGGAGCGCTTCAACGTCTCGGGCGACAACGGCGTCGTCATCGAGATGCTCGGCAAGATCACCAAGGGGATGGTCGGCACCGGGTTCCTCTACACGAACAAGGAGTCGATCTCGATCGGCGTGGGCTGCATGGTCGACGACTTCCGCAAGGCGCGCATCACGCCGTACCAGTTGCTCGAGGAGATGAAGCAGCACCCGTCGGTGAAGCCGCTGATCGCGGGTTCCGAGGTGAAGGAGTACTCGGCGCACCTGATCCCCGAAGGCGGCTACAACGCGATCCCGCTGGTGCACGGCGAGGGCTGGGTGATCTGCGGCGACTCGGGCGGCTTCGTCAACGCGGTGCATCGCGAAGGCTCGAACCTGGCGATGACCACCGGGCGCCTGGCGGCCGAGACGATCGTGAAGCTGCGCGAAGAGGGCAAGCCGTTCACCGCGGCCCACCTGAAGCGCTACCGCAAGGCGCTGGAGGCCAGCTTCGTGATGAAGGACCTGAAGAAATACCGCGACGTGCCGGAGATCCTGCACGGCAATCGTCAGTTCCTGACGACGTACCCCGAGCTGATGTCGCGCGCCGCGCACACGCTGTTGAAGGTGGACGGCGTCGACAAGCTCACCAAGGAAAAGCAGATCAAGCGCGACTTCGTCGAGAAACGCTCGCGCTTCGGATTGTTCGGCGATGCCATCAAGCTGATGAGGGCCCTGCGATGATCAAGGTCGAGGAAAAGCTGTTCGAGAACCGCTACCGCGTCGACGAAGGCAACTCGCACGTCCGGATCAAGGATCCCGAGGTCTGCCGGGAATGCGAAACGCCGGCCTGCACCTGGGCCTGTCCGGCCGCCTGCTACACGGTCGCAGAAGAGGGCGGGGTCGCGCTGTCCACCGACGGCTGCCTCGAGTGCGGCACCTGCCGGCTCGTGTGCAACGAGCACTTCAACATCGACTGGGCGTATCCGCGCGGCGGCTACGGCGTGCTCTACAAGTTCGGTTAGCACGCAGGGGCAGCGCGGGCTCGGCAACAGCCGCGGAGGGCCGTGTTGCACGGCCCGGTGCTACCCCGGGCGCGGCGCTACTTCTGCTGCAGCCGGTTCAGGTACTCGACGAGCGCCAGGATGCGCGTACGGACGTACACCTCCGGGTCGTACGGCACGTCCATGTAGTACTCGCCCGCGCGGATCTTGTAGTCCTGGCCCCAGATCGGCATCTCGTGCGACCCGTGGGCGACCCCGGCGCCGTCGATCGCTTCGTAGATCCGCGAGAGCGGGAACACTCCGCCATTGCGTGCTGCGAGCCGCGTCAGGTCGGGTGCGCTGCGCTGCAAGAGTTCGTTGTAGGGACCGTTGCCCCTGCCGTCGGCGCCGTGGCAGTTCGCGCAGTTGGACAGATATTCGTTCCGGCCGGCGTCTCCCGCCTTGTCGGGGGCCTTGGGCTGTGCCTGTGCCGCGCCGCAGACGGCCAGCGCAGCAGCGAGCAGAACGTGATTGCGAATGATCGGTCTCATCGAGGATCCCCGTGGCGGGCGAATGGAATGGTATTCATCATGTGCACCCGGCGGTTCTCGCCGGTTGACCTTCTTCAAGCGCACGTCGCGCGCTCGAGCAAGCGCCAGAATCCTCGCGGGACATCCGGGGCTCGACTCGCCGGCCCGAGGTTGTTAGGTTCGGGTTCGACGATTTCGCGTCGTCCGAACAGCAGCCTCAGGAAGGAGCCACAGATCCGATGACCGTCCCCTCGAAAAAATCCCTTGCCGCCGCTTCGCTATCGCTCGCCGTGTTGCTCGCCGGCGCCTTCGGGCCGGCCGATGCGCAGTCGCGCCAGATGGTCAGCGTCGATCGCCCGGAGATCAACATGCGCACCGGTCCGGGCACGGGCCACGACAGCGTCTGGCTGCTCAGTCGCGGCTATCCGCTGCAGGTGCTCGGACGCAAGGGCAAGTGGCTGCAGGTGAAGGATTTCGAGAACGACAGGGGTTGGGTCTATCGGCCGCTCACCGACCGCACGCCGCACTTCGTCGTCAAGACGAAAGTGGCCAACATTCGCAAGGGACCGAGCACCCGGACTCGCATCGTCGGCAAGGCCGAGTACGGCGACGTGCTGCGTACGCTGGCGCACAAGGGCGACTGGGCGAAGATCCGCGACGCGGACGGGCTGGTCGGGTGGGTGGCGCGGCGGCTGTTGTGGGGGTGGTAGTTGCCTCGGCGCCGCATCGATTCCGATGCCGCCAGCACAGTCATCCGGCAGCGAGTTGCGCCCGAGTCGCATGATCGGGAGACCCTCAACTGCAAAGGATCCGGTGCCGTGGACTCGATGTACCCCGCCTCGAATGCCGATATTTCCCGCAAGCGCCGCGAGTTGGCGCCCGACCCGCTCGCGGCCTTCCGCAAGTTCAGCGAAGCCGTGTTCGCCGATGGCGCGTTGCCGGGCAGGACGAAGCAGCTGATTGCCGTGGCGGTCGCGCATACGACGCAGTGCCCGTACTGCATCCGCGGCCACACGGAGGCGGCGCTGCGCCACGGCGCCACCGAACAGGAGATCATGGAAGCGATCTGGGTCGCCGCCGAAATGCGCGCGGGCGGCGCCTATGCGCATTCGGCGCTGGCGATCGACGTGATGCAGAAGCACGCCGGGGCGACGCGGGAGGTGTGAAGGTTGCTCGCGCGGCCCCGACGACGCGCGAGCGACTCCGAACCGGCTTCAGGCCGCTGCCGCGTCCAGCGTCCGGGTCGGGAACGCGACCGAACGTTGCAGTGATTCGATCCGGCGCCTGGCGATCGCGCCGACGACGAACAGGCCCGCCAGAAGCATCGCCCATTGCGACGGCTCGGGAATCGGGGCAAGCGGCGCCATTGCCACCCAGTTCGACGTGTTCCCGGTGAATCCGTCGACCGAGACGATTCCTGCGATGGGCTGGGGTTTGTTCGGCGAATTTGCGTCCGCATACGGCTCCGCGAAGTTTGCGGTCGTGACGCCGGAAATCGTGAACGTCGTCGTATCGTCTTTCAGGAATCGATCGCCGTTCTTGTCCGTCGGAAACGCGACCTGGATGCGCAGTGGCGAATACCCGTCTTCGGTGGTTCCGTTGGGCAACGAGAAACTGGAGATCCCCGTTCCCGCGGTCCAGGTGAAACTGCCGACCGCCGTATTCATCGCGGTGACAGTCCCGCCGGTGAGTGTCGGGCCAGGGTTGTAGATGAAGAAGACCTGGTCGAGGAAAGAACTCGTCGTGAAGCCCGCGTTGCTCTCGTTCGGATCGAGGACGAAGCGCACGCCGCCGGTGGTGTCGGTGAGCGTCATCGTGGCCACGACCTCTCCCGCGGTTGCGTTGGCGATGCCCGGCGTGTCGAACTGCCAGAGCACCTGCGCCGCGAAGGCGGGCGAGCAAGCGCCGAGCAGCAGTCCGAGCACCGCCGCGGAAAAGCGGTTTCCCGTGTTCATCATGTTCCTCCCCAGGATCTCGTCGAGAGAAGCAAGATCGGAGCCGGCTGTTGCAAGCCTTTGTATTTGCACGCGATCGGTGATCTCTCGCCGCGACGCGGATTCTCGCGTGTAAGGAGCGCCGACACGCCCCGCCCATGCACCAGAAACCGTCGTCGCGCATCGCGTAGGCTTCGGGGATGAGCGCGCCCGATCGCCCCTACGCCGACCTGACTCCCGACCGAATGCTCGACGCGCTCGAAGCGATCGGATTGCGCGGCGATGGCCGCTTCCTCGCGCTGAACAGCTACGAGAACCGCGTCTACCAGGTGACGCTCGAGGACGGCCGGAACGTGGTCGCGAAGTTCTACCGCCCGGGACGCTGGACCGACGCGCAGATCGGCGAGGAACACAACTTCGTAGCCGAGCTCGCCGAGCGTGAGATCCCGGTGGTCGCCCCGATGGGAATCAAGGCCGCCGGCGAAGTCGAAGGCGAGGCAGCCGTCCTCGTGTCGCCGACCCTCGCGCGCTACGCCGGCCACCGTTTCGCCGTGTACCCGCGCCGCGGCGGCCGCGCCCCCGAGCTCGACGACGCCGACACGCTCGAGCGCGTCGGCCGCTTCATCGGCCGCATTCACGCAGCCGCCGGCAACGTCCCCTTCGTCGAGCGCCCGGCGCTCGACGTCGAGACCTTCGGCCAGGAACCGCGCGACTGGCTGCTCGCGCACGACTTCATCCCCACCGAGCTGCGCCCGGCCTGGACCGGCATCGTCGATCTCGCTCTCGAAGCGGTGCGTGCCGCCTTCCAGCGCGCGGGCGACGTGCGCATCCGCCGCCTGCACGGCGACTGCCACGCCGGAAACATCCTGTGGACCGACGACGGACCGCACTTCGTCGACTTCGACGACGCGCGCAACGGCCCGGCTGTACAGGATCTCTGGATGCTGCTCTCGGGCGACCGCGCGTCGATGACGCGCCAGCTTTCGGACGTGCTCGCCGGCTACGAGGATTTCGCCGAACTGGACCGGCGAGAACTGCAGCTCGTCGAGCCGCTGCGCACGCTGCGGCTCCTGCACTACTCGGCGTGGATCGCGCGGCGCTGGGAGGATCCCGCGTTTCCGGCGGCGTTTCCGTGGTTCGGCACGCAGCGGTACTGGCAGGACCGCGTGCTCGAACTGCGCGAGCAGGTGGCGGCGATGGGGGAGCCTGGGCTCGCGTAGTTCCGATCTAGCGGCGGGATCGCGATGTTGGTCGAATCCTGTGCGGATTGCACAGTGCGATTGTTCAATAATCAACAAAACATCCCGCTATTCTTCGAAAACAAGCGGCGCAACCCCTGGTGTTGTCAGAGTTTTTTACGCCGCAAGGCAGCGGGCGCGACGTCGCTTTCCGAGGGGTTTTTTGCCCTTGCGAGCAGGGGAGCTGCGCGGCGCATATCGGGTTTTCGCCGAATAGACCAAAAGGTCTATGTCAAAAGGACATTCTGGCGGTTATATTCGCGAGGCCTTTCCTCCATCGATCGCCTTCACAGCACCATTGGAGTCGCGAATCACCCCGATGTCGGTTCGCCCTTTTATCGAATCGTCGAACGCGAATTCTCCGCGTCGCTTTACGGACCTGCTGCCGCCGGATCTCTTCGAAGAGGTCGCATCGATCGGCAGGATCCGACGAATTCCCGCCAAGAGCCACGTTTGTCACGAGGGCGAACCGGTCGATTCCTTCTGCGTGATCCGCAAAGGAATGTTCCAGGTGCTGCTCAGCGCATCCGACGAGCGCAGCGTCGTGCTGGGTTATATCAGCAGCGGCGAGTACTTCGGCGAAGCGATGATCGACGGCGGTAACCGGATGGCGTCCGTCGTGAGTTGCGGCCGCGGTGAACTCGTATGCCTGACGCGGGAGCAGTTCCTTAGCCTGATGGCCGAGAGGCCCGACTTCGCCAAGCACATCCTCATAAAGATGGCGCGCATGCTGCGTGCGACGATGCGGTTCGCCAAGCGGCTTGCGCTTCTCGAGGTCGAGGACCGGGTGAAGCTGCTCCTGATCGAAATGGCCGAGGAGCGCGAGGGGCAGTTGGTGGTTCGGCCGCGCCCGAGCCAGCAGGCGATCGCCGATCGGGTTGGTGCGTCCCGGAGCATGATCAATCGGGTGTTGAAGCAACTGGCGTCCGAGGGGTTCGCCTCGGTCGACGGAAACGGGTTCTTGCTTCGTCGCTTCCCTTCGACTGATCAACCGTTCGCTCCACACCCAACCTAGTACTACAACACGTTAATTACGCAACGTAATGCCGGCCCAGCTTTCGATCGGCGTCCTGACGCGTGAACGTCCACCGGATGGTTCGGCGTTCGCGGTTGCGATCGAGCTGCCAAGCGTCGACTTCGGATGCGAGCGTATCGCGAGCGTGAATGCGACGATCGAGACACCGGCGAGCGAGCGCGCCGATCTCGATCTCGGCCATGTTCAGCCAACTGGCGTGCTTCGGGGTGCCGGATTCAATCAACGCATCGAGCTGACTTGCGCCGGCAACTGCAGCGTCCTGCGGCGTTTCCGGACCTGCAGGCTGCTGAAGCGGGGGGCCGCCATAATAAAGCTAGCGCTCTTCCCTAGAAATCGCAATCGCAGCGTCGTCAATATAAATCACTACCGGACTAGGCAAAACTCCGACTCCGTAGTTGTTAACACCCCATTGACAGTCACCGTCCGGATATCTCGTGCGCACGCCCTCTAGCCTGAATATTTCCGCGTCGTCCTGCCATACTTGAATTGCCCCGCCGAAATCACCCGCGCAAACGTATCTAGCCTCCACTTTAAACCAGCGACCCACGGGGATTGGCTGGGGAGATAGCCAGACGCGGTATCCACGCTGCCCGGAGTGAGGTCCATCGACCTGCAAACCGGCCCACCAAGTCAACAAGAATCGCATCTCTCCTGTCGCCGATGTATTTCGCACATCTAGGAAAAAAAAGGGGTCACTCTTCGAACCGATTTTTGATTTGAACTGAAACAAGTTCAGCCAACCTTGCGGTTCCACCATGTACGTTTGTGGTACGTAATACCAAACCGAATAGTACAGTTCGTCGTTCCGCTGCGATTCACACCAGCGGTGCATCCGTGCACCGGATACGGCTGGCTCAGCGCTCATGCCGGGAATCGTCATCTTTACAGACCATCTACCGCTTCGCGCGACATCTTCGCTCGGTTCGGACCTTCCGAAGCCGCTAGAGAACGCTCCCCCGCACGGGGTCTTCTGAAGGCTACTTCTCTCCCATTCATCCAGCAGGCCACTTTCCATATCAGATGACCACAATTCGGTTGACCGCCCGCCTCTTGCCTGATCAATAACCGCATGACGATTTCCCGCCTCTCCAAGCACGATGCGTCCAGACGCGCTGTGTGGTTCAACCGGCGCTACACCAGCCGCCCAAAGCCAGCTCGATTGGGAGTGAGAAAACGTCCGACCAACGTCGCTCTGGTGAACACCATGCGCCGAGGCTAACAGTGGGATTAGAAAGAAAGCGTAAGGAGCAAAAATCAAACGTTGATTCACAGGTCGGAATCGACAAAAAAACGAGGGCAGAGGGCCTCACACCTAGAATGCTATTGGATCGAGAAGCGCGCGCGAATTGAAGCGGCCGACGCCAGCACTCGAACCACGACTACTGAGCACGGCTGCTTCACGTCGTACATTCTAGAGTACCAGCCCAAGGGTGGCGTCTCCACACCAGTGACGCACTCAAGCGAAAGATCCGCCCCTAGAAATTCAACCTCCATCGCAAAATTCCTACCCCGAACTTTGACCGCGGCGCCGTTAAGGTTGACATCGATGTGCGGTGCGAAGTGCCAGAATTGTTCGAACTCATGCACCTCCGTTCCGAAAAGTTCGTCATAAACCACTAATGCCCTTCTTCCACCATCGTAAGTCACTCTTCGCACGTGCTGAACAGAGTCGCGAAGACGGCTATAACCGTCATGGCTTCCAACAAATTCAAACTGGTCGGGGGATACGGGAGCCTGAAGAAGTCTGGCCGAAGCCTTGCGGGTCCACATAAACCGGCCTCGACGAACCGACTGGTCCATTCTGTCAACTCTAACCGTATTGTGAGCAGACGTACCGCGAAAGTAATTCCGCCACCTCGCGTCGCTCCAGTATGAAAACGTTCCTGAATCGATGAGGCACTCCTCCCCTCCGATAGTGAGAAGAAGGGCAAGCGCGTCAGCGTGACCGTGTGCAGCTATACCCAGGTACCCTACGGGTCCGCAGTCAACCAAACCCTTTACTTCGTTGCGCGTGCCAAAGTCTGAGCCAAAAAGAAAATAGCCGCCCTCAGAAAAAAACCAACTCGGTGGATCTAGGGAGCGTTGGATCGGCCGTAACTCGTGGGCACCCTCTAGAAGCCAAGAAGCGGTCTCGCAACCGCTACCAACGCGACTACTTCCACTTAGTGTGTCGGCTAACTGAATAACAATTGCCCCATGGCCACCAGGACCGACCCTCGGTTGCAAGTGAAACACGACACCGTCATCGCTATCGCCAACTGCCGGAACGGTACCTGAGAAATCCCGAACGGCTTTCAGAAATCTATTCGAACGTTGGATGACTTCCCAATATGTGGCGGAGAAATTGCGCCCGGTACGAAGGCCATAAATCCCCGCGAGCAAAAGAAATTGCGCCACAAAGATCTGATAAGAGAACGCTTGCTCGCGATTAACTCCGTCGGAAGCATGCTGCTTCACTGCCTCGCGCTCCAACTCCGCCTGGGCAGCGTTCCGCCAACGAACAGACTGGGACCAGCAAGGCCAGGTAACCGCCGCAACATAAAGTCCTGCCGCTTCACCGATCAAATGATTATTTGCGGAGGAATAACGAGAGAGATTTCTCTTTATGAAGATGCAGTGGGCAGATATGCTCGCAAGCCAGCGGTCTCTCAATCGTTCGCCGACATCGCCAACAAACATATCGGCGGCCCATCCACCCAGTATCTCCCAAGTGAGACTCCAGCTAATCAGGCGAATTCCAGCCTCAAGCGGGCTTGACCAGTTGGGTCCAACTAATGGAGGGCACTGATCCAACCAAGAAGCGAGCTGGTGCGCGAGGGCCTCTCTATACTCCGGCTTCCGGCTGAGGGAATATGCTTGTGCAAGACGGACGAAGTGGAGATGTCGGTTCAACTCCCACAGATACTTTATGTCGCCAACCGTCGTCCTGTCAGTGATCGGAAGCCGTTGACCAAACATGTGCGGCGCCCGAACTCCAGTTAAAGGATCTCGGTTCCAATCTGGAACAGACCCGACGGCGTACTCGCGATCAGCAAAAAGAACAACCTTCCCAGACAGCAAGAGATTAGCGTCAGCAATATAGGACTCGGATTCAATTCTCCGCGGCGGCGTCAAGATCTGACGCGCGTCATCTGGACGAGCGTAACACCGGAGTTCCGTTCGTAAGAGGCCGCTCATTGCTGCCCTAGCGACAAGAAACTGCTTCGCTCGATGAAGGACCTCGCGCGGCGACATACAACTCAAGCGCGCGGCCATCCACAGAGCGCGACGCATTGCAGTTGCCAGGTCAATTCTCAGCCGCATCGCAGTAACCAGGGCTAAGCAGTGGCGCGAAAGACTTCCCCTGTTCAGAGCACGTCGCGAGCTACGATCCGCTGCTCGCAAACCGCCATCTAGCACGCCCCCGCTTCCGTTCTTCCTTCCGCTCCCGAAGTGAATACACCGCCATAATGGATTTCGTCAGGTAGAAGCAAGACTCATGATGTATCGCGGCCGCGGGAAAAAGCCGAGACATCTCGGTCCGGTTCAAAAGATGCCAATCTGGGGACGTTCTCTTGACCCATATAGCATTAGTAAACCGCAAAACTGGTAAAAGAATTCGCCTCGGAAGCCAACCGAGAAATGGAAGCCATGAATGGCTCTCAAACGGGAAGTATTTGTATGGAGTCTGGACGAAGTACTGCTTGCCAACCCTCGCGATCTCCTTCGCGAACTCTTCCTGCCGACGCGCGGCCTGTCGTCGAAACTCAACTCCCGAGCGCTCTGCCCATATCCGAGACTTCGGCACCGTGACATGCTCGATCACCGAAGAGCAGTACACGATGTCGAAAAAGCCGTCTGGGAATGGTATCCGTGCGGTTTCGTCGATCAACACCGGAATGTAACCATACCGGTCAGCGCCTCTGCGAATCGCCTCTGCATCGATATCAGCGATGTAGACATCCTTTGCTTCAACAGCGCTACCGCTAAGCACCAAGTTGATGTTCGCCCCCGACTCGGAACCGAGATCCAGAAGACGTGTGCCTGCTACAAGATCAAAACACTCTCGAAAGACTGCGGCACGGGCCCCCCTTGAACGCGCTGAGAAATGCTGGGCTAGTCTTGCTATGAAGTTCACGAAGATCTCGCCTTAGAAGGCCCGGATCATTTCCGATGCTTATTCCTGTCCTGCGCACGACAGATGACAGATCCATAAAGTTCTTCAAATCGTCGCCGATGAACTTCAATAGAGAAGTCCCGGTTGACTTGCCGATTTGCGAATACCCCCATCGCGTGCATCTCGTGCGGATGGTTAACCGCGTACTCCATCTGTCGCGCTAGGGCGTTAGTATCGCCCGGCGGAACGATCAAGCCGTTCTCGCCGTCCACAAGGATATCTTCGATGGCTCCGACAGGGGACGCGATCAGCGGCAGCGAATACTTGAACGCCTCCAACATCGAATACGGAAATGCTTCCGCGCTTGACGGGAGTAACATCGCGTCAACAATCTCGATCACTCCCGCCTTTTCAACTCCCGTCACGACCCCCCCGTACTCAACGCAGTCACCTATTCCGATCCGAGAAATCTCCTGGGCTAACCAATCTCTAAGCGGACCATCTCCGTATATTGAGACAGTAAACCGTAGCCCCTTCTTCCTAAGAAGGCATGACGCGCCAATAATTTCCGGAATGCCCTTTCCAACCGCTAGCCTTCCCAAATAGAGAAACCGAAAAGTGTCCTTGGGCACGAAAGGCGATGATTTTGGCGCGTCGGAGCAGTCGATACAGTTTGGAACGAGGTCGAACTTGATCAAGGGAAAGAGACGGCCAAATTCGTAACCCTGAACTCTGGATAAGATGAGTATACGATCGGCCGCCGTCAGGAGCCATCCTAAGGCGTTGCGAAGAAAGCGGTGGGAATCCAAGTTCAATTTTCCTGGCGAGCCTCCGTGAAACTGAAGTATTACGGGTTTCCGTAACAGATAGCGGGAAATCAGAAGATAGATTCCGTCGCGAATGATAGAACGAGCATCGAACGTTGAATTCAAATGCAGAGCGTCGGCGGAACGCAAGGAGTTGACGAATGGACCGAGTCCATTCATGAACCGGAGCCCCTTCTTGAGCCAAGATTCCTGATCATGGAGACCGAGTGTAGTTGGCGCAAATCTAAGCTCGATTCTCCTGCTCGCCGCGAATGCGCTTAACAAGGTCTTCGCGTGCGTCTGGATACCACCTCGAAAGGGCTGCAAGGCCGGGCCCGTTAACAGGACGACTTGCCTAGTCATGTCGGCACACAAGACGTTGACGGGCTCGTTCATCGTACGATTCCGCTAACTTCGTCGGACTGCACGGTGAAATATGGCCTTCGCGAGAAGACCAATGAACGCCACGTCCTCCAAGAAGTATCTACGGTACATCCGACCGGGCTCCTGAAGGAACCGAAAGAACCACTCGATGCCCGCACGCTGGATCCAAGCAGGCGCCCGGCGGACTTTCCCCGCCACCACGTCAAAACTTCCGCCGACGCCCATTGCAAAAGGGATACGCAGCTCACTTTGATATTCACCAAGGAATCTCTCCTTGGCCGGGGAGCTAATCGCGACAAAGAGTAGATCCGGCTTAGCTTCCCTTATTCCTTGGACTACTAATTGCTCATCGTCCGCGGCCCAGTAGCCGTTCCGCAAACCAACAAGTCGAAGCTTCGGATACTTATCCAGATACCTTCGAGAAACCTCTCGCACGACGTCTTCGGTTGCCCCCAGCAAGTAAACGCGCCAACCACTTTTCGCTGCACGGTGCATGAGTGCGTCAAACAAGTCAATTCCTGCGACACGCTCCTTGAGCGGCTTTCCTAGAAGCCGTGATGCCCACACCACCGGCATTCCATCTGCGCTGATTAGGTCGCAGCTATTAATGATGTTTCTAAGCTGATCGTCGCGACTAGCTTTGACGATCTTGTCGACATTTACCGAAACGTGCCGATGCGCTTGCCCTGACCTGACGAACGCCTCGACGCGTCGCAGTGTTTCCTCCATTGACAAGTTATCTACAAAACAACCAAACAATTCGATCCGCTCTCCCATCGTATTATCTCTCATAATGCATGAAGTCAACGCCTTGTACCTTTCCCTGCATGCTCATAGACCCGAACAGTCTTTTCGGCAATCGCGTTCCAGGAAAGCTCGCCGTCGCGCAACTCCAGTGCCGCCCGCGCCATCCGATTCCAACGCATGTCATCGACGATCACAGTCTCGATCGCCTTCGCTAGCGCGGCGGAATCTCTCGGCGGAACGAGCAGGCCATTCACTCCGTCCTTTACTAGCTCGGGGATCGAACCAACGGCCGACGCAACAACAGGGCGCCCGTAGCCGAGCGCCATTGCGGCTACGCCGCTCTGAGTCCCGTCGATGTAGGGCAAGACAACCGCTCGAGCGTTCAAAAAAAGGCTAGGAATCTCGTCTACCGCGATGTATCGGTTAAGTACTTCGAAGAAGCCAGTCCCTTGCATCCGTTCAAGCTGTCCCGCAAGATCTGGACCCCGTCCGGCGACTACTCCTGTGACGTGATACCCCATCGCACGAAGGCGGAATATTGCGTCGACGAAGTAGCGCAGTCCCTTATACGAGTGCATCCTGCCAAAGAAAAGCAATTTCAAGTCGTGTGGTTGCGCCGGCCGCGTAGGCAGGCCACGACGCCCGAGCGGACCGTGCGCAATCACGTAGGATCGCCCCCGCAAACGAGGAGACGCGCTAACAAGATCATCGACAAGCGCTGCGCCGTGGGTAATGACCGCATCCACGGCCCGCCTGAGAATCGGTCTGTGAAGCCTGAATCTCGAGAACTTGAGTCTCTTCGAATCCTCACCCGAGTGCAGAAGCGGATCATGGATGGTCAAGACCGACGGGCGCCTGATAATGGGCAATGCAAGTAAGATCTCATCCCGGGGATCTTCTTGATAGTGAACAACGTCCGGCGAAAAGCGGCGAATGCTAGCGACAAGCCGTCGCGCGTTTCCTATCGCTTTACCCACAGAGCTCGGCCTGTCAAGCACAACGCACTCGAGCGCCGGACGATTGATCTCGAAGGCCCATTCGTCGCCTAGTTCAGCCTTTGCATTGTCTCTGTACAGAACAAGTTGAACGTCCAGCTTCGCGGAGAGTGCCAATGCGAGATGGAATGCATACTCAGCGAAATGCAAACTAACCAGCGTTGCGCGCTTCACAGTCATGTTCGGCGCTTCACAGTCATCTTCGCTCGCGCGACGCAGCAAGCGGTGCAGCCCCTCTATCGATAACGTAAACTAAGAGACCCATCATAGAGAAAAACTCCGCACCGAGTATGGCGTTCGGTGACAAAGGTACTTCAAATATCGCTCGAACCAGAAACACGGTTAAGAGCGCAACACTCCCGCCTTGAGTTGCGGAAACTGCCCGGAACGCGTACCTAATAAGGAATGACAAGAATACTAGCAAGCAACCGAGTCCAATTATCCCCGCTCGACTAAAGGCTTGAAGAAAGAGATTGTGCGCGTGAACCGCACCGGTTAGACCCAAACGGACTCTATTCTCTTCGCTCCAGTAGTCCAAACCCTGCCCAAAGAGGAAACTCTCTGCTCCGCCTTGGACCGCGTGCGCCCAGATATCAATTCTTCCAGTGGCCGTACTCAGTTCACTAAAAGCGCGAAACCCAATACTCCGCTCGACTGAAGCGAGGATGAACGGACCGTAATACAGCAAGCTCCATGCAGTGATAACCAGGATCGCAAGAAGCGCAATGGCAAAGGCGGACGCCACCATCCCATGCATCTTGTTCGTTGGCAACTGGCGACGAGGCGTGTTTAGCAACCGCCATGCGAGTACAATCGCGAGACCGACTATGGCCGCGATGATCGCCGTTTTCGACTGCGTCATGACGAGAGCGGAAGCGGCCCCGAACCGAAAGAGCCATCGCCGATGGACCTGCTCGGAAGGATGAGCCGACTCGAAAACGAGGAGCGCTGATGCGACCGAACCCAGGCTATTGGCGCTTGCGGTGACGCCCCAAAGACGCCAGTCGAAACCAGGTGCTATTCCTCGGTAACCGGGCTGCACCGATAGACCCGGCGCGATGGCTCCTGCCAATAAGCTGCCAAGCACGATCAGTGCGAGACAATGCTTGACAGTATCGGCTGGATCTATCTTCGCGATCTGCAGCGACAGAAACAGCGCAAGGAAGACGAAGAGCGGATAAACGAGCGAAATGTGAAACGCAAATTTCTCGGCAAACGCTATTGGAAGAATACTGAAGGCGACGTAGTAGACGACGAACGAAAGCAGGATGTCGCGCGGGGCTCGAAATCCTCGGTCGGCGAATCGATTGGAGTGCACACTGTTAGGCAACCGAAGCAGCCAAGCAGCGCAAACAGATACCGAGGCACCAACCAAGGCTGCCAGCAGGAGCTTCGCGGATATCGTGCTGACGATATCCGCCCCCCCTCCCATATCGAGTCCGTCCACGCCTAGCCTCAGCGTACGCCCCGACAAGACGATCGTGCCGATGCTGGCGCCTGCGACCATGAGCATCAGGTAATGAAAGAGATGCCCGCCTCGGCGTATTGCGACCAGACAAGTGAGCCCTATCCCAAGGACAACAAACAAAGCGGCAGCCAATCCAACCGCGACGGCAGCAACGTACGTCATGATCGGCGTTACGCGGCAATACGGCTAACGCGAAGAAACGCGAGCATGTTACGCCCCATCGAGAACCTCCTAATCACGTCAACGACCGGGTCGCCAAAAAAGAACGCCGGCAGAAGTCGAAAAAGAAGGACGACTATCCCCAACTTAAGACCGAGTGACATACCCTCCAGCAAGTACCTGTCCATTGTGGTTGATAACAGCAGCGAGGGCGGCAAAGAAACGAAGGCTGCTATGACAACCGGACCTCGAAATACCGAGATGAACTCGGAGGACGAGATCGCCGCTCTTCTGGATATCGCCCACGCTTGAAGCACGAAACGAAATGCGTAGGCCGCTGCGATGACCCATCCGACCAGCGAGAGGTCCGCATTGATGGTCAAAGCGAGTCCAACAAGCATCAGACAAAGACTACCGATTTGTGAACGAAATACATCTTTACCTCTTGCGGACGCCGTAAGAATCGCTCCTGACAGTACCCCAAAAGCAAACGGCGGCATTGCGAGCGCCAGCGCTGCGAACACTCCCGCTGAGCCGAGCCATTTCTCTCCCAAGAGCATACCCACAAGAAAGTCAGCATGAGTTGCTGCATAAGCATAGACCGGCAGAAGCACAAAACTAGTGGACCCTAGAGCCCCAAGATAAATCCGGCGAATTAGTTCATTTTCCTCGGCGACGGCGGATGCGGCGGAAAACAAGATACTTTGAAGCGTCTGTACGGCATGAAGAGCGATCGGCCTTGCTACCATCCATGCGGCGTTGAAGTACCCAAGTGCACTTGGACCCATTCCTCCAACGAAGACACCGCCGGCGTTGTCAATCGCCCAATTCGCGACGTTGATTCCTGCTACGTATCGCCCGAGCGCGCCGCTCTTGGATGGGCGGAAGGGATTCGCGACACGGAGCGAGTGCGGGAAATAGGAGTATGCGATTAGGACCTGAATAAAGGCTTGAACATACCAAGCCGCAACGAGTGCCCAAGTGCCGAAACCGGCGTAAGCCATTCCCACGCCCACAAGTGGGTAGGCGATGATATAAGCGCCTGTCGTTGCTATCTGGATCTCTCGGAAGCGAAGTTCAGCTCGCAACTTCGCCTGCGGGATAACGAGCAATCCGATTAGAAGGTACGATGGTGCCGAGAGCCTAAGCACCTCTCCGACGAGCTTGTCATCCAAGAAAGTCTCTGCAGGGTACGACAAGGCGTATACAAAAAGGCCGCTCAAAGCCGAAGCGAGCAAAAGACGTGTAAAAGCCGTGCCAATTTCTTCTTTGTCATTCAAGTCAGCTTGTACGAGAGACCAACCGAGCCCTTGGTCGATCACAAGGGCGAGAACGCCGTAAAGCAGCAGCGCGTAACCGAATGCGCCGACCAACTCCGGGCCGAGCTCACGCATGATAAGAACCTGCGCGACAAGCGTCGCTGCAACGCGAATCAACACCCCTAGATAGCTATGTTTTGCCGCGCGTACAGCTTTCGACGCCAGGTTCACTTGTCAATCCTGGGCGCAAGACGAACGCTAGCGCGAACGCCCGAATAGGCTACGATCGGGCAAGATTGATGCATCGGATCTCATCTTTATTCGGCGTACGATCCAGCAAATCGGCGCCGGTTCTCTGGCGCGATCGCGCGGATCATTTCCACCGCGAAGTCTCTTTGTATAAGATAGGCGACATCAGCCGACGGATCAATTGACGATATTCGAACCAGCATCCCATCGGGTATCTTCCCCCGGAGGCCATAACTCAGTTCGACGAACTTCTTGTCGAGTACGCCATTAGTAACGTGGTCGCCGACGACGACCCAATACGTAACCGGTTCAAACCGCTGCAGCAGACTAGTCTCGAGTCGGGTGGCTACTACGGATCCGCCCGCCAACCTTATTTCTCCTGGTCGCATCTTGTGCAGAGCAAAGCCCTGCGCTCGGTAGCAAACTTCGGGTTTGTGCAATTGCAGGGCGTCGCTCTGGTTCTTTCCGTAGGCAATCGACAGCATCACACGATAACCAGCGCGATTCACGTAGGTCCGAGAGAGCGTTTCGGCATAGATCTCATCCAGCAGTTGCTGCTGCTGAGGATTGACGATGAGGTTTCCCATGCTAGGCAACTCGCGCCAGTCACCGAATGCGGATGGAACTACCTTGTCAAGGACGATCGGCGGCCGTTCATCCGCCAACCGAGTTGTCGGACGCACCGCCGCTGCCATACCGGCGGAGAGCAGCATCAACAAAAGCAGCAGTAGGCTCCTGGCCAGCACCTTCACGTTATTCACCCTTGGGCAAGAGCAACCGACCGTCGTCGGTATCCCTCGAACCCCTGTACCACCGTATCAAACCCAATGATGAGCAGCAATGCGCTCAAAAAAAGCACCATCCCGGCAAACCTGTGTAGAAACCCCTGCCCGGCCGCATCGCCAAAATGATAGGTAATCAGCGTCAGCGCCATGACACGTATTACGTTGGCTGCGAGCGAAATAGGCACGACTAGTATCGCCAACGTCACGTTCCGAAACAGCGAATCCCGCCGCACGACATTCAAATACAGCAGACCGAGCGCCTCGAGCGTCAACAGGGTGTGCAGCCCAGCGCAAGCATCAGCCACCAGCAGCACGTACTGGCCAATCTGCAGGATGACGCCCGTACGCGCGATCGGATAACCCACCCAGGAGAGAAGATTCTCGACCACGTAGGACACGCCCATCTTCATGGGCATGGTCACGGTATCGACGATCGGTCCTGGCAGCGGTACCGTGAACAACATGAAGAACAGCGCGAACCACTGCGCCTTCAGCGCTTCGACGCCTCGCTGAAGCAGGATGATTCCTGCCACCAGCCAGATCGCCGAACCGATCTCGAAGATGAGGATGTCCTGCGAGCGGCCAAGGATGTACAACAGCAAGCCGAGTACGAACACCGGCCATCCCCACGCGCGCGTGCGTGGGCGAACCGGCGCGCGCATCATCGCCGGCCAGTTGCGGTAGAGGAGCCACACCGACACGGCCAGTACGATCGGGCCGTGAAGCTGCTCGTCCTGGGTCCAGAGTCCGCCGGCAAGGTCAACGACGCTCGGCACGTACATGACGGCAAGCCCGATCAGGATCGGCAGCCACGTGAGTATCTCCGTGCCCATGGCGGATGTGCGCCAGTCGCGGCTGGTCTCGGCAGGGCCCATGGAAAAGCGCGCCGGATTCAAACCCGGGACAGCACCGACCCGATTACCGTGGCACCGCTCGCCAGCACCTCGCTCGCCAACGCCGACAGCAGATTCGCATCGGTGTGATTACGCCGCGCGACGAGCACGACGCCCCCCGCTCGCGCAGCCAGGATGCTCGCCTCGGGGCTGTCCATCGCAGGCGGCGTATCGACGATGATCACGTCGTAGGTGCGCGCGAACCCGTCGAGCATCTCGTGCAGCGACTCACGCGAGAGCAGGTCCTGCGGATTCGGCGGCTCCGCGCCCTTGGTGATGACCGAGAGGTCTCGCAGACCCTCAATGCGATGCAGCGTGTTGGGCGTGTGCCGGTCGGCCAAAAGCGCGGAAAGCCCCTGTTGGTTGGTCAGGCCGAACAAGGAATGAATGCGCCCGCGTCGGATGTCGGCATCGATGAGCAGCGTGCGCTGGCCCATCTGCGAAAACGTGACGGCGAGGTTTGCCGCGATGAAAGTGCGACCCTCGCCGTTCCCCGGACTCATCACGGCAACGACGCGGTTCTTGCGGTCTTCGGCGGTGAGCCAGCGCAGCAGGATTTGGTTGCGCAGCGCACGCAGGTCGCCGAGCACGCCATGATCGAGCCCGTAGGCTGCGACGAGTTCCCGGCTCACCGCACTGGAGCCGACTGCCAGAACCGGATAGTCGAACTGGAACGCCAGCACGCCGCGTAGGTCCCGCTCTTTCACCAGTCCCAAGGCGACGGCGGCGTCTCCGAAGCGCAGGTTCCTTTCCTGGGCCGCGGCCAGGATCGGCCCCACGTCGTCAAGCTTGATCAATCCCGCATCGAGCAGGATGGCGCCGATCGGCTTGTCGCGCGGACCGCTGACGGGCGTGGAGCGAATGCGGGCGAGTTCCCCGATCATTGCAGGTGCGTTCAAGGCAGTCTCCTCCAGCATGGGTTTCGCGGGCCTTTCGGCTACGCGGTCGCCGGTCGTCGCATCCATTTCTGTACGCGCCTTGTACGCCTCGATACCTGTCGGATATCGCCGATCACCGGAGCGCCGACCGCCTGCTGAAGATCTTCAAGCGTGCGCACGCGCCGCCGCGTCATCTCGAGCAGCAAGGCTACGCCGACGCCGAGCAGAGTGCCGAGGAAGACGGCCACTGCCCCGTTCAGCAGGATCTTCGGGCTCGAAGCCTCGATCGGCGGCTCGGCTGCATTCAGGAACAGGATGTTCGCCTGCGACGTCTGGCTCTCGAGGTTCGTCTGCGTAAGCCTTTGCGTGATTGTTTCGTAGGCCCGCTGCGCGCTCTCCAGATCGCGCTGCAATACGGTCAACTCCTCGCGTGCCTGCTTGATTTCGAGCACCCGGTGGCGCTGCTTCTCCAGCGCATCGCGCGCCTCCGCGAGGCGCTGTGAATTCACCGTCGCTGTTTTGCTGAGGCTGCTTGCGACGTTCCGAATCTCCTGTGCGAGTTGGGCGTCGATGTTTGCCAGTTCCTGGCGCGTCTTAAGGATGTCGGGATGGTTCGCGCCGAGCGTCGCCGCCTGCTCTTTCAGCTTGCCTTGAAGTTGCGCCTGGTTCGCCTTGAGTTGCGCGACGAGCGCGTTGGCCACCACTTCGGGCAATTCACCGCCGCCGCCTGCCGAAAGTGCCTCCCGCGCCATGGCCTGTCGCTTGTTGCTCTCTACGGCGATTGCGCCTAGTTGCGTGACCTGGCTGCTGAGTTCCTGCAGCCGCGCGTTCTCCACGTCGAGCCGCTCGTCCACGCTGACGATGCCCTTGGTGCGCTGGTAGTCGGTGAGCCTGCCCTGCGCGCGATCGAGGTTCTCGCGCAGTTGCCGTGTCTGCTCGTCGAACCACGTGGCGTTCTGGCGGGCCGGTTCCACGCGCAACTCGATGTTCGTTGCGATGTACGCCCGGGCGAATTCGTTTGCTACGGTAGCCGCGAAGTTGGGATCCGTTCCGCTATAGCCGATGCTGATCACGTTCGATTCGCGCGACGGTTTCACGTCGAGGTACTTCAGCAGCAGGTCTGCGTAGTAGTGACGGATCGAGCCGCGTCCACCGTCGGTGTCCTGGCGCCACTGCTCGATCGCCTGCGGGTTCTCCGCTATGCGCATCTTGTCGACCACACGCAAAGCCACCTTCTGGCTCATGATGATGTCGATCTGCGTCGCCATGTAGCCGGGGGCGAGCATGCCGGGAAGTACGATGCCGGCGATCGGGTCGGGACTTTTCACGTCGACGATCACTTGGGCCGTCGCCGAATAGCGCTTCGGCAGCAAAAGGCTGACAACGACGGTGGTGCAGACGACGACGAAGAGCGTCATCAGGACGACCCACCAGCGAGCACGAAGGATCGTGAGGAACTGGCCGAGGCTCAAGCGATCTTCTCCAGGTTGCGAATCAACGGGGCGCGATCAGGCGAGGAGTGCTGCTCGTGCCGATCATTTGAGCCCCTTCAGACCTTTGTCGATCCCGTCGGTGCCCGGCGTTGCCTTCGGCGTCGCTGCGACGGCCGGTGTTGTCGCTGCCCCCTCGCCGCGTGCTTCGAACTCTCCGACGTACTTGATCTCCGCGCTCTCGCGCAGCCGTTTCGTTTCGGCTTGCACGGCTTCGCCGCGCTTCTTGTTCAGCAGGAACTGCTCGATGATCGGGCCGGCGCGCTTGGCGTCGACGGGTTCCGCGCGCACCGCCTGCACCTGCGCGATGACGATGCCGGCGTTCATCGGATAGATGACGACGTCGCTTTCCTTCAGTTGTTCAAACTTCGGGAGCAGTGCCAGCGGAAGCTGCTCGCTCGGGCGCGTGACGTTCGTGGCGATCGCCGGGTCCATTTTGTGCCGGCGCAGCACGGCCGCGGCTTCCTCGATGCTCTTCGTGGGTAGCAACTGCTTTTCCAGCTCTGTCCAATTGGCTGGTCGGGACGCCAAGCCGATCTCGCGGAACTTGTAGACGTGCCGGTTCGCAAACAGCTGCGGCTGCGCGGCGAAAAATTCGCCGATCTCCTTTTCGTCCGGCTTCGGAACGGCGGCGGCCACGCGCTCGAGGTGCGCTCGCGCGAGGATCTCGCGCTTGGCGGCTTCGAGTCGCTGCAGCACCTCGGGGTCTCGATCGAGCCGGCCCTCGTCGGCCGCCTGCACGAGAACCTCCTGGTCGATCAGCCGCTCGAGGATCTCGTTCTTCGCTTCGGCTGCGCGCGCGGGGGTGAGGCCGGGGGTGCGCTGCAGGACGAAGTTGATCTGGTGCACCGAGATCTCTTCGCCGTTGACCTGCGCGGCGACCTGCGTCGCCGTCTTGGCGTCGCTGCCGCAACCGGCCAGCGCTGCGCTGGCGACGGCGGCCGCCGCGAGCGCTGCGCGCAAGCGTGCGCTCGAACGGGATTCGCTTCGGCGGGAGGCGGGCATTTCGTCCCTCGAGAAAATGCGCCGAGGAATCCTATCGCCCGCTGAGCGCCCTCGGGGACGACTGCGTCACGATTGCTTCTTTCGACGTCAATAGTGAACGAAGCC
>JACDJB010001155.1_pt1 | contig 22341 bp, 17 predicted proteins | sample 7454121 | NCBI WGS metagenome assembly JACDJB01 (sample SAMN14253290, study PRJNA609438) | sludge metagenome | isolation source: sludge after 25d culture with pyrite | collected 2018-12-20
CGGTTGCGCATGTCGCGCACCATTCCCGCCATGTCCATCCCGGCGCCATGTCCCATGTCGTGCGCCATGTCGTCCATGGCGCCCGGTTGGGCTGAATGCTTCGCATGAGCGGCGTGAATGTCCGGCTCAGCCAGTCGGCAAACGTGATCGGGCTGCACCTCGCCGCGGCAGTGATAGCCGCACTCGCGTACGGCCTCGCGCAACTGCGGCTCGGAGATCATCGCAGCGTCGTAGTGCACCGTCACGCTTCCCGAGGCGGGATTGGCATGGGCGTGATACACGCCGGGCAGTGCACCGACGCGTTTTTCCACGCCGAGGTGATCGAGCTTCTCGAACAGCCCTCTCACCTCGACATTCACGCTCTTCATTTCGCTCTTCAATTGGTATCCGTTCTGATGTCGACCCCGTCAAATGCTCGGTGAGTGCTCTGCTGTCAGCGCTAGTGAGCTCCATCCATGTGCCCGTCCTGCGCGACCAACCCCGGCGTAAAGCGCGCCTGCTCCGGAGCAGCGTCCGGCAAGGTGATCGAGACCACGACTTTCATGCCCGGGGCGTGAACGTAGCGTGCGAGGCCTTTCATGCGGTTGTCGCCGTCGGGCGCAAGCGATGCGGTACTGCGCGTCTTGCCGGCGAGGATCGTCGCTGTGCCCGTTGCGCCCTTGGTCGAGACCGGTGTGCCCGCGTGATCGGTGACGTACACGACGACAGGGCTATCGACTGAAGCGGCAGCATTCTTCTGGGTGACGAGTTCGTAGTGCAGCGGCCCCGCCATGCGCAACTGACCGCCATTGGGCGCCTTCTGTGTGTCCAGGTACGCGTCGTCATGCGCGAAAGCAGAAGACGCCGAGAAGGCGACCGCTACCGTGAGCGCGGCGCCCAGCCAGAAAGGTTTCATATGCACTCCTTCGTGTTGGAGAATCAAAAGTTTTCGGTGCTGCGCACTTCGAGAAGCCGTTGCAGCGGCTTTTCACCCCATCGCCAGAACATCATCGGCGTGAGCACCGTGTCGAGCAGCGTCGAGCTGACCAGGCCGCCGAAGATGACGACGGCCACGGGGTGAAGCACTTCCTTGCCCGGGGCGTCTGCGGAGAGCAGCAGCGGCACCAGCGCGAATGCCGCTACCAGTGCCGTCATCAGCACCGGCGTCAGGCGCTCGAGTGAGCCGCGCACGATCATCGCCTTGCCGAAACGCTCTCCTTCGAACGCGCAAAGGTTGATGTAGTGCGAGATCTTCAGGATGCCGTTGCGCGTCGCGATGCCGGTGAGCGTGATAAACCCGACCAGCGCGGCGATCGACAAGGGCTGGCCGGAAATCCACAAGGCGATCACGCTGCCCACCAGTGCGAGCGGGATGTTGCCCATGATGATCAAGGTGAGAGCCGTCGAGCGATACCGGCTGTACAGCACCAGGAAGATCATCGACAGCGACACCAGCGCCAGCAGCGCGATCAGGCGCGACGCCTGTTCCTGCGCCTGGAACTGCCCCTCCAGCGCGGTGAAGTACCCATCGGGCATCGGTTTGGCTGCGAGTTCGGAACGGATCGAACGGATGACGCCCGCCATGTCGCTGCCGTCGGTGTTCGCCGACACGACGATACGTCGCCGCGCGTTCTCGCGACTCACCTGGTTCGGGCCGTCGCTGTCCTCGACCTCCGCCAGCCGTGACAGGGGGATATGGCCATCGGGCGTCTCGATCAGAAGGTTGGAAAGCGCGTGCATCCCGCGTCCGCTTTCGGGCAATCGAGCCACGAGATCGAAACGGCGGTTTCCCTCGATGATCTGCGTGATGCGCTCGCCCGCGATCATCTGTTCGAGGCCGCGCAGCAGCGCGCCGGGCGCGACTCCGTACCGTGCCGCTTCCTCGTAGTCGACGCGAATCTTCGTCTGCGGAATTCGCACCTGTTTTTCGATCTGGAGATCGGTGACGCCCGGGATTTGCGCCAGCCGTCCGCGCAAGTCCTCGGCCAGCCCGCGCAGCGTATCGAGGTCGTCGCCGTACACCTTCAAGGCGATCTGCGCGCGAACGCCCGAGAGCAGGTGGTCCAGTCGGTGCGAAATGGGTTGCCCGACGTTGCTCACGACCGGCAACCCGGCCAGGCGAGTGCGGATGTCGGTGATCACCGCTTCGCGGCCTCGTTCGGACGTCGCGAGGTCGACATCCATTTCGGTGGAATGCACGCCTTCGGCATGCTCGTCAAGCTCGGCACGGCCGGTTCGCCGGCCGACCTGGACGACTTCCGGGACCTTCATGACGAGTTGCTCCGCGAGCGCACCGATCCGGTTGGATTCGCTCAGGGAAGTGCCCGGTTCGAGCAGCAGGCTCACGGTGAGCGTGCCTTCGTTGAACGGCGGGAGGAACGAGCGTGGGAAGAACGGAATGGTCGCGCCCGCAGCGAGGACGACCAGCAAGGCGCAGGCAAGCAGGCTTCGGCTGTGGCCGAACGACCAGTTCAGCAGCTTCGCATCCCACCGCTTGAGCACCTTCACCAGTGGGCTGTCGCCGTGCCCGAGCTGCTTCATCCCCGGCAAGAGGTAGTACGCCATCACGGGGGTCAGCGTGACCGAGACGATCATGCTGGCGAGGATCGACACGATGTAGGCCACACCCAGCGGCGTGAACAACCGACCCTCGATTCCAGGCAGCACGAACAGCGGCACGAACACGAGAACGATGATGACGGTCGCATAGACGATGGCCGAGCGCACCTCGAGCGTTGCCTTCGCGATCACCTCGGCGACCGGACGCGGATGCTCCAGTACACGATTCAGCCGCAGCCGACGCAGCACGTTCTCCACGCCGACCACGGCATCGTCGACCAGTTCGCCGATCGCGATCGCCAGGCCGCCGAGCGTCATCGTGTTGATCGACAGACCGAAGTAACGGAAGACGAGCGCCGTCGCGAGCAACGATACGGGAATCGCGGTCAGCGAAATCAGCGTCGTGCGGACGTTCAGCAGGAACAGGAACAGGATCACCGCGACCAGAATCGCCCCGTCGCGCAGCGCCTCCTCGACGTTGCCGACCGAGCGCTCGATGAAGTCGGCTTGCCGGAACAGGAATTGCGGCGCGTCGACGCCGGCGGGGCGCGACTTCGCCAGATCCGCGACGGCCCGCTCGACTTCCCTCGTGAGCGTCACGCTATCTGCGGACGGCTGCTTCTGCACCGAGAGGATCACGGCCGGCTTGCCGTTGTAGCCGGCGTCGCCGCGCTTGATCGCCGGGGCGATGGCAACCTTCGCGACCTGGCTGAGCAGAACGCGCTGGCCATTCGTCACCGAAACCACCAGGTTCTGCAGATCCTCGATACGCGAGGTGCGCCCGATCTGGCGGATCAGGTACTCGCGTCCTTGTGCCTCGAGGAACCCGCCGCTGGTATTGGCGCCGAAGTCCTTCAACGCGGCATCGACCCGCTCGCGTGCGACGCCGAGTGCCTGAAGCTGCTCCGGGCGGATCTCGACCCGGTACTGGCGCACTTCGCCGCCGATGGCGATCGCCTGGGCGATGCCGGGTATGGTCAGCAGGCGCGGCCGGACTACCCAATCCGCGTATTCGCGCACCTGCATCGGGCTGACCTTCTCCGGGTCGGCCGGCAAGGCGATCAGCAGGATCTCGCCCATGATCGAGGAGATCGGCCCCAGCTGCGGGACGACGTCCGGCGGCAACTGCTCGCGAACAAGGTTCAGGCGTTCCGTGATCTGCTGCCGATTCCGGTAGATGTCCGATCCCCATTCGAACTCGACGTAGACGATCGACAACCCGATCCCGGAGACCGAGCGCACGCGCGTGACGCCAGGCATGCCGTTCATGCTCGACTCGATGGGAAACGTGACGAGCTGCTCGACCTCTTCGGGCGCCATGCCTCCGGCCTCGGTCATCAGCGTGACGGTCGGCTTGTTCAGGTCGGGGAACACGTCGACCGGCATCTGGCGCAACGTGATCGCGCCGTAGACGACGAGCAGCAGCGAGACCGCCAGGACGATCAGCCGCTGCTTCAGGCTGGTGTTGACGAGGAATTCGAACACGTCAGCGAACCTGTGCGAGCAGGCTGGCGCCCGAAACGACGACCCGGTCGCCGGTGGCAACCCCGGAGGTCACGACGACGGTTTGCGCGTCCAGCTGCTCGGACTCGACTCGCCGAGGAGTAAACTGCTCGGGACCGGAATGGACCCAGACGATGACCTCGCCCGCCCGGTTGCGCACCAGCGCCTCCTGCGGGACCGCGATCCCCGGTACGGTGGCGTCGGTGCGGGCGATCACCTGCAGCGGCTGCCCGACTGCCAACGGGACCTCGGCGGATTGCGCCCGGAAAAGCAACGGCAGCGCCTGCCCGCGCAACTGCCGGCCGGCGCCCACGAATTGCAGCGCGATCGTTTTTCCGGCTACCGTTGCACTGCCTTCTTCGACGCCATCGACGAGCACCGGGTCGTACGCGAGCGCCTCGACCGCCAGGCGCGCCGGATCGACGATCTCGAAGAGGACTTCGCGCGACTCCACGATCTGCCCCGCCACCGCAGCGGTCGCGCTTACCACACCCGACACCGGTGCTCGTAGCGGCTCGCGCGAGTGCAGCCCGGTGGCCACCGCGGCGCGGCGCGCCTGCAGTGATTTCAGTTCGACCCGCGCGGCTTCGATGTCCTTGCGCGGGATCGTCCCTTCGAGCTGCTCGTACCGTGCGACCTGGCTTCTCGCGATCTCGAGCTGCGCATCGAGCGTGGCAACTTCCGCCTGCTGGCCGCTACGTTCGATGTTGCCGATCGTCGGCTGCACCCACGCCAGCACTTCGCCTTTTTTCACACGTCGCCCGAGCACGGGCAGGCCCTTTGGACCGGCTTCGATGCGTCCGGCCTGGCTCGTCTGGACACGTCCGCCGGCGTTCGGATCGGCGACGACCTTTCCGCTGAGCTGCACGGTAACGGCGACCTCTTCCGACTTCATCAGGCGTGTGCGCAGGCCGAGCCGGTACTGGACCCGTTTGGGCACGAAGAGGCTCCCATCGGCCTCCCGTCGTGCCGCGACACCGTCGTCCATACCGACGGCAGCGCTCGTGGTGCCGTCCGCGACAGCGGGAGTCTCGGCTGGCTGGCCGTGGTCTTCGTCGCCGTGAGCCGCAGCAGAGGTAGCTGCGAGCGCAATTGCCCCAGCGAAAAACGCGGCGACATAGGGTGAGGTCATGGTCTGGTTCCCTCGATTCCGGGTTTCCGGGTTCTGCGGCGTACGGCAACCAACCCCACCCCGGCAAAGAGCAGCGCGCCGGAGGCGCCCCATAGGGCGGCGCGGTCCCATGCAGTCGGGTGAGTTGACGACGGTGCGACAGCCGCGGCTTGCGCAGGCACCTCGAGTGTGATGCTCATCAGGTCGGCCGCATCATCAGTCTCGACCGCGATCGTCATCGGATATTTCCCCGGCAGGGCAAAGTGCTCCGTCTCGATCCCGTACACGCCGGGTTCCACCGGTTGGGCATCGGTTCTCAATGCGCCGCTTTCCACTTCGATCCGGGCGCCCGTCACCGGCTCGTTCGTTTCGGCACGATCCAGATAGAGGGCCAACCCGCCGTGGCGTGCGGCTACGAGCACGCCGAACGTCTCGGTAACGGTCGCCGCACGCGGAGTGACTTCGGTGGCAGCAGTCGTCGGCGCGGGCGCTCCATGGTCCTCGCCTTCGTGGGCCCAGGCGGGCAGCGCCAGCGCGATCGCGATCAGGAATGGGGCAATCCGTTTCATGGCAGCACTCCAAGGGCTTGATACAGCTGCGAGCGGGCCGCGTCTCGCGCCACGCGCTGGCGCGCGTCGAGGGCCTGCGCATCGAGCGCGGTGGCTCGCACGCGCAGCAGCGTGGTCAGATCGCTTTCACCGAGCGCGAACGAACGCTCGATCAATTGCAGGTTTTCCGCCGTGAGTTCGCGCCGGCGCTGAGCGGTTGCGAGCTGCCGTTCCGCGGCTTCGAGCGCCGCACGCGCACGCTCGACTTCGACGGCGAGCCTGGCATCGGTCAAAGCCAGTTCAGCGTCGGCCCGCGAAGCGTCGGCCAGTGCGGCAGCGGTCTGCTGTCGTACCTGCGCACCCGAGGAAAAGGGGATCGTCACCTTCAAGCCGATTGCATTGGAGAACGGCTCTGCGCCGTCGCCGCGGTCGCGTTCCATGCGCACGGCCAATTTCGGCGCATCGCGATCGGACCTGGCGGCGACCAGCAGCGCCGCGCGGGCCAGGTCCGAGGCGGTAGCCGCCGCGAGGCGTTCGGGATGAGTCAACAACGAGGCTGCTTCCGACGCCCGATTTTCAGCGGTGAGCACGCTCGGCGGTTCAATGCCGGTCAAGGTCCGGTATTTCGCTTCGGCACCCAGCACGGCGGTCTGCGCGTCGACCGCTTCGGCTTCGGCCGCGAGGCGCTCGTTGCGCGCGAGATTCGCATCCGTGCGTGCCAGCTCGCCCGCCTCGAAGCGGCGCAGTACATCGGACTCCAACGTGCGTGCCGTGGTGACTCGACGCAATGCGAGATCGCGCGCGTTGCGCGCCGCCGCCAGTGCCCACCAGGTCGCGCGTGCATCGCCGGCGACCAGCAGCCGTAACGCAGCCTCTTGCGCGTCGACGTCCGCCATGGCGCTGCGGGCATGCGCCTGCCGGGCTGCTTGCTGGCCCGGTAGCCATAACGGCACCCCGACCTCGACTTCCCACTTCTCTGCACCCCGGTTTCGGTTCAACCGATCGCTCAGCGCCGACAACGAAGCGGCCGCCGGACCGGGAGTCATTCCGGCGGCGACCTCGGCCCGCGCGCGCGCCTCGGCATCACGCGCCTCCAGGCTGGACGCGAGCGGATATCGCGCCCATGCCCGCTCGAACGCGTCGGAGAGCCCCTGAGCACGAACAGCTGTAATGCCGAGGGCAAGCGAAGCGGTAATCGCAAGGTTCAGGCAGGCGCGTCGGGCTCTTTTCATGGGCGCCATGGTGCGATCCCGATTTCGACAGAGTCCTGACTCGCCGATTACATCTTTGTAATCGTCGGCTGCGCGCAACTTGCCGCATGCACAATCGGCGCATGTGCACGCAGGAACCCATGCAAACCGACTGGAACAGAGAGACTGTCGATGAAGATCCTGATCGTCGAGGATGAGCGCAAGACGGGCGATTACCTGAGTCAGGGCCTGATCGAAGCCGGATTCGTGACGGATCTGGCTCGAACGGGAACCGATGGCGTGCATCACGCGCTGCACGCCGACTACGATCTGCTGGTGCTCGATGTAATGCTTCCCGGGGTCGACGGGTGGGAAGTCCTTCGCCGCGTGCGAGCGGCTGGCAAGACGATGCCGGTACTGTTTCTCACCGCGCGCGACCAGGTCGATGACCGGGTCAAGGGACTCGAACTCGGAGCCGACGACTACCTGATCAAGCCGTTCGCATTCTCCGAACTGCTCGCCCGCGTGCGCACACGGTTGCGCAGGGGCACCACACGCGAGCCGGAGCGCTTGCACGTCGCCGATCTCGAGCTCGATTTGCTTCGCCGCAGAGCAACCCGTGCGGGCAGACGTATCGACCTCACGGCCAAGGAGTTCTCGCTGCTCGAGCTGTTGCTGCGTCGTCAGGGCGAGGTGCTGCCGCGCTCGCTCATCGCCTCGCAGGTGTGGGACATGAACTTCGACAGCGACACCAACGTGATCGAAGTTGCGGTGCGCCGGCTGCGCGCGAAGATCGACGATGACTTCGAGCCGAAGCTCATCCAGACCGTGCGCGGAATGGGGTATGTGCTCGAACCACCGGAAGCGGCATGAAGCGGCCTGGCGAGTTCCCCGAGCCACGTCACAGCGATGACCGGGAGGTTACGCGTTTGTAATCCGGTCGCCATCTTTCCGACGGGTAGCGCCCCGCAGAATGTCGCGTTCGGACGCGGGCGACGCTCCGCGGCTCCGACGCGTCGTTCCCGCCTTTGGATGGAGCTCGCCCAAATGAAGAGACATTCCTTTCCAGCTGTCGGATCGGCGCTTGCATTGCCGATCGCTTCGCGTCGCCGTTTCGTACAAGGCCTTGCTGCGGGTGGTGTCCTCCTCGGTTCCGCAGCTTCTCTTGCGGACCGGGCGTGGTCGCAAAACGGCAATGCAGCCACGGGATCCGCACCCGTGCTACGAGGGACCGAGTTCGAGCTCGTCATTGCCGAATCGCCGGTGAACTTCACCGGCAATGCGCGCGTCGCCACCACGATCAATGGTTCGATTCCGGCGCCGACGTTGTATTGGCGCGAGGGCGACACCATCACGATTCGTGTCACGAACCGACTCACTCAAGCAACCTCGATCCACTGGCACGGAATCCTGCTGCCTTTTCGAATGGACGGAGTGCCCGGTATCAGCTTTCCAGGCATCGCGCCCGGCGAGAGCTTCACGTATCGGTTCCGCGTCCAGCAAAGCGGCACCTTCTGGTATCACTCGCATTCCGGCATGCAGGAGCAGACCGGCATGTACGGCGCGATCGTCATCGAGCCGGCGGACGGCGAACGGATCCGCGCAGATCGAGACTACGTCGTGCAGCTGTCGGACTGGACCGACGAGGAGCCGATGCGCGTGCTCGCGAAACTCAAGGTTCAGAGCGACGTCTACAACTTCAACCAGCCCACGGTCGTCGATTTCCTTCGCGACGTATCCCACGAGGGGATGCGCGCAGCCCTCGACAAGCGGCAGATGTGGAACCAGATGCGGATGAATCCGACCGATCTGGCCGATCTGTCCACCTACGCGCTCACCTATCTGATGAACGGCATTACGCCCGCGGGCAACTGGACCGCCTTGTTCCGACCCGGCGAACGCGTGCGCCTGCGCTTCATCAACGGCGCGGCGAACACGTTCTACGATGTGCGCATTCCGGGACTGAAACTGACCGTCGTCCAGGCCGATGGAGTCGACGTCGAGCCGGTCACCGTCGACGAGTTTCGGTTCGGTCCCGGCGAAACGTACGACGTTCTCGTCGAGCCCTCGCAGGACGCCCATACGATCTTCGCGCAGGCGATGGATCGCACGGGCTATGCGCGCGGGACGCTCACTTCCCGCCCGGGGCTCGTTGCACCGGTACCTGCGCTCGATCCGGTGCAGTGGCTGACGATGGCCGACATGATGGGCGGCATGGACCACGACTCGGGCATGGCCGCGGACATGCGGCACGGCAACCATGGCGCCTCGATGAACCAGGGCGCAGCGATGCACCAAGGCAACGCGATGAGCCACGGCGCACACGGCACCGATTCGCGAGCGCCGGCCTCGGCCGCGGTGCACCACGCGAGTACCGAGTACGGTGCGAGCACCGACATGCGCGTCGATATGCCGCGGACGAACCTCGACGACCCGGGTGTCGGGCTGCGCGACACCGGCCGGCGCGTCCTGACGCTGGCCGACCTACACACGATCGGCGGGCCGATCGATCCGAGGGGACCGGAACGCGAGGTCGAGCTGCACCTCACCGGGAACATGGAGCGCTACACCTGGTCGTTCGACGGGCTGGAGTTCGGCCGATCCACGCCGGTTCGCTTCCGCTATGGCGAGCGGCTACGCGTCATCCTGCACAACGACACGATGATGACGCACCCAATGCACCTGCACGGGATGTGGAGCGAGCTCGAGTCGCCCGATGGCCGCTTTCAGGTGCGCCGGCACACCATCCCGGTCCAGCCCGCGCAACGAATCAGCTTCCTCGTGACCGCCGACGCCCTCGGTCGCTGGGCCTGGCATTGCCATCTGTCGTTTCACATGGACATGGGAATGTTCCGCGAAGTCGTCGTGGCCTGAGTCGAGACCGGGAACAGAACAATGATGAACAAAACGACTCTGCTCGCCGCAACGGCGACCGTGCTGATCGTGTCCGGGAGCGTGTTCGCGCAGGCCGCTCCCGCTGGGGCAGCCGATCATGGAGCGCACCATGGCGCCACGACGACGCGGTCGGAGCGCGCGTCGCCTCCGTCGGAGGCTGCGCCGACGGCGTCCGATCCTCCTTCGGTCGCGCCGGCGCCCGCGACCGGAGAACAGCCGGCGATGGACCATGGCGAGATGCAGATGCAGGGCGGCTCCCCGCCGGCGGACGCACGCGATCCGCACGCCTACTCCGATGGCTTCGTGCGCGGCTCCGGGAAGTACTCGCTGGAGCCCGGCTTGCGCCTGCGATTGGGCGACGAGCACCGTTACAGCGCGCTGCTGGTGAACCGGCTCGAGCGCAACTATGGCGAAGACGACAACGCCACACCCTATGACGCGCAGGCCTGGTTCGGCACGAGCTACGACCGGCTGGTTGTGAAGGCCGAGGGCGAGCGATCGCGCGGCGAACTGGAGCACGCGCGCACGGAACTGCTTTGGGGCCACGCGCTCGCCGCCTACTGGGATGCGCAGCTCGGCATTCGCTACGACAGCGGCGAAGGGCCGAACCGCGAGTGGCTCGCTGTCGGCATCCAGGGCCTTGCGCCGTACTGGTTCGAACTCGACGCGACCGCTTATCTCGGCGCCAGCGGGCGAACCGCACTGCGCTTCGAAGCCGAGTACGAACTGCTGGTCACGCAACGCCTGATCCTGCAGCCTCGCATCGAGGTCAACGCATATGGAAAGAGCGATCGGGATCGCGGGATCGGCAGTGGACTTTCGGATGCCGCGGTCGGGCTGCGGCTGCGCTACGAGATCACGCGCCAGTTCGCGCCGTACATCGGCGTGGAATGGGTGAACAGGTACGGCGAGACGAAAGATCTCGCGCGCCAGGCCGGCGGACGGGGCAGCGACACTCGCCTGGTCGCAGGGATCCGCTTCTGGTTCTGAACGGCGACGGCATTTCGATTCCCTACTCGAGACACAGGACGATGACGAACAGGACTCTTCTCTTCTCGCTCGTCGCCGCGACGGCGCCTGCAATGGTCGTGTCTGCCGCCGCGCTCGCGGCCGGGCAGCATTCCGGAGGTCACGAGCCACACATGCAACCTGGGCAGCCGATGCAGCACATGCAGCATGGGCGGCACGAGGGGCAGCAGTCGCAGCGCGAGCAGCACGATGCCCAGGGGCAACACCAGCGCTCCGAACACCGAATGCACGCCGACGATGCGGCGCAGGATCAGCATGCTCCGGTGAACGGGCAGCCGGGGGATCCCGTGAAGGTCAATCGGGTCGTCGACATGACGATGGACGACACGATGCGTTTTACGCCCGACCGGATCACCGTGAAAGCGGGCGAGACCGTACGCTTCTTCCTGAAGAACACCGGCAAGGTACCGCACGAGTTCGTGATCGGCTCGATGGACGAACTGCGCGAGCACGCCGAGGTGATGCGCCGCATGCCCGAGATGAAGCACGAGGAGCCGAATTCGATCACGCTGGCGCCTCGCCAGATCGGCGGCGTGGTCTGGCAGTTCGAGCGGCCGGGAACGGTCGACTTCGCCTGCCTCGTACCCGGACACTTCGAGGCGGGAATGGTCGGCCAGGTGCGGGTGGAGTGAGCGTAATTCGGAAAGCTCGTACAGCGAAAGGAGCGACTGCATGACCGACGTTCAGAAGCCGCGCGGACCAGCCGCCTCGCACGGTGCGACGAGCGGCGACGGCAGCCCCCCTGGCGCGCGCAGCGGTCACGATCACGGCGAACACGCGCACCACGCCGCACACGGCCATGCTCACGGGCCGACGATGCGCGCCGCGCACACGCAACACGCCGAACCCGGCACTGCACTCCCCGCTGCGACTACCGCCGGCGAGACGATCTACACCTGCCCGATGCATACCGAGATCCGGCGCAATGCCCCCGGCAACTGCCCGATCTGCGGAATGGCGCTCGAACCGCTCCTTCCGGGTCTCGAGGACGAGGAGAACCCGGAGCTGCGCGATTTCTCGCGCCGGTTCTGGTGGACGCTTCCGCTCACCGTTATCGTGACGACGCTGGCGATGGTCGGACATCGTTTCGGATGGATGTCACCGGCGACGCAGTCGTGGGTCGAGCTCGTGCTGTCGATCCCGATCGTTCTCTGGGCAGGATGGCCGTTCTTCGTTCGCTGCGTGCAGTCGATCCGCAATGCGAGCCCGAACATGTGGACGCTGATCGGAATCGGCGTGGGCGCGGCGTTCCTCTACAGCGTCGCCGCGACGATCGCGCCGCAATGGTTTCCCGACTCGTTCATTGCGCACGGTCGCGTAGGGGTCTACTTCGAAGCGGCCGCGGTGATCGTCTCGCTCACGCTGCTCGGCCAGATGCTCGAGTTGAAGGCGCGCGGCCAGACCTCGGCGGCGCTGAAGTCGTTGCTCGGTCTTGCGCCGAAAACGGCGCGTCGCCTGAACGATGACGGTACGGAAGGCGACATCCCGCTCAACCATGTGCACGTCGGCGATCGTCTGCGCATCCGCCCGGGCGAGAAGGTGCCGGTGGACGGTGTCGTCCTCGAGGGCGAGAGCTCGATCGACGAATCGATGCTTACCGGCGAGCCGATTCCGGTGCGCAAGCGAGCCGGTGACAAGGTCGTGGGCGCGACGATCAACACGAGCGGTGCGCTCGTGATGCAGGCCGAGCGCATCGGTGCCGAAACGATGCTCTCGCAGATCGTCGCGATGGTCGCCCAGGCGCAGCGCTCGCGCGCACCGATGCAGCGCCTGGCCGACGTGGTCGCTGGCTGGTTCGTGCTCGCGGTGATCGCGATCGCGGTCGTCACCTTCGTCGTGTGGGGGTTGTTCGGTCCGCAGCCGAGCTGGGTGTATGCCACGCTCAATGCGCTCGCCGTGCTGATCATCGCGTGCCCGTGCGCGCTGGGGCTCGCGACGCCGATGTCGATCATGGTCGCCACCGGCAAGGCGGCGACGCAGGGAATCCTCTTTCGCGATGCGGCGGCGATCGAGTCCTTCCGCACGATCGACACGATCGTCGTCGACAAGACCGGCACGCTGACCGAAGGCCAGCCCGCGTTCGATCGTGTCGTTGCCGCGGCGGGATGGGACGAGGCCGAAGTGCTGCGGATTGCCGCCAGCCTCGATCAGGGATCCGAGCATCCGCTGGCGCATGCCATCGTCGACGAGGCCCGGCGCCGCGCGCTGGCGCTGGTTGCCGCCGAGAGCTTCGAGTCGGCGAGCGGCATCGGCGTACGGGGCACGGTCGAAGGCCGCCATGTCGCGCTGGGCAATACCGCGCTGATGGACGACGAGGGTGTGCCATACGGTGCACTGACGAGTGAGGCCGAGCGCCTTCGCGCGCAGGGTGCGAGTGTCATGTACCTCGCCGTGGACGGGCAGGCGGCGGGGCTTCTCGCCGTCTCCGATCCGATCAAGCGGACGACGCCGGAGGCCGTGCAAGCCCTGAAGCACGCGGGCTTGCGACTGGTGATGGCGACCGGCGACGGCTGGACCACCGCACGCGCGGTCGGGGAGAAACTGGGCATCGACGAGGTGATCGGCGAAGTCAAGCCGGCCGACAAGGTCGCGCTCGTTGAGCGGCTGCAGGCCGAAGGCCGCCGCGTGGCGATGGCGGGCGACGGGATCAACGACGCGCCGGCACTCGCTCGAGCCGACATCGGCATCGCGATGGGCACCGGCACCGACGTCGCGATGAATGCCGGCCACGTCACGCTGGTCAAGGGCGACCTTCGCGCGATCGCGCGTGCGCGCCGAATCTCCACGCAGACGGTGCGCAACATGCGGGAGAACCTCGGCTTCGCGCTGATCTACAACGCGCTCGGCGTTCCGATCGCCGCCGGTGTTCTCTATCCGGCGTTCGGCTTGCTGCTCTCGCCGTTGATCGCAGCGCTGGCGATGAGTCTGAGCTCGGTTTCGGTGGTATCGAACGCCTTGCGCCTGAGAAGGGCGCGCACCTGAGGCGCAAGCAGGTAGAACGGATGACACGATGGGTCTGGATTTCGCTGGCCGCACTCGCGATCGCGGCGAGTGCGGCGCTGGGATGGCAACAGATCGCGCTTTCGCCGCGGGGGAAGTGGATCGAGACGAATGATGCTGCCGTTCTCGAGCACGGCCGTGAGCTGTACGAACAGTACTGCGCGAGTTGCCACGGCGCGAATCTCGAAGGCCAGCCCGACTGGATGAAGCGCCTGCCCTCGGGGCGCATGCCGGCGCCGCCGCACGACGCGACCGGTCATACCTGGCACCATCCGTCGGATGTGCTCTTCGGGATCGTGAAGGACGGTGTCGAGAAATACGCGCCCGCAGGCTACGAAAGCGATATGCCGGCGTTCGGTGGAACGCTTTCCGACCCCGAAATCCGGGCCGTGCTCAGCTACATTCGTTCGACGTGGCCCGAGGACGTGAAGCGACGCCACGAAGAGCGCGAGCGGGCAGTGCGGGGCGGCTGAAGCTCAGTACCCGACCGTGAACCGCCGGCGCGAATGCGCTGGTTTCTCGAGCTCGTCGATCATCGCCACCGCGTAGTCTTCGAGCGAAATACGGCTCTCGCCCTTGGCGTCGACGAGCAATCGACCGTCTCCCAGGCGGAACTTGCCGGTCCGCTTGCCCGGTTCGAGCATTGCGGACGGACTTAGCATGGTCCAGTCGAGCGTCGGTTCCTGCTTCAGCAACTCCAGCGCTTGCCGCGCGCCCTCCGCAGTCGCTTTCCACGCCGCGGGGAATTGCGGCGTGTCGATCAGCAGTACGCCTGGCGCTGCTTCGAGGCTGCCGGCGCCGCCCACCATCAACAGTCGCGGCACGCCCGACTTCTTTACTGCGGCGATGATCGAGTGAATGCCCTGCAGGTAGTAGCCGAGAACGTCGGCCTGCGCATGTCCGCTGAATGCGCTCAGGACCGCATCGTGACCTCGCAGGGAATCGGCCAGCGCCGTCTCGTCGAGAACATCGACCCTGGTCAAGGCGAGCCCGGATTGCGGCTCGAGCTTGCCCGGATTGGACACCAGTGCCGTTACTTGATGGCCGCGCGCCAAGGCCTCGTTTCGCAGCGCCGAACCGACGTACCCGCTTGCGCCGATCAATGCAATTTTCACGAGTCACCTCTCATACTGCCGAGCGCATCGACGGGTAGTACGGCTTCAACGCTTCAACGCACGTCATAATCTCGTTGCCGCGGAATTCGCCCGCTTGTGGAGGCAATCACTATGCTCCCCGACCGTTGCGGATTCAACCGGCAAGCAGGTCAGATGTCGGTTACGCCGGCAAGTCTTGGCAATCCTCGCGCTCAAGCGGCGGGCATCGTGAACGCGAATCGGATGATTCCTTCGGCGCTCGACGCTGAGATCGATCCGCCGTGTGCCTCAACGATCGATTTCGCGATTGCCAAGCCAAGGCCTGCTCCCTCGCCTTCTTTCCGGCGCGAAGCATCGACGCGGTAGAAGCGGTCGAACAGCCTTCGAAGCTGCTCGGGTGCGATCGGTATCCCTGGATTCTCGACGCTCAACTCGGTCTGCCCGGACCGGTCCGCGCCGATCGAGACGCGAATCTCGCCGTCTCGCGGGGTATGGCGTATCGCATTCGACAGCAAGTTGCTGATCGCTCGCCTCAGCATGTCTCCGTCGGCGCGTGCGCGTCCCTTGCCGATAAGCACGAGCCGTACGCCGCGCTCCTCGGCCAGCGCCTCGTAGAACGCGAACAAGCGCTCGACCTCGGAAACCAGATCGACGATTTCAGTGCGCGTTGCGATCAACCCGTTGTCGGCCTTCGCGAGGAAGAGCATGTCCGAGGTCATCTGCGAAAGCCGCTCGTACTCTTCGAGGTTCGAGTACAGGATCTCGCGGTATTCTTCGGACGTGCGCGCGCGGGCGAGCGCGACCTGTGTCTGCGTCATCAGGTTGCTGACCGGCGTGCGCAGCTCGTGTGCGAGATCCGATGAGAAATCCGACAGGCGTCGGAACGAATCCTCCAGCCGCGCGAGCATATCGTTGAAGGCCGCCGCGAGTGGAGCTAGCTCGGGTGGCATCGACTCCGGCGGCAGGCGCTCGCCAAGTCGATCAGCAGAGATGCGGTGCATCAGCTCCAGCGCCTTGCGTGCAGGAGACAGCCCTCGGCGCGCGGAGAACCAACCAAGCAAAGCGGACAGCGCGATGCCCACCGCGATGCTCAGCCAAAGGCTGTTGCGGAAGTCGGTCATGAATCGTCTATGGAAGTCGATGTCGAGCGCGACGACGACGGCTGCCGGCTGCGCGCCCGGGATTCCGGTGTCCGCTTTCGTCGAGATGAAGCGATACAGTCGGCCTTCGTGCTCGCGCACGGTCGCCTCGGCTTCCCGCGGCGGCTCGGTCGGGGGAATCGACCATGCAGGACCGGTAGCCGATGCGAAACCCTCGGACGTGTACAGCCGCGTGCCGTCGGGCGCGACTACGGTGACGAATAGGTCGTGATGCCCGACGAGCGCTTCGGCCAATGTGTCGTGCACTGCGGCGAGTTCTCCTTCGGTGCGCACCTTCGCCAACAGGTTGCGCACGAGTTCGAGCTTTCCCTCGAGCACTGCCTGGTCCTGCTCCACCAGGTGCGCGTCGACCAGTCGCCCGACGAAGTAGCCCCCGACGAGAAGGACGGCGGTCGACGCGATCGAAAAATACAACGTGAGAAGGAACGTGATCGACCGCCGTTTTCGCATCAGGCCTGCTCCGGCGGCTCGATCACGTAGCCCATTCCGCGCACGGTGCGGATGAGCTTCGGCTCGAAGTCGTCGTCGACCTTCGCGCGCAGGCGGCGCACCGCGACCTCGATGACGTTCGTGTCGCTATCGAAATTCATGTCCCAGACCTGAGATGCGATGAGCGATCGCGGAAGGACTTCGCCCTGCCGGCGTAACAGCAGCTCGAGCAGAGCGAATTCCTTGGCAGTGAGATCGATGCGCTTGCCGGCTCGAATCACCCTGCGCCTCATTAGGTCGAGCTCAAGATCGGCTACCTGCAATCGCTGTTGCTCGCGCCCGAGCCCGCGCCTTAGCAGCGTACGCACCCGGGCGAGCAGCTCCGAAAACGCGAAGGGCTTCACGAGGTAGTCGTCGGCCCCGAGCTCGAGCCCTTTGACGCGATCGTCGACCTGATCGCGCGCGGTGAGAAACAGTACGGGCATTGACCCGCCCGCAACTCGAATCCGGCGCAGCACTTCCCACCCGTCGATCCCGGGAAGCATGACGTCGAGCACGACCAGGTCGTAGTCGTTCTGCGTCGCGAGATGCGCACCGTCGACGCCGTCGCGTGCCAAGTCTGTCACGAAGCCGGCTTCACTCAGTCCCTGTCGCAGATAGTCGCCCGTTTTCCGTTCGTCCTCGACGATGAGGATCTTCACCGCTCCCTCCCGCAAGTCCGCTTTCCAACTCAGCCGATTGTGCAGCCTGCTGGACGATTGCGGTGTTTGATTACCAAGATGTAATGCGCAGGTAAGGCAGCTGTCGGCTGCAGAGCTAAGTCTGATTCGTGTTCCTAAGTGCTTCGGCAACGAGAGGCTGTCATCGAGCTGTGTTCGGCCGAGGTGAAACGCTCCTCTCGCCGCCGGCGATATAAAACCGCGACGTAGACTCGACTCCAACAAGGAGTTTCGAGATGAAAAATACTCTGCAGTCAAAGCCGTCCGTTCGTGCTGTTCAAGAAGCTCTCGCTCGTGAGCCGAGAGTGTACGATTTCGTCCAATATTGCTACGAATCGAAAGGGGAAGACGCGGCGATGGCCATAGAGTTGTCCGCAAGCGACTTTAGCCCAGAATTCCACTATCCAGGGCCTAACGTTGTGGTGGTCCTTATTACGTTGCCTGCACGCTTGGTAGGCGACCTGGATGCAATCGCATCCTCGGAGCCGTCTATCTACAATGAATACAGCCCGGACTTGCTGGAGAACTATTCTTACATTGCGTTCAAAGGGAATGAGTTCGAGGTCAGACTTGACCTATGGCGCCTTCACAGGTTTCCAGAAGCAATACATGACGGAGTTATTTTTTTCACGTTTATCGCGGCGGACAGAGTTGCTGTCGGACAAGTCGAGGCGAGCGAGGACCTTGAAGAGGTCTCCCAGGGGGCGTGCATTTCTAGTGGCCCGAACTACAAGCCAAGGCGAGATTGGTCGGAAGAGGCAATCACGGCGGCGCAGAACGAGCCCGAAGCGCCCAACGATACGGTTGTGACAATTCGCAATTACGCGAAGTATCTTGGCGAGCGCGAGCGACGACAGTAAAACTTTAGCGTTCGGTGAGGCGTTATCCCGAGAGAAGCGCACACCCTGAGTGGCTGCATATCGATCGACTGGGCGTCATTCATTGACCGCCTTAAAGTCTTTCGGTGTCGCACGCCGCTCTTGGAAGCACCGGCACCTGTTTCGAGCGAGATTATTGCCCGCGCTAGACAGTCACTCGCGTGCGCGCATTCGAATCGGGACTCTGAAAATGGTCCTACCACCTGCAAGGCGATGAATGGAGCTGCTCCCGTGAGGCGGGGCGGCGGGTCCTCCGAGGATTCGTATAAAGCCGGTCGCTATGCGTTGTTGGTACCCCCTTTGTTACCAACGAGGCAATAAGCGATGGATATCGAAACCATGATGATGCAGCAGCGCGACAACGGCGTCTGCTCGGTGATTCCTGCAGGCTACTTCGCGAAGTTTGCGGACATTGCGAAAGAGTCCGCGCAACCCGCCAGGGTTCGGAAGCTTCCCGTCCTGACTGTGCAGTTCGAAGAGTCACTGCAGCTGACTGACTTCCCTAAGCATGCACACGTCGGCTGGGGAGCAATTGACTCGGACTACATGCCGATTCTGACCTTTCGCTTTCAATTTCGCGAACTGATGGTCTACTGGCTCGCCAATCCTGCGGATGAGGAGGTATGGAGGGTCATGGACCAGTGGAGCACAGTGGGCCGAATGGTCATCGCCCCCTTCTTTGACGGCCAAGCGTGCCTGATTTCCCGAGACTTCGGCTTGGTTCCGCAGGCGAAAGCGTTGCGCTCGTCATGGACGAAGCAAGGGCAGAAAGTCAACCACTTGTTCCTTCGCGGGGCGAGTGAACTCATTCTGAGCGGGCGCCTTGCGGCTATGGCAACCAGCGATGTCGCTGCCGTTCCGCGACTTCAGCGCGTAGTCGCATGCATCGTAGCGACGAGGTCGACCGGAGGGTTGTGCGCTCCCGACCAGGTTTCCCACTAGTGGTCTTCGGGACGCACTAAGCTCTCTTCCCGCGGCGATCTCCCTCGCCGCGGTTCTTTTGGAGCGCCCGGCACGCGGCGCGCGCGGGAAGGGCGACCACCAAGGTCGCCCCGTTCAAACAGTTCTAGTAGGGGGATTAGTTGTCGCTCTCGTCTTCCGGAGCGTACTCGCCTCGGCCGCGAGGCTGCTCTTGTGGTTCACCCACAGCTCATGGAACTTGCGCCGCGCATGCACAGGCATCCGGCCTCGGTCACCCCCTTGCTGAACAGCGCCGTGTACGCACTGTAGTCGTCGCACACGAGCGTGCCGCGCCATCGTCGTTCGGCGTCTAGCTGCTCGAACCCGAGGAACTCCCGCGCATGACGCCCGGAGCGGCTCTCGGCGAAGTCGAACACGACTGCAGGCAGCGTGTCGTAAGCGGTGCTGCAGTAGCTCCACAGGTAGGCGCGGTGCGTCTTGCCGCGGCCCGGTACGAGCTAAGGACGGCTTCTCGGCGATGCCGTAGTCCGTCACAAAGTTGCGGCGCTTGCGCTCGAATGCTCGCTCTAGCGGCTCCTCGCGGAGGTAACCCATGGTTTCCTCCATCACAATGTTCGGTGGTTCATAGGTGGATTGTTTCTTTATGCAAACGGGCTGCCGCAGCGGCTACGCCATCAAGAATCGGCTGTGCTACAGAGTCTGGAAAGTCATGGGGTAGCTCGCGTGCGACCACTTCGAGCGCGCGAGGCGTTTGTTCGATGATGTCAGCAATCCACTGGTCAGCTTGCGCCCCTAATCCGCAGTCGCGAGCCGTGTATTCGAAATGTTTGCGGTGAATCTCTGACCAGCGACTGTGTCGGTTTACGCCCCACACTGCCATTGCCATCTTGATTTTCTTTGGGTCGAGCTGTCCGTGCTTGCGACCAAGCACAGGATAAGCCGACAGCACGTCATAGCGAGGGGTTAGCCGGTATCGGCCACGAGGTTCGATGAAGATACTGAAATTCTTGGCGTGGCCGTCGATGGCGGCCAGCATCCAAAAGAGCACCTGGGTTCGAAAAAAATCCTGCCGGTCTGTTTCGGCGTTCGTGGAGCCAAGTAGTGCGTTCAAAATAAAACGAATTCCCGGACCACCATCCGCTTCGTATTTCAGCTCGGGCGGTACGCCTGCAAACTGCGCGAAATCTTCCTGGGGAATCCGTACAATCCAGCGGTTATCCGTGGCCCACTGCCGGTCGAACCGCGATACAGCAAGAACCTCGTGCTCCTCGAAGCGAACGATATGGCACTGTGACACCGACACCCCGTATGCGGCCAGCAGGCGGGCACACAGCCACTCGTTTTGTACAGAGGTGCGCAGGTCAATACCGCTCGGAGCGATACCCAGAGGCAACTTCAGGATGTGCGTGGTTGGCGTGGACCCGGAAGGTAGCCACCACTGTCCATCTCGAAGAAGCAGAGCCGTTTTTTCCTGCGCACCGGCAAGAGAGATTCGAAAGGCGTCGTCATCGGTGTGACGGCCCGTAGTCATGACGTCTCGAAGCAGTTGCGCGACTTGGGACTCCGATAGCGGTGTCCCGGTGATGCTCTGCAAAGTGCTGGGCTCCTGGTCTTCCGGCAAAAGTTGCAATGCGCCAACGCAGTCCCGGCCGACCTGCGCAAGCAGCTCAAAGGCTTGGGTTGAGCGCGCGCCAAAGCGAGTGCGGATGCGTTCGCGAATGAGCCGATTGTCCGGCAGCAAGTTCTCGAAATAGTCGCGCACGACAGCGCCGCGATAGGGGTCTTCGGGTTGACGCAGCGGCATCGACAGTGAGACAGGGCGGCCCCGAGGCGAGCGCACCCATCGCGGGTCGTAGCGCAACTCGTGCTGCCCTTGACTGGAGACGGCCCAAGTGCCTACGCGCAGGCCGTTCATCCAGAGGGCCAGTGAGCCGCCTTTGCGTGCGCGGCCCATCACCAGTTCTCCGCTACGTCTCGCGAAGTCTCAGGGGACATCTTCTCGGTCAGGTGGAGTTCTGTGCCGAGTGCCGCGAGGTAGCGCATTAGTGTGTCCACTGAGGACCGCGAAGGGGCAGTTTCCAGACTTGAGATGGTTTTTTGGCGCATTCCGGTACGGATGGCCAGTTCAGCCTGTGTCAGTCCCTTGCTCTTGCGAAAGCCGCGCAGTATCGGGCCGAGCTGCTCGGGCGAAGGCACGAGGAAAGAGAGTCTGTCTGTCACATTGCACCAGGCGGTAGAACGGATAAGGTTAGATTACTCCCTGTAAGGGATAAAAGCAACAAATACCGTATCGGGGATAAATTTTGTATAGGCCCTACAGGGAATAAACACCTCTGCTTGGGAAGCTCCTGGTGCCTTGTTTCGAGGGCTCGCGAACGTTTCGACCGCGAGATGCGGTCCGACGACGACAAGCACGTCTTGCAACGCGCCGTTTTCCGGACATCACAAATTGTGTCGACCGCGCGCAGGAGTTGCAGGTCGTTAACGCCCTCGACGCGAGGCACTTGGTCGCGCAGTACCTGGGGAGCGCCATCCCGGTCACTCCAGAATGGAACCAAACCATTCGGCGTCTGCTAGCAGGGGTCGAGGATGTAGTGGGCTGCCGCTGTTCCGACATACAGAGGTTTCCATGCGAAAGGGCTGACTGACTCCGGAAATCCGGCGAGGGGAGAGAGGGAGGTTCTAGCCTGCTTTCGCGGTCCGAGCGTTCCCGTGAGGGATGAAACGGCGTGGAAGGGGTGGAGAGGGCTCTCTCGCGCTGCACGCTGAACGAGGAGGTGCGCCAAGCAGAGAACCAAGCTTCTTCTCATGTTTTCGGAGGGGAGGCGTCCTTACTCTCAAGCGCGCGTCTGGCTCGCTTAAGGCAGCAGTTGGGTGCTCGCATCGCCCAACCAAGGGTGGCGTAGAACGGATTGTCAAAGGGAAGTTTTTAGACTCAACCAAATGTCAAACGGAGCTCTTTTTTGCCTACTGCGACGGTTCTGCAGTCCTTAACGAAACTAGATCGCGTTTTGGGTAACTCGGACTAACTGACGAACGCATTCGTTTACATGTCCCTTCAGAGGAGGAATAGGTCCTTTTGTCACGAAGATCGCCATTGAAGCGTTGCCGTGGCGTAGGACCAAATGTATTGATTGGTGGGGCGTAACACCTTTTGTGCCAGCGTAGATGATGATTGGCAATTCCCAGCGCGCGCTGGTGGGATGCGTTCAACCGAACCGGCATCGGTCACCTGATGTCGATCTCCGGGCTGCACATCACGATGCTCGCCGGCCTGGCGGTCGCCACGGCGCGCCGGCTGCTGCGCACCCGTGCGGCGGCCGCCA
>JACDJB010001162.1_pt1 | contig 22242 bp, 20 predicted proteins | sample 7454121 | NCBI WGS metagenome assembly JACDJB01 (sample SAMN14253290, study PRJNA609438) | sludge metagenome | isolation source: sludge after 25d culture with pyrite | collected 2018-12-20
TTGCCCGTTTTTTTTCTTATGCCCTGTTGTTACTTGCCGGGTATAATAAATACCTAACCTGTCAGCATATTCGCTGGGTAATTCTTTATTAAAAGGTTCGCTATTTATTGCATTATTCATTGCGCAAAGTTTTCAGGTATGAAACTTTCTCTTCGGCTATTTTCAGAATATCTAAGCCTGCTTCTTCATCCAATATTTTGTATGCGATTTGATCACTTAAAAACTCACTTAACAATTCTTTTTCGCTCACTTTAAAGTAAGTTGAAATTTCTTTGATTAATTGTTTGGTCGGTTGTCTTTCATTACGCTCTACTTTTGCCAATAAGGATGAATCAATATTTATGCTGCCTGCAACTTCTCTTAAAGTCAAATGCGCTTCTTCCCTTAAAAATCTGATACGTTCACCAAATGTTATAAAATTTCTCATTGCCTGCTTTCTGGACTGATTTTGTCCAAAGATAAAGATATTTTCCAATTTGGACAGCTAAAGTCCACAAAATTTATTCACAAATTGTAATTGCATGAGGAAAATTTTAGCTTTTGGAGTTTTGCCCTCCCCCTAGTTTCTATTCTTCAAAACTATCTTTTCTCTTGAAAATATAAATATATTTGTCTCTCAATAAAATATCAATTGGTGAGATTTCTCCTCATATTATCTATTTTGGTCTTTGCTATAAAGCTTCCGGCGCAGGAGCTGCCAGAATTATCTGATTCCGTTGAGCTGAACTTTTTGCTGCAAACGGAGGCTTATCCGCAGGAAAAAATTTATGTTCAGACCGACAAGCCGGATTATCTTTCGGGTGAGCGGATATGGTTCCGTGCACATCTGGTAAACGCACAGACACATAACTCTTTTTTCATTAGTCGCTATGTTTATGTGGAAATTATCAGTCCCATGGAAGACCTGATTGAGCGTGTAAAAGTGCGCCCGGACAGTTTGGGGGCTTACGCCGGTTATGTTGATTTAGCCGAAGACTTGGTAGAAGGAACCTATACTTTGAGAGCCTACACAAATTACATGAGGAATATGGGTGATGCATATTTCTTTAAAAAAACGATTCAGGTTCTTGACCCCTTTTCATTAAAAATTGAGCCGCTGGTGAAATTTGATGTCAAAAAAAATGAGGCAGATGTTGTTATGCAGTTTGTGGACAGGCAAACCAACGATACAATTTTTCCAGAAATCGTATCGTGCAAGCTTATTTACAAAGAGGCAAAAACAGTTTCGCCAAAAAATTCGCGCTATTCGTGGAACGTGAAGTTGCCGCCGAAAATAAAAAACCGCACCATGCTGTTGAGCCTTGTATATAAAGGAAGAAAATTTAATCGCTTTTATACAATTCCTTATGAACAGACCGATTTTCATGTGTCATTTTCCCCGGAAGGCGGATATGTGATTCCCGGAAAAATATCCCAGATGGCTTTCAAGGCAGTAAATCCGGATGGTTTGGGAGAGGACATTATTGGAACTCTTTACAATTCCAAAGACGAGAAAATTCATGAATTCAGCAGCTTCCATCTGGGAATGGGATTTTTTAATTTTATTCCTGTTTCAGGTGAAACTTATTATACCATTTGCCGTAATAGTCAGGATTTTGTGAAGCGCTTTGAACTTCCACCGGCAGAAGAAAGAGCCAATGCCGTGAATGCGCGGATTTTGGGTGGCAGGCTGCTGTTATCCGTCAGAAGCGGAGATGCTGCACAAAAGGATTCTCTTTCGCTTTTGCTTCACCACAAAGGGGAGGTTATTTACCATGAACGCTGGAATCCTTCAGCTGAAGCATATATCTTCCCGGCGAAAGAGCTGCCCACCGGTATTATCAATATTTTGCTGATAAATTCATCCCGGGAAATAGTGAGCGAGCGAATTCTGTTTAATTTGAATGAAGAAGATTTACCCGAACTCAGGTTTCAAACCGCCAAAACTCAGTATAAACGCCGGGAGCTGGTATCTGTCAACATGGAATACCCGAAAGATGATTCGCTGTCCTATTCGGGGAATGGCGCGGTTTCCGTAATTGACATGGAAGCTGTGGCTCAGGATACCGTAAACAATATTGTCAGCACACTTCTTCTTTCATCTGAATTAAAAGGGTACATTGAATCGCCTGCTTCCTATTTTTCCAACGGAAAAATCAATGCAAATGCCATGGATGTACTGATGTTGACGCAGGGATGGAGAAGATATGATATTCCCAAAGTGCTTCAGGGAGAAATTGATATTCCTGAAGCTTTTGAGCCGGAACTGGCACAAACAATTAGGGGAGAGGCTGACGGACTGTTTCGCTCGCTGAAAGAGGGGGAAATCAGCCTGATTGCAACGCTTGACAGCTTAGTCAGCAGTGTTACCGTTCAGGCGGACGAAAAGGGAAAATTTGTTTTTAACGTGGAATACCCCGATGGTACGTCAATTCTTATTCAGTCGCTGAGCAAAAAGGGAGGAAAGATGAATATGATAAATATCGAACAGCAGACTTTCCCGGAAACTCAGGGTGCGGCAGTTCCCCTTCATGCTGCATCATTCAGCTCCCACAATGATGATTTGAGCGCTTTTCTTCAAAAGGCAGATGAGGAATATACCCAGAAATCGGGTATCCGGAATATCATGTTGGATGAAGTTACAGTGGTTGCAAAAAGTATTGAGAAGTATCAGGAATCGGTGTTTTATTCTCCGCTTTCCGCAACAGGTATCCGAACATCGGAAGATATTGAGAAAATGGCAGTGAGCAGCCTGCGCTCGCTGCTTTACAGCCAGTCGGGTATCATCGTAAAAACCGATAAGGTAACCACAACGCGCTCCGATCTTCCGGTACTGTTTGTTATTGACGATTTGAGATTTGAGGATTTCTTTGATCGGCTTGACGATATTGATGTAACTTCAATCGAAAGTATTTTTGTGGTGAGGGACAACTCAATGATTCCCGGTTATTATCCCAATACCAGCGGCGCAATCGTTATCACTACCAAAATGGGATACAAAGAGAAGCCCAAAAAGCAGTTGAATATTGATCATATTATCCCGCTTGGCTATCAGCAGGCTGCCGCTTTTTACAGTCCCGTTTACGAAACCCGGGAGCAGATTGACTCTTCAATTTCTGATATTCGCACCACCATTTACTGGAATCCTTCCGTGCAATTTTCAGAGCAGGGCGAAGCGAAAATTGAATTTTATACTGCCGATTCATCCACTAAATACAAAATGATTTTTGAAGGTGTGGGGAGTGATGGCAAAATCATTCACAGCAGTTACGAGATTCAGGTGGGGGAAATAAATTCTCAAAAATAATGGTTCTTGGACTGATGTTGCCGTAACTCAGTTCACCACCACATTGATGATTTTTTTGGGCACCAAAATAAATTTCCGTACTGTTTTGCCTTCAACCCACTTTTGGGTTTTAGGGTCGGACAAAACAATTTTTTCAATCTCCGGCTGAGGCATATTTAGTGGCAATTCAACTTTGAAGCGCATTTTTCCGTTAAACGAAACGGGATATTCAAAACTGTCTTCAACCAGCAGCTTTTCATCAGCCTGGGGCCAGGGTAAATATGCCAGTGAGTTTTCGTTGCCGAGAACTGACCAGATTTCTTCACCTAAATGAGGAGCAAACGGAGAGAGTATTTTTGCGAAAATTTCAGCCGTTTGTCGTGTCACTTTTCCTTTTTTCAGCGCTGCGTTGTTAAAAACCATCAGTGCGGAAATAGCTGTGTTGAATTTCAGATTATCAATATCAGTTTCCACTTTTTTAATGGTCTGGTGTAGCAACTTTTCAATTTCCGGGTCTTCACTTTCTTCTGTAATATTATTCAAATCTGCAAAAAAGCGGTGCGTGCGATTCAGAAAGTTGTAAACACCTTTCACCCCTTTTTCTGCCCAGGGTTTGCGCTCATCCAACGGTCCCATGAACATTTCGTATAACCGGAGCGAGTCGGCACCGTAACGTTCAATCACATCATCGGGATTAACCACATTTTTTAGTGATTTTGACATTTTTGCCACAATTTGATTCAGCTCTTCGCCGGTTTCGATATGAAAATATTTGCCGTCATCTTCCCTTACCAAATCGGTTGTAACCTTTGCTCCGGTGGCTGTTTCGTAGGCAAATGCCAGAATCATTCCCTGATTGAACAGTTTTTGGAAAGGTTCATCAGTGGAAACAATGCCCAGATCGTAGAGCACTTTATGCCAGAACCGTGAGTAGAGCAGATGCAAAACTGCATGTTCCGCTCCGCCGATGTATAAATCCACAGGCATCCAGTATTTTTCCTTTTCGGGATCGAAAATTTTATCAGGATTGTTTGGGTCGATATAACGCAGATAGTACCAGCATGAACCTGCCCATTGTGGCATGGTGTTGGTCTCGCGCCGTCCTTTTCTTCCATTTTTATCTGTAACATGTACCCACTCCGTGGCGTTTGCCAGCGGCGATTCTCCCGAATCACCCGGCAGAAATTCCTTCAGATCCGGCAATAACAGCGGCAGTTTCTCATCATCCAGCAAAGATACTTCGCCGTCTTCCCAATGAATTACCGGGAACGGTTCGCCCCAGTAACGCTGGCGGCTGAAAAGCCAGTCGCGCATTTTAAAGTTGACTGTTGCATTTCCCAAACCTTGTTTTTCGAGCCAGTCGATAGTCTTTTTAATTCCGGCTTCTTTGTTCAGTCCGTTGATGTCCAGTCCGGTTATTTCGCTTGCGGAGTTGATGTACTTCCCGTCTTCAGTCCAGCAGGCATTGCCAGCCAGAATTTCATCGCGGTTTTCAGCTTCCTGAGGATCAAGAATACATATAATCGGAATATTGAATTCTTTTGCAAATTCAAAGTCGCGGGTGTCATGTGCCGGCACGGACATGATGGCTCCCGTACCGTATCCCATGAGAACATAGTCGGCAACCCAGATGGGAATCGGTTTTTTATTGACCGGATTAACGGCATAACGACCTGTGAAAACACCGGTTTTTTCCTTTGCTAAGTCAGTTCTGTCCAAATCCGATTTCAGCGCTGCCGCGCGGATATATTTTTCAACCTCTCCCTGCTTTTCGGGAGTAGCAATTTCGCCGATGAGTTCATGTTCCGGGGCAATTACCATATAGGTTGCTCCAAATAGCGTGTCGGGGCGTGTGGTATAAACCCGCAGATTTTTATTTAATCCTTCAATCTGAAAATCAATTTCAGCACCGGTTGATTTGCCAATCCAGTTTTTCTGCATATCAATTACACCGGCAGGCCAGTCGAGATTTTCCAACCCACTCAGCAGCCGTTCGGCATATAGCGGAATTCTGAGCAGCCATTGTCTGAGGTTTTTACGCACTACCGGATTGCCACACTTTTCGTGGGTGCCGTCTGTCAGAACTTCTTCATTGGCGCACACTGTTTTGCACGAATCGCACCACCACACCCTTGCATTGCCATAGTATGCCAGCCGTTTTTCTGAAATATAATCTCCAACGGCGTCTTCACCTTGCGCTTTAATTTCTTCGGGAATTGGCAGTTCTGAAATTGGTCTCCCTTTCTGCTGTTCTTCATCAAACCAGGTGTTGTAAAGCTGCTTGAAAATCCATTGTGTCCATTTGAAATATTTAGGATCGGTAGTGTTGATTTCCCTGTCCCAGTCATAGCTTAGCCCAATGGCTTTAATCTGCCTTCTGAAATTGTCGCAGTTCTCATTTGTAATAACAGCCGGATGGGTGCCGGTTTGAATGGCAAACTGCTCAGCCGGCAATCCAAAAGCATCCCAGCCCATGGGATGAAGAACATTAAAACCCTTCATCCGTTTGTAGCGCGCAAGAATATCGGTGGCGGTATAGCCTTCCGGATGCCCCACATGCAATCCCGATGCAGACGGGTAGGGAAACATGTCTAATATATAATATTTGGGTTTGGAAAAATCATCAACGGTTTTAAACGTTTTGTTTTCCTCCCAGTATTTTTGCCATCTGGCTTCAATTTTCGTAAAATTATATTCCATTTTATAGGGTAATTCTGATTTTCAATCCGCAAAGATAGAAAAATGATTTGAGGGGGCGATTCCCGGCAAAAAGCAAAAAAAAGCGCTTAACAAAGCGCTTTCTTCTGTGAAAAGAGATTTTTCAATACGTTATAACCGGTTCCAGCTCTTTTGCCTGCTCAATAAAATCAGCAACTTGTGAGAGAGCCGGAACTGCACGGGTGATTTTCTTCTCTTCCTGTACTTCTACCAACTTTGCATACAGATTTTCGGCATTCCGGTTTCTCAGCTCTTTGACTGTGTCAACACCTGAGGCTTTTAACAATTCCGCAAATTGAGAAGCAACTCCTTTAATGCGGAACAGATCTGCCATATTAACCCACTCCAGAATTTTTTTCTCGCTAAGCCCCGTTTCGTCAGCCAGTTTTTTTCTGCCTGCCCGGGTAGCTCCGGTTTCCAACAAGCCTTCAACGGTTGAAACACCTGCTGCAATCAGCTTTTCTGAATAAACAGGTCCGATTCCTTCAATTTCAATGATTTTTTTTGCCATAATACACAATAAGTTAAATAATTGATAAAGGCTTAAACGCCAAAATTTTTAATAAATTTTAATTTTGAGTTAAAGATAATTCTTTTTTTGATCATTCATCAGGATAATGAAATTATGCTCATATCACTTTTAGATTTCGGGAAGAACTCCTATTTTTGGTGACTTTTGTTTTTGGAAAACGAATAATAAATGAATATTTCTGTCGTTTTGTTTGCATGAAGGCATGAACATTTACCTTATTTATTCAGCCATCAATTCGGTATTGCCTTCAAAAAAAGAGGGGCAATATTTGTCCCTCTTTCCTTTTAAACTTTCATAAAAAGTTTTTGAAGCCGAAATAAATTAAAAATCTACAAATCCGGCATTTTTTCACCAGAATTAAATTGTTGCTTTAATTTAATGCTTTCAAGACTTCTTCGTAGTTGGGTTCATCCACAATTTCGGGAACCTGTTGTGTGTAAACTACCGTTCCGTTTTCATCCACAATGATGACAACGCGGGAGTGCAAGCCGGCAAGCGGACCATCAGCCATTTCCAGCCCATAATTTTTTCCAAACTCACCACTCACAAAATCGGAAAGTGTTACTACATTTTTAATGCCTTCGGCACCGCAAAAACGTTCTTGTGCAAAAGGGAGATCGCGGGAGATGCAAAGTACCGTAGTATCTTTCAGGCTTGCCGCTACCTGATTGAAATGACGTACCGATGCAGCACAGGTGCCGGTATCAAGACTTGGAAAAATGTTTAGAATCAGCTTTCTGCCTTTAAAATCATTCAACCCAACCCGCGATAAATCTCCTTTTACCAATGTGAAATCTTTTGCTTTTTCACCTGTTTGGGGAAGCTCTCCCACCGTTTTTACAGGATTTCCATGTAATGTTATTTGTGCCATATTTTTTGTTTTAAATTGAGTTAATACTTTTAAAACAGAAAGAGGGACTGAAAGTTGCAGAATTATTCAAAAATTTGGTTGTTTTATTTTATTTTTTCAAAATCGCTGAAAAGCTGTTATTTTTAGCACATTCTTTTAAAAATCCAAAAATGAAAAAATTTTCTTTTGCAGCACTGATGTTCATATTGTTTGCTTGCACTGTTCAAACAGAATCAACATCCCGGAAGGGTTTTGTACCTGAAACACCTAATCTCAATTCTGACCTGATGACTCCGGAAGTGCTTTGGTCATTCGGACGTCTTGGCGAATCACGGGTCTCACCCGATGGAGAACATGTGCTCTATTCGGTAACCTATTTTAATATTGAAGAAAACAGAGCATACCGCGATATTTATTCTGTTTCTGTATCCGGTGGGGAGATGAAAAATCTGACAAATTCTTCTTTCAACGAGTTTAATGCCGTCTGGCGTCCTGACGGAAAGAAAATCGGCTATCTCTCTCCGGCTTCCGGCACTGTTCAATTGTGGGAAATGAATCCCGACGGCACCGCTGCAAAGCAGATTTCCGATATTGACGGAGGAATTTCAGGTTTCAGTTATTCCCCTGATTTTTCTAAAATCTATTACATTAAAAGTGTTAAACTGGATGCCGGTGTTCACGATTTATTTCCCGATTTGCCAAAGGCAAATGCACGGCTTGAAAACGACATTATGTACAGGCACTGGGATATGTGGCATGACTATACATGGCAGCATATTTTTGTTGCCGGTTATTCCGATGGGAAAATTGGGGAAGGCAGAGATATTATGGAAGGGGAGCGGTTTGATTCGCCAATGAGTCCTTTTGGTGGAACAGAACAGATTGCATGGAGTTCCGATGGAAAGATTCTGGCTTACACCTGCAAAAAGAAAACGGGGAAAGAGTACTCCCTTTCCACCAATTCCGACATCTATTTTTATAATACTTCTACGGGAGAAACCACTAATTTCACCGAAGGGATGATGGGGTATGACCAAAATCCGGTATTTTCTCCCGACGGGAAATATCTTGCCTGGGAAAGTATGGAGCGCGACGGGTATGAGTCTGATAAAACGCGATTGTTTGTTGCAAATCTTGAAACCGGAGAAAAGAGAGATTATACAGCAAATTTTGATCAGGATGCGAATGGTTTGTGCTGGAACAGTGAAAGCGATGCCATTTACTTTATCAGTGATATTCACGCCACCGATGAAATTTTCAAGCTGAATCTTGTCAGTGAAACCATTGAACGAATTACAGATGGTGTTCACAACTACCTCACTGTTGAACCCGCCGGCTCAGGGCTGGTTGCCCAAAAGGTGTCCATGTCGCAGCCTGCCGAGCTTTATCTGGTTAATCCCGAAACCGGAGAAGAACAGCCACTGACCACGCTGAATAAAGGTATTCTGGATCAGCTCACCATGGGGAAAGTGGAAGAACGCTGGCTTGAAACAACTGACGGAAAGCAGATGCAAACCTGGGTGATTTATCCGCCCCATTTTGATCCGGAAAAGAAATATCCCACGCTGCTCTACTGTCAGGGCGGACCGCAGGGAACCGTGAGCCAATTTTGGTCATATCGCTGGAATTTCCAGATGATGGCAGCCAACGGCTACATTGTGGTAGCTCCCAACCGGCGCGGTCTGCCGGGCTTTGGGCAAGAATGGAACGAGCAGATTTCCAAGGATTACGGTGGACAAAACATCAGGGATTACCTTACGGCAATTGATGAATTGGCAAAAGAACCGTTTGTGGATGAAAACCGGTTGGGCGCCGTAGGCGCCAGCTATGGCGGTTTTTCGGTGTTTTTTCTGGCAGGAAATCACAACAAGCGGTTTAAGGCATTTATCGCTCACGACGGCATGTTCAATTTTGAACACCAGTATCTCACAACCGAAGAGATGTGGTTTGCCAACTGGGATATTGGCGGACCTTTCTGGGAGAAGGAAAATGCTGCTGCACAGCGATCCTACACGTTTTCTCCTCATAAATTTGTGCAAAACTGGGATACCCCTATTCTGGTCATTCACGGCGAAAAAGATTTTCGTGTCCCCCCGGATCAGGGAATGGCAGCTTTCAATGCGGCAGTACTCCGGGATATTCCTGCACAGTTTCTCTATTTTCCCGAAGAAAATCACTGGGTTTTACAAGCCCAGAATGGAATCTTATGGCAGCGGGTTTTCTTCAACTGGCTGGACAAATGGTTGAAATAGGAGGCTGGGGATTAGGATAGCGTTGTCAGAGCTTACAGAATTGAATGGCGTGGATATTGACACCAAAAACAAAAAAGGGTCTTGCTTTTGGCAAAACCCTTTCTCAATGAGTATATTACTCGTTAGATAATTTCCACATTAATAGCAACCGGACCGCGGTCGGCTTCTTTTGTGTCAAATTTGACCAGCTGGTCCTGTTCAAGACCAAACCGGGCATCTTTAATTTCGGAACGGTGCACAAAAATGTCTTTGCCCTCTTCAGTCTGAATAAAGCCAAAACCTTTTACGGCATCGTACCATTTTACTTTTCCTTGCATCAGACAGAATTTACGTTAGTAACGTTCTCTTCTGTTAAAACCACCTCCGCCTCTGCGAAAGCCGCCTCCTCCTCCACGTGATCCTTCTTCTCTCGGGCGTGATTCATTCACTTTGATGTTTCGCCCGCCGAGTTCTGCGTTGTTTAGTTCATCAATGGCTTTTTTGGCTTCTTCGTCATTATCCATTTCTACGAATCCAAAACCTTTACTGCGTCCGGTCAGTTTATCGGAAATAATTTTAACCGTTGACACTTCGCCATACTCTTCAAAAATCTCTTTTAAATCTTCTTCTACTACATTGTAAGGAAGATTTCCAACATAAATGTTCATTTGTAATTAAAAAATTAAATTAATAAAACTGATATTGCTGCAAAATGCAAAATTCAAGCAATGTGTTGTCCCCGGATTTAGATGAATGACGAAGTGAAGACGTTCAGAAACCAAAAAAATCATGGTGAAAAACTGAAAGGAGAATCGTGCAGACCTGCAGAATACCTAAAAAATAAAAATAAAAAAAGACCAAATTGCTCTTTATCAGGCATCTGGGAAATTACAAAGCCCCTGGACACCTTTTTTGAGCACCGCAAAGTTAAATTAAAATTGTAATATCCAAACTTTTATTACTTGTTTATTCATTGTCTTTCAGTAAATTGTTAATTACAACGCTGGCAACAAAGCATCCAAAAGCGGGCGGCATGTAAGAAATAGTTCCTACTACCGATTTTTTATTTAATCCTTCTTCTATTCGCCTTGCGGTTTCGGGAACCGTTTCGGGCGAAAAAACCACTTCAACTCCCCTTTCGATACCCAGTTTTCCAAGGTATCTGCGCATCATTCGCCCCAGTTTGCAATTGTAGGTTTCGGAAATATCCGCAATGCGGATTTGCGAAGGGTCTCGCTTTCCCCCGGCGCCTAATGAGCTGACAATGTTCAGTCCAAGCCGGATACAATGACTGATGAGAAAAACTTTGGGAGAGAGCGTGTCGATTGCATCAACCACATAGTCGAATTTCCGGCTTTCAAGCAACTCCACCGTTTTTGCGTCGCGCAGATAATCATTTACAACCGTGAGCTGAAGTTCGGGGTTTATGTCATAAAACCTGCTTTTCAGAACCTCTGTTTTGGGTTTGCCATTGGTGCTGATCAGGGCAGGTAGCTGGCGGTTGCGGTTTGTCTCTTCCACCACATCCGCATCGGCAATGGTCATTTTGCCAACGCCTGCGCGGCAAATCATTTCGGCTGCATAGGCGCCCACACCGCCAAGCCCGACAACTAAAACTTCTGCATTTTTCAGTTTCTCAAGCTTTTCGGCGCCTAAAAGAAGTTCGGTGCGTTCCAACCAATGCATAAAATTGTATATTTTACTTTTGATAATATATTATGGAGTCGGCACAAGCGCACTATCCCGAAGTGATATTTTCAATCCGGTTAAAATTGTGCCAGATAGCTTCTTTTAATGTTTTTAAAGGAATATTTTTTAAATCCGCAGCGCGTTTGTAAATATCTTCGACAGTGCCGTCATATTCATCGGTTTCCAGGAAAATTTTCTCCAAAGGCAGATACTTTAGTGACTCAATGGCTTTTGCACGATCATTAAAAAGCAGATGTCCGAATGAAAACAGGATATTTTTCTCAGAAAGCTGGTGGGTAAGCTGAATGTTGCCATTATAACCATGAAAAATCCAGGGCACGGAAGGTTTGATTTCGTTATGCAGTTGCACCATCTCATTCCAGGCTTTCACACAATGAATGATGAGCGGTTTTTCATACTCTTCTGCCATGAATGCCTGAGCTTTGAAAGCCCGGATTTGCTCATTCAGTTCGTTTTCGGCAAATTTATCAAGCCCACATTCACCCACAAAGAGCAGATGATCAAACTCCAGAGCATCTTCCATCATCAGCATCAAGCGATTATCTTCACTTTCGTTGCTGACCTTCCACGGATGTAAGCCCACCGAGAAAAAGTTTCTTCCCTGAAAAGCAGGTATATTCTCACCGGGAAACAGATTTATTACGCTGACCGTATTTTTAGAAATTACCCGGTTGTGGGTGTGAAAATCGATAAATGGAAACGGCATTTGGGAGTTACACCAGTTCTAAAATTTTTTTCACGGCATTTTCTGCACCTTCGGCAATCTGCCCGATGTTTGCGTCAAGCATATAGCAAGGAGTGGTAACCAACTTATATTTTTTATCAACTACAACCTGTCCGTGTGTAGTTTGCTCATGCCTGCCGCCCATTGCTGAAACTGCTTCAACGGTGTCTTCATCATCACCGATGGTAACCTTAACATTATTCAGAACTTTGGTTATCAGCACCGGCGAGATGCAGAGCGCGCCAATCGGCTTCTTTTCGGCAGCAGTTTCCCGAATTGCCTTTTCCACATCGGGATTAACGGTGCAGTTGACACCGTCAAATGCAAAAGTGCACAGATTTTTGGCAACTCCGAATCCGCCCGGAAAGATTATTGCGTCATAATCTGCGACGTTATACTCCGAAAGCGGTAAGATTTTTCCGCGTGCAATACGCGCAGCTTCCACAAGAACATTTCTCTTTTCGGGCATCTCTTCTCCGGTGATGTGATTGATTACATGTGCCTGCTCCACGTCCGGGGCAAAACATTGATATTGTGCTCCGCTGCGGTCAATGGCAAGCAGCGTGAGGGTGGCTTCATGGATTTCGGCTCCGTCAAACACTCCGTTTCCGGCAAGAACAACAGCAATTTTCTTCATACGATGAATTTTTTTAAGGATATTCCGGTAACCTCCGGGACAATTTGTCCCGGGCATTCGGAATTTATCTCCTTTTATCCGACAATTTTAAATTTATCCAAATTTACACTTTTATGAGGAGACGGTAAAATCGGAAGAACTGATTTCATCCAGATTGTATGGAGTTTCCTGATAAACATAGTAGTTCAGCCAGTTGGTGAAGAGCAGATTCGCTGCTGAACCCCATTGCATTACCGGTGTTTCTGACGGATTATCATCCGGGTAATAGTTTTCAGGAACGGCGATGGGTAAATTCTTTGCCACATCTCTCCGGTATTCTTTATCGAGGGTGTTTCGCGAATATTCGGAGTGCCCTGTAAGATAAAGCTCCCGTCCGTTTTTTGCCTGTACAATGGCTACGCCTGCTTTTTTTGAGCTGGCGATTATCTGCAACTCTTTTCTCTTTTCAATATCCTCAGCCCTGACTTCGGTATAGCGCGAATGCGGAATGAAAAACTTATCGTCGAAACCACGAAAGATGGGCAGGTGCGTGTTTGCGTGCGTATGTTCAAACACGCCAAACAGTTTTGCCGGGAGTTCATATTTTCTGATTCCGTAGTAGTGATTTAAAGCTGCCTGCGCTGCCCAGCAGATAAACAGCGAAGAATAAACATTGTGCCGTGCCCAGTCAAAAATTTCTCTAAGCTCATTCCAATAGGTTACGTCTTCAAAAGCGAGCAGCTCCACCGGAGCGCCGGTAACAATAAGTCCGTCATATTTCCGGGAGTTCAGCTCATCAAAATTTTTGTAGAACTGCTTCATGTGCTCCATAGGCGTATTTTTCGATTTATGACTTTTGATTTTCATAAACTCGATTTCGATTTGAAGCGGTGAGTTGGAGAGCAGCCTGAGCAAATCGGTTTCGGTTGTTACCTTGATAGGCATAAGGTTTAAAACGATGATTTTCAGTGGCCTGATATCCTGATGCAATGCACGGGATTCGTCCATCACAAAAATATTCTCCTTTTTCAGGATGTTGATGGCAGGTAACTTATCGGGAACATTAACTGGCATTTTTACTCTGGTTTTTATTTTTTAAAAAAGAGCTGGAGAAAACGAGTTTTGCCGTTTTCTCCAAAACTCTGTCCATTAATTCTAATTAAACATTTATTTTTTCAAGCGCCTGTTCAAAATCGGCAATGATATCGTCAATATGCTCAATGCCTACACTCACACGTAGTTGCGACGGTTCAACCCCCGCTGCATGTTGAGCTTCAGGTGAAAGTTGCTGGTGAGTTGTTGCCGCAGGCTGAATAATCAACGTTTTGGCGTCGCCAACATTTGCAAGGTGGCTGACTAATTTCAGGTTGTTGACAACATCGTTGGCTTTCTCTTTTCCACCTTTTACATTGAAAGACAACATTCCGCCGGCTCCTTTTTTTAGATACTTTTTGGCATTTTCATAGGATGGATTGCCTTCCAAACCCGGATAATTCACGCTCTCCACTTTTGGATGTTTTTCAAGCCATTTAGCCAGGGCAAGTGCATTTTCCACGTGGCGCTCCACCCTGAGTGAAAGTGTTTCCAAGCCCTGCAACAGCATGAAAGAGTTGAACGGGCTGATAGCCGGACCAAAGTCGCGCAATCCTTCAACACGTGCTTTGATGATAAATCCGATATTTCCCAATGGGCTGTCAAAATTGAACACATCCCAGAAAACCAGTCCGTGATAACCTTCGGAAGGTTCGGTGAATCCGCGGAATTTACCGTTTCCCCAGTTATAATTCCCGGCATCGGTAATCACACCGCCAACGCTTGTTCCGTGTCCGTCAATCCATTTGGTTGCCGACTGAACCACAATGTTTGCTCCGTAGTCAATCGGGCGGAAGAGACAACCTGCCGCGGCAAATGTGTTATCAACCACCAGCGGGATATCATATTTTTTGGCTAATGCGCCAAAAGCTTCAAAATCGGGGATAACATAGCCCGGATTTCCAATGGTTTCAAAATAGAGCGCTTTGGTGTTTTCGTCAATCAGTTTTTCAAAAGCTTCAACGGTGAGGTTTTCTGCAAACCGCGCATTAATTCCCAGACGTTTGAAAGAGACTTTGAACTGATTGTAGGAACCGCCATAGAGGTATGGAGAAGTAACAAAATTGTCTCCCTCTTCAAGCAAAGTGTTGAAAGTGATGAACTGAGCCGAGTGCCCTGAGGCAACGGCAAGTGATGCAACACCCCCTTCAAGCGCGGCAACACGCTTTTCAAAAACATCGGTTGTAGGATTCATTATCCGGGTGTAGATATTTCCAAACTCTTTCAGTGCAAAGAGATTGGCGGCGTGTTCGGCATTGTTGAACACGTATGAAGATGTCTGATAAATTGGAACAGCTCTTGAATGGGTTGTCTGATCCGGTTCTTGTCCTGCATGAATCTGCAGGGTTTCAAATTTTAAACTTTTTGTTGTCATAATACTTGTTGTTTATCTATTTGGGTTAAAAAACGAATTATAAATTTCTCGAATACTTTTCTCTTTGTCCGAAGACCTGACCACCAGATAGCTGACTAAGTCAGAAGCGCCGGAGCCGCTAAGCTCCACATTAATCAACTGACGGGCAACGGCGCTGAAAATTTTTGCCGCAACCCCGTAGTTTTGCTGCATCCCGTGGCCAACCACTCCCACCAACGTAACATTGTCAATAACAGCAACATCCTTCACTGACGAAAAACCTAACTTGCGAATTAAGTCTAATGCTTTGCTGCCGGTTTTCTTCTCCAGAATAATATTGATTGAAATCTGGGAGGTAATCACCGACCTGATATTGATGTCTGCCTTGTTTAGCTGAGAGGTAACTTTTGCAAGAATTCCCGGTTTCAGTCCAACTCCGGGACCTTCAAGCCTGAGCAGTGAAATATCATCTGTGTATGCAACACTTTTAACTACCTGTGGTTCAATGAAAGTTTCAGTATTAATTACCGTATCAATTTTACCGTTTTCTGATTCAGGATTGATAATGTAAATCGGGATATGTTCACTTTCTAACGGCTCAACTGTTCGCGGATGGAAAGAGTAGTGATCAAAATAGGCAAGTTCGCTGGCTTCAGAGTATGTGAGCCTTCCGATGCGGTCAACTCCGGAAACAATGGCAGGGTCAACGCGGTAAAACTCTTTGTCCAGACCCCACAACTCCAGTTTCGGAATCTCCAGTTCGCGGGTTAGAAAAGCTGCCGTGTAATCGGCGGCTGTTGTTCCGGTGCGCGCAATTTTTCCGTTACGGGTTATTCCATAAGTACCGGGAATGAGAAAATAATTTCCCGCAAGCTGTTCTGTCTTTTTCCGGTTCACAGATAAAAATGTGGCATTTCCGTAATCGGAAGTAACCTGCAAATCAATCTGTTCGGGATATAGAACTTCAGCTTCCAGACCGAGAGCAGCCAGCTGGGTTTTAAAAATTTCAACCGTCAGCTTTTCGGCAAAACTAAAAACCTGATCTTTAAGCCCTTCGGAATAGTCGCCGATCAGCGCAACTCCCCGGATAATTCCGGTAACCTGGCAAACCAGTTCAAGAAAAGATTCCGATGGATTTTTGCCTGTGGTTGCAGTGTGAAATGCATTCAGCTTTTCTGAAAGAAGAGCGCTGTCTGTCTGATTTGCCAGATAGAGTGAACTTTTGATAAGCTCTAACATTTCTGGAATTGCAGAAACAACAATGAAACTCTTGCCGTTGCCTTTACCTAAATGAGTTATTAAATTTTTCAGGGATGAGCCACGCCCTGCATGGCTGCCACCCAATCGAATAATTTTATCCGACATATTATTATCAATAAAAAATGTGAAACTTTGGTAGTTTGTTCGGGTGTAAAATGTGTGCGCCTTCAATCAATGGCTGAACCACTGAGCGAAGGCTAAAGCATAGACATAGAAACCGACGGCATCATGAATTCACCATTTTCGGCTGTGAGAGCCGAAACGTTTTGTGAAGTATGTAATGCTGATAAATTCATTTATATACCGTTTTTGTATGCAGCAAATATAAATTGATTTTTGAAAGAATAAAACTTATTTGGAATGAGTTCAGATAAAAATAACATTTAATTTTCCGAACCGTTACTCAAAATATTTGAAATCAGCAGTTAATTCAGGAGAAAATTAAGTGGAAAAACTCTTTTACTTTTTTGTTTTATGTAAACTCAATTAACTTTGCACGGCAAAATTCTTTAAAAACAGACCATGAGTTATAATTTACTGAAGGGAAAAAGGGGAATTGTGTTTGGGGCTTTGAACCCCGATTCAATAGCATGGAAGGTGGCAGAGCGGGCACACGAGGAAGGAGCAACGCTCACGCTGACCAACACTGCCGTAGCCATGCGGATGGGTGAAACCCAAAAACTGGCTGAAAAGCTTGGCACAATTGCCATTTCTGCAGATGCAACCAATGTGGGGGATTTGAGCAATTTATTCTTGAAATCAATCGAATATCTTGGTGGAAAAATAGATTTTATTCTCCACTCCATCGGAATGTCGCCCAATGTGAGAAAAGAGCGGCATTACAGCGATCTGGACTACAACTACCTGAACAAGACACTTGATATTTCGGCGGTATCATTTCATAAAGTTTTGCAAACCGCGCGGAAACTCGATGCCATCAATGAGTGGGGATCGGTGGTGGCGCTTTCCTATGTAGCTGCCCAGCGCACATTTTACGGATATAACGACATGGCTGACGCAAAGGCGCTGTTAGAATCCATCGGGCGCAGTTTCGGATATATCTACGGACGCGAGCGCAGGGTGCGCATCAACACCATTTCTCAATCGCCGACCATCACCACTGCCGGCAGCGGAGTGAAAGGCTTTGACCGCCTGCTTGATTTTGCCGAGCGCATGTCGCCACTGGGAAATGCCACGGCTGAAGATTGTGCCGAGTATTGTATCACCCTGTTTTCTGACCTCACCCGGAGAGTAACCATGCAAAACCTGTTCAATGACGGCGGTTTTTCCAGCATGGGCATGAGCCTGTTAGCTCTTCAGCAATACGAAAAAGGATTGCATAAAGATTGTGACTGCGGTGAAGAAGGAGAACAGGAACATGATTTGGAATAATAGCTGACATAATATTTGATATAACTCAAAAAGGATAGTTTTGACAGAAAGCTATCCTTTTTTTTGAGATATTTCCGCTGTTTTTTCATTTTTATGTGCCGAAACTTTAAATTTTTTTAATTTTTCTTAAATCAAATTTTTATATCTATTCGTTATTTTTGAAGTGATTAAAAATTATAGCCATGAAAAAAACAATTTTTTTGAGCGCAATTGCATTTATTGCGGCTCAAACTGCTTTTGCACAGCAGCAGGAAGATCAGAAATCGCCTGATGAACAGGTAATTGTCAATAAAAAATATGACGAACAGGGGAATCTGATTGAGTATGACTCCACCTATTTCCACAAATGGACAACCGACTCAACATTTCATTTTGGAGTTCCGGGAGACAAATCATTGAAACATTGGGATTTTTCGGAAATTGAAAAATTTCTGAATGAATTTTGGAATGATTCAGCTTTTAGGAATCACCCCTACACACCAAAACCCTTTTCTTTCGGATTTGAGTTTTCGCCATTTGGGGAGGATTCTGACTGGTCCAATCCCCGCTTACATTCCGATTCGCTTTTCCAAAACTTTCCGTATCGGATTGACTCCCTGTTTTTTAAATTTGGGACAACTCCTTTTTTGGATAAGCAGCCGGAAGTGGATCACAGATTTTTTGAAGATTTTGAAGAGAGACTGAAAGAACATTTTTACCGGTACAGGGATGAGGATTATGTTTTTCCCGAATTTGAAAATTTTCAGCATCAGCAGGAGTACGAGCAGCTTTTGGAAAAACACCGCAAAGAGCTTGATGAATTGAAGGAGAAGTGGAACAAGCAGCAATCTGATGATAAATGATGAAATTGGATTTTCGGCGCCGTTTTGTTGGATAATCTCCGAAACAATCCCTATTTTTAGTGCGCAGATTTGAAAAATCAAAATCAAATGATATGAGGAAAGTTTTTGCTTTTATAATCTTACTTATTGTTATGGGTTATTCGGGAGTTGCTCAAAAACCGATTCAGGTAGTGGTCATAGGCGCACACCCTGACGATGCGGATATTCGCGCCGGAGGAACTGCCATTAAATATGCGCAAGCCGGACACAATGTGTTGTTCATTTCGCTGACCAATGGTGATGCGGGGCATCACGAAAAGGGTGGCGGCGAACTGGCAAGAATCCGCCGGGCAGAATCGGCGGAAGCCGGTAAAAGATTCGGTGTGGAGTATTTAGTTCTTGAAAATCACGATGGCGAGCTTATGCCGACCATGGAAAACCGGCTGGAAGTAATCAGACAAATCCGCAGATGGAATGCAGATATTGTTATCGGTCCGCGCCCCAACGATTATCATCCCGACCACCGGAATGCCGCTATTCTCGTGCAGGATGCAGCATATATGGTGATTGTCCCCAATGTGGCATCCGATACGCCGGCGCTGGACAAAAATCCGGTGTTTTTGTATGTGGAGGATCGTTTTACAAAACCCTATCCGTTTGAACCGGACATTGCCGTGGATATTTCGGCGGAATTCGATCAGAAAATTTATGCGATGTCGGCGCACGTTTCGCAGTTTTTTGAGTGGTTGCCATGGACGGGAGGAATGCTGAATCAGGTACCGAAGTCGGATAAAGAGAGGCTGAAATGGCTGGCAGAATGGAGAAAACCCGTGATTTCGGACGATATGAAAAAATCCCTTGAAAAATGGTACGGAAAGGATGAAGCCGGAAAGATTGAGGCTGCCGAAGCCTTTGAAATTTGTGAATATGGCAGAAAGCCATCGGATGAAGAAATACGGCAGTTATTTCCTTTCTTTGATTAACCAACTGACTGAAAATACAACTTATTTGATTTTTTAGCTGACAGAAAATCAGCGCCATAAGCTTCTGAAAATCCCAACTATTAATGATAGAATTTTCTGAAATCCCTATTTATGGGGATTGCATAATCCGGCTATTGTTGATAAAATTGCACTCTCAATAAATCATACGGAGTTGGGCTGAAAACCTGAGATTTTGTTCATAAAAAGATGAAGAAAACAATTGCACATTTAAAAAAGGGAGAAAAGGGAGTAATCGTGGATTACTCTATTGATCAGGTTCCTGTTAAGTTGCAGGAACTGGGTTGTCTGCCCGGGAATGAAGTCCAGCTCTTTCTCTTATCGCCATTCAAAGACCTGTTATATCTCAATATTAACGGCAGCTTTTTCGCAATCCGAAAGGAGACGGCAGAGCTTATAGAAGTTGCGAATGCAATCTGAAAATGGTAAAATCACTGCATGTTGCTCTCGTCGGAAATCCCAATACCGGGAAAACTTCTGTATTTAACCGGCTCACCGGTTTAAATCAAAAGGTAGGAAACTATCCCGGTATCACAGTTGAAAAACAGGAAGGTACCTTTCGGTTAGCTGACGGTTCAAAGGTTAATATTTTGGACTTACCGGGAACTTACAGCTTAAATGCCACTTCGGCAGATGAGAAAATAGTGCTGAAAACGTTGTTAGACAATGAAGCTGAAAATTTTCCGGATGTGGCAGTAGTGGTTGCCGATGTGGAGAATTTAAAGCGGAATCTGCTCCTGTTTACGCAAATTAAGGATTTAAATATTCCGGTAATTCTGGCGGTGAACATGGCTGATCTGATGGGGCGAAAGGGAATTTCCTTGAACATCAGCTTGTTGGAAGAGCTTTTGCAAACAAAAGTGGCTCTCATCAGTGCCAGAAAAGGAACAGGGATTGACCATCTGAAAGAGCTGATTGCGGACTACCGGAATTTACCGGTCAATCCGTCTGTTAACATCTCTGAGATTGACCCGGACTATTATGGAAAGCTATCCGAATTATTTCCGGGTGAAAATCAATATAAACTTTGGCTCAAAATTACTCAGGCTCAGATTTTTCCTGAAGAACAGGACGAGCTGCCCAAAAATATTGAAAAACTACCTGCAAAAAGCCTGTCGGAAGTGAAAAGGCTACAGCAGAAAGCCACGATTCTCCGGTATCTGTACATCAACAAAATTCTCAAAGAGACGTTTGTTCAGGACATGCATTCCGCAAAGGATTTCCGCAGCCGAATAGACAGAATTTTGACCCACCGCGTATATGGTTATCTCTCGTTTTTCCTGATTATGCTGTTAGTGTTTCAGTCCATTTACAACTGGAGCGAATATCCGATGGATTTTATCGACAATCTTTTCGCTTCCCTTGCTCATTGGGTGCACAGCACGCTGCCTGCCGGCACGCTCTCCGGTTTAATTTCGGAAGGTATAATTCCCGGAATCGGGGGAGTTGTCATTTTCATTCCGCAAATTGCCTTTTTGTTTCTTTTCATTTCAATTTTGGAAGAGAGTGGCTATATGAGCCGCGTGGTCTTTATCATGGACAGGCTCATGCGCCGGTTCGGACTAAACGGGAAAAGCATTGTTCCACTGATTTCGGGAACAGCCTGCGCAATTCCGGCAATTATGATTACGCGGAACATTGAAAACTGGAAAGAGCGTCTGATTACTATTCTCGTTACGCCCTTTATCACCTGCTCCGCCCGGTTGCCCGTGTATCTCATTATCATTGCTTTGGTTATTCCCGACGAAACTTTTTTGGGGTTCAATTTGCAGGGCTTTACGCTTTTGGGAATGTATTTCCTGGGTTTTGTGGTTGCAGTGGGAGCAGCTTATTTTCTGAATAAAGTTCTGAAAACAAAAGGACGTTCGTTCTTTATTGCGGAGATGCCGGCATATAAACTCCCTTTGGCAAAAAATGTGGCTTTAACAGTTTACGAAAAAACCAAGGATTTTGTGGTCAATGCGGGGAAAATTATTCTTGCAATTTCGATTTTGCTGTGGTTCCTTGCATCTCACGGATCCACGGAGCAGTTTCGTAATGCCGAAGAGATTGTCAGTGCACAGATTGAAAACGCCAGTCTGAGTGAGCATGATTTAGAAACGGCAATTGCTTCACATAAGCTCAGACATTCATATATTGGGATTTTGGGGCGCGCTATTGAACCGGCGATAGAGCCTTTGGGTTATGACTGGAAAATAGGCATTGCACTGTTGACTTCATTTGCAGCGCGGGAAGTCTTTATCGGCTCGTTAGCAACTATTTACAGTGTGGGAGCCGACGATGAAAACACTATAAAAAACCGGATGGCACAGGAAATAAATGCCAACACCGGCAAAAAAGCATTTAATTTCGCAAGCGGAATTTCATTGTTGCTCTTCTATGCATTTGCCATGCAGTGCATGGCAACATTAGCTGTTGTCAGGCGTGAAACCAACAGCTGGAAGTGGCCCCTTGCCCAGCTTCTTTTTATGACGGGATTTGCTTATGTGGTATCGCTGATTGCATACCAGTTTTTAAAATAAAAACTCAGTAAAATGTGGGAATTTCAAAATATTATTGTCTATTTAATGGTACTTGCAGCGCTATTCTTTTTGGTGAAAAAGTTTTTTTTCAAAAAGAAAAAGCTCAATGGCGCAGGATGTGAAACCGGTTGCGGCTGCCATTAAAAAAGAAAAA
>JACDJB010001163.1_pt1 | contig 22231 bp, 21 predicted proteins | sample 7454121 | NCBI WGS metagenome assembly JACDJB01 (sample SAMN14253290, study PRJNA609438) | sludge metagenome | isolation source: sludge after 25d culture with pyrite | collected 2018-12-20
AGTCCTTGGAAATGCCTACTGGCAATCTCAAGGACTTGAAAGTTTAACTACAAGATATTTAAAACTTCGTGAAGATTGGCGAACCGCCGTATACTGACCAGTACGTACGGTGGTGTGAGAGGACGGGAGTTAGTCACTCCTTCCTACTCGATTTCATCTAGAATATATTTATTGAAATAGTCCAAACAATTTGATAATATTATAGAGACTATTCGGTCTTTATAAGGGTAAAAGATAAGGAGGAATTAAAATGGTATCAGGTATGAAACAAGCGGTTGAGATGTTTAAGGAGCTAGATCAACGAATTAGTCATTATACGGACATTTCTTCATTGTTAGCCTGGGATGCAAATACAAATGCGCCAAAAAAAGGTGTTCCGATGTTTTCAAAGGCAAAAGGTACTCTTTCTGCGGAGATTTTTAAACTAAGTACTTCAAATGAAATGGGGCAGCTTCTTGATGCTCTAACCTCTGCTGAAGGTGATGGACAATTAGATGAAGTGACACGTGCTGCTGTCAGAGAGCGAAAGAGAGATTATGATAAATTTAAACGTGTTCCAGTAGAGTTATATCAGGAGTTAGTGATTCTTACATCAAATGCAAATACCGTTTGGGTGGAAGCGAAACAAACGAATAACTTTGCGTTATATGAACCGACATTATCTAAAATTGTTGAGCTGCAAAAGAAGCTCATTGAATGCTTCGGCTATGAGGGGCATCCTTATGACGCGTTGCTCGATCAATATGAGCCAGGGCTAACCGTAGAAAAATTGGACCCCTTATTTACGAATTTACGAGATCAAACAGCCCGACTCCTACAGCGTTTGCGGTCTTCCTCTGATCAACCAAGCAATAGCTTCTTGTTCGAAGAGTATGGTGTAGAAAAGCAAAAGGAATTTAACCGTGCGCTGTTACCACAGCTCGGCTTTGATATGGATGCAGGTCATATGGGGATCAGTGAGCATCCATTTGCATCGTCAATCAATACTGGGGATGTACGTCTTACCACTAGATACAAAAAGAACGATCTAAGAAGTGCGATCTTTGGTACCGTTCACGAGTGCGGGCATGCGCTTTATGAACAGGGGATCAATCCTGACTTTGAAGAAACGGCAATTCGAAGAGGAGCCTCGTTTGGAATCCATGAATCGCAATCTCGATTCTTAGAGAATATTGTAGGACGTAGCTTGGAGTTTTGGACGTATTTTTATGGGGATCTCAAACAACATTTCCCGCAATTAGAGAAAGTATCACTTGAGAATTTCCACCGAGGCATCAATACTGTTGAGCCGTCGTTGATTCGTGTTGAAGCAGATGAAGTTACTTATAATCTACATATTATGGTTCGCTATGAAATTGAAAAGGGATTGATCAGTGGTGAGTTGGAAGTTAAGGATCTTCCGCGTATTTGGAACGAAAAGATGGAGGAGTATCTAGGTATCGTTCCGCCTACAGATACATTAGGAGTATTACAGGATGTACACTGGTCCTTTGGTGGCTTTGGGTACTTCCCGTCCTATTCATTAGGCAATCTATATGCTGCACAAATACTAAACACGATTGAAAAAGAGCTACCCAACTTCTATCAATTCATTGCGAATGGTGAGTTTATGGTCATCCGCAATTGGTTAAAGGATAAGATTCACCAATATGGCTCTTTATACACACCAAACGAATTAATCGTTAAGATTACAGGGGAAGAGTTAAACGAGCAGTATCTCGTAGACTATTTGGAACATAAATATTCACAGATATACAGGTTATAAGCGAGCTACGTATCACTTAAAACAAATACCCTCGTTCATCTATTGTTCATAAAACATCTTTACAATAGCAATGTGAAGGAGGATGATAAGTTGTTTAAAGCATGGTTGTTTCTACATTTGACAGGTATTTCAATATGGGCAGGCTCCATACTAGCAGTCATATTCATTTTAGCGATGATGAAAAAACATCTCGGCTCCAAAGAATTGTCTAATATTGTGAAAAAGATTATCCGCATCATCAACATACTGGTCCATCCTAGCGCCTTTATCGTACTGCTAAGCGGGATCTTTATGATTGTATCTATGGGCTTGGGTGCTGATAAGCCATTTTGGCTCAATTTCATGGAGAAGTTTGGTAGTATGGTGATCCTTTTCTCAATCATTGCGATTAGCTTGGCTGGTAGAGCACTTGCCAAAAAGCTAAGTGGTACTGAAAAAGGTGAGAGTACGATCAATGCGCTGGTTAGTTTGAAAGGCTATTTGACGGTTATGTCCATGTCCGTTGTGTCCGTTTTCTCAACCATTCTCATAGTCGCTTTTCGGTTTTAATTAAATATAAGATAAAGAGGATGAATGATCTTACCACCATTCATCCTCTTATTTTTTGCTATTTAGGGAGACGTATCGTAAAGATCGTTCCCTTACCGGGTTCGCTACTTACCTCAATAGACCCTTCATGTAGGTCAATGATTTTTTTGACAACAGATAGCCCTAGTCCGCTACCAGAGTTCATGCGATTTCGTGCGGGATCACCTTTATAAAAACGATCGAATATATGTGGTAGCACTTCTGCATTCATCCCAACTCCTGTGTCCTGAATCGTCACAACAAAATCATTGTCGATCATCATATCGATGCTAATTGTTCCTTCTTGAGCAGTAAATTTGATGCTATTGGTGATGAGATTTAACCATACTTGATGGAGTAGCTGTTGATCAGCTTCTATATCAATCATCGGTAGGTCTAGATGGAACTCAATCTTTTTCTGCTTCCATTGCCATTCGGTAAGCAACACAATCTCGCGAATCTGCTCATCGAGGCGATAGGTGGTTTTGTGAATCGCCTTAACCTCTTTATCGAGCGAGGATAGCATTAAGAGCTGCTTGCTAAGGGAAGAAAGTCGCTCACTTTCCTTTTCGATAATTTCAAGATAATGATCTGCATCTTCCTTTGTCATTTCCTGCGAACGAATCGCTTTTGAAAACCCTTGGATCGATGTCAAAGGGGACTGAATTTCATGTGACACATTAGAGACGAACTCCTGTCGCATTTCATCGAGCTTCTGTAATGATCGGGCCATCAATGTAAAGTCTGTTGCTAACTGCCCAATTTCATCACTTCGATGTACTTCTAGTTGAATATCATAATTACCACTAGCAATCTTTTTCGTTGCCTTGGTTAATTTTCGAATCGGACCAACAATAAAGCGTGTCAGTAGAAAGATCAAGATCATACTAAAAATAAAGGTTAGTGCGATCAGCATGGCTAGAACGATGCGCATTTCACCGAACTGCTTCTCAACATTAGGACGGACAAATAGTGCTGCTGGTGTTCCCTCAATCGTCATATGTATGCCGATGCTGTTGCGAATATCGTTCTTAAAAAAACCTGTGACAAAAAGATGATCACTATATCCCGTGATGCCATAATACGTTTCTCCGCGTAGTACCTTTTGAATGATGCTTTCTTCGATCGTGAATTCGCGAAAATTCTCTCCGAATTGTCTCCCTTTGAGGTTTTCGTCATACAGATAGAGCTGGAAGTTCATATTGGCAATATGGGTTAAGTAATGGTCGATATCGATGTTTTCGCTAAGTTCATAGAGCGATCGGATCTCCTCAGCAATGAGTAGGATTTTTTGCTCATTTTGCTCCTTTAGCTTTGCTTGATAATAAGCATTGGAAATCAAAAAAGCGATTATTGCGCTTATAAATGAGACAAAGATGAATGTAAGTACGATGCGAAAGTAAAGTGTTTTCATTTGGATTTTACCTCTAGTCGATAGCCCAATCCGCGTACCGTTTCAATAGAGAAATCATCGGTGATGTCACGAAAACGTTCACGAAGGCGCTTAATATGTACATCAATCGTGCGGCTATCACCCATATAATCATGGCCCCATATGAGTTGGAGTAGCTGTTCACGAGTGAAGGTGCGATCTGGATAACTCGCCAATTGTGCGAGGAGCTCGAACTCCTTTAATGGTAGAGAAATTCGTTCATTGTTTGTGCGAACTTCATATTTATTTCGGTCAATTACGGTAGTATGGATCCGAATGAGGTTATTAGATACCATTTGATAGCGTCGTAATAATGCCTTGATGCGAAAGAGCAGCTCCTCGGGCTCAAATGGTTTGACAAGGTAATCATCTGTGCCAGCGATATAGCCCTTTGCTTTATCCTCAAGCTCACCCTTTGCTGTTAGTAGGATGACAGGCAGATCATAGTACGTGCGAATCTCTCTGCATAGCTCCCATCCATCCATACCTGGCATCATCACATCGACGATAGCGAGGTGCACCTGCTCCTGCTCAAGTAACTCTGATGCAGCGAGTCCTTCTGCAGCTTCGATTACCTCATAACGTTCCTTCTCTAGATAAAATTTCAGTAACTCACGAATATGTGGATCATCATCAACGATTAATATTTTTGTCTGCATTATTCCACCCCTTACTGTTAATCTACCTTAATTTTGTAGAAGATAAAAGGGATGAGGGATTTCTATCCAAGATTGCGCTTGTTTGATAAAATAGAGTAAGAAAGATGAGAAAGGAAGGATGATCGTAATGAATAAAACATTTGTCGTACCTATCGATGGCTCTGAGTATGCTAAAAAGGCCCTGCAGTATGCGATTCAGCTAGCTGAAGGAATCGATGCTGAGATTATCCTAATCAGTGTACAGCCGAGCTATAATACAGCCAATGTAAAGAGATTTTTTAACGAGAGCGAGATCAGAGAATACCAAGAGGAAATGGGTAAGGAAGCACTAGAGGATGCAATCCAGATCATCAATCAATCCAGTCTCAATTATTCGACAGTTATTCGCACAGGTGTGCCAGGTGTAGAAATTAGTAACGAAGCCAAAGAACGGGGAGCGATAGGGATCGTCATGGGCTCTCGTGGCTTAGGTCCAATACGCGGTGCGATTTTGGGAAGCGTGAGTTATGCTGTATTACATAACGCACCATGTCCAGTCACGATCGTGTAATTGTGTAACAGCATCATAAATGTGATCAGACAAGCCGTGGCGGAATATTTCTGCTAACAGGCTTGTTTTTTCTTTGGCTGATTATATAAACTGGTTTTAACGAAATGCTACAAAAAGGGTGCGTGAGCAATGAGTCAATGGATTGCTGGAAAAAAAGTCGAAGAGTGGGTACAGAAATACCCGCTATTAGTACCTATTATGAAGACAGAAGAGGTCCTTTGGACAAATGAAAAATTTGAAAATATAGGACAAGAGGATCGTCTAACTCTCACAGATATAAATGAAGCTGAATTACGCTTACAACGCTTTGCGAGTTATCTAGCTGTCGCTTTTCCAGAGACAAAAGAGACGGGCGGTATCATTGAATCACCACTTAAACCAATCGAAAAGATGAAACAGGCGATGGAGGAACAATATCAGCTCCAAATCGATGGATCACTCTGGTTAAAATGCGATAGTCATCTTCCGATATCGGGATCGATTAAGGCGAGAGGTGGTATCTATGAAGTATTAAAGCATGCGGAGACGCTTGCAATCCAGCATGGATTGCTGACAGAAACAGATGATTATGCGATTCTTGCTACAGATCGCTTTAAGAAGTTCTTTTCCCGCTATGCCATTGCTGTCGGCTCCACTGGCAATCTAGGCCTAAGTATTGGGATTATTAGTGCCAAGCTGGGATTTAAAGTAACGGTGCATATGTCTGCAGATGCCAAGGCGTGGAAGAAGGAGCTGCTGCGAAGCATCGGTGCGATGGTTATAGAGTATGAAGCGGACTATAGTGTGGCAGTTGCGGCAGGACGTGCTGAGGCGGAGCAGGATCCTAATTGCCACTTTATCGATGACGAGAATTCTCAGGCTCTCTTTTTAGGCTATGCAGTTGCAGCAAAACGCTTACAGCGTCAGCTTGAAGATGTAGGCATTCTCGTGGATCAGGAGCACCCGCTATTTGTATACCTGCCTTGTGGGGTAGGAGGTGGGCCTGGGGGAGTAGCCTTTGGTCTCAAACTCATCTTTGGTAATCATGTGCATTGCTTCTTTGCGGAACCTACTCATTCTCCATGTATGCTCCTCGGCTTGATGACGGGCTTACATGATGCGATTTCTGTACAGGATTTTGGCATTGATAACATAACTGCTGCGGATGGTCTAGCAGTAGGGAGGGCCTCTCGCTTTGTCGGTAAGGTAATGGAGTCTATGTTAAATGGGTGCTTTACCGTCACAGATGATCAGCTCTATATATTATTGAGCCGCCTCGCGGATGAAGAGGGGATAAAGATAGAGCCCTCTGCAGTAGCTGGGCTCTATGGTTTACGTCAGCTATTCGGTTCAGATGCGGGACGGAAGTATCTCATGGATCATCAGCTACAGCAGCATATGTCTCAAGCCACACATATTGCGTGGGCAACCGGTGGGAGTATGGTGCCACGTACAGAGATGGAGCAGTATATTATGCGCGGGCATTCACTGCTTAACTCCCAAAAGTAGAATTCCTTCCGATCAGCTCCGCAAATGATAATGGGTGGCTTCGATATATCGTAACACCCTCTGAAGCAGGCTGTAACCGGTGGAATGAGGAGCTCATTCCTTTCTTCTTTAATGTATTATGGAGATAGGACTCAAGCTCCTTTTTGTTTTCTTGTTTACGATCAACGAAGGCAATGAGTGTAGGACCGGCACCGCTTAGTGCTACTCCGAGGGCTCCGTATCCCGTCGCTTCTTGCAATATTTCCGTCATGCCTGGTACGAGCTCTGCACGATAAGGTTGATGTAGACGATCCTTCATCGCGATGTTGATCTTGTCTAACTGACCGCTTGCAAATGCAGCAACCAATAAAGCCACATGACTGAGATTAAAAACAGCATCCTCTAGTGATACAGTAGATGGTAATACTTGGCGAGATGCAGTAGTAGAGAGACGGTACTCGGGAATGGTGAGCAAGACCTCAAGATCCTCGGGTGGATGGATTTTAATAGAATGAACTTCTTTGCCATCCCAATGAGCGACCACGATTCCACCAAATAGAGCAGCACCTACATTATCAGGATGCCCCTCCATTGATGTTGCCAATGCGAAAATTTGATCATCTGAGAGGGGGTTATCGAGTAATGCATTGGCTGCGGCCATCCCACCTATGATCGCTGCAGCACTACTCCCAAGTCCACGAGCAAGGGGAATTTCACTGTATATGGAGAGATACAGCTCTGGAACCTGAACTCCAACCTTATCAAATACAGCTTGTACCGCTTGATATACTAAATTATCGCTCCCGTATGATATGCCCTGTAGCTCAGAGCCTATTAACTTAATCTCCGTTTTCTCAGCATAGTGTAGCTCAATCCATGTATAGATCCGTAAAGCCATACCCAGCGTGTCAAAGCCAGGTCCCAAATTGGCAGTCGTAGCTGGAACCTTTACAATGATACTCTCTTGAGCGCTCACAGTTTACCCTCCAGCTGTTGAATGGCAGCTAGTACAGCTTGCTCATTTGCTTCAACTACAAGTGGTTCAAATGCTACGCTTCCTAAAGCAACATCGACATCCTTTAGTCCATTTCCTGTAAGCACACAGACGATCCTTTCTCCACCGCGAAAATAACCTTCACGTTTAAGCTTGATTACGCCTGCGAGTGATGCAGCAGAAGCGGGCTCGGCAAATATCCCTTCATGTGCAGCTAATCGACGATAGGCATCTAGAATCTCTTCATCCGTGACAAAATTGATCTGACCCTCTGATTCCTCAGCCGCAGCTACTGCTGTAGACCAGCTCGCAGGATTGCCAATACGTATAGCGGTAGCAATGGTGTCTGGCTCTAGAATCGGTTCTCCTTTCACGATGGCCATCGCTCCCTCTGCCTCAAATCCGAGCATTCGTGGAAGTTGCTCGATCTTTTTCAGCTGATGATACTCTTTAAAGCCCTTCCAATAGGCAGTGATATTACCTGCATTCCCAACAGGAATGGCTAAATAGTCGGGAGCTTGACCCAATTGCTCGCATACTTCAAAGGCGGCTGTTTTCTGACCCTCAATTCGATACGGATTGACGGAATTGACCAATGTGATAGGGTGCTTTGCTGTTATTTCTCTGACGATTTCTAACGCTTGGTCAAAGTTTCCATCAATTGCGATCACTTTCGCTCCATAGATTATGGCTTGTGCAAGCTTGCCAAGTGCAATGTTCTTATTCGGGATGAGTACAATACAACCAATTCCAGAGCGAGCGGCATAGGCTGCTGCGGCAGCAGATGTATTTCCTGTCGAAGCACACATGATCATATTACTGCCTGCCTCGATCGCTTTAGCGACTGCCATAACCATACCGCGGTCCTTAAATGAACCTGTAGGATTCAGTCCCTCATACTTGAAATAGAGTTCAAGATCGAGCTCTCTTGATAGATTTTTAGCATGAATGAGTGGTGTATTTCCTTCGTGCAAAGAAAGCATGGGCGTTTCATCGGTTATCGGTAAATATTGCTTATACGATTCTAGCAAACCAAGATTACTCATCTCTAATTCTCCTTTTACGTTAGCCTTCTACGCGATATACACTTTTAACTTTTCGGATGCAGGGAAGCTGTTCAAAATGCTGAAGTACTTTACTAATGTTCGCTTTAGTTGCAGTATGAGTAATGATAATGATTTCTACATCCTCTTGTAACTCCTCTTTTGGCTGTTGAATCACAGCGGATAAGCTTACATCATATTCGGCAAATACATGGGTAATCTGAGTCAGCACACCTGTGCGATCCTCGCCTTGAAGGAGCATAAAGCTTTGGTATTCGATTTTATCATCGGTTTTTAATCGAGTCTTCTTATAGGGTGCATACGCATGGTGACCATTTACGCCCAGCTTCAGATTTTTAACAACGGCAACCAAGTCAGCTACAATCGATGTTGCTGTCGGTAGTTCACCTGCTCCAGGGCCATAAAACATCGTCTCACCAACCGCCTCACCATATACATAGACCGCGTTAAAGACTCCATTGACAGAAGCGAGAGGACTCTTGCGATGAATCATTGTCGGCTCTACACTAATAGAGATCTCGTTATCCTTGCTGTCTGCAATGCCAAGGAGCTTGATCTCGTATCCTAGCATTTTTCCGTACTCTATATCTTCTTTTGTCACCTGCGAAATTCCTCTTGTTTCTACATCCTTTAGTGCGACCTGAGTTCGGAAGCCAAGAATACCGAGGATCGTCATTTTACGAGCAGCATCGAATCCCTCTACATCGGCAGTAGGGTCAGCTTCTGCATAACCCAGTGCTTGTGCCTCTTTTAATACCTCTTCATAGGAAGCCCCTTCTTGGCTCATCTTCGTCAAAATATAATTGGTTGTTCCATTTACAATACCCATCATTTTAGAAATGCGATCCGATGCAAAGCTTTCAGAAAGTGTACGGATAATTGGGATGCCGCCTCCTACACTAGCTTCAAACATGATATCGCAATTTTTTTCGGCAGCCTTTGCAAAAACTTCTGCACCATGTAATGCGATGAGATCCTTATTGGCAGTCACAATATGCTTTCCTTTTTCTAATGCTTCGAGAATATATTGCTTAGCGGGTTCGATGCCTCCAATCACCTCGATCACGACATCAATTTCGGGGTCATTTAATATCTCTGCAGGGTCATCTGTGATTTTACGAGAATCAACGGCGACTTGACGTTTCTTTTCTACATCCTGCACCAGAATTTTTTTGATCTCAATGGGTGCACCTATCTGACTCCGCAAATCCTCCTGATGCCTTTCAATGATGCGAACGACTCCTGTTCCTACAGTTCCTAGTCCTAACAATCCGACTTGAATTGCCTTCACGGCTCTCTCCTCCTGTTGGACAAACAATGATCTCGATCAAACGGAGCTATTGTATCCAAAAATTAAGCACTATGTTTTTATATAGTGGACATTATAAAGGAGTAGGTAGTAAAGGGCAAGTGAAAGTATCGGCTAATGAAATCATGGTTTTTGTATTTATGGAGATAATTTTATTGACAACAAATAGCTCTCCCTGTTAATATAAACTTGCTGGTGATATTGAGAATCATTATCAATTAGAATGATTCTAAGTTAGACATAGTTTAGAGGTCAGAAAATAGGAGTGAGGGACAGTAGATGAGAACTAGACAGATCATAGGTGCTCTATTAGCGCCACTGTTAATTGTAGGTTTACTAGCTGGATGTGGTACAACGAAAGAAACTGATAAAAATAAGGATAATAGCAAAAATGCTAGCTCAGATAAAAATAAAGTAGTCAATGTTTATACTGCACGTCATTATGAGTCTGATTCCGATTTGTTTGAGCAATTTACTGAGAAAACAGGAATTAAAGTCAATGTTGTGAGTGCTAAGGCAGAGGAGTTGATCGAACGCTTAAAGAGAGAGGGTAAAAATACCGAAGCAGATCTCTTTATTACTGTAGATGGCGGTGTGCTTAATGCTGCTAAAGAGGCCGATGTTTTACAGCCTGTAAAATCAGAGAAGATCAATGCCAATGTTCCTAAGAGTCTTCGCGACAAGGAAGATTACTGGGTCGGTCTAGCAACAAGAGCACGTGTTATTGTCTACTCCAAGGATCGTGTAAATCCAGATGAACTCTCCACTTATGAGGATTTAACGAGCGATAAATGGAAGGACAAGGTACTCGTACGATCCTCGACAAGCTTATATAATCAATCTTTACTAGCATCCTTCATCGCTATTGAAGGAGAGCAAAAGGCCGAAGAATGGGCGCGTGGAATCGTCAACAATTTAGCCAAAAAGCCAGAGGGTGGCGACCGTGATCAGGCGAAGGCAATGGCAGCAGGTATTGGTGATGTGGCGATTATGAACACGTATTATGTGGGCTTAATGCATCATTCCGCTGATCCAGAAGAGGTAAAGATAGCCAAGCAGTTGGGTGTATTTTTCCCGAATCAAGGCAGGACCGGTACACATATCAATATTAGCGGTATTGGCTTAACGAAACATAGCAAGAATAAAGAAAATGCAATTAAATTAATTGAGTACCTTACAGATCAAGAGGCACAAACAGAGTTATCGAAGTCAAATTATGAATTTCCTGTTAACAAAAAGGCGGAAATGCCGGATCTACTCAAATCCTGGGGAGATTTTACACCACAAGACTTGGACTTCTCTACTCTAGGCGTATATAATAGAAAAGCAATTGAGATTTTCAATAAAGTGGGTTGGCAATAAAAATAAAGTAGGTTGGCAATAAATATGAAGCAACCGTTTTTACGGAATATACAAGTGAAAACCAATGGTTGGGTAGCATTGAGCCTCATAGGGGCTGCGGTAGTTTTGCTACCCAATCTGTATATATTACTCAATCTATTTCATCCAGGGAATGAGTATTGGCAGCATATCAAGCAGTATGTATTAAAAGACACAGTTTTTAATACGTTCACGCTTCTTACTGGGACGGGTCTATTCTCCGTAATTATTGGAGTTACACTTGCTTGGTTGGTAGTTGCTTTTGACTTTCCAATGAAGCGTTTTTTTCGTTGGGCCCTTATTTTACCGCTGGCCATCGCTCCTTATATCGGAGCGTATACGTATAGTGGAATGCTCAGCTATACAGGTGTTATTCAGACCTTTTTGCGAAATACGTTTGGCGTGCAAATCCCGCCTGTCTATGTCAACATCATGTCGATCCCAGGTGCTATTTTTATTTTTACGCTTTTCCTTTATCCATATGTGTATTTGATTACAAAGGCATTTTTGGAGAGGCAAAGTGCTTCCTTGATCGAAAATGCGCGCCTTTTGGGCAAAAACTCATTTCAAATCTTTATTCAAGTCGTTTTGCCGATCTCAAGAGCAGCCATTGTTGGTGGAGTAACATTGGTTATGTTAGAGGTACTCAATGATTATGGGGTTGCTAGCTACTTTGGCATTCGCACTTTTTCGACAGCCATTTTTCAGACGTGGTTTGGGATGTATGATATTGATTCAGCGATTAAGCTCTCGGCAATGCTCATGGGTGGAGTACTACTATTATTATTGCTAGAGAAGTACTTAAGGGGTAGAAGGGGCTTTGGCGATACGACGAGCAAGATCAGACCAATTTCTCCAAAACGATTAACAGGTATTCGTAGTAGTTTGGCATTTACGTTTAGCTTAGTTGTTCTATCACTAGGATTTCTTATACCGTTTATTCAACTACTTGCATGGGGGAGACTCACCTACCAAAAAGTATTGAATCCGAGTTTTGTGCAATTGATAGTGAACACGTTATTTGTTGCTATGATTGCAGTAACGATCATCATGGTTCTAGCAATTATCGTTGGTAACTATCATCGTATGAGTCGTACGCATCTGTCCGGAATCGTTGCGCGCATTGTCTCTCTAGGCTACTCCGTTCCTGGAGCTGTCATCTCGATTGGTGTGATCGCCTTTTTTATATCGTTAGATGAACGTCTCGTAGGATTCTATCAATGGCTTGGCTATGGGGACCGTACATTAGTCTTAAGTCTATCAATCGTGATGCTAATCTTTGCCTATGTGATTCGGTTTACTGCGATTGGCTTAAATTCGGTAGAGGCAGGCTTTGAAAAGTCTGGAACTCGCTATTTGGAGGCCTCTCGCATGCTAGGATTAGGAGTGACCAAGTCCTTTTTCAAAATTGATTTACCTTTATTAAAAGGTGCTGTCTTAAGTGGTTCTGTACTGATCTTTATCGATATTATTAAGGAATTGCCATTGACACTCTTGTTACGGCCCTTTAATTTTGAAACGCTATCTACTAAAACGTACCAATTTGCGAGTGACGAACGCATACATGAAGCGGCGATACCAGCTCTGATTATTGTGGGGATCAGTATGCTATCGGTTTATTTATACCACCACCTAAATGAGAAGGAGGAGCGTTAATGTTTGTCGAGATCAAGAACTTATCATTCGGATATCAGCATAGCAGTAGAGAAGTGATCCGCGACTTTAATCTCTCCATCGAAAAGGGAGAAATCATTGGGATACTAGGTGAGAGTGGCTGTGGTAAGAGTACCTTGCTACGATTAATTGCTGGTTTAGAGACTCCGACAATCGGTTCACTTCGGATTGGTAAGAAGGAGATTTTTGGTTCGTCCACCTTTATACCCGCGGAAAAGCGCGGAATCGGTATGGTTTTTCAGGATTACGCGTTGTTCCCACATTTGACTGTGGCGCAAAATATATTGTTCGGACTTCATGGGCACCCCAAGAAAGAACGTCTAAAGAGGCTGCAGGAGATGCTTGAATTGGTCGCCCTCACCGATTATGCAGAACGGTTCCCACATGAATTAAGTGGTGGGCAGCAGCAGCGTGTTGCACTTGCACGTGCGCTCGCTCCCAAGCCCTCGATCCTCTTGATGGATGAACCATTTAGTAACTTGGATGCTGCTCTCAAAGGCAAAATACGTAAGGAACTCAAGGAGATACTTAAAAAGGAACAAATGACCAGTATTTTCGTCACACATGATAAAGAGGATGTCCAAGCGATTTGTGATCGTACAATCGTCATCATTTCGAGATTATGTGAAGTATAGTTTAATGCTGTAGAGCGCTTTTAACGCTACCAACGTAACAGTGGGTAGTGTTTTTTTAGTTATTTCGACATATTGTCCGACAAAAGGTTGAATATGCTATAGTAGGTAAAAAGAAAAGGTAACAAATAGGGAGTTCATTGAAAGGGTGATTATAGGTGATGCTTACACAGAGAAGATGGAAAGCTGTCCTCATTTTTTTCTCTCTCCTGTTGCTGATCTTTGTGAGTACAGCTTGTACGACCAAGGAAGAAACAATAGCGAATGAAAATCAATTTGAAAGTAGGGTAAATCAGAAAGATGACCCAAAGGGTAAACAAACGGAAGGAGAGTTAGCTGAGCAAAGTCATGGTCCTGGTACGTTTGCTCCTTTTTGGCAGGTGAGTCATAATGGAAATCTTGTATATTTGTTAGGCTCCATTCATCTAGCACAGCCAGATCTATATCCTCTGCATGAAAAGATCGAATCGGCCTTTGCCGAGTCGCAATATTTAGCTGTAGAGGTCGATATTTTAAATATGGATCATATGCAAATGCAAGTAGATGTTATGAAAAAAGCGAGATATAGCGATGGCTCAAAATTGAAGCACCATATACCGCCATATGAATATATGAAACTAAAAAATAGATTAAAAGGACATAATATTAAGATCGAAATGTTTGAATCCTACGAGCCGTGGTATATTTCTATGCTTTTAGATAGCTTGAATTACACCAAGCTAAAATACGATTCGCAATTAGGTGTTGATTATCACTTCTTAAAGCAGGCGACTGGGCAAAAAGAAATCATAGAGCTAGAGAGTGCTGAATTTCAAATTGATTTAATAGACGGTTTTTCCGAGGAACTACAGTTAGCGCAATTAAGAGGAAGTCTTAGAAGCCTCGATGTGTTACAACAAGAGCTTGAGAGTATGTTTGAAGTTTGGAAGTCTGGTAACGATGAGGAGTTACACGCCTACCTCGAACAATACTGGGAGGACAGCGAAGAATATCAAGAGCTCATCACAGAGTATAATGAAGCGATGTTGGATAACCGCAATATAGGTATGACTAATAAAATCGAGAGCTATTTACTAGGGAAAGAGAAGGGAACTTACTTTGTGATCGTAGGCGCGGCCCATTATGTAGGAGATATGGGAATCGTGAAGCTTCTAGTGGACCGCGGCTACACAGTAGAAAAGCAGGATTGGACTAAGTAATGTACGATCGATCGTATTTATATAGATAAGAGAGTGGGAGGGCCTAGTGTTGAGCCAGATAAAGCAACAGACGATACAACGGTCACGAGTGGAACGAAGCTTTCTCCAGGGAATGACAGTGGCACTTCCGATTGTAATCGGATATTTACCGATTGCATTAACCTATGGTTTACTTGCCAAGCAGGCGGGTATTCCACTGCTCCATATTGTCTTAATGAGTGCATTAGTGTATGCGGGAGCGAGTCAATTTATGGCGGTTAATATGATCGCAGCAGGTGCAGGAGCGATTGAGATTGTTTTTGCTACCTTTATATTAAATTTACGTCATTTTATTATGGGCCTATCACTGATGAATTTATTAAAACGGATTCCTATTGTCTATAAAATTTTGGTGTCTGCGGGTATGACTGATGAGACCTTTGCCCTTACCTCGATCAAGCAAGAGGAGGCAACTGCAGAAAGAGGACATCATTTTGCCGTTGGGTTGGTGCTCGCCTCTTATGCCTCATGGGTAATTGGTTCATTTTTTGGAGGTTTGCTCGCTGACCTGATCCCAGCTAGCGTTAGTCAAAGCATGGCGATTGCATTGTATGCGATGTTTATCGGCTTGCTCGTCCCGTCTGTGCGTAAGGAGCTTAGAGTAGGTTTGATTGCTCTGATCAGCATGCTCCTAAGCTATTTATTTAGTCTCTTTTTCGCCAGTGGTTGGGCGATTGTTTTTGCTACAATCGGTGGTGCTTTCTTTGGCTCATTTTTATTAAAGGGGGAAGATGAATGACGATACTTTGGATCATCGTAGGTATGTCGGTTGTAACTTTATTACCTAGACTTATCCCTATTTTGATCGTGGGACGTATAGCCTTCCCTAAGTGGATGAATCGTTTTTTATCAACAATCCCTTATGCTGCACTTGGTGCATTGATCTTCCCAGGCATATTAAGTGTGGACCTAGCGAATCCGCTGACAGGTCTGATCGGAGGTTTAGTTGCGATTGTCCTCGCCTACCTTAGATTACATGTTTTACTTGTGATCGCTGGTGCAATTCTGATGGTAGCACTATTAGGTCTCATAATGTGATGTTAGAGGTGCATAAAGATGGAGTTTTATGATGCAGCTATAGCTGTAAAGATCGCAAAATGGAAAAAGAAAATACGTAAGAAGCCAGGAATTTTCGCCAAGTCATCAAAGGCTGTGCAAACGAAGATCAATAATGTCGTCCCTGACAAAGTCCAAACTGCAATTACGCAGACGGTGAAGGGGATTGTGCAAACGACTTTAGTGGGGTTGAAATTTGTACCAAACGGAGAGCCCCAGATGGGACTCTCACTTTTCGAACGAGATGAGAAGGCGACTGAGTTGCTATCGAAATATAAAAAGATTGCCGCAGCAGAAGGCGCAGGAACGGGCGCTGGTGGCATCATATTAGGCATGGTCGATTTTCCCGCCTTAATTGCAATCAAAATGAAATTTTTATTTGAGCTCGCGCATGTGTACGGCTTTAGCACTAAGGATTATAAGGAACGGCTATTCCTGCTCTATGTGTTTCAACTCGCTTTTTCCAGTCAGGAGAAAAAGGCGGGGCTACTGCAAAAGCTTGAGAACTGGGATCCTGAGGTAGCCTCACTGCCATCAAGTGAGGAGTATCATGAGCAGATCGATTGGGAGCAGTTCCAACGTGAATATCGAGATTCCCTCGACCTAAGAAAGCTCCTACAACTTCTTCCTGGAATCGGAGCCGTAGTAGGAGCGTGGGCAAACTATGGACTTCTCGATGATCTCGGTGAGGTAGGCATCAACTGTTATCGCATGCGCCTTGTTCGTAAGGATCTCATTTTCGAAGACTAGTCTTCGCACTCATAAACACTACAACACCACTAACGGTTACTACGCCGCTGATGATTGATAGCCAGATATTCAGAGGGATGCGATTTGTATATATCTGTAACCACTGCAATAGTCCATCAAAAAACAGTGTTACGACCATTAGTAATGTAGTCGGTATATAGAGAAGAGTAACTACACGGACCCGATGCTCCTTTTGCAGGATATATTGATAGATTGAAAAAAATAAATACGAAGTGATCAAGGCAAGCAATGTGAGATGTAAATAACCAATCACTACTTGTCTATTTTTATGGACCATTTCAGCGAGAAATGGTATTGCTGCACCGATTTCCATTAGTGATTTAAAGAATAAGGCGAGCATCGCATAGCCAAATAATAAACGGATCCACTTGTTTATGATCAATCCCAGCATTGCTATAAAGGTGTTTTGCAAAAACAAGACGATCGCAATGAAAGCGAGCAAAGTACCACCAAAGCCAATTGCAATGATCCAAGCAGGTAGTTGTAATGAGTAGATTTGTGGTATATACGTCGGTAAAAAGCTAAGCGTAAGTAACGTCCATTGCCACTTTACACTTTTTGCTGAAAAGGCGACTACTCTTTTTTGGAGATAGGCATATACGGTACCAATTAGGATAAAGACCATCCAACCGTTATATTGACTGTGCAAATAAAAATATACCCCCGCATTAAACAGTTCTTCACCCCCGATTTTCGCCGCCATATGGATCGCAACCATGACAAGGCCGGCAGCTGACAGCACGTAGAAAATAACGCCTGTTGTAAAGAATCGATAAAGTGGAGAGCGCTGTGAGCCTTTCTGCTGGCTCTGAAAGTAGATCACCATAAACCAAATCGATAGCACAACGGATAATGTAGAGAAAATGATCGATACGACTCCATACCCTTGTGCCATAAAGGAGGGGGCAATCCCCAAGTTCACGATCAGCAGCATCCAGAAATACAGCTTAAGTGAACGACTCTCGGCTGCTATCTGCTGAAAAGTAAAGTAGATAATTAATGCGATAAATGCTACATTGGTCCAGCCTAATACCGCTATATGCGAATGTGCGTGTAATAGATAATCGGTGCGTACGTCAGGAAGAAATGGGAGCGCCATTTTTAGTCGAAGTAGTGTGCCGAGAATTCCGAGAACGAGGAAAAAAAATAAACTTTGCAAAGTAAATCTATGGACCATAATCACGATCTCCTTACCTTTTGGTCTGCTTCTTCCTTAGCATACTCCATTTTTTGTTATTTTGAAGTGTTTATGATCCTATTTTTCGTAAAAAAAGGACAATGTTCACATGATTGTTACATGGAATAATCCATCCACGAATAACAAAACCTAAAAGAGGCTGAACTCACATTAAAGGAAGTTTAGATATAGTAGGAGGTTCTATTTTTGCGCAATCATGAAGAGATTCAGATGCAAATCTATCAAAGTGGGGATGATGCAGCTAGGCTTCTCCCAATTTCATATAAGGATTGGGAAAAACGAGCAGAGATGATCTTGGCCGCTGGGCCGTTTGGTTATGTTCATGGTGGAGCGGGTGCTGGTGATACGATGAAGGCGAATGAGTATGCCTTCAAAAAGTGGGCGATTCGACCGCGTGTATGTCGTGATATTACGAAAAGGGATCTTTCGTTTACCTTATTTGGACAGCAGCTTTCTGTCCCGATTCTTCTTGCCCCAATTGGTGTGAATACGATATTACATCCAGAGGGTGAGCTTGCTGCTGCACGTGCAGCAGCAAAGGAGGGCGTCATCTATATTTTGAGCAATGTCTCGACCTATTCGATCGAGGAGGTTGCGAACGAAATGGGCGCTACCCCGAGGTGGTTCCAGCTCTACCCTCCCATAAATGAAGCCCTCACGAAAAGCTTTTTGCAACGGGCTGAAGCGGCAGGCTACTCAGCAATTGTTGTTACCTTGGATTCAACCTTACTTGGATGGCGGGAAACGGACCTTCATAATGGCTATCTTCCTTTCATGCAAGGACATGGATTAGGCAACTACTTGTCCGATCCCGTATTTCAAGCTGAATTTGATGAGCCACCAACGAAAGACAATCAAAAGGCGGTGCAGAAATTATTAGATGAAGGAAACAATACCTTTCTCACCTGGGAGGAGGTTAAAAAGCTACGTCAGCTGACCAAACTTCCAATCCTTCTAAAAGGAATTACACACCCTGAGGATGCACAGCTTGCTTTGGAACATGGAGTAGACGGAATTATCGTCTCCAACCATGGTGGTAGACAGCTTGATGGAGCGATCTCAACACTTGATGCATTACCTGCGATCAGTAAGACGATAAATGGGAGGATTCCCATATTATTAGATAGCGGCGTGCGTAGGGGAGCGGATGTTCTCAAGGCATTAGCGCTTGGTGCTTCTGCGGTCCTGATCGGTAGACCTTTTGCATATGGATTGGCAGTGGCTGGGGAGAGTGGTGTTCGAGAGGTACTACAGCATTTGATTGCAGAATTTGAGCTTCAGCTAGCGATCTCAGGCTGCTGCTCAGTAAAAGAAATTGATCGATCTCTCGTAATGAGGATCGATCAATAATTATACCGATTGCATTTTCCCAGACTCAATCGTTATGCTCGTTGCGCCATGTGTTTTGGCAAATCCCTTAATAGCAGCATGTAGGCGTTCCATCAGGGTAATGGTTTGTTTAATCTCTGGTTCTAGCTGTAGCAACTGAATATGAAGGTGTTGCTTCTCTCGGTCCAAACGCGGATCCATACGCCCAATCAGGCGATCTCCTGCGAGGATCGGCATCGCGTAATAACCGTATTTTCGTTTGGAGGCAGGGGTATAGATCTCCCATCGATACGTAAAATCAAATAGATCCTCTAAACGCAGCCTGCTCCACAATAAATTATCAAGTGGCGGAAGAAAGTAAATTGATTCGCTATCTGACTCATTATAATGAGATGCTGTTTCGATATGCTCTAGTAATGCCTCACGATCTGTTGCTACGATATAATACTCTCGCGCTACTCCATCGACCTGAACAGGAATGATCGTACCATGATCTACTCGTTGTCGAACAACATCACGACGTTCCTTGGCACTTAGCTTTTGCCAACCAAAACGCTGATCGCTCGGTTCGAATACGCGATATGCACGCATGTATTTATCGAGCAATGCGTCATTTGCTTCTGAGGTCGATAGCTGTTCGGCTTCTTTTAATAATTGGGGAGCGACAGTGCGGCGTGTAAGATCATAGAGGCGCTGCTTTCCCTCTCTTCGAACAACTCGTATTTTCCCCATGTCCATCAACAAATTTAAAGCGTGAGATGTGGCTTTCGTGCTCGCTTCTTGATTGTCCCAGTACCCATGTACAATCTCAGTGGATGAGAATGCTTTCGCCGGTAATGGTCCATCCTTTACTAGTCGCTGTAATACATCTGCACCAACAGAACCGAGTGCTTGTAGCTCAGGCTCGAGTCGCTTTTCTAATGCCTCTCGCTTCGGTTGAAAGATGGGATAATCCTTCATTGGAAGAATGCAGGCTGCATTCGCAAAATACTCAAACACTTGATTTGCTTGTAAGAGGTGATTGAGCGTCTCTGGATCATAGTTTGGAATTCTAGCTGCGAGTGCTAGATGCTGATTCGCAGTAACAGCAGCGACAGGGTCAAGTTGGATACATTCAAGCTTTTCAATCATTTGATATACTTGCTCTTGTAACGGTATAGTATTGGTTTTCGTATGAAGCTGTAGAAGCTGTTGCTTTGAGAGTAAGAAACGCCTAAGGGCATGTTTCGTCGTTTTAATGGGCTGCATGGGCATCACCTGATTCATTGAATATTTCCATTATATCGTATAAATAGAATACTAGTGTAGGTTTTCTTTTGGACATGCCGTTTTATTTGATAAGAAAGTTGATCATATGTTACTCTATTAATGGATAAATAGGAGTTTCGAATTTCATTATGGAAAAGGGGGATATAACATGGCAACGATTGGAATACCCGGATTAATTATTATTTTAGTAATCGCTTTAATACTTTTTGGTCCAGCGAAGCTACCACAGCTTGGTAGAGCAATTGGAGAGACCTTGCGCGAGTTCCGTAATTCAACCAAGCATGTTGTCGATGAAATGAAAGAAGAAGAGAAAAAGGATGAAAGTAAATCAATAGATAAATAATCGGATTGACCTGGGGGGATTGCCATTTGTATGTCACGGATAACGTAATGATGTTACTAGCAATCTTACTTTTTGCTGGAGTTATAATGACCAAGTTTTCTACACGAGTAGGATTACCATCACTCGTATTTTTTATTGGCGTTGGGATGCTAATGAATCGCTTTATCTATTTTGATGATGTGAAAATCACACAGCTTTTTGGTGTATTGGCCCTCATTATTATCCTCTTTGAAGGTGGAATGAACACACAATGGAGTAGCATGCGTCGTGTGATCGTTCCGTCTGCATCCTTAGCCACATTTGGTGTAATCATTACCTCAGTAATTGTTGGACTTGCTGCTACGTACATTTTGGGCTTAGATCTTAAAACGGGAATGCTACTTGGAGCGATTGTCGGTTCCACGGACGCAGCAGCTGTATTTCTCGTATTAGCAGGCAAAAATATCACTCAGAAAATGAAGACCACATTAGAAGCAGAGTCAGGCTCCAATGATCCAATGGCCATCTTTTTAACAGTGGCAATCATTCAGATGATTCAACTACCCGATACTGGAATCACGACATTAATCATCAGCCTATTTTGGCAGATGGGTATCGGGGTTGTTATGGGAATCCTAATAGGAAAATTGGCTGCATGGTCGATTAACAAGATTAACCTCGACTCATCTGGACTTTATCCCGTATTTGCGATTGGTTTTGCCATATTTGCTTATAGTGTAACGGCATTAATCGAAGGAAGTGGTATGCTTGCGGCATATGTAATGGGTGTTGTCTTTGGTAACTCGGACCTTACCTATCGCCATTCCATCTTTCGCTTTAGCGAAGGATTCGCATGGATGATGCAGATTTTCGTCTTTATTTTATTGGGCTGGTTGAGCTTTCCTGACCAAGTCTTTGCTGTCACTTGGCAAGGCTTGATCTTATCTGTAATTTTGATGTTTATTGCACGTCCTGTTGCCGTCTTTGTATCTACCCCTTTTATGAAATTCAATCTCCGCGAAAAAATTCTCATTTCTTGGGCAGGCTTAAAAGGTGTAGTACCGGTAGTATTGGCAACCTTTCCATTGGTTGCTGGCGTCGAGCATGGGGCACTCCTATTTAATGTTGTCTTCTTTATCGTCATTACTTCAGCTCTTATTCAAGGCTCAACGATTGCTCCATTGGCGAGTTTTTTGGGTCTTACAGAGAGTGCACGAGCTAAGGCGCCACATAGCTTGGAGCTCGTATCGATTGGCAAGACGAATTCAGAAATTATCGAGTTTGAAATCGAGGAAGGCTGTCTTTGCGAGGGTAGAGAAATACGTGATATTGAACTTCCCGAGGAGAGTCTGGTCTCAGCAATTATTCGTCAGGATAAAGTTGTTGCGCCACGCGGAAATACGTTGTTACTAAGTGGGGATATCCTTTATATTCTAGCACCTAAAACAGAGCTAGAGCGAGTAAAAGCGCTCTTTTTATCAAAAAATCAACAGGAACATACAGTATGACGCAAGAGGCAGCCCAAAAGTCATTTTACTTTGGCGCCTGTCTATTA
>JACDJB010001165.1_pt1 | contig 22224 bp, 22 predicted proteins | sample 7454121 | NCBI WGS metagenome assembly JACDJB01 (sample SAMN14253290, study PRJNA609438) | sludge metagenome | isolation source: sludge after 25d culture with pyrite | collected 2018-12-20
CGAATTGATGTCGCGGTTGCGCGCCGAGACGATGCCCGCGGTCACCGTGCCGCCAAGGCTGAACGGGTTGCCGATCGCGATCACCCATTCGCCGAGACGCAGGTTGTCGGAATTGCCGAACTTCACCGCCGTCAGCTTCTTCTCCGGCGGCTTGAACTTCAGCACCGCCAGATCGCTCTTCTTGTCCTTGCCGATCAGTTCGGCCTTGATCTTGGTGCCGTCGTTGAGGATGACGTTGATTTCATCGGCGTCGGCGATGACGTGATTGTTGGTCACGACCGTGCCCTCGGTGTCGATGATGAAGCCGGAGCCGAGCGAGTTCACCTTGCGCGGCGAATTGTTGCCGCCGCCGGGTCCGCCACGACGGTTCTTGAAGAACTCGTCGAAGAATTCGCTGAAGGGCGAATCCGGCGGAAGCTGCGGATTGGCGCCGCGCCGGTTGCCGCGCTCGTCGCTGCCTTTATCCCCGTCGGTGTTCTTGGCCTCCACCGTCTGCGAGGTCGAGATGTTGACGACAGCGTCGATCACCTTCTCGGCGACGTCGGCAATGCCGTCCGGCCCGCGGGCAAGCGCCGGTGTTGCGGCGAGGGCAAAGCCGACAGCCGCGGCGAGCGGCAATACGCGGCGGCTCAATGCTTGGAACGCATCGGACATGGTCGAAAAGTCTCCTGAAAAGAGGCTGAGAATTCGGCGCCAGATTGCGCCTGAAAGCGATGGGTACGCAAGCACTGCCATGCGCGGAGTTCCGGCGATCAACCGGGGGATTGCGGCAAAAACCCGGCCATGCGCCTCACAACGTCGTCAGCCGGGCGTATCCTTAGTGACGCACCAGCCAGATCAGGATAAGGCCGGCGACCGCTGACACGAGTCCGACGATGCGCAGGATATTGTCCGGCGAGGACAGAGCGCTTTGCATCGCCGAGCGCATCCAGTTCGGGAGCGCCGTGAACAGCAGCCCCTCCAGAACCAGCATCACCCCGACCCCGACCAGGAGGTCACCATAACCGAACGACTTCATCCGACGGCGGCTCCTGCCCTATCCCGCCCCGCGCGCCGCATCTTAACGCGCGGCGCCGGCAGCCGCCGCAGGCTTGCCTGCGGGATTTGCGAAGTACCGGAAGAATTCCGAATCCGGCCGCAGCAGGAAGCGGGTGTCGTTGCTCTTCAGGCTCGATTCGTAGGCCGACATCGAGCGATAGAACGCGAAGAAGTCGGCGTCCTTGCCGTAGGCCTCGGCGAACAGACGGTTGCGCTCGCCGTCGCCTTCACCGCGAATCTGTTCGGCCTGTGAGTTGGCGTCGGCAATGATCACCGTGGCTTCGCGGTCGGCACGGGAGCGGATTTCCTGCGCCTTCTGGCCGCCCTGCGCACGGAACTCGGCGGCTTCACGCTGACGTTCGGTCTGCATGCGCTGGTAGACCGCCTGGCTGTTCTGCTCCGGCAGATCGGCACGGCGAATACGAACGTCCACCACCGAAATGCCGTAGCTGGTGGTTTCGCGGTCGAGCTGCGTGCGGATCTTGGCCATCAGCGCATCGCGGTCGTCCCGGACCACCGTGATGAAGGTCACTTCGCCCAGCACGCGGCGCAACGCCGCGTTCAGCAGCGTGGTGAGCTGGATGTTGGCGGCCTGGATCGAGCCGAGGGTCTGATAGAAGCGCAGCGCGTCCTTGATGCGATAGCGCGCGAACGCATCGACCACGAGACGCTTCTGGTCGGAGGCGATCACTTCCTGCGCCGGATTTTCAAGATCGAGAATCCGCTTGTCGATGCTGATCACGGTGTCGATGAACGGCACCTTGAAGTTCAGACCGGGCGCCGTGACGACCCGCACCGGTTCGCCGAGGCGAACCAGCAGAACCTGCTGCGTTTCGCTCACGGTGAACAGCGAACTGTAGCCAACCACGACGGCGACCAGCACCACGAAAAGAGCGACGATACCTGCGATGCCGTTTTTCATCGGTTGCTCCCGCCCTGCTGCGGCGCTGCCGGCGGTGCGCGGCGTCCAAGTTCGTTCAATGGCAGATAAGGCACGACGCCCGGCCCCGATCCGTTCACGCCCTGATCGAGCACGAGCTTGTCCGAGTTGCCGAGCACGCGCTCCATGGTTTCAAGATAGAGGCGCTGCCGCGTGACGTCCGGCGCCTTCTTGTATTCCTCATAGACCTTCAGGAAGCGCGCGCTCTGGCCCTTGGCTTCGGCCACCGCCTGCTCCTTGTAGCCTTCCGCGACCTGCAAAATCTGCGCGGCTCGGCCGCGCGCATCAGGGATAATGCGATTTGCGTAGGTCTGCGCTTCGTTCTGAACACGCTCGAAGTCGGCGCGTGCCGCCTGAACGTCGCGGAATGCGTCGATGACCTGCTGCGGCGGATCGACCTTCTGCATCTGCACCTGCTGGATCAGGATTCCGGCGCCGTAGCTGTCGAGCGTCTTCTGCATCAGTTCGAGCACCGAGGCTTCGGTCTGCGTGCGCGCGCCGGTCAGGATCGGCTGGATCTGCGAGCGGCCGATCACGTCGCGCATCGCGCTTTCCGCGACCGCCTTCACGGTGCCTTCCGGATTCTGGATGTTGAACAGGAAATCACCGACGCCATCCGGCTTGATGCGCCAGAGCACGGTGAAATCCACGTCGACGATGTTTTCGTCACCGGTCAGCATCAGGCTTTCTTCCGGCACATCGCGAATGGTGGTGCCGCCGCCGCGGCGCGAGTCGTCAACTACCCGCATGCCGATGCTGAGTGTGGACACGCGCAGCGCCTTCGGCAGCAACACGGTCTCGATCGGATACGGCAGATGATAGTTCAGGCCCGGCTGAACGGTGCGGACATGCTTGCCGAAGCGAAGCACGACGCCGAGTTCTTCGGACTGGACGCGGAAGAAACCGGACAGTCCCCAGATCGCGAGCGCGGCGACCAGCACCAGCGCAATGCCGACACCACTGAAGTTGCCTCCCGGCAGCATCGTCTGCAGCTTGTCCTGTCCGCGCCGCAGAAGGTCCTCAAGATCAGGCGGCCTCGGGCCTGGCGATTGCGGTCCGGAGCCCCAGGGACCCTTCGGACCGGAGCCCCAGGGGCCTCCGCCTTGATTCTTCCACGGCATCGTCAATCTCCTCCGCGCGGAGCTGGCGCTCCGCAAACTCCTGGAAACTCGTCGAACGCATCAAAACTCTTGGGGCCTTATAGGGGACGCGCCCGGTCCTTACAACGCAGGGCGTCGTGCCTCGAGAGCTATGGTGCGGGGCAAATTTGTCAATGGAAACATCGCGAAACGGAGTTAATGCCGCAGCGTGCGGCACTATGCATCGCAGGTCCTAGCGCCGTCTTTCATATGTGACGTAGGAGAAATCGGCCGTATCTCCATCGGCCCTCGAATAGCGCGTTCGCCCTGTTTCCTGCCATTCCGCAAGATCAACCGGCTTCAGGAACGTGTCGCCCTCAGGCGCGGCATGAACCTCGGTGATCTCCAGACGGTCGGCTTTCGCGAACCATTGCGAGAATATCTCGGCCCCGCCGATCACCATGATCTCAGTGACGAAACGCCGCAGCGCGTCGCCGCGTGCAATGTCATGCGCAGCATCGAGCGATGTCGCGACCACGATGCCCGGCGCCTGAAATGCCTTGTCGCGCGTCACGACGATGTTGGTGCGGCCTGGCAGCGGACGGCCGATGGACGCAAACGTCTTGCGGCCCATGATGACGGGCCGGCCGTGCGTGATGGCCTTGAAGCGCTTGAGATCGGACCTGAGATGCCATGGCATCGCGTTGTTGAGGCCGATGACGCCATTCTCAGCGACAGCGACAACAAAGACGATTTCCATCAAGCAACCCGAACATGCTTCATCAATTCCGGAGCAAAAAACAAAGGAATTACGCTTTCAAAATACTGGCCATCCGTAAATGTCGTGTCGATACGCCGCCCCTCGTAGGGTTTAACCCGAATATAGGCGCCCAACGCACGAGCACGGCTAATTTGATGGCTATCGACTTCAGGATCAGACAGCGAAAAAACTGACCTATACGGATTTTCAACGAGTAGGTCCGTTGCTAGGCCGATTAAACGCCGCTCCTCATTTGGCGACGTCGGAACAAGCAGAAGTGTCCAGCGGTCAGCGTCTTCACGGAATTCCCAGAAGGCAGCAAGCAACGGCGCCTTGCGCTTTACCAAATCGCTGACAAGTCGCTTGGAAAGCTCAATCTTGGATTCTACCAATGATTCCGCAGCCATTGCAGCAATCCCTCGTCGCCGTCGATCGCATCCAGTATAGCCGAAGCATTTTCGGGCGTCCAAACCTCATAGCGAGCCTTTTCTGACCAAGTTTTGACAACAGCTCAGCGCTTATACAGGCTTGGATTTCTATCTTTTTCGGCCTCAAGAAGATCCGTCAGCCCGGCTAAACTCAATAGCGATGTCAGATCGTGGCTATAGATTTTCTGAACCCGTTTGAGGTCGGGAATTTCATTTGCGCGGAAGTCTGACGCGATACGCGCTTTCAACGCGCATTCGACAGCATAACCGGCCAGATAATAGGCGCCGGATGAAAGTCCATTTGCAGAAAGCAATTTTGCTTCCGCCAATCGCGATTCTGCCAGTTGCTGGAACGTCGCGCGATCTTGGCTCATCGTATGGTCACACCGCGACCTCGGCCTTGATGTGCGGATGCGGATCGTAATTCTCGAGGGTGAAGTCCTCGTAGCGGAACGAGAAAATATCCTTCACATCGGGATTGATCGTCATGGTCGGCAGCGCGCGTGTCGGGCGCGTGAGCTGCAGCCGCGCCTGATCAAGATGATTCAGATAAAGATGCGTGTCGCCGAACGAATGTACGAAGTCGCCCGGCTTCAATCCGGTCACCTGCGCGACCATCATGGTGAGCAGCGCGTAGGACGCGATGTTGAACGGTACGCCGAGGAACACGTCCGCCGAGCGCTGATAGAGCTGGCAGGACAGCTTGCCGTTCGCGACATAGAACTGGAACAGGCAATGGCACGGCGGCAACGCCATCTTGTCCACTTCCGCCGGATTCCAGGCGCTGACGATCAGGCGGCGCGAGTCCGGATTCTTCCGGATCATCTCGATCACATTGGAAATCTGGTCGATCGTGCCGCCGTCCGGCGCGGGCCATGAACGCCACTGCGAGCCGTAGACCGGGCCCAGATTGCCGTTCTCGTCGGCCCACTCGTCCCAGATGCGCACGCCGTGATCGTTCAGGTATTTGATGTTGGTGTCGCCCGCCAGAAACCACAGCAGTTCGTGAACGATCGACTTCAGATGCAGCTTCTTGGTGGTGAGCATCGGGAAGCCCGACGCCAGATTGAACCGCATCTGATGACCGAAGATGGAGAGAGTTCCCGTCCCGGTCCGGTCGGTCTTTTTCGCGCCGTCGGCGAGAATGCGTTCGAGCAGGTCGTGGTACTGGTTCATGGGTCTATCTAGCCCCGTAGCCTTCCGCGATTCGAGGCCGGGTGGAGATTATACCCTGAAAAATGATGCCCGCCGCCTGCAACAGCAAGGGGCGGGAACCGTGGTCCCCGCCCCAAATCGCCATCGATTCCAGCCCAACCTCAGTTGAGCGGCTTCAGCACGCCCGACCATTTGGTGATTTCGCTGTCCACCAGTTTCTTCAGCGATTCCGGCGTGCGCTCCGCCGGCTTCGGAATCACGCTGCCGAGGTCGAGCAGGCGCTTCTTCACGCCCTCGTCATCCAGCGCCTTCACCAGCGCGGCGTTGAGCTTGGCCACGATCGCGGCCGGCGTGCCCTTCGGTGCGAAGATCGCGTTCCAGGCCTGGGCCTGATACTCGGGCAAACCGGCTTCCGCGGTGGTCGGAACGTCCGGCAGCGACGGATTGCGCTCAGGCGTCGCCACGGCATAGGCCTTGATGGTGCCGCCCTTGATCTGCGGCACGGCGTTGACGATCTGGTCGCACATATAGTCGACCTGTCCGCCGACCAGCGCGTTCATGGCCGGGCCGGTGCCATTGAACGGCACGCCGGTGGGACTGATCTTCAGCACCGAGTCCAGAAGCTGGCACGAGGTGTAGGACACCGAGCCGACGCCCGCATGCGCTTCATTGAGCTTGTCGGTGTTGGCCTTCAGATACGCCACGAATTCCTTGAGATCCTTCGGCGGAAAATCCTTGCGGGCCAGGATCAGGATCGGTGTGCCGGCCACGAGGCCAACCGGCTCGAAATCCTTGGAGGGATGATAGGCGAGTTTCGGATACAGCGGCACCGACGCAGCGTGGGTGCCCATGTGGCCGGTGATCAGGGTGTAACCGTCCGGCGCGGCCTTGGAGGCGCGGGTCGATGCGGTGGTGCCGCCGGCGCCGACCACGTTTTCGATCACGATTGTCTGGCCAAGGGTCTGCTGCATGTGGCCGGTGACGATGCGCGCGATAACGTCGGTTGGACCGCCCGCCGCGAACGGCACGATCATGGTGATATTCCGGGTCGGATAATCCTGCGCCTGGACGGGACCCGCAGCCAGACCGGCGGCGGTCAGCGCGGAAAACCCGCACGTCACAAACATACGCTTCAACAAATTCATGGGGCTCTCCCGAGTATGTGCCGATTAAAATCCGGCCCGGCAGTCAGAGCACCACCGGGCCGGAAAAGTCTATTCAACTTGCCGCCAAGACAGATGAACGAAGCGCGGCTCAACGCCGCACGGCCTTCCTAGTTTTCAGACTCAACGAAGACCTCGTCGCGCTTCTTGCGCAATGCGGGAAGCAGCGAGAGGATCAGCAGGAATGCCGCGACAGCCATCAGCGTGGCCGACAGCGGCCGCGTCAGGAACACCGACCAGTCGCCGCGCGAGATCAGGAGCGCACGGCGCAGGTTTTCCTCCATCAGCGGGCCGAGCACCATGCCGAGCAGCATGGGTGCGGGCTCGAAGTCATGCTTCACCAGCCAGTAGCCGACAAGGCCGAAGGCCGCCGTCAGCACCACGTCCATCGGCGCGTTGTTCACCGAATAGATGCCGATGGCGCAGAAGATGACGATGCACGGGAACAGCAGCCGGTAAGGCACCCGCAGCAGGCGCACCCAGATGCCCACCATCGGCAGGTTGATGACCAGCAGCATCAGGTTGCCGATCCACATCGAGGCGATCATGCCCCAGACCAGATCCGGCTGCTTCTGCATCACCTGCGGACCCGGCACGATGCCGTGAATGGTCATCGCGCCGACCATCAGCGCCATCACCGCGTTCGGCGGAATGCCGAGCGTGAGCAGCGGGATGAACGACGTCTGTGCCGCGGCGTTGTTGGCGCTTTCCGGCGCGGCAACGCCCTCGATCGCGCCGCGGCCGAAACGCTGCGGCTGCTTGGATATCTTCTTCTCCAGCGTATAGGCCGCGAACGACGCGATCACCGCGCCGCCGCCCGGCAGGATGCCGAGGATCGAGCCCAGCACCGTGCCGCGCAGCACCGCAGGCGTGGCATCCTTCAGGTCCTTCTTGGTGGGCATAAGTCCGGAGATCTTCTGCTGAACCAGACTGCGCTCCATCGAGGCGCCGGGATCGAGGTTGCGGATGATTTCGGCGAAGCCGAACAGACCCATCGCCACGGTGGCGAAGCCAAGACCGTCGGCCAGTTCGGGAATGTTGAACGACATGCGCGAGGCGCCGGTTTCGATGTCGGAGCCGACCATCGACAGCAGCACGCCGAACGCGATCATCGCGATGGCCTTGAGCACCGACCCCTTCGCGAGCACCACGGCGAAGATCAGGCCGAGCACCATCAGCGAGAAGTATTCCGCCGGACCGAACGCCAGCGCGAGTTTGGTCAGCGGCGCGCCGAGCAGCGCGATCAGCACGGTGGCGACGCAACCCGCGAAGAACGAGCCGATGGCGGCGATGGCGAGCGCCGGGCCGGCGCGGCCCTGCTTGGCCATCTGGAAGCCGTCGAGCGCTGTGACCACAGAGCCCGCCTCGCCCGGAATATTGACCAGGATCGAGGTGGTCGAGCCGCCGTACTGCGCGCCGTAATAAATGCCCGCGAGCATGATCAGCGCGCCGACCGGAGGAAGACCGAACGTGATCGGCAGCAGCATCGCGACGGTCGCGATGGTGCCGATGCCGGGCAGCACGCCGACGAGGGTGCCGACCAGAGCGCCGATCAGGCAAAGGCCGAGATTGACAGGAGAAAACGCGACGCCGAAACCGAGGGCGAGGTGTGAGAAAATATCGAGATCCATGATGCCCTCAGCGCAGAATGCGTGGGTACAGTTCGAGCGGAAGCCCGAGCGCATACGGGAACAGAAGCGCACATCCGATCGTCAGGCAGATCCCGACGACGACGGCTTCCGTCCACTTGGTCTCGTCGCTGCCCATCGCGGCGATCATGAAGCTCACAAACGCGGAGACGATGAGGCCCAGCGGACGGATCATGGCTGCGAAGGCGAGGATCGACAGCGTCACGAAGACAGGGCCGCGAATGCCGTAACGCTGCAGCGGCGGACCTTCCGAAAATAATCCGGTGATGGCGACGCCCGCCCCGAGCGCCAGCAACAGATAGGCGAACATCCGCGGCGCAGTTCCGGGACCGAACGAGAATCCGCGCATGCCCGGAAGGTCGCTCGCTGCCCACAGAGCGAACAGCGCGATCCCCATCAGCGCGACGCCACCCCAAAAATCCTGTGGTCCCTTGATGAGCCCACGCACGGGCTTCGCCCCAGCGCTGTCCGGCGCTTCAGTCATTGTCGTCCCCCTCAGTCGCGGGCTTCAGCCCGGTCTGTTCTTGTCGCTCAGGGTCGTCCCCTCTCTTTTGCTTAACTACTTTCGTCAGACGATGCCAGCGAAACCAAGAAGGCCGCCCACAACCAGCACCCAGAGCGGATTGAGCCGGGTCATGAATGCAACAACGGCCGCGCCGATTGTAAGCACCGCAGCAATCCATGTCCGATCCGATGCGAGTGTGAGGACGAGCCCGCTCGCGCACATCAGACCGATCGAGATTGGAACCAGCGCCGCCTGCAGAATTCCGGGCCAGGCCGACTGGCTGGAACGGGTCAGCATGTTGCTGACGAAATAGGCAAAAACCGCGGACGGACCACACATGGCGAATGTCGCCACCAGCGCGCCGGCGATCCCCGCAACGTGATAACCGATCAACGTCACGATCAGAACATTCGGCCCCGGCGACAGTTGCGAAATCGCGAACATGTCGGCGAACTGCGCGTCCGTCATCCAGTGCCGGACCTCGACGGCGATGCGATGCATCTCAGGAATGGTCGAGTTCGCGCCGCCAATCGCAAGCAGCGACATCAACCCGAACGTCCACGCCATTGTGAAAAGCACGTTTGCCGGTGAGTTCACGCTGCCGCCTTTCTTCGCGTGGCGAACGTGAGCGCGAGGCTGAGGGGAATTGCGGCAAGCAGGACAGGCACCAGTGGAAACCGCAGAACGCCGATCGCAACGAACACCGCAGCGAGCAATGTCAGCGCAACCGGGTCGCGGCGCTTCAGAAGCGGCAGCATCATCCGCGCAATCACCGCGAGAAACAGGCCGACGGCGGCGCAGGACACGCCGGCGAGCGTGCGCTGCAGTGCCGGAATCTCGCCATACCGCGCATAGATCGCCGCGAGTACGGTGACGATCACCACAGGCGGACCGACCAGACCGAGAAACGCGGCGATGCTTCCCGGAATGCCGCGAAACCGCGCACCGAACACCACCGACAGGTTGACGATATTCGGCCCGGGCAAAAAGTGGCACAGCGCGAAGGCTTCATTGAACTCGTCCGGCGTCATCCAGCGATGCTGATCGACAATCGCGCGGCGCGCCCACACCAGCACGCCGCCGAAGCCGGCCAGCGACATTTTGGCGAAGGCCACGAACAGCTCAAACAGTCCCGGACGGATCGGCATCGCCGCATCGTCAGGCGGGGATAGCGCGGACGTGCTTCCTGCAGGCGTACTGTCTGGAGACATGCTTTCTGAAGACATGGCCCGATTTAGAATGACCGTACGCCGTGGCCAAACGCTATTCCGATGCGGCGCGCATGCGCTGGATGCAAACCGGACCAATCGGCCTTGTCCATAACCTGCAAACCGGGGGCTTTTGCATCCGCGATTTGCCCCCTATATTGGGAGTGCCGGTTCGCCGGCTATGGAAATAAATGGCCGTCGTAATAAACCATTCGGACCCGGGGGCAGCACCCGGCGCCTCCACCAGAACCCGGACCGTCCTCAATCAAGGAGGCGGGTTTCGGCGGGGGCGAAACAGGATCGACGAGGGCGTAAAGGACTCGCTTTTTCCCGGTATTGTTCCGCCGTTATCGGGCTCTACAATAGTTGCAAACGACAACTATGCTCCGGTTGCTCAGGCTGCGTAACGCAGTTTGAAATACCGACTTAAAGTCCTGATGGATTAAGCCCCGTCAGGCGGGGTTCGGAGGCACCTGGCAACAGAAGCCTCCACTTTATCTCCGCCTCTGGATCACGCCGGATTTATTGGCCGCCTGCATTGCGGCCCGCCAGAATATCTGCGATCTGCCTGTCGCGGAGGCTGACCTGCGGGCCATGACCGGGTAGCATGGATCGAACGGCGAGTCGGACCATTCATGTCCGGCCACCCCGCACCATTTGAATTCGAGCAGACGACCTTTACAGGACCGGATAATGGCGACCGATCACATTCGTTATGATGTCCTCGCGCGCGACGCGCTGCGCGGCGTGCTCAAGCATGTGCTCGCGGACGCCGCCGAACACGGTCTCCCCGGAGAGCATCATTTCTACATTACGTTTCTCTCCAAGGCCGAGGGCGTAAAGCTCTCCCCGCGCCTGCTGTCGCAGTATCCGCAGGAGATGACCGTGATCCTCCAGCATCAGTTCTGGGATCTGGTCGTGACCGACGACCGCTTTGAGGTCGGACTGTCGTTCAACGGCATTCCCGAGCGGCTTGTGATCCCGTTCAGCGCGATCAAGAGCTTCTTCGATCCGTCGGTGCAATTCGGGCTGCAGTTCGAGCCCGTCGACGCTCCCGCCGCCGAGGCTGATACACCGGTGGAATCGCTCCCGGTTACGGCTGCGCCGGAAAAATCCGCCGAGACGGAAGAAGAGCCGGTGAAGCAAGGCGAAGGCGCCGAAGTTGTGCGCCTGGATCGCTTCCGCAAGAAGTAACATCGCCAAGCGATCTCAACCGCATCATCTTGAGGCTTTCTAAGCGCGAAAAGGTTTTTCGCGTTGCGAGAAGCGCTGACGCGGTTGCATGCCTTGCTGATGAGGTCCAGACTTCCGTGTTCCCGCAACACACTGGAAGTGACGATGGCCGCTCAGAGAAAAAACACGCGCACCGAGACTGACACCTTCGGACCGATCGAGGTGCCGGCGGATCACTATTGGGGCGCGCAGACAGAACGGTCCAGGCACAACTTCAGCATCGGCAACGAACGCATGCCGATGCCGATCGTGCGCGCTCTTGCCATCGTCAAACTTGCCGCCGCGCAGACCAACCTTGAGCTGGGGCTGCTCGACCAGCGCCGCGCGCGCGCGATCATCCGCGCCGCGCGCGAAGTGATCGACGGCGAACTGGACGGCAATTTCCCGCTGGTGGTCTGGCAGACCGGCTCGGGCACGCAGTCCAACATGAATCTCAACGAGGTGATCGCCAACCGCGCCAGCGAATTGCTCGGCGGCGTGCTTGGGACGAAGAAGCCGGTGCATCCGAACGATCATGTCAACATGAGCCAATCGTCGAACGACTCGTTTCCGACGGCCATGCACATCGCCGCCGCCGAACGCATCGTCAACGACCTCGTTCCGGCGCTCACCGTGCTGCTGAAAGCGCTGCGGCAAAAGGAAAGGGCCTTCGCGAAAATCGTCAAGATCGGCCGCACCCACACGCAGGATGCGACACCGCTGACGCTGGGGCAGGAATTCTCCGGCTATGCCGCCCAGGTCGAGAGCGGCGTCGCGCGGATCCGCGCCGCCGCCAAGGATCTGTATCCGCTGGCGCAAGGCGGCACCGCCGTCGGCACCGGCCTCAATTCCCATCCGCGTTTCGCCAGGCTCTTCGCGAAGAAAGTCGCGGCCCTCACCAAGCTGCCCTTCACCACCGCGCCCAATAAATTCGAGGCGCTGGCATCGAACGACGCCTATGTGTTCGTGCATGGCGCGATCAATTCCACCGCGGCCGGACTTTTCAAGATCGCCAATGACATCCGGCTGCTCGGTTCAGGTCCCCGCTCCGGTCTCGGCGAACTGATCCTGCCGGAAAACGAACCCGGCTCGTCGATCATGCCCGGCAAGGTCAACCCGACACAGTGCGAGGCGATGACCATGGTGTGCTGCCAGATTTTCGGAAATCAGACAGCTATCACGGTCGCGGGCAGCCAGGGACATTTCGAGCTCAATGTCTACAAGCCGGTGATGGCGCACTGCATGCTGCAATCGGTTCAATTGATGGCGGACGTGTCGCGGTCGTTTACCGAGCATTGCGTTGTCGGTATTCGCGCCGACGGAAAGCGAATCGATGAATTGATGCGCCGTTCGCTGATGCTCGTCACCGCGCTCGCACCGAAAGTAGGTTACGACAATGCCGCGAAGGTAGCCAAGACTGCTCACGCAAACGGCACGACACTGAAAGAAGAGGCAACTCGTCTTGGCCTTGTGTCCGCTGCGGAGTTCGATCAGCTTGTAAAGCCGGAAAAGATGACTCGTCCGGGTCAATAGCGGATCGCTTACATTAACATACTGTAATCTTAAGCGGACATGTCGTCGCACCACCGAAAGTCCTAGGTCTAACGGCTACCATCTGCGGCGCGACGCATGCTAGCCTTTCAGTTGCGCCGCGCTGCATCAGCGCATGGAAAAACGAACCACATTCAAAACGGACGCGCGTGAGCAATTTGCTCTGACGAGTCCCCAACAGGACAAGCGCACCGGCGTTCATCACGTGCCGCTCAAGCGCTGTTCTCACAAACAAGGAGGCGTGATGGGTGATCTGGTGAACCTGAAACAGGTAAAGAAACGCATCGCACGCGAAGCGGCTGACAAGCAGGCGGAAACCAACCGCGCCCGCTTCGGCCGCACCAAGAACGAACGGAGCCGCGATGAATTTCAGGCGAAGCGCGCCAGCGGCATCCTCGATCAGCACCGCCTCGACGATGGAACGCCAGCATGAAATCGCCTGTCGTAAAACGCTCGATCGTTGTCGCCGGCCACAAGACCAGCGTCAGCCTTGAAGAAGCCTTCTGGAACGGCATGAAGGAAATCGCCTCGGTGAGAAGCCTCACCCTCTCCGAACTGGTGGGCGAAATCGACGGCGGCCGTCAGCAAGGAAACCTCTCCTCCGCGATCCGCCTCTTCGTGCTGGACTACTTCCGTTCGCGCGCTGTTCATCCGACAGGAAACGGCAGCACGAGATTGCAGGCCGAGGGGCCTCATCCGTAATTTTCCGCACCGTGCAGTTACGATCGTGACTCCGCCGTAGGTTTTCGTCCGAATACCGCGGCGGGTCCGCTTCCGTTACTATGTACCTGTGTCTCGAAATGCATACCGTTTCGAGACCGGCTGCGGGGGCGGCTGCAATTCTGATCCGCGCAGCGAGATCAACATCGTGCATGGCCAGCTAGTCGCCGGCCGCGAGACATCGTCTCGCGGGACGGGATCGCCTGGCCAGAACGGGGGCCTTCCGATGCAGAATGACAATCTCACAAACATCGCTGACCATGCGGACGGCGGCTCCGTCCGCGGCGTCAAGGAGTTCGCCGTGGTGAAACGCTCCGTCGTCGTCGGCGGTCACAAGACCAGCGTCAGCCTCGAAGATGCGTTCTGGACCAGCCTTAAAGACATCGCGACGCGACGCGGCCTGCCGCTCTCCAGCCAGATCGACGCCATCGACCGCACGCGCAGGACCGCCAATCTCTCATCCGCGATTCGCCTGTTCGTGCTGGATCACTTCCGCACCCGCGCGGTGACATCGGTCTTCATCGGCGAACGGCAACCGTCGCATCACATCGCACGCTAGAACGTGCCCGCTGGCGCAGCGGGGCGCTGTTTCTGCAGCCGCATCGCACCCGGCGCGGGCCTGATGTCGATCGGGGGAGGCAATGGCTGCACCGTTGCGTTTCCGCCCGGACGACCAGGTGCCGGAGCAACGCTTGGTGGTGAAGCCGGTGGTGGATTGGCCGCCACAGGCGGACGTGCCGGTGTCCTCGCCGCGGGCGTTTTCCGCCGCGGGTCAGGAGCCGGCATTTTCACCTGCGATGGCGGAAGCGGCTCCGCCGACGGAAGATCGTCCTCCCACAATCGCTCGTCTGTCTCCGGCGCCGGCGTCACGCCACGTTCGAGCTGGTCGAGCCGGCGGGTCTCACGATCAATCGCGCGCAGCCCCAGCCACGACGACAGCGCCGCGACATCGACTGTGCGCACGAGCCGGTCCGGCGGCCCGTTGAGGTCGACGCGAATTTCGGGCCGCCCGTTGAGAGGCCGCGCGGTCACCGGCGACATGATGGCGCGAAGGTCGGCCTGATCCGCCAGCAGATCGTATCCACCCGCGATCGCGACACGCGCCCGCTTCGCTTCCAGGGAAGCGGTCTCGATCCGCAGCCGCCCATCCTTGATGCTGAAGGGAATCTGCGCCGACGGCACCGTCAGCGTCCCGGCAGCCAGCACGGGATCGACAATATCCCTGAGTTTGATGTCGTCGGTCGCCTGGCCGCGGTCGCTGGCCCGCATCGCCGCCTCGAACGCGCGCGGATCGAGACCCGCGATCCGCGCATCCGTCAGTGCAAGTGTGCCGGCGCCGGACAATGCGCCGGTCAGACCGGCGGCGCTGCGGCCCTGCCCGGATAGCGTCGTCTGCAGCGCGGCCTTGCCTTCGGGCAACACAAGACCGCGATAGCGGAGCGCGGTACCATCGACACCGTCGGCCTGGATACGCGCGGTGAATGACGTGCCCTGGTTTGCCGCGCCCTGCCGGGCATCGAGATCAATGGAGACTTCACCGCCGCCGATACGGCCTTTGACATTTTCGAGAACCAGCGACTGGCCATCGCCCTTGATGGCTCCGCCAAACGGACGCAGCTCGGCACCTCCGGGCAGAACAGTGCTCAAGGCCTGAAACGCCAGTTTGCCGCGCCAGCCGCGCAACCAGCCGCGATCCAGAGGCGCCGATGGATCGTGTCCCGCCGCACCGAAAGCCAGGCCGGTCACGGCGGCCAGATCGAGCGTGTCCAGTCCGATCTCGCCATCCACGCCGGTCTCCTCGCCGCGCGTCAGCACCAGACGTCCGCGCACACGCGATCCGCCGATCATGGTGTCGAGATTGTCGAAGGTGAAGACGTTGCCCGCCACATCAAGCCGCGATGACAGCGATATCGGCGAAGCATTTGCGGGCGTTCCCCCGATGAGCGCCGAAATATCCGCACGGCGCACGGCAAGGTTAAGCATCGCGGCGGGATTCTCGGCCCAGGGATTTCCCGTGCCTTGCAACTCGCCGTCGGTCTCCGCGCCCGAGAGCTTCGCCTTCAGTTGCAGCGGCGCACCCCAGGTGCCGTTCACCGAAGCCTCGAATTGGGCCGAACCGCCGCCGCCGGACAGAACGCCTGTGAGTCCCAGCGCCTGAATCATCGCCGCTGTCGTCTCGGAGGACAGCTTTGCTTCCGCGGTAAAATCGCTTCCGCCCAAAGCGGAAATATCCAGTCCGGTTGCGATGTCGATGACGGGCGCCGCCGTCAGCGTGACCGCGCCCTTGATTTGCGGCGCATCGAGGTCGAGCACGACACGGCCGCTGGCGCGAGAGCGCTCGCGCGCGACATCCGCGGACAGCCGGGCTTTCACGGGTCCGGAAAGCGATAGCGCATTGAGCCGCTCGGCAACGGCGGGCGCAAATGGTGCGACCACTCCACCGATCCGCGCGAATGACGACGCGGTCGTATCCAGCGCCAGCTTGCCCTTGCCATCCATCCGGTCGAACGAGCCGGTGCCGGTGACGGCAAGATCGCCGCCCGCGTCCCCGATCTGAATCCGCTCAAGGGCAATTGTCTTTGGCCCGTAACTGAGTGTGAGGCCAGCCGGCTTCACCTCCTGCCCCGCGATCACCGCGCGACCGGCATCCAGCACAATCCGCGCCTCATCCGGAAGCGTCGCCTGGGGTCCGGCCAGCACCGCGACAAGCGATGACACGGCATCCACATCGATGCTCTCGGCGGACAGTACGGCCTCAAGCCGGGACTTGCCGCCGTCGGTCGTCAGCAGCGCAAGACGCCCATCGAGCGTGCCGCCGTTGATTTCGGCCGTCATGCCATCGAGACCGATCCTGTCAGCGGCGACCGTCGCCTCGCCGCGCAGCCGCAACGGCTTCTGGTTGCGATAGGTCGCATCGCCGCGCCCCTGCAGCCACGCCGTCAGAATATCCGGATCGCCGGATTCGACGCTCACCGGCCCGCTGAAACGCGCCGATGGTTCGGCTGCCGAAATCACGCCGCTGGCGGTTACGCGGGTCGCGCCCGGCGCGCGCATCTCGAATTTTTCGATAGTCCAGGACCTGGCGTCCGCTTGCAGCGTCGCAGCGACGTTCTGTAGCGGCCGGCCACCCAGCCCGATCTGATCGGCGCTCAGTTCGATTTGCGATGGAATCGGCAGCACAGGCATCGACGTCACCAGCATGCGCAACGCCGGCAGCAATCGCAGCGGTTCGGCAGCCGCCGCGCCGGTCGCCAGCAGGCGGTCTGCATCCAGTTGCCGCGCCGCGAGCGCCAGTTTCAACAACGGCGCCGCGCCGAAACGGATATCGCCGCCACCGGTCAGCCGCAGCGCATTGTCATCGGGACCGTAAGCCGCTTCGACCTGATCGAAGGCGGCGGACGACGGACTGGCCTTGATCCGCGATGAAATTTTCCACGGCTGCCTCTTGTCTGCGGCCTTGTCTGTGGTCTTGGCGTCGGATGCGCGCGCGAGCACCAGTGCGCCGTTAAAATTCGGTACCCCGTTGTTGAAGGTCAGTGTGCCATCGAGATCGGCCATCAGCGGGCGGACACCGGGGTCCGCCGTGAAGTGCACGCGCGTGCCTTTGCCATCGCCCGTCTGTCCCGACGACAAGCGGAATGGAGTTGTCGCGCCAAGCAACTGGAACGAGCCCTCGCCCCGCATACTGCCGGCGAGCGCCCGGACCTCTCCGCTGAATTTCAGATCATCCATCCGCAGCGTGCCGCCGCTGGCGGCATCGTGAAGCACGATCTGTCCCGCGAGATTCATGCGGTCGATGGTGAGCGAGCCGAGATTGACGCGCCCCCCGGCAGACGGCAGCCGAAAGCGGCCCTGCCGGTCGAGACCGAGGTCGAGCGAGAAGCCGTTCAGCGTCAGTTCGCTGGCGCGCCAGTCTCCCCGCATCAACGATCCGAGGCTGAACTCGACATCGAGCTTGCCCGCGCTCACCCATGGCGCGCCCTTTTCGCCGACCGCGACGTCATACAGCCGCAGCGTGGGCGTCGGCAGCAGGAGGGCATCGAGCCTGCCATTCACCCGTACCGGCGCGCCGATGATCCGGGACGCTTCCGCCTCGAACTGGGGCCGGAACTGGTTCCAGTCAACGAAATACGGCCCGACCAGCGCCGCGATCAGCGCAAGGATGAGAGCTATGGCCAGTCCAAGCAGCGTGGTCTGCAAGGTCTTTCCTCAGTGAGATCGGTTGATCCGGGATGGCAACAGCGCGTCACCGCCGTAAGCTGCGAACATTGAACCAGCCGATGGCCTGGAATACTAATTTTAACGTCCCTTGTTCACAACCCTGTGTGACCACGATGTCCGAAAAGCAGGCACGGCCCGCGGACCGAACCGGCGCTTCGCCCGAAGCCATCATGTCGCATTACGACATGGGCAACGATTTCTTCCGGCTCGTGTTGGACCCGGAGATGATCTATTCCTGCGCCCTGTTCAAAGACGATGACGACCTCATCACGGCGCAGTTTCACAAGCTCGACCATCACATCGAGGCATCGGGCGCCGCGAGGACCGCGCGGGTGCTGGACATCGGCTGCGGCTGGGGCGCGATGCTGCGACGGCTGGTCGATCATGCCGGCGTATCGCATGCGGTTGGATTGACGCTCAGTCCATCGCAGGCCCGCTGGATCCGCGAGTACGACAACCCGAAGATCGAGGTGCTGGAGCAGGACTGGCGCGATCACAGGCCGGAGCGCCGGTACGACGCGATCATCTCGGTCGGCGCCTTCGAGCATTTCGTCCAGAAGGGCCTCGACCCCAAGGTCAAGCTCGACGCCTATCGCGAATTCTTCGCCTATTGCGACAAGGTTCTCGCCATCGGCGGCAGGCTGTCGCTGCAGACCATCGCCTACTCCGAGCGCACCAAGGTGCAGCCGCTGCTGGACAGGACCTTTCCCGACAGCGACCTGCCACTGGAATGGGAGCCGATCGCCGCGGCCGAAGGCACCTTCAGCCTGATCGCCGCGCGTAACGATGCGGATCACTATTACAGAACGCTGATCCTGTGGGAGCAGAACCTGCTCGCGAATTACGACAAGGCGGTCGCCCTGGTCGGCAAGGCGCGCACCGACGAATTCCGCCGCTACCTGCGTATGTCCGCTGTCGGCTTTCGCGGCGGGATGGTCAGCCTGATGCGCTACAGCTTCCGGAAAAAGTACTGAGACCTATCCGAACCGGATATCGAGACCACCGAGCAGAGCCTTCCGGGCGCCCGCTTCGATGGCAGTGGCTGCGCTCATGCCGGCAGTATCTTGCCGGGGTTGAGAATGTTCTGCGGATCGAGCGCGGCTTTCAGCGCGCGCATCGCCTGCACGGCCTCGGGGCCAAGCTCGGTTTCGAGATACTTCTGCTTGCCCTGCCCGATGCCATGCTCGCCGGTGCAGGTGCCGCCCATGGCCTGCGCGCGCTCCACCAGCCGGTGCAGGAAACCGTCGGCGCGCTGCATCTCGTCCGGATCGTTGACGTCCACCAGCATCGAGCAATGGAAATTACCGTCGCCGACATGGCCGACAATGGGAGACAGCAGGCCCACGCTTTCAAGGTCCTTTTCCGTCTCCACCACACAATCGGCGAGCCGCGAGATCGGCACGCACACATCGGTCGCCACCGCCTGCGCGCCCGGACGAAGCCCGCGCACCGCCCAGTAGGCATCATGCCGCGCCTGCCACAGCCGGGTGCGATCCTCCGGGCGCGTGGCCCATTCAAACCCGCCGCCGCCGCAGTCCTTGGCGATTTCGCCGAACATCGCGGACTGCTCGGCGACATCCGCCTCCGTGCCGTGGAATTCCAGCAACAGCAGCGGCGTCTCCGGCAGCGTGAGCTTGGAATAAGCGTTGCAGGCTTTGACTTGTGCCGCGTTCAGCAGTTCGATGCGCGCCACCGGAATCCCGGTCTGGATCGCCAGAATGGTGGCGTCGCACGCGCCTTTTACGGTGGCGAACGAGCAGGCGCCCGCGGCGATACTTTGCGGAATGCCGCGCAGCTTGAGCGTGATCTCGGTGATGATCCCGAGGGTGCCTTCCGCGCCGATGAACAGATGCGTGAGATCATAGCCGGCCGAGGATTTCTTGGCGCGGGTGCCGGTGGTGATGATCTCGCCATCGGCGCGCACGACCTTCAGCGCGAGAATGTTGTCCTTCATCGTGCCGTAGCGCACGGCATTGGTGCCTGACGCACGGGTCGCGGCCATACCGCCGATGGACGCATCGGCACCCGGATCAATCGGGAAGAAAAGACCCTGATCGCGCAGATGTTCGTTCAGCGCCTTGCGGGTCACGCCCGGCTCGATCACGCAATCCAGATCATCGCCATGAACCGCAAGAATACGGTTCATTTCGCGCAGGTCGATACAGATGCCGCCCGCAGGCGCGTTGACCTGTCCTTCCAGCGAGGTGCCGGTGCCGAACGGGATCACCGGAATGCGATGCTTCGCGCAAATCCGCACCACGTCCTGAACGTCCGCCGTGCTTTGCGCCATCACCACCGCATCCGGCGGCTGCATCGGCAGCCAGGTGGTGGTATGGGCATGCTGTTCGCGCACCGCCTGCGATGTGATGAGGCTGTTACCGAAACGTGCGGCAAGCGCTTCGATGGCGCTGGACAGAGCGGATGCTGGGGGGCGTGTCAGGGCTGCGCTTGAGAAGGCCACGGCTGCTCGTTTCTTTTCTTTTGAGGCTGTTATGGCGCGAACCGTGGCAAAGGATGTATAGCGGGTCAAGAGAATGGTACCGACCCGGCACGGAATTGAAGATGACGTCCAGCACGCTTCCAAAAGACAATGCGCCGCAACATATCGCAGCGCCGTTCCTGACGACCGTGATGCAGATCGAGCCGCAATGGATCGACTACAACGGCCATCTCAACATGGCCTATTACAATGTCCTGTTCGATCGCGGCATCGACCAGATGTGGCTCGAACTCGGCATCGGCCCGCAATACATGAAAGAGCGCAACTGCTCGACATTCACGGCGGAAGCGCATGTGCGCTACCTGCGGGAGGTTCATCTCGGCGATCCGGTCCAGGTCTCGGTCTACCTGATCGCAGCGGACGACAAGCGCCTCCACACCTTTGAAGAGTTGCGCCACGCCACCGAGGGCTGGATTTCAGCCACCTCGGAGAACATGACGCTTCACATGGACATGACGGCGCGGAAGACCGCTCCGTTCCCGCCGGATATCGCCACGCGCATCCGCGATGTCATCGCAGCACACGGCACCGTGCCCAGGCCGGATGGCATCGGCCGGCGCGTTGGCATGCCGGCCAGATAACGCCATCGCGGCCCCGGCAAGGCGCTTATGGCCCGCCACTGCGGCGCGCCAGACCCACCACCGCCGAGATCAGGAACAGGATCAGGGCGACGAAGAAGACGATTTTGGCGATTTCGATCGAGGCGCCCGCGATGCCGCCGAAGCCCAGAAGGGCCGCGACCAGCGCGATAACCAGAAATGTGACCACCCAGCTCAACATGACATGCTCCTGCGGTTTGTTTTCGAGCGCGGAAGCCAGCGCTCCGACTGAGAAACCAATCCGCCAGCGGGGCCGGAGTTCCGCCCTGTGCCGCCCGTTTAAATTCGCATTTATATACTTGACTTAGCAGTCCGGATTAGGGCATAAAAGGCCATTGGAGAGCACCATGGCCGATATTTACGCACCCGAATTCACGAACGAAGCCGCCGCGATTGCCCACCTTGAGAAGTCCCGCTGGGAAGTCTCCGGTGCGAATTGCCCGCATTGTGGCTCGTTCGCCGTCCGCAAGATGGAAGGCACCACGCAGGCCGGTTACTGGCTCTGCAACGATTGCCGCGACAAGTTCACTTGCCGCACCGGCACCGTCATGGAGCGCTCGCATATCCCCGTTCATAAGTGGCTGCTGGCCATTCACCTGATGGCGTCCAGCAAGAAGGGCATGAGCGCCCATCAGCTTCACCGCATGCTCGGCGTCACCTATAAGTCGGCTTGGTTCCTCGCCCATCGCATCCGTGAAGCGATGATCGACACCAAGGCTGGCCCGTTGGGCGGCGAAGGTAAATCGGTACAGGCCGACGAAACCTACATCGGCAATTCGTCCAAGCGTGCGAAGGGCTACAAGAAGGGCCATTCGCACAAGGAACAGATTGTTGCGCTGGTTGAACCCGGCGGAAAGGCCAAGGCCGTTCACGTCAAGAAGGCAACCAAGCAGAGCGTCCGCGAAATCCTCGTTACGAACGCCTCGCGTAAGTCAGAACTGCACACCGACGAAAGCAACCTTTACGTAGCAGTCGGCAAGGAATTCGCCGCGCATAAGACCGTCAATCACGGCTGGAATGGCCGTGGCTACTACGTTGGCGAAGATGGCCAGACCACGAACGCCGCTGAGAACTTCTTCGGCGTGTTCAAGCGCGGCATGGTCGGCACCTATCACAAGTGCGACGCTCAGCACTTGCAGCGTTACGTCACGGAATTTGAATTCCGCTTCAACCGCCGCACTGCGCTAGGCGTCAACGACAAGATGCGCGCCGATGACCTGCTCAAGGGCATCGAAGGCAAGCGCCTGACATATCGACGGCCTAACTGAGCTAAAGAACCGCAAGCAAGCGGTTAAGCGCTTCTTGCTTTGGCGATCTCGTCATGGGTCTTGAAATCATCAGCGGTGAACGGCCACCAATGCCTAAGTGCCCTGTGCCAGCCCGTGACGGGGAATTGATATTTTACCGGCCTGTCAAACGCCTGCATAGCGGCGTTGTAAGCTAGGGCGTTCACAGCATGCATGCAGGGCGGCTCGTCTGCGTAAATACGAGCTGCC
>JACDJB010001167.1_pt1 | contig 22214 bp, 22 predicted proteins | sample 7454121 | NCBI WGS metagenome assembly JACDJB01 (sample SAMN14253290, study PRJNA609438) | sludge metagenome | isolation source: sludge after 25d culture with pyrite | collected 2018-12-20
GGCCCCGGTCTGTGATTTGGCGCACCGCCTCGATCTTGAATTCTTCGGAAAATCGCTTTTGCATCTCGCTCGTACCCATAATAACTCCTGGTTACCCCATTATGAGGCATATGAGTGTCTAGTGGTTCCGGGTCGATTCAAGCCAACGGTCAGTTCACGTTGCCACATGCCCCCATCGGACGTATTGATGAGAAGCATGACGCGAATCGCGAGTCTGGCTGGACTGACGAAGACGGGTTCGTCAGGGCTTGCCCGAAGATGGAACTTTTGCGCTCCTCATGCGTTAACGCCCCAATGCCCCAACCGAGCCAGTTTGACGAGACTGACTGCATTGCCCGCGCCCAGCGCGGGGAGGTTGCGGCGTTCTCTGAGCTGGTGACGCGCAACCAGGATCGCATCTACCGCTTCCTGCTGCGCCTGACTCGGTCACAGGAGGATGCGCGCGAGTTGACCCAGGAAACCTTTCTGAGCGTCTACCAGGCACTGCCCAGCTGGCGCCCGCAGGCGCAGCTGTCCACGTGGCTGTTCCGCATCGCGCGCAACCAGGCACTGGACCGGCTGCGTCGCGCGCGGCACGTGGAGTTCGTGGCGCTAGACGACGCGCTGCATCAGCAGGTACCGGCGGATACGCCCACGCCCGAGGCCATGCTGCAGGCGCGCCAGCGCATCGCGGAGCTGGAGCGCGCGCTGGCGCGGCTGTCGGTGGAGCACCGTGAGATCCTGCTGTTGCGCGACATCGAGGACATGCCCTACGAGGACATTGCCCAGGTGCTGGGCATCGGCCTGGGCACCGTCAAATCCCGCATCGCCCGCGCCCGCGCCGGGCTGCTGCAGCACATGCCACGCTGACCGCAAGGAGCCACCATGACCTGCCCACGCATCGAAGACCTTTCCGCCTTTGTCGATCACGCCCTGCCCGCGCGCAGACAGGCCGCGCTGCAGAGCCACCTGCGGGCCTGCCCTGTCTGCAGCCAGCAGCTCGATGCGCTGCGGGCGCTGCGCCAGGAACTGCACGCCCTGCCATCGCCCACGCTGGGCTTCGATCTCGCGGCGCAGCTGCAGGAGCGCCTGCGCGACCGGCGGCCATTGCGCGCCGCCAGGCCCCGGCGTGCCGGCTGGGACCTTCTGGGCTGGATGCCCACGGGCCTGGCGGCTGGCGCGGCGCTGGTCTCGGGCCTGTGGATGGGCGGGCTGCTGCTGGGCACGGGGGCAGCCATTCCTACCACGTTTGCGGCCGCCGACCCCGCCATGGCGCGCGTGTTCGACCCCGTGCCGCCGGGCGGGCTGTGCGCCGCCACCGAGATTTGCCGACTGCCAAGGAATCTGCCATGAAACACCCCACCTGGATCCGCACCCTGCTGGCCGTCTCGCTGGCGCTCAACCTGGGCATTCTTGCGGCGCTCGTGCTGCGCCCTGCCCGCGTGGCGCCGCCCCCGGCGCCGGCCGTGCACCTGCCGGACTACCTGGCGCTCACGCCCGGGCAACGCACGCGCTGGGAGGCGCTGGAGGCGCCGTTCCTGCACGACCTGTCATCCAACTGGGACGACATACGCCACCGCCGCGAAGCCCTGGTGCGCCACATCTTCGCCGCCGCACCCGACCGCGCGGCCATCGACGCCGAGCAGGCCGCCATTGCCCGCCTGCAGGCCGCGCAGCAGCAGCGCGTGATCACCCAATTGCTGGCCGAGCGCGAGCTGCTGGACACCGCCCAGCGCGAGCGCCTGCTGCAGCTGTTGCTGGGTCGCTACGCGCAGGAGGCGACCGAGGAGGAGCTGCTGCACCGCAAATAAGGCCGTGCACCAAAGATGCAAAACACATGGAACATTCAGACGCGCGCTTCGTTGAAGAGGGCAAGGCAGCCAGGCAACCCGCACGGCCACCTTGCATGGTTCAACTTTCAACGGAGCATTTCCATGAAACAACTCACCACACTGCTGCTGGCCGCCGCCCTGGCAGTCCCCCTGACCTCGATGGCCGCGAGCGCGCACGACAGCCACGGCAGCGCCGAAACCCACCAGTTGCAACTCAACGCCGGCAAGAAATGGGACACCGACGCGCCGCTGCGCCAGGCCATGACGGCCGTCCATGCATCGGTGACGAAAATCCTGCCCGCGGCCCATGCAGGCAAGGCCACGGCGGCCGACTACGACGCCTTCGGCAACGCCGTCGGCCAGCAGGTCGCCTACATGGTGGAAAACTGCAAGTTGCCCCCCGAGGCGGACGCCCAGCTGCACATCATCGTGGCCGACCTGGTGGCGGGCGCCGAGGCCGCCCAGGGCAAGCACGGAGAAGGCAAGCGCGCCGCCGGCGTGGTGCAGGTCGCGCAGGCCTCCAACGCCTACGGCAAGTATTTCAGCCACAGCGGCTGGAAGGCCGTCAAGCTGCCCCATTGAAGGACATGCCAAGCAGGGTGAGGGTATGCCCAAGGCAGGCCCATTCGCCCCCGTGCAAAGTGTCTAGCCACGTTCGGGCACTTGGAGGCACCACGCCGTGCCAGCACCATGGAGCGCGTGGTCGAAGGGCTATGGAAGGTGCCGAACGATCAGCCCGAGCAGGGCCGCCGCCATGACGTGCAGCGTCTGGGTGGTGTGGCCATTGAGCTGAAATCGTACCTGCCCATCGAGCGGCAGGCCCGCGTGATCGGGGCCACCCGGCTCGAATGGCAGCAGGGCGGGCCTGAGCAACCTGGGCTCCGGTGAGGGAACCAAGCAGGCGATGCAGCAGCGCGCCGACTCCCTGGACGAACAGGGACTGGATAAGCGGTGCAGGCGATGCGTGATCCTGACATGCAACCTGCTGGGCACGTTGCGCAGTTGAGAACTGGCGCAGACCGCGAGGACATCGCCTCCACCGGCCTGGAGCTGCCGGCGCACTTCATGACCGGCACAGGATTCGCGTACCTGACTCACGGGCTCAATAAATCTTTGGGATCGCCGGTGCCATCAAGAGCCGCGCGCTGCGCAGGGTCGAGCAGTGCTTCACGATTCCAGCCGGCCACGGTCGCTGCGGCATCCACCGTATGCGCCCAGGTACAGCGGTTGGCGAACAGCATGCCGGGGACATCGAAGGTGCCGCCGCGGCTGATGTAGCCGAGGGCGTGCGTCCTGGTCGGGCCGTTGTCGATGCGGCGCAGAATGCCGAGCATGGGCTCGGGGCGCGTGTGGGTGAGGATCACGCGCGGCAGGCCTTGCGGGAACAGCGTGCTGACAGTGGCGTCTTCATCGACGAACTCCGCTTCCATGGCATCGCGCGGGATGCGCAGGCGGCCAGGTTCCAGGATGACGGTGACGCAGGCGCGCTTGCCCATCCCGGCAAGGTGCTGCTGCGCCTTGATCGCCTCGTCGAGTTGGTAGGCACCCAGCGCGATGAGCTGCACTTCGGCCTCGGCGGGGTCACCGATCAGACGGGCCGCGCCGTCACGGATCAGGCGTTGCGCCGATTCGGCATCGAAGCGGTTCTCCACGTCGCGCTTGGAAACGATGAGGCAGGCCAGTTGCCCGCGTCCGGCATAGATTTCGCGCAGCGCGGCGACCGCAGTGTTGCCATCCACCGGGAACAACACGCGCGAGGTGTCCGACATCTCGCCCAGCAGGGCTTCGCCGATCGTCGGGTCTTGGTGCGACTGTTCGTTTTTGGCGTTCTCCCAGGTGTGCGAGGTGACGATGAGTGGCACCGACAGCCAGCCGGCGGGCTGGCCGACCTGACGCAGGTGGCGGGCGAAGATGATTTCCTGCCGCATCAGGCCGAGCATTTTTACGGCGAAGGCCTCGTAGCTGACGATCAGGTTCAGTCCACCCTTGTTGCCGAGTGCGGCGGCGGCCACGGCCTCTTCGTTGAGCGCGGTGATGACGGCGCCGTGCAAATCCTCAGGCACACCGGGTTCGGGCTCGTTGACGCGGTGCTTGAGCAGCGCCAGCGTGCCGCCCATCTTGTTGCTGGCCAATTCGTCAGGGTTGCCGATGCGCATGCGCAGCTCGGGATTGGCTTTGGCGAATTCAACGAACCACTGATCCAGCGCCGTCATCGCACTGCCTTCGCTGCCTGATATTTCCCAGCGCGGTTCGGGCAGCCTGGGCGCAGCGGGGTGGCGGTGCGCCATCGGATGCGCGCTTTCCAGCGGGCGCTGCTGGGCGGCGTGGGTTGCGAAGGCGGTGAGCGTCGCGTCGAGTTCGACCGGAGCAACGAAGAGCGCAGCCGCGCTTTCGTTGAACCGCCCACGCATGGCGACATCGGTGTGGGGGTTGCCGCCCAACGGCAGGTTGTGCGCGACGTTGCTGCCAGCACCGGGAAAGCCGAAGCCCTTCTCGGTCTCGGCGATACGTAGGGCAGAGGCGCCGGATAGCGGCGATCCGGATCGGCGGCAAACGCACGCAGCGCGCCCTCGGCTTCGACGATTGCCCAGGCGATCGCGGCCGGGTCACGGCCATCGACGATCACCGGGTCGAAGCCGTTGTGGCGCACGTCGTCGGCCAGCCATTGCGCACCCCCTTCCTGCATGATCTGGGTGCGCTGCTCGATGCGGCGGCCGTTGAGGATCATCACCGGTACAGCGAAGCCGCTGTCTTGCGCGCGCCACCAGCGCGGCGCCCAGTCCGGGCCACGCTGCTCCTCGAAGGCGCCGTCACTGAGGAAGGCGACCAGCGATTCGCCAGGCAGCGGCATGTGGATGTACTGCAGTTCGGCAAAGCCGAGGTAGCCGCCTTCGGACACGGCACCGGCGGTGTTGGGGCCGGCATGGCTGCCCAGCGGCACGGCCGGGCGGCCCTGCGCATCGATGGCATAGGAATAGAAATCGGCACACAGGCGCGACAGGCCTTGCTCGCTGCGGTCGTAGCGGCCCCGCTGCGCGGGCGAGACATCGCCGGTCAGCGCATTGACCGCTTCGATGGCGGCGACACAATGGCCCTGGCCCATGATCCAGCCGCGTGTGCTGCCGGTGAGCGCGTTGGCCAGCAGGTAGCCGACGAAGGCCTGCACCATGTTCAGCGAGCCGCCGGTGTGGCCTTCGGGCGTGGGCTTGAAGTCCTCGGCTGACAGCGCCGCGCCGGAAAGGTCGATGCGGCGCGCATAGGTCATGTGCGCGACCACGTTCATGGCCACGCAGCTCAGGCGGTCGGCGGCGGCAAGCAGGGTGTAGGCCGTCGTCTCGTCGGCAACACGGCCGTCGACGATCAAACGGGCCACCAGAGTTTCCATGCGCTTGATGGTCTCGTCGCGATGGACGATGGGGCCGTGGCCGGCGAGCCAGCACTGGCGGATGGTGGAAGCGGTGGTCATGCGATTTCCCCTCTTTGATGTCGATGAATCCCTGCGTGGCTACAGAGTCAGTTGAGTTGAGCGCGCTCGGCCTGGCTGGGACATCACGCGCCGCCTATCAAATCCTGCGTATAGCGCGCTGTGATCCATTCCTCGTTGGTAGGCTCCACCGCGGCCAGCACCCGGCTGTCGGTGGTGGAGATAACCGGGGCATCGATGGCGTTGGCATCGGCATCCAGCTTGATGCCGATAAATGCCAGGTCGCGGCAGACGCGCTCGCGCACGAAGGCGTTGTGCTCACCGACACCGGCAGTGAACACGAGCAGATCCAGGCCGCCAATGACTGCGATCAGTGCGCCAATCTCCCGCACGATACGGCGCACGTAGAGCGCCAACGCGATGCGGGCGCGTTCGCCGACTTCGCCGGAATCGCTCTCGTGCTTCACCACCACGCGCGGCTCGGCCGAAATCCCGGAAACACCGAGCAGGCCGGACTGGTTGTAGAGCGTGCGGCCTACTTCTTCCAGTGAGAGCTTTTCGATCTCCATCAGGTAGAGCAGGGCGCCCGGATCGAGCGAGCCGGTACGGGTGCCCATCATCAGGCCGTCGAGCGCGGAAAATCCCATCGTGGTGGCGATGCTTTGCAGGTTCTGCATCGCGCACAGGCTGGCCCCGCTGCCGAGGTGCGCGACGATGGTGCGGCCGCGTGCCAGATCACCGTGGCGCTCGGGCAGGACGTGGCTCATGTAGTCGTATGAAAGGCCGTGAAAGCCGTAGCGGCGCAGACCGCGTTCCCAGGCCGAGTACGGCAGCGGCAGGATCTGCTCCACCTTCGGCGCCGTGCGGTGAAAGGCTGTATCGAAGCACGCTACCTGAACAATTCCGGGCCACTGCTCGAACAGCAAACTCATGGCCTTCAGGGGAAAGGGTTGGTGCAACGGCGCCAAAGGAATCAAGGCCCGCAGCTCCGCGATGGAGCCATCGGTCACCACGGTTGGCTCGAAGTACCTGCTGCCGCCATGGACGACACGATGCGCGATGGCCACGATGCGGCGGCCATCGAGTCGGGCCACGATGCGCGCTTGAATCAACGCCAGAGCGGCGGTGTGAGGGTGTTCGTGGTCCAGATGGATGCGCTGCTGCGCAGTGCCACTGTCGCTGTACTCAGGCGCGGGCCCAGCAATCCCTTGCACCTTGCCGTGCCACAGCGGCTGGCGCGGCAACGGGCACGCCTGTGCATCGAACAAGGCGAACTTGATGCTTGAGGAGCCGCAATTGAGCACCAGGATGAGGCTCGGCTGGGAGTTGCTCATCGTGATGCCCCATACAAACCGGCCTGGGACAAATGCGTGTCAGCGACTCCCATAAAACTGTTCCACGAACGATTGTCGGAAGCTTTGGTGACAAGCGAGGCAGCTTTGTTGTGTCTTGGAGAATGCGGCGATAACGGCCTGGCCGTCGCCGCGCTTGGCGGCATCCCCCATGGCGCTCGCAGCGTCCTGGACCTGTCCATCGAAACCCCGGAATTTCCCGGCATCCGTGCCAAGCCAGCCAAGAATGCGCATCTTTTCGCCCAGAGGTGGCTCGGCATGCTTGGCGATTTTGGGCGCCAACTCGGCGACCAGTGTCCATTCCTCCTTGGAAATCGCACCGGTGACGGCTTGCATGTCACGGCCAAGTCGCTCCATGACGCTGCGAAGCGCCATCGGCTTTGCAGCGTCAGCGGACTGCGCGCCCAGTCCCGTGGTGGCGGTGGCCAAGGCTACTGACAACGTGATCGTCAAAAGCTGTCGAGGGTTCAAGAGGTAACTCACGGGATTCTCCATGGAGGTTGTTGGTGAATGCTTCGCAGGCGGGCGCATGGCTTCGGGATTTCAAAATTCCATGCTCAACGCAATCGATCCGAAGGCGTGATGGCCGATCTGCTGGTCGAACTCGCGGGTTCTCCAGACGCGCATCACGGCAAGCCGCACGCCATGCCCGGCAACAATCCATTGGCTGCTGATGCCAATGGCTGCCTGAGCGACCCAGGGTCGTCGACTGACGTGATGGCTGTGCCGAAACAGATTCCCGTCGAGCGAGAAATCCCAGGCAACGGCTTTGGCCTCCAGATTCAGGAATGCATGCGCTCCGGGTTTGGGCGCGCGCGCTGATTGAGGCTCTGTTCTGCGCAGGTCGGAAACGCCCGAGGGCGGGCGATTCTCCGCGCCGGGCCGAATCGGATAGCTGCCGAAGTCGTTCGGAATGTTCCAGCCCGCACGCAATTCCATGCCGGTGCTGGCTGCGGTTTCGATGTTTCCGATCCGCAGGGCATAGCTGCCGATCACGTCGCCGCTCCACCCCGGCCGGACGGCACCCTCTGTGTACGACTTGAACTTGCGCTCCATCGCCATCTGGAACGCGGGTTCGTTGCGCAACTGGTTGTCCCAGCCGCGAAAACGATCGATGCCCCGCACCCGATGCACCAGATCCTGCGATTGCTCCGCCAACGACCAGGGGCCAATCACGCCCAGGGTCAGTTCGCGCACATCAAGTATTTCATAGCTGGCGGCCTGTGGGTGGACGCGGTGATTCCATGCCAAACCCAGGTACAGCAGGCCGGCGTACGGGCGATCGTCGGAAATCAGATCGGTGCGCGTCTTGTCCTCGGGCGTGTACATGGACTGGCCGAAGCGCACGACGATGTTTTGCGATGCCGATTGGGCGCCAGAGTCGCGCCAGAACTCGGGATCAGCCCAGCCGATGAAGCGGGTGTACCAGGCAATCGGTTGGGGCAGACACTCCGGGCGGAGCGCGCCTTGCAGATCGCGCGAAACCACGCTCAGCGCCACACCGTTGGTGTAGTTGCGGTCGGTGCCCGTGAACAAATCATTCTCCAGGCGCAGGGTTCCACCTCTCCAGTGCAAGGCGTGCTCTGGCAGGCAGCGGGAAATACCATCCGAGGATGCGGGCTCCGCGCCACGGGCGGCAGTCGAGCCGAGTACCGCGCACGCAATCAGCGGCGTGATACTGCGCATCGACCATTGCGCATTGGCCTTGGACAGCCGCGCGTGAAGGCTGCCGATGCGCATCATGATGGCGCGCCATCTGTTGCCCTATCGACGTAAAAGCGTTCCAAGGCACCCATGATTTCCTCGGCTTTGTCGACGCAGGTAAACAAGTCGAGATCGGACGGCGATACGTAGCCTTCGTCGAGCAGAAGATCGAAATCAACGGCTCGGCTCCAGAAGTCGCGACCGACAAGAACCACCGGAATCCGTTGCATCTTCCCGGTCTGGATCAGGGTCAGCACCTCGAACAGTTCGTCGAGCGTTCCATAGCCACCGGGGAAGGCCACCAGACCTTTCGCATGCAGCAAGAAATGCATTTTGCGCAGCGCGAAATAGTGGAACCGGAACGCCAGCTCCGGACACATGTAGGGGTTCGGCGCTTGTTCGTGCGGCAACGTGATGTTGAGGCCGATCGAGCGAGCCCCGGCATCGAAAGCACCGCGATTGGCTGCCTCCATGATGCCGGGGCCGCCACCGGTGATGACGACGAAATCGCATCGTCCCTCCTGCTGGAAACGAGCAGAGATCAGTTGAGCGAAGCGCTGTGCCTCTTCGTAATAGCGTGCCTGTTCCACGCGGCGACGGGCCAAGACTAGTTCCCGCCCAAGCGTCGAATTCCCTGGCATGGTGCCCGCTCGCTGCTCCAGCACAGCGAGCCGGTCGCGTGCAGTGGCAGCATCGCTTACGCGCGCACTGCCAAACACCACCACGGTCGAATGCACGCCTTGCTCACGCAAGATGCGTTCGGGCTTGAGCAGTTCGAGTTGGAGACGCAGCGGGCGCAGATCGTCCTGGCCAAGCAAATCGATGTCTTCATACGCAAGGCGGTATGTGGGTGAATCGAGGATGGCGCGCAGGCGCTCGTCAGGATCAGCGGGCGGTGTCATCGCTCGACCACCAGAAAATCCGGCCACGGAACGACCCGGCCGCGCTCGGGCACCGAGACCTGCCAGCCAAGCTGCTGTTGCAGGAGTTCCGCCAAAGCCTGCGCGGCGGACGGCTCCCCATGCACTACAAAGGTTTGCTCGGGGGCTTGCTTGAAGCCTCGGGCCCAGGCCATCAGGGCTGGTTGGTCGGCGTGCGCCGAGAGCCCATCGACACTGTGGATCGCCGCGCGCACCGGAATGTCGTCGCCGAAGATGCGCACGCGCGCCGCGCCATCGACCAGTTGGCGGCCCAGTGTTCCCTGCGCCTGAAAGCCGGAGAACAGGACGCTGCATTCCTTGCGCGGCAAATTGTGGCGCAGGTGGTGCCGGATGCGTCCCGCGTCGCACATGCCGCTGGCGGAAATGATGATCGCGCCCGAACGAATCTGGTTCAGCGCCATGGATTCGTCGGCGCTTTCCGTGAAATGCAGATACGGCAGGTTTTCGCCGCGCGCGTGCCACCCGGCCAAGCGCTTGGCCTGCTCGTCGAACAGCTCAAGGTGCTCGCGCGTGATGCGCGTGGCTTCCGTGGCCATCGGCGAATCAACGAATACCCTCGGTTGCCGCAGCCGCCCCTCGCTGGTGAGACGGTGCAGGTGGTACAGGACTTCCTGGGTTCGACCGACCGCGAAGGCCGGCACGATGACGTTGCCACCGCGTTCGAACAGGGTTTTCTCGACGATGCCGATCATCTCCTCTTCGGTTGCCGAAAAGTCCTTGTGCTGGCGGTTGCCATAGGTGGACTCGATGACGAGGATGTCGGCGTCCTCGATGGGTGTCGGGTCGCGCAATATCGGGCGTCCCGGCTGGCCAAGGTCGCCGCTGAATACCAGTTTTGTCGGGTAGCCGTACTCGGTGACCCAGACTTCGATGATGGCCGAACCGAGGATGTGCCCGGCATCGCGAAAGCGCGCGCGCACCCCGACCCGGGGCGCGAACTCCCGGTCGTATTCGATGCCTCGTACCTGCTGCAGGCATTCGCGCGCATCCTGCAGCGTGTACAGCGGCGGCAGCGGGTCCTTTCCGCGGAACCGCTTGGCACTGCGTTTTGCATCGCTCTCCTGGATGTGTGCACTGTCGGGCAGCATCACGCCCAGCAGATCAACCGTGGCGGGAGTGGTGTAGATGGCCCCTTTGAACCCGGCGCGGGTGAGTTTGGGCAATAGCCCGCTGTGGTCGATGTGGGCATGGGTCAGGAGCACGAAATCGATAGCTGCCGGGTCGAACGGAAATGGCTCGCGGTTGCGCGCCGCCGCCGCAGAGCCCCCTTGAACCATGCCGCAATCCACCAGGAAGCGCAGGCCCGCCGCCTCCACCAGGAAGCACGACCCGGTGACTTCGCGCGCAGCACCCAGAAATTTCAGTTTCATGGGATGCTCACTCGGGCTTCTTCTTTTGCATTGGACAGGTGTTCACGCCGAGCAGGCGATAGCCCGGACAGCGACCCGCCAGGCCGGTAATCAGCGGCATGATTCCGATGAGCCCCAGCCACCGCCATGGCGAATCCAGCCACAACGGCAAGCTGAGCAGGATCAGGCCGATGACGACGCGCGCGATGCGATCGAGGTTTCCTACGTTCGTTTGCATGGAGGCACTCCTTGATGGTGGGATAGAACGGGTTCGGGAAATCACGCCGACGGCTACATGGCCGCCGCGAAAATGGCACTGATTTCCTCGTGCGACGCCTGTATTGGATTGGTCAGTCCGCACGCGTCCTTGAGCGCATTGGTGGCCAGGGTGGGAAAGTCCTTGGCCTGAACGCCAAGCTGTGACAGCCCGTGGGGAATGCCGATGTCGGCGGACAATTGGCGAATCGCCAATAGGCACAGATCCGCGGCGGCCTCGTCGCCCAGGCCATCGGTCTTTTCCCCCATCGCGCGGGCGATGTCGGCGAGGCGTCCCGCAGCGACCTGCTTGTTGTAGGCCTGCACGTGCGGCAGCAGGACGGCGTTGCACACACCGTGCGGCAGGTCGTAGAAGCCGCCCAGTTGATGCGCCATGGCGTGCACGTAGCCCAGCGAGGCATTGTTGAAGGCCATGCCGGCGAGGAACTGCGCATAGGCCATCTGTTCGCGCGCTTCGACGTTTCGCCCGTCAGCCACCGCCTTGCGCAGCCATTGGCTTATCAATGCCACGGCCTTGAGTGCGCAGGCATCGGTGATCGGCGTGGCAATGGTTGAAACATAGGCCTCCACCGCGTGCGTAAGGGCATCCATGCCGGTGGCGGCGGTCAAGCTGGCGGGTTTGAGCAGCATCAGCTCGGGGTCGTTGACCGAGAGAATGGGCGTCGTGTGCTTGTCGACGATCGCCATCTTCACGTGGCGCGCCTCGTCGGTGATGATGCAAAAGCGCGTCATTTCGCTGGCCGTTCCAGCCGTGGTGTTGATCGCCACCAAGGGCAGCTGCGGCTTGGCCGACTGGTCAAGTCCCTCGTAGTCCTTGATCGTTCCGCCATTGGCAGCGACCAATGCGATTCCCTTGGCGCAGTCGTGCGGCGAACCGCCGCCGAGCGAGATGACGAAATCACAATCGTTGTCGCGCAGTTGCTTCAGCCCATCGGCCACGTTCTTGGTCGTCGGGTTGGGCTGCACTCCATGAAAAACCAGGGTATCCACGCCGTGGCTGGCAAGAAGGTCGCGCACGTTGCCGACCAGTCCGAGACGAACCAAGGGAAGGTCGGTCACGATCAGCGCTTTCCTGAAGCCATAGGACTGGATGGCCTTGGCTGCATCACGAAGACAGCCCGCGCCCATCAGGTTCACGGGCGGAATGAAAAAGGCGGTGGTGGTCATGGCTTGGCTCCTTCGGTTGGCCTGTTGATGATCAAGTGAGTAAGGGTTTCGCGTTCCGCGCTTTGGCTTGTGAGGTGTTCCGTCGCGGCGGCGCTTGCAGGCATGCCGGAGCGACTTGCACGAGGCGTGGGTGCGGCGGCGCCTGTAGGCGAATGGGCGGCGCTTGGCGTCATGTTGGATACCTCCCAGCCGCCCCCGAGCGCCTTGTACAGCGCCACCAATTGCACGGCGGCGCTGGTATGCGCACGTGCGGCCGCAGTCTCGGCTTCGTGCAGGCTGCGCTGGGCGGCCAGCAGCTCCACCAGTGCAACATCGCCCGCGGCGTAGCGAGCCTTGGCGTAGCCGTAGCTGGTTCGTGCCGCATCCAGGGCCATGGCACGGCGCTCCAACGTGTCCAGCCCGCCGTGGTAGTCGCCCAGCGCACGCTCGGCGTCACCCAGCGCCGCCAACACCGCCTGCTCATAGGCCAGCGCCGCCTGCTGCTCGGCGGCCTCGCGTGCCCGAATCTCGGCACGCACGCGGCCACCATCGAACAGACGCCAGGAAATCAGCGGCAGGATGGAAAACCGTGAACTGGATGCATCGAACCAGTTGCCCGTGCTGAGCGCCTGAAACCCGCCGCCGACACCGATGGAGAGCTTGGGGAACAGCTCGGCCGTGGCCACGCCGATGTCGGCAGAACTCGCCGCCAGACGCCGTTCCGCGGCCAGCACGTCAGGGCGGCGGCGCAGAAGATCAGCACGTTCGCCCACCGGCAGGGCCCGCAGCGTGCACGGTGCCAAGGGGCCGTCGAGCAATGCCAGTTCACGCTCCGGTGGAGCGCCCAAGAGCACGCCCAGGCCCAGCACCGCGGCGCGCTGGCGGGCCTGGATGTCCGGCAGCAGTGCGTTGACGGCAGTCCACTGCGCATAAGCCGCCTCCACATCGGCGGCGGATGCGTCGCCCAATGCATGCCGCAGGCGCACCAGCTCCAAGGTCTGCTGCAGCGTATCCAGCGTGGCTTGTTGTGCATGCAGTTCGTATCCAGCACCAACGGCGGTGAACCAGGTGCGTGCGACCTCGGCCACGATGCGCATGCGCACACCCTGTGCTTCGACTTCGGTGGCTTGCAGGCGGGCGCTGGCGCCTTCCAGGGCGCGGCGCTTGGCGCCGAATAGATCGGCCTCCCAGGCCGCATCGAAGCCCGCATCGTAGATGGTCTGGGTGGCGTCCATGCCGGGAATCGAGCCCACGGGCAAGGGGCCGTTCTTGCTTTGCCCGCGTCGGTTCACGCTGGTGCCCGCGCTCACGGTGGGCATCTGGTCGCCAGCCACGCGGTCGCGCAGGGCGCGCGCCTCGTCGATGCGTGCCGCGGCTTGGCGCAGATCCAGGTTCTGTGCCAGTGCCGTGCCCATCAGGCGGTCAAGGATGGGGTCGTCCAACGCGGACCACCAGCGGGCCAGGTCCGCGGACTGCGATTCGCTCGCCAGAGGCAAGGTCCAACCGCTGCCGATGTCCACAGGAGGCGGCTCGCGGTAGTCGGGGCCCACGGCCGCACAGGCGGTCAGCAGCACGCAGGACAGGGCCAGCCCGAGCGGGCGCAAGCGCCTGGACGCCGGCGGTGCGGCTGGCGTGCGCGAGGAGAGGTGGCGGGTTTTGGTTTTCATTGCAGGCGTCCTCGGACGAATACGGTGGCCATCGTCAGCGTGGCGAGGGCGATGAGCGCCAGCGGCCAGAGGCTGGCGAGAATGTCGCCGGGCGGCATGGCCTTGAGGAAGCTGCCTTCGACGATGATGAGGAAGTGGGTCAGCGGAATGGCCTGGGCCAGCCACTGCAGGACGAGCGGCATGTTTTCCACCGGCGTCGCAAAGCCCGACATCAGCACCGCCGGCACGCCAATGGCGAACGCCCCCAGGATCGCCTGCTGCTGGGTCATGCTGACTGCGGAAATCATCAGGCCGATGCCGACCACCGACAGGATGAACAGCACCAGGCTGGCGAGCAGCAGCGCGAACGAGCCGGTGAACGGGATGCCGAACAGGAACACGCCGGCGCTGATCATGAACAGGCCCAAGAGCGTGCCGATCGCCAGCGCAGGCAGCGACTTGGAAACAATGATCTCCGGCGTCGAGGTGGGCGATACCAGCAACTGGTCGAAGGTGCCCAGTTCGCGTTCGCGCGCGATCGACAGCGAGGTGATGAGCAGCGCGCTGAACAGCGCCAGGATGCCCGTGAGCCCAGGCACGATGAACCAGCGGTAGACCAGGTTGGGGTTGAACCAGTGGCGCACGACCACGGGCGTCGGCGCCTGCGCGTCGGGCACGACCTCGGCCCCAACGTCGGCGGCGATGGTGGACAGGTAGGCGACGGTGATCTGGCCCGAGTTGCTGCGCCGGCCATCGACCAGAACCTGGGCGCGGCCGCTGTCGCCGGCGGCGATGGTGCGCGAGAAATCCACGGGAATGGCGAGCGCGGCGATCACCTCGCCGCGGTCGATCATCTCGTGCAACAGCCGCTGGCTGTCCACGTGCCGCACGTGGGTGATGAAGCGGGCGCTGTCCAGGCGCTGCACCAGCTCGTGCGACCAACGCCCGGCGTCCTGGTTGTAGACGGCGATGTCGACGTTGCGCACTTCCAGTGTGGCTGCAAAGGCGAATACCAGCAGTTGCAGGATCGGCGGTACGAATACCACCATGCGGCTGCGCGGGTCGCGCAGCACGCTGAGCACTTCCTTGATGAATTGGGCGCGCAGGCGGGTGAACGAGAAGGCAGAGGTCAACATCGCGTCACTCCAGGTTCTTGCGCGTGGCGCGCTTGGCGATCAGGAAAAACAGCGCCCCAATCGCCGCCATGGCCGCCAGGTTGGGCAGGAAGACGGCCCAGATGTCGCCGGCCAGGAACACGGTCTTGAGCGAATCGACGAAGTAGCGCGCCGGAACCGCCCGAGTGATGGCGCGGATCGGCGCTGGCATCGCATCGATCTCGTACAGAAAGCCTGAGAGCATGAAGGCCGGCAGAAAGCCCGTGAACAGGGCGATCTGCGCCGCCAGGAACTGGTTGCGCGCCAGCGACGAAATCAAGAGGCCCTGGCCCAGCGCCGGCACCATGAACACCGCCGACAAGAGCAGCAGCGCCGCCAGAGAGCCGCGCATCGGCACGCCGAACACGAACACGGCTAAGGCCGCCGCGCCCAGCGTGGACAGCATGCCGAGCACGAAGTACGGCAGCAGCTTGCCGATCAGGATTTCGGCCACCGACGCGGGCGTGGACAGCACCGCTTCCATGGTGCCGCGCTCCCATTCGCGCGCCACCACCAGCGCGGTCAGCATGGTGCCGATGATGGTCATGACGATGGCAATGGCCCCGGGAATCAGCGCGCGACGGCTTTCCAGCTCGGGGTTGAACCAGTAGCGTGGCACCAGCACGACGGATTGCGCGGGTGCCGCGACATCCAGCCCGGCACGCCAGGTCTGCACCACGCCGCGGGCGTAGTTCTCGACGTAGTTGGCGGTGTTGGGATAGGAGCCATCGGTGATGATTTGCACCAGCGGTTCTGCTCCGCGCTGGGCCAGGCGCTGCTCGAAATCCTGCGGAATGACGACGTAGCCGCGCAGCGCACCGGAGACGAGCTGGTCTGCCACCTCGCGCCGGTCGTGGGCGAATTGCGTCTTCAAGAAGCGGGTGCCCGAGAAGGCAGCGGCCAGCGACTGCGCCGATGCACCGGGCGACTCCAGCACGACGCCGACGCGGACCTCCTTGGCATCCAGCGACACCGCATAGGCGAACAGCAGCAGCAACACCACCGGCAGCACGAAGGCGATCAAGAGCGTCGAGGGGTCGCGCAGCGCCTGATAGCTTTCCTTGGTGACCAGGGCCATCAGCCGCCGCAGGTCAAAGCGGCGCAAATCGCTCGGCTCCAAAGCAGCCCCTTCCTTGCGTTGTGCTACAGCGTTCATGCGGCGGCCTCAATCTCGCGGTCGGCAGATTCCACCAGGTGAATGAAGGCGTCCTCCATGGTCGGGTCGGGGTGTTCGACATTGGCTGCGGCGCGCTTGAGCGCATCGGGCGTGTCCAACGCGATCAGGCGTGCGCGCGAGAGCATGGCGACGCGGTCGCAGTATTCGGCCTCGTCCATGAAGTGGGTGGTGACCATGATGGTCACGCCCTTGCGCGCCAGGCCGTTGATGTGGGTCCAGAACTCGCGCCGGGTGATCGGGTCCACGCCCGAAGTAGGCTCATCGAGGAACAGCACGGGTGGCCGATGCATGAGCGAGCAGGCCAGCGCCAGGCGCTGCTTGTGCCCCAGCGGCAGGGAATCGGGCGTGGCGGACAGCCACTCCCCCAGATCGAAGGTCTCGATCATCTCGGCAATGCGCTCGCGCCGGGTGTTGCCTTCCAGCCCGTAAACGCCGGCCGAAAATTCCAGGTTCTGCTGCACCGACAGCAGACCGTAGAGCGAGAATTTCTGCGCCATGTAGCCGAGCCGGCCCTTGGCTGCACCGGTGGCGCGGCGCAGATCATGGCCCACCACATGCGCTTCACCAGCAGTGGGTTTCAACAGGCCGCACAGCATCTTGAAGGTGGTGGACTTGCCGGCGCCATTGGGGCCGAGCAGACCGAAGATTTCGCCCTTTTGCACCTCGAAGCTGACCTGGTCGGTGGCGGTGAACTCACCGAAACGCTTGGTCAGATTGCGGCAGGAGACGGCTATTTCGGAGCCCAGTTCGACCGGTGACAGCCGTTCGGCCAAGGTTGAGGTGCCGCCGGGCCCGCCGCCGAGCAAATCGATGAAGGCATCTTCAAAGCGGGCGGGTACCGGCGCCAGCGCTACTCGCGCCCGATCAGCCAGCGACTGGATTTGGCTGACCTGCGCACCTTCGCGCAGCACCACCCGCACCCCGGCGCCCTGGATCACTCCGTCGCTCACGCTCTCCAGATCGAGTGCCTCGGTCAGAACCGCCCGGCGCTCGGCGCCGACGTTTTCCAGGCGAAAGCTGCGGCCTTCAAGTTGCGCGGTGAGTTGCTGCGGTGGACCATCGAACAGGAGCTGCCCCTGGTTCAACAGCAGCACGCTCTCGCAGCGCTCGGCCTCGTCGAGGTAGGCGGTGGACCAGACCACGGCCATGCCCTCATCGGTCAGTGCCTGCACCATGCGCCACAAATCCTGGCGGCTGACCGGATCGACGCCGACACCCGGCTCGTCCAGCAGCAGCACCTTGGGTCGCGCCATCAGCGCACAGGCCAGGCCCAGCTTCTGCTTCATGCCACCGGAGAGTTTTCCGGCCAAACGCTTCGTAAAAGGCCCCAACCGCGTGAACTCCAGCAGCTCGGCAAACAGGGTGGCATTGCGATCCGCATCCATGCCGCGCAACTGCGCGTAAAGGCGCATGTTCTCCATCACCGACAGGTCTTCGTACAGGCCGAAGCGTTGCGGCATGTAGCCGCTGGCGACGTGGATGGCGTCGTTGTCCTTGACCACGTCATAGCCGGCCAGGGTGACGCGACCGGCATTGGGTACCAGCAGGCCAGTCAGAATGCGCATCAGCGTCGTCTTGCCGGCGCCGTCCGGACCGACCAGACCCGTCAGCCGCCCATAGTGGATGTGCGCGCTCAGGCTGCGCAGGGCCTGCACCTTGCCGAAATGCTTGTCCACGCCTTCAATGACGACGGCAGCGGCAGCGGCGTTCGTGCTGGTCGGCATGGCGGCCATGGCGGCGTTTGCCTGCATCTCAACGTTCTCCCACGCACGCGCTGGGGCCTGGTTTGGCATCGACCGCTATCGTCACCGGCATGCCCTGACGCAGAGCTGCGTCGCTGTCGGTTTGGTCGATCACGATGCGCAGTCGATAGACCAGATCCGTGCGCAAATCCGTCGTTTCCACCGTCTTGGGGGTAAACTCGGCGCGCGGCGAGATGAAGCCGATCTGGCCGCGATAGACCTTTTCCCCGGAATCGCTCTTGACGTGCACCACAGTGCCGGGTGCGATGCGGCCCAGATCCCGCTCACCCACGTAGGCCCGCACATACACGGGCTTGTCCAGGCTAAGGCTGTAGACCGTGCTCTGACTGGTCACCATGCTGCCGGGCTCGCGTACCCGCGCGATGATGGTGCCGTTGCTGGGTGCTGTCAGTTCGGTGTCCGCCAGGGCCGTGTCCGCTTGCGCCGCGGCTGCCTGCGCGGCCGCAAGGCGGGCCTGCGCTGCCTCAATGTCTTCCTTGCGAAAGCCTTCGGATGCCTGTGACAGCGCAGCCTTGGCGGATTCGACACCTGCGGCCGCCTGATCCCTGGCGGTGCGCGCGGCATCGACCGTGCGCTGGCTGCTGGCACCCGACGCGAGCAAACTGCTTTGGCGCTGAAAGTTACGCTCGGCGTCAAGCGCCTGCGCCTGCGCGTTCTTAAGCGCCTCGCGCGCCTGGGTGATTTCCTGCGGGCGCAGGCCACGGCGCAGCTTGGCCAGTTCCACCTGCGCTACCTGCACCTGGGCCTGCGCCGCTGCTAGGGCGTTTTGATACGGCTGTGCGTCGAGCGAGGCCAGGCGCGCGCCAGCGGTGACGGCATCGCCCTCATCAAAAGCCATTTGCGTGACGCGCCCAGACTGGCGGAAAGCCAGTTGCACTTCGCGGATGTCGACGTTGCCGTAGAGGCGCAATGCCTCTTGCGTGTCATGGCCGCGCGTGAACCAGAACGCCAGTGCACCGCCAAGGGCGAGCAGGGCAACAATGATCACGGCCCGACGGGCTTTTCTTGTGGGGAGATTAGTAGTTGTCATTGATGGGTTTCCACTGGAAAGAGATGCTCAGTGCTCGCGCGTGGTCGGTGCATACGCTGTTGATCGACGCCAAGCCATGGCCGCGATGCCAACCCACACCAACGTGCGCAGCGTCATGGCAATGAGCGTGCGCCGCTCCCAGACGCCGTCCAGCGCCACATGCACTCCGAAGGCCAGGAATACGAGCGCCGTCGCAAGCGCGATGACCATCGCCAGCCATGCGGCCCAGCGCCGACGCATCCACAACCCGACGCCAGCGATGGCATAGGCGAACCCGGCCAGGAAGTTGAACCAGAGCACGAACGGCACATAGCTGCCGGCCGCGGCACGCGCCGCGCCGTCAAAAAATAGGACGGCGCCGCCTTCCTTGATGGTCAGCAGACCAAATGCGACGGCAATCAGGGCAATCACACGCATCCAGATGCCGCGCCCGCCGTGTGCTGTCATGTTCATGGCTCCCGGTTCTTCGGAGGGTTTGCTGGATCGTCGTGCCGCTTGCGGACTGGACGGGTGCTTCATGTGCCGCTTTCGATGCCACGGCGATAGATGGCGAACACGGCGGGCGCATCGCGACGAATCCGGCTGACCTTGCCGGCCAGCAGCGACTGCATGACCAGTCCCTGAATCGTGCCGATGAACAGCACGGCGGCGGCATCCACGTCGAGCTCCGAATCCAGCTCGCCCTGCGCCTTGCCTGCTTCCATCAGGCGGCGCAGGCGCTGCTCGTACTGGCGGATCAGGGTTTGCACCATGCGCTTGGCGAGCGTTTCGCCAGAGCGCTGCAACTCTCCGAACAACATGCGTGGCACGCCCGGGTGCTTGGAGACGAAATCGATGTGCGTCATGAACATCGCTTCGAGCGCCGCGGCGGGAGATGCGGCGCCCTCGGCCGCCTTGTCCACGCTGACCAGAAGGCGCTCGCCGACCCACGACATCGTCGCTTCCAGAATCGCTTCCTTGGTGCGGAAGTGGCGAAACAATGCGCCTTGCGTCAAGCCCATGCGATCGGCAATGGCCGTGGTTGTAATCTCGGCCGGGTTTTGCTCTGCTGCCAGATCAACCACGGCTTGCACTGTGGCCGCGCGCCGATCTTCGGCGGACAGGTACTGGGGGCGTTGACTCACGATTTAGACTCCATGTAGTTAGTGATCTATTACTATCGTAACACCCAAAATGACCATGACGCAAGATCGGAAACTTGTCGGATAAGGCAGGACTGCGGACCCTTTCATAGGGAGAACGGATCGGTCACTTTGATGCAACTCAAGAAGCTGTATCGCCTTCCAGGCAGATCGAAAGGTGCTTGATCGTTGGGCCTTCAGCTTGAGCAACGGAAGGGATCACGTTTGAGGAGGCTGAAAATCTGGTGCCCCTGCGGAAGGCTTGCAACCTTTCCTGTACGCGATAAGATAGTAATATGTTACTCGCTAAATGAAGGGTTGGAGATGAGCATCGTCGCAACACATGGCAAGGCCGATTTGGCGCAGCCCGAAGCCTGACGCCCTGGATACGCTTGTGAACGCCTGGCGGGCGCGCAGCACGGGTGGGTTGTCACCGGCGGCCGGACTGCTGGCCTGGTACGACTGGGCCTTGCACCTGAGCCTTTCCCCAGGCAAGCAACGCAGCTTGATCGAAAAGGGCTTGCACAAACAGCAGCGCCTTGCGCGCTATGCCTTGCGCGTTGCCAGTGCGCACGACTGTCCGACCTGCATCGAACCGCTGGAGCAGGATCGGCGCTTTGCCGCCCCGGCTTGGCAGCAGTGGCCCTTCAACGTAATTCACCAGGGCTTTTTGCTGCAGCAGCAGTGGTGGCACAACGCCACCACCGACGTGCGCGGCGTGTCGCGCCATCACGAAAACATGGTCACTTTTGCCGGGCGGCAGTGGCTGGACATGTGGTCGCCTTCGAACTTCATCTGGACCAACCCCGAGGTGCTGCACGCCATCACGCAAAGCGGTGGCGCAAACCTGTGGCGCGGCGCCATAAACTTCCTCGACGATGTGCGGCGTCTCGCACTCGACGATGCCCCCGCAGGGGTCGAAGGCTTCGAGGTCGGCAAGGACGTGGCGATCACGCCGGGCAAGGTGGTGTTTCGAAACCACCTGATTGAGTTGATCCAGTACACGCCCACGACGGCCGATGTGCATGCGGAGCCGGTACTGATCGTGCCGTCCTGGATCATGAAGTACTACATCCTCGACCTGTCGCCGCACAACTCGATGGTGAAGTACCTGGTCGATCAGGGGCACACGGTGTTCATCCTTTCATGGAAGAACCCGACGGCGGCCGATCGTGACCTCGGCCTGGAGGATTACCGCTGGCTGGGGGTCATGGACGCACTGGATGCGGTCACGGCCATCGTGCCCGAACGCAAGGTGCAGGCGGTCGGCTATTGCCTGGGCGGCACCTTGCTCGCGATCGCCGCCGCCGCGATGGCGCGTGATGGCGACGAGCGGCTGCAAAGCCTGACGCTGCTGGCGTCGGAGACCGATTTCCGCGAATCGGGCGAGATCGCGCTTTTCATCGACGACAGTCAACTGGCCTGGCTGGAAGCCGGCATGTGGGACAAGGGCTATCTCGACGGCAAGCAGATGGCCGGCGCGTTCCAGATGCTCAACTCGCGCGACCTGATCTGGTCGCGACGGGTGCGCGAATACCTTTTGGGTGAGCGTCAAACCTTCAATGACCTGATGGCCTGGAATGCCGACGTGACCCGCATGCCGTACCGCATGCACAGCGAGTACCTGCGGCGCCTGTATCTGGACAACGACCTGTCCGAGGGGCGTTACCGCGTCGGCGGGAGACCCGTGGCGCTGGCCGACATCGAGGTGCCCATGTTCATCGTCGGCACGGTGCGCGATCACGTCGCCCCCTGGCCGTCCGTATACAAGATGCACCTGCTCAGCAATGCGGAACTGACCTTCGTTCTCACCAGCGGCGGGCACAACGCCGGCGTCGTCAGCGAGCCGGGACACCCCCGGCGCAGCTTCCAGATCGCAACCCGCGCCGCCGGCGATCGCTATATCAATCCGCAAACGTGGCGTTCCGAAACTCCGTTGAACGACGGCTCCTGGTGGCCGGCGTGGCAGCAATGGCTGGCGCGGCGCGCCGCCTGCCATGGGCGGGACGCAAGTACCGCTTGGCGACGCGCCCGGAACCTATGTGGCCTTGCGATGACAGGGTGATACAAGGTCGCCAACAGACTACTCAACTTTCATCGGGTCGTTGCGCAGGCATGGCCCACACCCGCCCCAGAGGGGCTCATCATGACCTTGGAGCATTGACATGAACAACGAACTGTGAATCGACCCGGGTTTTCTAGACGGTCTCGGTTTTCAAAAAGTGCTGCTTCTCAAATTCTACCGGTGAAAGATCGCCAGCATGGCTGTGGCGCCGTTTCGGGTTGTAGAACATCTCGATGTAGTCGAAGATATCCGCCC
>JACDJB010001170.1_pt1 | contig 22140 bp, 17 predicted proteins | sample 7454121 | NCBI WGS metagenome assembly JACDJB01 (sample SAMN14253290, study PRJNA609438) | sludge metagenome | isolation source: sludge after 25d culture with pyrite | collected 2018-12-20
AGAGGCATACAACAGCACGTCGCTGCCCGGTTTGTAGGACAACGAGAATCTTGGCGTCACGGCGTCGAAGTCGGCCTTGCCGTGGATTGGCGTCCCCGCGACTCCTGCACCGGCAAGAAACGGTGGCGTGTTGTTGATCACTGAGACGGTCGGGTCAAAGAAGTTCTCGAACTCCCGCCCTGAGGTCTTTTCCTCGTAGGTGTAACGCAGGCCCGCGCTGACGGCGAGCTTTTCACTGATGTTGTAGGACACATCGGCAAACGCGGCGTATGACTTGGTGACCTGCTTGGTCTCGGCCAGACTCGAGCTGGGGAAGCCGAACAGCGTGACCGGGAAGCCAAAGATCGTGGCCGAACCATTGTCCACACCGGAGAAGGTGGTGTCGTCGTCGTGGAAGTAATACAGGCCCGCGGTACCGGTGAGCGCGCCACCCGCATCGTAACTGGCGCGAAGTTCCTGACTGAACTGGTCCTGCTTTTCCTTGAGCAGGATGTCCAGGATCGGCAATGGTGAACCATCGGTGTCGAGGTTGAGATCGAAGTCCATGTCGCGATACGCCGTGATCGACTCGATCATCACCGAGTCCGACATCTGGTAGCGCGCCGTCACCGACGCACCGTAGGCGGTGAGGTCGGACAAACCATTCGCGTTGACATCCACAACGTACGGATCGGTTGCCTTTGGATAGGTCACCAAGCCGGCGGAGGTTGCGCCGGTGATCTCGGTCTCCCGCACCGGACTGCGCGAGGTATCGGGCCGGTCGCGCTTGCCATCCACACTGAACAGGACTTGCAGGCGGTCGCCGGGCTTCCAGTCCAGTGCGGCGCGCGCCGACAGGCTGTCCTTGTCGCCATCGCTCTTGCCGTCCACTGTGTTTCTGGCGTAGCCGTCACGCGAGGAATAAGCCATGGCGACCTTGCCGTTGAGCGTGTCCTTGACCAGCGGGCCGCCAAAGCTCGCCTTGAGCACGCGCTGGTCGTAGTTGCCGGCCCCCACTTCCAGGTAGCCCTTGGGCGTGCGCGGTGGCGGCGATGACACGAATTTGATTGCACCGCCGATGGTATTGCGTCCGTACAACGTGCCTTGCGGACCGCGCAACACCTCGATCCGGTCGACATCGAACAACTCCAGGAAGGCTGCCTGCGAGCGCGCGATGAACACATCATCGACATAGATGCCCACACCCGGATCGGCGAAGGCCAGCGAGTCGTTCTGACCAACGCCACGCATGTACACGACCGCGTTCGCGCCATCGCCCTGGTCGAGATACAGGTTCGGCACCGCATGCTGGATACCGGAAATGTCGTCCGCCTGCAGATCCGACAGTTGCTGTTCGCTGAAGGCGGAAATGGCGACCGGCACATCCTGCAACCACTCGTCGCGGCGGCGTGCGGTGACCTTGACCGCTTCCAATCCGGTGGCTTCGCTCTTCTTGGCCTGCGTCTGGGGCGGCACCGCCGGACTGGTCGTGTCGTCATCGGCAGAAGCTTGCTGTGCCTGCAACGGCGCTACGAACGCAAAACCCAACACCAGGCCGATCGCCAAACTCAATTGCGTGCATTTCATGACGTCCCCTTCGCTGTGAATGCATCGCTCGCGCGAATGCTGCATGAGCGGAGCTTAGGCACCCGCGCAAAAGGGGGCACTTGTACCTTCGTACAGTGCCGCCACCGCAGTCGCTCCGGGATACTCGATGCCCGTTGTCATTGGCGGAGTTGGAGGAGATTCACGGATGGCATTTGTGATCGTGCTGGCCGCGTTGTGCTTTTTGATGCTGGCCGCGTACCGTGGCCACAGCGTGATCCTGTTCGCACCGATCGCCGCGCTGGGCGCGGTACTGCTGACCGAACCCTCGCTGGTGGCGCCGATGTTCACCGGCCTGTTCATGGAAAAGATGGCCGGCTTCCTCCGGCTGTATTTCCCGGTATTCATGCTCGGCGCCCTGTTCGGCAAGCTGATCGAGCTGTCGGGCTTTTCCAAGTCCATCGTGGCGGCCACCATCAACCTGGTCGGTCGCAGTCGCGCGATCCTGTCGATCGTGGTGGTCTGCGCACTGCTTACGTACGGTGGGGTGTCGCTGTTCGTGGTGGTGTTCGCGGTGTATCCGTTTGCCGCGGAGTTGTTCCGCGCCAGCGAGATTCCGAAACGCCTGATTCCCGGCACCATCGCGCTGGGCGCGTTCACCTTCACCATGGATTCGCTGCCGGGCACGCCACAGATCCAGAACATCATCCCCACCGCGTTCTTCGGCACCAATACCTGGGCGGCGCCGTGGCTGGGCACCATCGGCGGCATGTTCATTCTCGTCGTGGGCCTGAGCTACCTGGAGTGGCGTCGACGCCGGGCCGCCACCGCAGGCGAAGGCTATGGCACCGAGCTGGTCAACGAGCCGGCGCCGTTCGAACACGCCAAGCTGCCCCATCCCTTGATCGCGCTGCTGCCGCTGGTGCTGGTCGGGGTCAGCAACAAGCTGCTCACCGACTTGATTCCACGCGTCTACGGCGAGACCCAGTCGTTCATTCCGGCCGTCGTCGGCAAGGCGGCGCCGGTGGTGCAGGAAGTGTCCAGGATTGCCGCGATCTGGGCGGTGGAAGGGGCGCTGCTGCTGGGCATCGTATGCGTGCTGGTGTTCGCCTGGCGACCGGTGCGGAAGCGCTTCGCCGAAGGCAGCAAGCTGGCGGTCAGCGGTGCACTGCTGGCCTCGATGAACACCGCGTCCGAATATGGCTTCGGTGCGGTGATCGCCGCCCTGCCCGGCTTCAAGCTGGTCGCCGACGCGCTGCACTCGATCCCCGACCCGCTGATCAACGAGGCCGTCACCGTCACCGCGCTGGCCGGCATCACCGGGTCGGCCTCCGGCGGCATGAGCATCGCACTGGGCGCGATGGCCGAGACTTTCATCGACAACGCGCAGGCTGCCGGCATCCCGATGGAGGTGTTGCATCGCGTAGCGGCGATGGCTTCCGGCGGCATGGACACGCTGCCCCACAACGGCGCCGTGATCACCTTGCTGGCAGTGACCGGGCTGACCCATCGACAAGCGTACAAGGACATCTTCGCGATCACCATCATCAAGACCCTGGCGGTGGCCGTGGTGATCGGCGTGTTCTACCTGCTGGGGGTGGTCTAGGAGTTTGTCGGGCTTTGGTGGTCGAGGCGAGAATTCGCCTGTGCGAGAACAGATTCCCGACGGTTTGCCGGCCCATGGTGGTTCCATGGGCCAAGAATCGGCGGAAATATGGACCGCACAGGCGGATTCGCAGGCCGGCCAACCAAAGCCCGACAGGCTCCTAGGAGCACGGGCGGAAGACGGTGCGAGCGGTTGCCGACGGCTATCCGTGTACCACCGGGGCCCGGCTGGTCGGCAGCGTGGCTGAACCCGTTTTCACGCGGGCCGGCACACCGCGACACAAACCCGTATAATTGACCGGTTAACCCTCAGACAACCCACGTGGTGGCGGCATGCGCCACCCGAGTGCTTCCCATGTCCATAGAAAACTTGCGCAATATCGCCATCGTCGCCCACGTCGACCACGGCAAGACCACGCTGGTCGACTGCCTGCTCAAGCAGTCCGGCACGCTCAACGAGCGCACCGTGCTGGCCGAGCGCGTGATGGACTCGGACGCCCAGGAAAAGGAACGCGGCATCACCATCCTGGCCAAGAACACCGCGATCACCTGGCGCGGCAACCGCATCAACATCGTCGACACCCCCGGACACGCCGACTTCGGCGGCGAGGTGGAGCGTGTGCTGTCGATGGTCGACTCGGTGCTGATCCTGGTCGATGCGATGGACGGTCCGATGCCGCAGACCCGTTTCGTGACCCAGAAGGCGTTCGCGATGGGCTTCAAGCCGATCGTGGTGATCAACAAGGTCGACCGCCCCGGCGCCCGCCCGGAGTGGGTCGTCGAGCAGGTGTGGGACCTGTTCGACCGCCTCGGCGCCACCGCCGAGCAGATGGACTTCCCGATCGTCTACGCCTCGGCCCTGCACGGCTACGCCGGCCTCGACGAAAACGTGCGCGAAGGCGACATGACGCCGCTGTACGAAGCGATCATGCAGCATGTGAGCAAGCCGGACGTCGATCCGGCCGGCCCGTTCCAGATGCGCATCAGCCAGCTCGACTACAACAACTTCGTCGGCGTGATCGGCATCGGCCGGATCCAGCGCGGCACCTTGAAGAAGAACATGCCGGTGGCGGTGATCGATCGCCATGGCAAGAAGCGCCAGGGCAAGGTGTTGCAGGTGCTGGGCTTCCTGGGCCTGGAGCGGATCGAGCAGGACAGCGCCGAGGCCGGCGACATCGTGGCCATCTCCGGCATCGCCGACCTGACCATCTCCGATACCATCTGCGCGCCGGACGCACCCGAGGCGCTGCCGGCGCTGACCGTGGACGAGCCGACCATCTCGATGACGTTCCAGGTCAACAATTCGCCGTTTGCCGGCAACAAGGACCTCTCCGGCGGCAAGTTCCTGACCAGCCGCCAGTTGCGTGATCGGCTCGAACGCGAGCAGGTCCACAACGTGGCGCTGAAGGTCGAGGAAGGCTCCGACGCGGACAAGTTCCTGGTTTCCGGCCGCGGCGAGCTGCACCTTTCGGTGCTGATCGAGAACATGCGCCGCGAAGGCTACGAACTGGCCGTGTCGCGCCCGGAAGTAATCATCAAGGAAATCGACGGCCAGAAGATGGAGCCGATCGAGCAGCTCGTGGTCGACGTGGAGGAAATCCACCAAGGCAGCGTGATGGAGAAACTGGGCACGCGCAAGGGCCAGCTGAAGAACATGGAGTCGGACGGCAAGGGACGCGTGCGCCTGGATTACGAAATCCCGGCGCGCGGCCTGATCGGCTTCCAGAACGAGTTCAAGACCCTGACCCAGGGCACCGGGCTGCTGTTCCACATCTTCGACCACTACGGCCCCAGGGAAGAAGGCCCGATCGCCAAGCGCAAGAATGGCGTGATGATCGCCAACGCCGGCGGCACCACCCCGGCCTACTCGCTGGGGCCGTTGCAGGATCGCGGCAAGCTGTTCGCCGCCGAGGGCGATCAGGTGTATGAAGGCCAGTTGGTCGGCATCCATGCCAAGGACAACGATCTCACCGTCAACGTGATCAAACCCAAGCCGCTGACCAACATGCGCGCCTCGGGCAAGGACGATGCGATCCAGTTGACTCCGGCGATCAAATTCTCGCTGGAGCAGGCGCTGGATTTCATCGACGACGACGAACTGGTCGAGATCACGCCGAAGGAGATCCGCCTGCGCAAGAAGCATCTCACCGAGAACGACCGCAAGCGCGCCGCGCGCGGCTGAACATCGTTTCACGGAGGAATCGGGCAAGCCCGGCCAACCCGGCCTTGCCCGGCCCGCCGGGCTGATCGTTCAATGGCGCGGGTCGAAGCTCGCAAAACTCGTGCGCAGCGCCTCGTAGGCCTCGCGCTGCGCCTCGCTATCGGCCGGAGGCGTACGGATCGACAACTCCACCAGTTGATCCCCCGGCTGGGGCCCGGGCATGCCGCGGCCCTTCATGCGCAACTTGCGCCCCGATTGCGAGCCGGCCGGAATGCGCAGGTCGACCGTACCGGCCAGCGTCGGCACCGGCACCGTCGCGCCCAGCGCCGCCTCCCACGGCGTGATCGGCAAGACGTACACCACATTGCGGCCATCGAGGCGAAAGCGCGCGTCGTCACGAATGCCTATTTCCAGCAGCAGATCGCCCTTCGGCCCGCCGGCCATGCCTGACTGGCCCTGGCCGGCCAGGCGGATCACCTGGCCAGGCTGGATGCCGGCAGGAATCTTCACCTCCAGTACACGCTCGCCGCCAGCCGGGTCGCGCAGGGACAGGCGCGTACGGCCGCCGTCGAACGCGGTCTGCAAATCGATCTGCACCGAGGCCTGTATATCCTGCCCGCGCCGTGGACGCGGCTGGCCGCGGTGGCCGCCGGCGGCACCACGGCCGAACAGGCTTTCGAAAAAATCGCTGAAATCGCCTACATCGCCGCCAAAGTCCTGCTGGCTCTGCCAGCCCGGCGGCGGCCGGAATTGCTCGCCCTGGCGGTAACCGCCGGCGCGCAACTGATCGTAGGAGCGCCGCTTCTCGGCATCCTTCAGGACTTCATTGGCTTCGTTGACCGCCTTGAATTTCTCCTCGGCGCCGCCTTCCTTGTTCTTGTCCGGGTGGTATTTGCGCGCAAGCCTGCGATACGCCGCCTTGATCTCGGCGTCGCTCGCGTCCGGCTTGACGCCCAGGATTTCGTAATAGTCTTTGAATTCCACACCCACTCCCGATGATCGGTGCCGCACGGTACGAAGCGCCGCCCCGCCGCGGGGCATTATCCACGGCGGGGCGGGCTTTCACACTGCCTTGCGTCTGGAACGCCCAGCTCAGCTGGCGGCATTGATGGTGATCCGACGCGGCGTGGTCTCCGGCTTCTTCGGGATCGAAATCTCCAGCACCCCATGCTTGCCATGCGCGCTGATGCTGTCGGGATCGGCACTCTCGGGCAGCGCAAAACGGCGATGGAACGTGCCGTAGACCCGCTCCTGCCGGGTCAGCTTGCTGCCACTCTCCTCACTGTCGACCTTGCGCTCGCCCTTGATGGTGAGAATGCTCTTGTCCATGCTCACCTCGATCTCGGAGGGGTCCACGCCCGGGACATCGGCCAGGATCACGAAACGCTTGTCCTCCTCGCGGATATCCACCCGCGGCGCCCATTGGCTGGTTTCCACGGTGGACTGGTCGTTGTCGCCGGCGCCGAAAAAACGGCTCATGACCTGGCGAAAATCGTCCGACGGCACAAAATCCCGGTTCCAGATGGATTGACGGCTCAGATTCATTTCACTGCCTCCTCATCAAGTCAGGCGGCACGATCGCCGCCTCTTGCTGAAATAGGTGCTCGCCGGGGCGATTCAAGGCATGGTGCGGCCGAACCCGCTAGCATGGACACCCCCTCCCGCGCGAGTCCGGCATGAGCATCCAACCCGGCGACACCGTGCCCGACATGGCCATCAAAATCATCGACGGCGACGTCCAGTCCACCCGGACCGGCAACTTGTTCGCCGGGCGCAAGGTGGTGCTGTTCGGCGTGCCCGGCGCCTTCACGCCAACCTGCTCGAAGTACCATCTGCCCGGCTATGTCACCCACTTCCGCGAGTTCCGGGCCCGTGACATCAGCGTGATGTGCCTGGCCGTCAACGACGCCTACGTGATGCAGGCCTGGGCCCTTGCGCAACAGGTGCCCGCCGGGTTGCTGATGCTTGCCGACGGCAACGCCAGCTTTACCCGCGCACTTGGCCTGGAACTCGACGGCAGCGATTACGGCATGGGCCTGCGCACGCGCCGCTTCGCCTCGTACGCCGAGGATGGAGTGGTACGCCAGATCCACATCGAGGCCCCCGGGGAACTGCGCGTTTCCACGGCCGAAGCGATGCTCGCGGCGGTCGATCCGTAGGAGCCTGTCGGGCTTTGGTTGGCCGGCAATCGGTCATCGTGACGCGGCTGGAAGGTGGCCGGGACCGGACCGATGCCGGCGACTGATATGCTGCGCCGATGAATATCGTGAACAACAACAACGCAGCGCGCATGGCCGAACGGTTTCGTGGATTCCTGCCGGTCGTCGTCGACGTGGAAACCGGCGGCTTCGATGCCGAGCATGACGCGCTGCTGGAGATCGCCGCAGTACCGCTGATGATGGACGAAGCCGGTTTCCTGGGCCGGCAACCGGTGGTCTCCACGCACGTGGAACCGTTTCCCGGCGCCAACCTCGACCCCCGTTCGCTGGAAATCACCGGCATCGAGCCGGACAACCCGTTGCGCGGCGCCCTGCCGGAACGCCAGGCGCTGGATCACATCTTCCGGGTCGTTCGCGAGGCGGTTCGCGAGGCGGGCTGCCAGCGCGCGATCCTGGTCGGCCACAACGCCGCGTTCGATCTGGGCTTCCTCAACCAGGCGGTACGTCGCTGCGGGCACAAGCGCAATCCGTTCCACCCGTTCAGCTGCTTCGACACGGTCAGCCTCGGCGGCCTGGCCTATGGGCAGACCGTACTGAGCAAGGCGGTGCTGGCGGCGGGATTGTCATTCAACAGCAGCGAAGCACACTCGGCCGTGTACGACGCCGAATGCACGGCAGACCTGTTCTGCACCGTCGTCAACCGCTGGCGCCAGTTGGAGCTGCTGGAAAAGGCGCACAGCGGGCTCGCCGCCTCCTGAACCAACGCCCGCTTCGCAGGCAAGGTCGCGAGCCGGGCGTCTCCTACAAAGGCTCGCCGGGAAAGCCCGGCGTTCCGCCGCGCCGCCGCCAATTGCGCAATACGCCATACATACCGATGGCAATCCAGGCTACTTCCAGCATGAAGGCCGGCAGGTTGAAATGGCCGAACAGCAAAGACAGCAGCACGCCCAGCGCCCCGAGGATGTTCATCATCTGATAGGTCAGGCGGCTGCCCTGCAACCGCTGCGCCTGCAGCAGGAAGAACGCCAGCAGGATCAGCGTCACGCCGATGTAACCGGCCCAGTCGTACCAGAAGAAAGTCATCGCTTCGCACCTCGCTGCCGCAGTGCCTCGAACAGGGCAATGCCGGTGGCCACGGAAACGTTCAGGCTTTCCATCATGCCCGACATCGGGATCTTCGCCACGAAATCGCACAGTTCGCGGGTGAGCCGCCGGATACCTTCACCTTCGCTGCCAAGAACGATCGCCACCGGTCCCTTGAAGTCGACATCATAAACACTGGTGTCGCTGTCGCCGACCAGGCCGGTGATCCATACGCCGGCATCCTTCAGCGCACGCAGCGTACGCGCCAGGTTGGTCACCGCGATCAGCGGCACCCGATCGGCGCCGCCGGCCGCGGCCCGACGCACCACCGGGGTCAACCCGACCGCACGGTCCCTGGGCACGATCACGGCGGTGACCTTCGCCGCCGCGGCACTGCGCAGGCAGGCACCGAGGTTGTGCGGGTCGGTGACCCCGTCGAGTACCAGCACCAGGGCGTCGCTGCCGTCACGCTCCAGCAAGCCGGCCAGGTCATGCTCGGGCACGGCCGCGGCAGCCTCGTAACGAGCAGCCACCCCCTGATGGCGGGCTTCGCCGGCGTGCCGATCCAGTTCCTCGCGCGGGCGATGGCGCACGGGAATGTTCAACTGCCCCGCACGCTCGGCCAGTGCCAGTACCCGGGCGTTGCGTTGGCCATTTTCCACCAGCACCTCACGCACACGCTCCGCATCGTTGCTCAGTGCGCCTTCGACCGGGTTGATTCCGACGATCCAGCTCTCGCTCATGGCTTGCCTTTCGGTTTCGGTCGCCGCTTCGGGTTGTTCTTGGACGTGGGCGCCGGGCCACGCGGGCCGGACCCTTCCTTGCGCGGACCACGGGAGGGTGATGATTCCCCTGTCTTGCGGGCCGGGCGCTGCGCACCAGCACGCGGACTCACCGGCGCCGGCGAGTTGTCGCCCGCCGTCGCCTTGTGTGAGGGCGGCGTTGGAGCGGCGGCCTCGACCTCCCTGCGACCGAATGCGCGACCGATCGCCTTGCTGGCGCGCCCGAACATACCCGGCGGCCTGGTCGCGGCAGCGGCCTTCTTCGGTAGCGAATAGCGTTCGCCGCTGGCGGCATAGTCATACGCCTTGCCGCTGCCGGCCGGTGGCGCCGGGGGGCGCGGCGACACCAGCCGGAAGTCGATCTTGCGATCCTCCAGGCTGGCCCGCAGCACCTGGATGCGCACGTGGTCGCCGAGGCGGAACTGCGCGCCGGTACGCTCGCCCTTGAGCAGCTTTCGCGTCGCATCGAAATGGTAGTAGTCGTTGGCCAGCTGGCTGATGTGCACCAGGCCCGACACCTTCGACTCGTCCAGCTCCACGAACAGGCCGAACGAGGTGACGCCGGTGACCACGCCATCGAACTCGCTGCCGACGTGCTTTTCCATCCACGCACACTTGAAGCGCTCGTCCACGTCGCGCTCGGCCTCCTCGGCGCGACGCTCACGCTGGGAGCAATGTACGGCCAGCGCGGCCATTTCCGCCGGCGTGTAGGCGTAGTCGACGATCTTGCGGCCTGTCAGCGCGAAGCGGATCGCACGGTGCACCAGCAGGTCGGGATAGCGCCGGATCGGCGAGGTGAAATGCGCGTAGGCGGTGAGCGCCAGGCCGAAGTGGCCGCGGTTCTCCGGCTGGTACGCCGCCATGCTCTGCGAGCGCAGCAGCACGTTCTGGATCAGTTCGCGCTCGGGCCGGTCGTGCACCATGCGCAAGACCTCGGCGAAGTCTGCCGGGGCCACCTCGTCCACCGGCGGCATGCGCAGCTTGAACTCGCGCAGGAACTGCTGCAAGTCCTCGTACTTGTCCACCGGCGGCGGCTCGTGCGCGCGGAACAGCACGGGAATCTTCTTCTTTTCCAGGAACAGCGCGGCCTGCACGTTGGCGGCGATCATGCACTCCTCGATCAGCTTGTGTGCGTCGTTGCGTTCGGTGGCGCCCATCGATTCCACGCTGCCGCTCCGGTCAAGGCGGAACTTCACTTCCGGCGTCTCAAAGTCGATCGCGCCACGACGCCTGCGCTGGGCCGCCAGCGCCTGGTACAGCGCGTGCAGCGTTTCCAACTGCGCCAACACGTCGGCCACCTCATGGCGTGCATCGGCATCATCGAGGCCCACCGCCTGCCACACCTTGTCGTAGGTGAGGCGCGCATGCGACCGCATCACCGCATCGTAGAACTTCGACTTGGTCACGTTGCCTTCGGCGTCGACCGTCATGTCGCAGACCATACACAGGCGCTCGACCTTCGGGTTCAACGAGCAGATACCGTTGGACAGTGTCTCCGGCAACATCGGCACCACGAAACCGGGGAAGTAGGTCGAGGTGCTGCGCTCGTGCGCCTCGCGGTCCAACGCACTGCCCACCTGCACGTAATGCGACACGTCGGCAATTGCCACGATCAGGCGCCAGCCACCTCCGCGTTTCGGTTCGGCATACACCGCGTCATCGAAATCGCGCGCATCCGCGTCGTCGATGGTGACCAGTGGCAGCTTGCGCAGGTCGGTGCGCCCTTCACGTTCGGCCGCACTCACCCGCTCTTCCACCTGCGCCGCATCGCGCAATACCTCGGCCGGCCATTCATGCGGCAGGTCGTAGCTGGCAATCGCCATCTCCACCACCAGCGAAGGCTGCAGGCGCTCGCCCAGCACCGCGCGTATCTCGCCCAGCGGGCCGCGTTGCATCGACGGCGGATCGGTGATCTCGACCACCACGATCTGGCCAGACTTCGCGTCCTGCTCCTGGCCCGGCTTGATCATCACGTCCTGGATGAGACGGCGGTCGTCGGGCGTCACCAGGGTCACGCCGTCCTCGATCAGCACCCGGCCCACCAGACGCGGCGAGCGTCGCTCCAACACTTCGGCAATCGCGCCCTGCTTGCGACCGCGGCGGTCGATACCGACCACGCTGGCCAGCACGCGGTCGCCGTGCAGCACCATGCGCATCTGTTGCGGCGACAGATACAGGTCGTCGCCGCCCTCGTCGGGGCGCAGGAAACCGTAGCCTTCGGCATTCGCCAGCACCCGGCCTGCAATCAGGCCGAGCTTGCTGGTCGGCGCATAGCCACCGCGTCGGCCCAGCAGCAATTGGGCGTCGCGCACCATCGCGGCGAGCCGCTTGCGCAGCGCGTCGAGGTCGGCTTCGTCGCGAATCTGCAGCGCCTCGGCGATACGTGCTTCCGTCAGCAGCTCGCCACGCTCCTCCAGCAGGGCGAGGATAGCCTCGCGACTGGGGATCGGGCGCGCGTAACGCTGGGCCTCGCGCTCGGCATGAGGATCATACACGCCGCCCGCAGCCGCCTTGGCTTGCCGCTTTGCGGGCGCGTCGGCGGCGCGCTGTCTTGAGTCGGCGGATTTGCGCCGGGTCCCGGGTGACTGCGGGGCCTGGCCCCGGCCAGACTTCGGGGGAGTTTTTCGGGTCACTGAATATCCTTGTGGTATCGGCGTCGCGCAGCATGACACGACACCATGCATGGGTGTGAAAAGAGTTGACAAGCCGACGGCCGATGCCTACATTACGCGGCTCACGCAGCTCGCGGAGCGGTGTGACACCTGCCCAGGTGGCGGAATTGGTAGACGCACTAGCTTCAGGTGCTAGCGGGGGCAACTCCGTGGAGGTTCGAGTCCTCTTCTGGGCACCAATGATAAACGAAAGCCCGCAGCGATGCGGGCTTTCGTCTTTTGCGGGTCGACTGCAGGTCAGCCAGGCGGCCTGATGCGATCGGGTTTGTGCCGGTCCCTTCGGCTCGGCCAGGCTGCCCCGTGGATCGCACAGACAGATCGACGAACCCTCGCCACGCGCACCGTAGCGCGAACCCGGCTTGCCGGCGCGCACGCGATGCGTCCCGGGGTGCGACGGGATCGCCTCCTCGTCATGGCCTTCCACGCGCACCCGCATCGGCGCAAAGCCACCGCGCCCGCCTCCGCCCTGTATAATCAGCCCGGTAAACGCATGGTGGGAGAAGCCGACGACTCCGCACGAGTACGCCGGCTGCCGAAGACGCAACGCCCGTAATCGCTCAGGCCCCACACCACCACGCGCAAACACTCTGGAGAGAGCGGCTGCCTTTACCGGCGCAAGCCGCCGCCGAAGGGGCACGAGACGCTCGCGCGTTTCCAAACTCTCAGGCAAAAGGACAGAGGGGCGCCCCACGTGCGGCATGCACGCCCGGCCTTCATTGGCCACTACCGGACGCCCGTCATGACCCAGAATCAGTCACCCTCCCTGCGCGAGCTTGAAAACCACGCCGCCTTCATCGAGCGCCATATCGGCCCCAACGACGCCGAGATCGCGCAGATGCTGCGCGTCATCGGTCATGATTCACTGGAATCGATGACCGATGCCATCGTGCCCGGCGGGATCAAATCGAACGCGCCGCTGGCCCTGCCCCAGGCAACTACCGAGGAGGACGCGCTGGCCCGGATCCGCGCGATCGCCGACAAGAACCAGGTGTTCCGCAGCTTCATCGGCCAAGGCTACTACGGCACCCACACGCCGAACGTCATCCTGCGCAACATCCTGGAAAACCCGGCCTGGTACACCGCCTACACGCCGTATCAGGCTGAAATCTCGCAGGGCCGGATGGAAGCCCTGATCAACTTCCAGACCATGTGCACCGACCTCACCGGCATGGAGATCGCCAACGCCTCGCTGCTGGACGAAGCCACCGCGGCGGCCGAGGCGATGACCCTGGCCAAGCGTACGTGCAAGTCGAAGTCGAACGTGTTTTTCGTCTCCAGTGCCGTCCACCCGCAGACGCTGGAAGTGGTGCGCACCCGCGCCGAACCGCTCGGCATCGAGCTCGTGGTCGGTGCGGACGGCGAGGCGGCCGACACCGAAGCCTTCGGCGTGCTGCTGCAGTATCCCGACACGTTCGGCAACATCCACGACTACCGCGCGACTGCCGAGGCCGTGCACGCACGGGGCGGCCTGCTCGCCGTGGCCACCGACCTGCTCGCACTGACCCTGATCGCCGCGCCGGGCGAATGGGGTGCCGATATCGTGGTGGGCAATACGCAGCGCTTCGGCGTGCCATTCGGCAACGGCGGGCCGCATGCCGGCTTCATGGCCTGCCGAAACGCCTACAAACGCTCGATGCCCGGCCGTCTGATCGGCGTATCGATCGACGCCGAAGGCCAGAGCGCCTATCGCCTCACCCTGCAGACCCGCGAGCAGCACATCCGTCGCGAGAAGGCCACTTCGAACATCTGTACCGCCCAGGTGCTGCTGGCGGTGATGGCCAGCATGTACGCGGTCTACCACGGCCCGCAGGGGTTGACCCGGATCGCCCGGCGCACGCACCGGCTGGCGGCGATCCTTGCCGCTGCCCTGCGCGACAAGGGCGTCGCCGTGGGCGAGGAGTTCTTCGACACCTTGCACGTGACGGGCATCGATGCCGCGGCCATGCACGCCAGGGCCGAAGCGGCGCGCATCAACCTGCGTCATATTGACGACGGCGCGATCGGCATCAGCCTCGACGAGACCACCACCCGCGAGGACCTGGTCCAGCTCGCCGGGCTGTTCGGCATCGAGGGCATGGATGTGGATGCGCTTGACGCCACCACCGCCGACGCGCTGCCCGCCGCCCTGCGCCGCCAAAGTGAATTCCTCACCCACCCGGTGTTCAACACCTACCATAGCGAGCACGAACTGCTGCGCTACATGCGCGCGCTGGCCGACAAGGACCTGGCGATGGATCGCACCATGATCCCGCTGGGCTCGTGCACCATGAAGCTCAACGCCACCGCCGAGATGATCCCGGTGACCTGGCCGGAATTCGGCAACATCCATCCGCTGGCCCCGGCCGCGCAGATGCAGGGTTACAAGGAACTGATCGACGGCCTCGAGGCGATGCTGGTCGAGTGCACCGGCTACGATGCAGTCAGCCTGCAGCCGAATTCGGGCGCCCAGGGCGAGTACGCCGGCCTGCTGGCGATCCGCGCCTGGCACCGCTCGCGCAACGAGGCTCACCGGGACATCTGCCTGATCCCGGAATCCGCCCACGGCACCAACCCGGCCTCTGCCCACCTGTGTGGCATGACCGTGGTGGTGACCAAGTGTGATTCCGAGGGCAACGTCGACGTCGAAGACATCCGCCGCGCCGCCAAAAAGTATTCCGACCGTCTCGCCGCACTGATGATCACCTACCCGTCCACGCATGGCGTGTTCGAGGAAGACGTGGTGGAAATCTGCGAGATCGTCCATCAGCACGGCGGTCAGGTATACACCGACGGCGCCAACATGAATGCACTGGTCGGCCTGGCCAAGCCCGGCAAGTGGGGTTCGGACGTGTCGCACCTGAACCTGCACAAGACCTTCTGCATTCCGCACGGCGGCGGTGGCCCCGGTGTGGGCCCGTGCGCGGTGAAGTCCCACCTTGCGCCCTTCCTGCCGTCCGTTTTCCCCTCGGGAGAAGGCGCCCGGCAGATGGATGGGGGCAAACCCTCGCCGCGAGGCGGCATGGTCTCGGGCGCCAGCTACGGGTCGGCCAGCATTTTGCCGATCAGCTGGATGTACATCACCCTGATGGGAGCACAAGGCCTGCGCAAGGCAACCCAGGTCGCCCTGCTCAACGCCAACTACATCGCCAAGCGGCTCGCACCGCACTACCCCACGCTCTACACGGGCCGCAACGGTCTGGTCGCACACGAGTGCATCCTCGACCTGCGCCCACTCAAGGACGCCACCGGCATCGACGCCGAGGACGTTGCCAAACGGCTGATCGACTTTGGTTTCCACGCGCCGACCCTGAGCTTCCCGGTGGCTGGCACGCTGATGGTCGAGCCGACCGAGAGCGAATCGCAGCACGAGCTGGACCGCTTCATCGACGCGATGATCCAGATCCGCGAAGAGATCCGCGCGGTCGAGCAAGGCAAACTCGATCGCGAGGACAACCCGCTGAAGAACGCGCCACACACCGCCGCCGTGGTCAGCGCAAGCGAGTGGACCCACGCCTACCCGCGCGAACTGGCGGCGTTCCCGCTGGCCAGCCTCAAGCGGCAGAAATACTGGGCGCCCGTGTCCCGTGTCGACAACGTCTACGGCGACAAGAACATCATGTGTGGCTGCATCCCGGTGGAGGCCTACAAGGGCGAGGTGGAGGACGCATAACGCGACGGCAACTGCCGGTTCAGCCAGCCGCTGCCAGCGGCACGACGCGCCGGGAGGCAGTGTCGTCACCCTGGTGAGCCAATGCGGACGGTGCGGCCGGCGCCAGGGCCAGCCCGATCTGGTGTTCGACGCGCATGCGTGCCGCCTTGGCCGCAAACCATGCCTTGCAGCCCGCCAACAGCACACCGCGCCCCGGATCGGCCTGACGGGAAACCTCGATGGTCTGGCGTAGGTGGGCCACCAGGCACTCGTTGAATGCCTCGTTCAGGGCGTCGGCGTGAAACGGTGGCGCGAGGTATTCGTCCAGCATGCCAGCCAGCGCCGCCGCCACGCGCAGCGCAATCTGGCGATTTGCACGCGCGGCATGGGAAGCCCCTGCGGGGGCCTGCCAGGCACCATCGACCGCATCGACCAGGACCCGGAACTCGCTGCGGTTGAGTGGTCGCTGCGCCGGCGGCAGCTTGCGCCGGGCAATCAGCCATTCCTGGTCGGCCGCAGCCAGCGCATGCGAACGATGGATCGCGCGGTCGCGCGCCTGGCGCTGCGAAAGGCCATCCGCCACCAGCAGTGCGGCAAGAGCCTCCTGGGTCAACGGTTGGGCGCGTGCCGTCCCGTCGTCTTCGTACCAGCGGCGATATTCCAGGGTGGCGACGGCAAACAGATCACGCGGCGGCCTCACCGTGGCACGCGCCTCGTCCGTATCATCGAGTGTCGGCGCGACGGGACGCACGTTGGCAGCCCGCGCCGCCATGACGCGATCGAGCAGCACTTCGGCCCTGACCAGGTGCGCATGATAGGCGGCATATGGATCATGTGTCTCACGAGCCGGCAAGTAGACCAGACGAATGCGGGCGCCATGCCGGGTGACCACCGGGTCACCCGCATGGGCAGCAAGGCGGCTCACTCCATGACAATCCTGCCAGACCAGCCGGCGCCCGATCGCCAGCGCAGGATGCGCCGTGGGCAAGTCGTCCAGCAGGAGGTCGCTGCTTGCATTCGGGAGAGCCGGAGCGCCGGCCGACAACGTCCGTGGCGGAGGCGTCACTGCTGTTCTTGGCACGTGCACAAACTGACCTTCCCGTCGAGTGCCATCACGGTGTCGACTCCACAAACGCCGCAATGCGCCTTGATGAATTGCCCCTCGTCCCTGCGGAACGACGTCGATCCAACCATCGCACAGGCGGCGGCGACAGAGTGTGCTACAGCACCCAATCCCGCAACGATGTGAATGACCGGCAAGGCAGCTCGCCGCCGCGATTGCGGCGGTCCGAAGGACTACCGTTCGCGGACTGGCAACGGCCGGCGCGGGCAGCAACTCGAATTCAAGCGCAAGAGCCGGGGTGACGACGTGCCCGTTCATGCATAGATTCCGTCTTGCGCGATAATCCCCGCCACGAGATCCGCATGAACAACTCCGACAAACAGGCTGCCTTGGCCGCCACCCTCGCCGACCCACGCTGGGCCGCGCTGCAGGCGCGTGACGCGCGCGCCGATGGCACGTTCTTCTATTCGGTGCGCACCACCGGCGTCTATTGCCGCCCCTCGTGTGGCGCCCGCCTGGCCCGCCCCCGGAACGTGGCGTTCCACGCCACCGCTGCCGCGGCGGAGCGCGCCGGTTTTCGCCCGTGCCGGCGTTGCCATCCGGACCGGATGTCGCGGGCGCAGCAGCATGCCGTGATGGTCACCGCGGCCTGTCGTGCAATCGAGCAGGCCCGGACCACGCCCACGCTCGCGCAACTGGCGCAACCGGGCGGACTCAGCCCCTTCCATTTCCATCGCGTGTTCAAGGCTGTCACTGGCGTGACTCCGAAGCAGTACGCGATGGCCCATCGCAACGTCCGCATGCGCAGGGAGCTTGCACGCAGCGCCACGGTGACCGGGGCAATATTCGACGCCGGCTACAACGCCAGCAGCCGCTTCTATGAACAGTCAAACCAGGTGCTCGGCATGACTCCTTCGCGTTATCGCGCCGGCGGTACCGACAGCGCGATCCATTTTGCCATTGGCGAATGCTCGCTGGGCCCGATCCTGGTCGCACAGAGCGAGCGCGGTGTCTGCGCGATCCTGCTCGGCGACGATCCGGACGCGCTGGCGCGGGACCTGCAAGATCGCTTTCCCCACGCCATCCTGGTCGGCGACGACTCGGGCTACGAGCGACTGGTTGCGCAAGTCGTCGGCTTCGTCGACACGCCCGGGATCGGCCTCGACTTGCCACTCGACGTGCGCGGCACCGCATTCCAGCAGCGCGTGTGGCAGGCGCTGCGCGGGATCCCCGTCGGCAGCACGGCAAGCTACAGCGAAATCGCGCAGCGCATCGGCCAGCCTGGCGCCGCGCGGGCGGTGGCCGGGGCCTGCGCGTCGAACATGCTGGCAGTCGCGATTCCATGCCATCGGGTGGTGCGCAATGATGGCGGCCTGTCCGGCTATCGCTGGGGCGTCGAACGCAAACGCACCCTGCTAGCGCGGGAGTCCCGGGCATGAGCGTGTGCGACCATGTCTGCCGGCCACCAGCGGTGCACTTCCGCCTCATACCACGCCATGCCTAGCGCAGACTTGTTTGGCGACACCCTGGACCCGACCTGCCGCGACGTATCGCTGGGTGATGGCGCACTGCTTTTGCGCCGGTTCGCCCTGGCCGACGAAGCCGCTCTGCTGGATGCGCTGGATACCATCCTGGTGCAGGCGCCGTGGCGCCACATGGTCACGCCCGGCGGTCAGCGCATGTCGGTGGCGATGACCAACGCAGGTCGCCTGGGCTGGCTCAGCGACCGCCGCGGCTATCGCTACGAACCGAACGATCCGCAAACCGGCCAGGCCTGGCCGACGATGCCGCCGGCGTTCCGGCGGCTGGCCGCCGCTGCGGCCGCACAAGCGGGGTTTGCCGGCTTCGTGCCCGATGCCTGCCTGGTCAACCGCTACGAGGAGGGCACGCGGCTCAGCCTGCACCAGGATCGCGATGAGCGCGACTTCGGCCAGCCGATCGTCTCGGTCTCGCTGGGAATCCCGGCGGTTTTCCTGTTCGGTGGCCGGCGACGCCTGGATCGCCCGCAGCGCATACCGCTGGCTCATGGCGACGTCGTCGTCTGGGGCGGCCCGGCGCGACTGCGTTACCACGGCGTAGCGCCGGTCAAGCCCGGTCATCACCCGGCTCTGGGAAGTTGCCGCATCAACCTCACGTTCCGGCGGGCGGGCTGACCTTACTCCGGACCAACACCGAGGCGATGGCCGTAAACCAGCTTGCCGCCGAGCCATCCAGCCACGCCCAGGCACACGAACCCGAGCACCGCAATGCCCGCGTGCACCAGCACCACCGCCTTTGGCGCCACCTGCCTGCGCAGGTGGAACGAGGCGAGATAGAAACCACCCAGCGCCGCCAGCACCAGCAGGCCGAGCGCGGCGGTAAGACGCCCTGGCGCCGACCCCTGCAAGACCAGCACGATCAGCAGCACCAGACCGCTGGCACCGAGCAAGGCGTGCAATACCGAGAGCGCCCACGGCGCCAGCTTGCCGCGCAGCACGCTGGAAGCCAGCACCAGGCCGCCGACGGAGGCAATCGCAAAAATCACAATCGCGTAGAGCAGCATGTTGTTCCCCTTGGTGGTACGTGAAAGATGGTGAGCCTGCAGAAATGGATGCAGCGGCGCGTCCGGAGGTTCCCGCGCCACGGCGCAGGCGTTTTTGTCCGGGAGACCAGGAGCCTGCAGCAGCTCGCAATGGTGGCGCGAGTGCCCCGCTCGTCGTAGCTTGTTACCCTCGACCGATCATCCGGTTCGCGAGACACGACATGACAGCAAACCATGGCATCCACACCATCGACACCGGCTTCATGCGGCCGCGGTTCGACGCCGCCTACCTGATCGTCGAAAACGGCCGGGGCGCCTTTGTCGATTGCGGGACCAATCATTCACTGCCGCGCATGCTCGCCGCACTGGAATCCGCCGGCCTGCAGCCGGCCGATGTCGACTGGCTGATCCTCACCCATGTGCACCTGGACCACGCCGGCGGCGCCGGCGAACTGATCGCGCAATTGCCAAATGCGAAGCTGGTGGTACACCCGCGCGGTGCCCGCCACATGATCGACCCATCCAGACTCTGGGCCGGCGCCAGCGCCGTCTACGGCGAGGCGGTGATGTTGCGTGACTATGGACGGCTGCGCCCGATACCCGCCGAGCGCGTCGTCGAGGCGACCGACGGCTACGTGGTCGACCTGGCCGGGCGCCACCTGCACTGCCTCGACACCCCCGGCCACGCCAAACATCACAACGCGATCCACGATATTCGCGCCAACGTCTTTTTCACCGGTGACGTCTTCGGCCTGAGCTATCGCGAGTTCGACACCGCCCGCGGCGCCTTCATCCTGCCCACCACCTCCCCCATACAATTCGACCCCGACGCCCTGCACGCCTCGATCAACCGCCTGGTCACCCTGAAGCCCACCGCGATGTACCTCACCCACTACAACCGCGTCGATGAGATCGACCGCCTCGCCAGCGACCTGCACGAGCAGATCGACGCCATGGTTGTCCTGGCGCGCGAGGCCAACCAGCAACCCGACCGCCACACCACTCTCGTCGCTTCGCTCACCCAGCTGTACGGCGAGCGCGCCAAAGCCCATGGCTGGTCAGGCAGCCATGAACAATTGCTGGAGTTGCTGGGTGGGGATATTGAGTTGAATGCGCAGGGGTTGGGGGTTTGGTTGGATAGCTAGCTGCCAGATAACAACCAGTTGTCTCCGCTACATGGGGTCATGGCTACTGGGCGGCAGGCACAACAATCACAGGGTACCGGCAGCCGCCGTGTCGATGGTGAGCCGACAATCCACGAGAGGCGGCTACCGACCTGAATCGCACGCCCCAAGAATTGAATCTGAACCTGTCTCCCTTGCTGCGCGCGTCATGCCTGCGAGGCGCCTTTCACCAGCGAATCTGATCCGAATGGACGCGACTGTGGCCCGCTTGAGAGTCCGGGTGCAAAGCAAGAGCTTTCGTCTGCCTGCGGCAGCCGAGTTACTTTCTCTTTGCGTGGGCACGTGCACGCAGGATGCGTGCGCGAACAGCGAAGCTGGCCCGAAGGGCGCAGGGCAGGATGCCCGGAGTAAAGAGAAAGATAACCAAAGAAAGAAAGGGTCTTCGTGAAGTCGTGTGGGTAGATTCACCCGATTTCACAGCTCCGGTAGCATGCAAGTGAGCACTTTCAGGCGCAGATACTCTTCGTCACGCAGTCCGTAAGCGCGACGTTGGATGACGCGGATCTTGTTGTTGAGTCCTTCGACAAAACCGAGCGAGACTTTGTTCTCGGGACGGCAGTGGGCGGCAATGCCGTCCCAATGTCGCTCGATCAGTTCGGCAAACTTCTCGTAGGATTTGAGCCGCTGCCAGCGCAGCGATTTGCGCCAGTTGTCGAAGAATCGCCGGGCCCAGCCTTCGCGCTGATAGTCCCACAATTGACCGAAGCTTTCCTTCAGCAGGTAGGCGGTGTTGAGCCGCTTGTTGGCGGCTAGCAGTTGCTTGAGGGCGGCTCTGCCGTCGAGGCTGAGGTTCTCGCGGTGCGACAGCAGCGTGTATTTCTGCCCCTTGATGTAGCGACGATCCTTGCCACTCAGGCGGGCGTACTCCGCCTTGCGCACGGCATCGAGCGCCTTGCCCAGGTGCGCCATGATATGGAACTTGTCGAATAGGATCGCGGCCTGCGGTGCATGAGCCTGGGTGGCCGTGCGAAACGGCTTCCACATGTCCATCATTGCCAGCCGTATACCGGCGGATTTCCTTGGGCCAAGCGCTTCGTAGAACATCGCCATGCTTGCCTCAGAGCGGTCTTCACCGCCAAACCAGATTGGCCGTTTACGGATCAGGTCGCTGACCACGATGCGGTAGGTGTGCCCCTTGCGAATGGAGATCTCATCGATGCCGATCGCCTTCGGACCGGGCATTCCGGCGCGCTTTATCTGCTCGGCCATGTATTGCTTGTCCAGTGACTTGACCGTGTGCCAGTCCAGCTTGAACTCCTTGGCCACATCGCGCACCGAGGACTGCCGGCAGCGGCGTCCGATGTGCCAGGCAAACCGTTTCGTGTAGAACGGGTTGTCGGCCAGAAAGTCGATGCGCTCGGTCTTCACCTTGCCGCATGATCGGCAGTCGACCCGGCGCACCTCGAACGCCAACCAGACTCGCGTGTCGCCGCAGGACAGGTCGCGGATCTGTCGGAGCTTGCGGTCGTACCAGCTCGACTGCGTGCGGCCACAGCACCCGCAGACTGTTTTTTTCCCCGCCGAACGAGCGTGACCACCCGTGCCTTGGGGTCACCGAACACACCCTTGACCGTCGCGCGAGGACGAAAGCCGGGGAACCGATAGGCGTCGAGCAGACGCCGGGAGCGCTTCGTGGGAGTAGTCATCGCCAAAGCGTGCCAGATTTCAGGGCGCCGCTGAAGCCCGCCAAGCCTTGCTATGCTTGGCCTACGCCGCGATCACCGCAAGTAAATCGCCCACACATTTCCACGAAGAGCC
>JACDJB010001171.1_pt1 | contig 22137 bp, 23 predicted proteins | sample 7454121 | NCBI WGS metagenome assembly JACDJB01 (sample SAMN14253290, study PRJNA609438) | sludge metagenome | isolation source: sludge after 25d culture with pyrite | collected 2018-12-20
AAACAAGGTTTGCTAACTCTGACTCGATGAGACATCAGGTCAATCAAAGATTGCTGAGACCGCAAGCGCCGCGCCTTCGCGGGGCGTTCATGATGTTCTTTATGTTTGTTTATGTTTTCATTGGTCTGGCCCACGCCACCACGCATGTGAATGAAGTGATCGCGCATGCGAATGGAGCAATACTGGCAACAATCTCACTCGAAACGAGTGGGGCGGCAACGGACCACTCCGACGACGCCGACTCCAAAAAATCATCCGCAGTCGCTGAGTACTGCCAAGTCTATGCACCGAGTGCGATGCCGGTCCTTGCTTTCGTTGCCGTGCCCCTAGCCCGGCCGATTGATTTGCTTTTTGTGACACCGGCGTTCCTGGCCCAAGCTGCCCTGCGGCTCGATACGCCGCCCCCCAGACATCTGACCTGAATGTCGTAGTCGCGCGCCGATGATCGGCGCGCCGTTTTTCGCTTTTCGGGTCGGTATCATGTATTTGATTGGAGTGGCTTTGCGCCTGATGTGCGCATTGCTTGTACTTACAATTCCAGCTCAGGCCGCCGAGCGCCGGTCGCCGGCGATCTCGTTGCCGCAGGCGTTGCAACGCGCGTTAGCGGCGAATCCGCGCTTGACGGCGGCGGAGCGCGATATCGGCATTGCGGGAGGACTCCGGATTCAGGCGGGCGTGCTGCCCAATCCGGAAGTCTCGTTCGAACTCGACAATGTGCTGGGGTCGGGACCCTACAAGGGCGTCCGCTCGGCTGAGACCAATCTGCAGCTCAGCCAGCTCGTCGAACTTGGTGGCAAGCGGGAGGCACGCGTCGCGGCGGGCGAGGCAGGCATCGGCGCAGCCGTCTGGCAGAGGCGCGCAACACGGCTGGAGGTGCTTTCGGAAGCCGCGATTGCCTTCATAACAATCATCAGCTCGCAGCGACGTATCGAGATCTTTGACGAGCAGATCGCAAGCTTCGACCAGCTCATTCCATTGCTGCAACGGCGCGTCCAGGAGGGTGCTTCATCGCCGGCCGAGACGCTGAGGGCGCAGGTTGCAGCCGACCTCTTCCGGGTCGAGCGCGAACGCGCCAAGACTCAATTGGCCCTCGCGCGCCGTGATCTCGCAATACTCATGGGCGACAGCAGTCCTCGGTTCGGGAATGCAGTCGGTCGGCTCACCAATATTGGCCAGCCGCCATCCTTCCAAAGCATCGTCCAGGCCATCGAAGCCAATCCGCAGTTGCTGCGCTGGACCGCAGTAACCGCACAGCGCAATGCCGAACTCCTCATCGCCCGCCTGAAGGCGATTCCCGATCCGCGAATATCTGCCGGCTGGCGCCACTTCCAGGATACCAACGACAACGCCGTCCGGCTGGGCGTCTCAATTCCCATCCCGGTCTTCGACCAGAACACCGGCAACATCATCGCCGCCCAGGAGACGCTTGCAAAGACCAATGCCGAACGAGCAATCAACAAGCTCGTCCTGACCAGCATCGTGGGTCGGGCTTACGACACGATCACCGGCGCGCTGGCCGAGATCAAGCTGCTGCGGTCATCGATCATCCCAAACGCGCGCAGTGCTTCCGAGACGATTCAGAGCGGCTATCTGCAAGGACGATTTACGCTGCTTGAGTTGCTCGATGTCAAAGGTTCGGTCTTGCAGGCCCTGCTCCGGGAACAGGAAGCCCTGCAGAACTTCCATATTGCCATCGCGACGATCGAGGGTCTCGTCGGTAACCCGTTTACGCTCACTCGCGAGACCTCAAGATGATCAAACGATTTGTCAAATACCTGGTGTTCGTGCTGATCGCGGCCGGGCTCGCCTACGGCGGCTACCAAATGAATACGCCGGCCAATTCGAAGAAGACGCCGACTGAAAAGGTCGAGAAGGAAGAACACGCGGAAGGTGGTGTCGAAATGAGCGACGCCAAAGTTGCGGCAGTGGGCATCGAGATCGCAAAGGCCTCACCCGGAGTGCTGCGGGACAGTCTGCTGTTGAACGGCATCGTCCAGCCCAACCAGGAATCGTTGGTCCAGGTCACTCCGCGGTTTCCGGGAATCGTACGCGAGGTCCGCAAGCGGATCGGCGATCGTGTCCAAAAGGGAGACGTTCTTGCGATCGTCGAAAGCAACCAGAGCCTGACGCCCTACGAATTGAAGGCATCCCTCGCCGGAACGGTGATCGATCGCCAGACCACCTTGGGCGAATACGTGTCCGAGCAAAAGTCCGCGTTCGTTATCGCGGATTTGTCGACAGTGTGGGTGGATTTTTCCGTGTACCGACGGGATTTGAAACGCGTCAGCATTGGCGATCAGATTCTCATCGATCCTGCCGACGGCGGACCGCCGATCGAGGCAAAGATCTCCTACCTGTCGCCGGTTGGCAGCAGCGACACCCAAAGCGCATTGGCGCGAGCGATCGTGCCGAACGCCGAGCAGCGTCTGCGGCCAGGCCTCTTTATCACCGGTCGGCTGACGTTGTCCGCGAAAAAGGTCGGCGTTGCGGTGAAGTCGTCGGCCCTCCAAACCGTCGAGGGCCGGACGGTCGTCTTTGTGCGCAATGGTGAGAAGTTCGAGGCCCGCGACGTAGAGGTAGGCGATCGCGATCCGGAATTCGTTGAAATCGCTTTTGGTCTTCTGGAAGGCGATTTGTACGCCGCTCAAAACAGTTTCATCGTCAAGGCGGAGATGGCGAAAGGTTCGGCTCAGCATGAGCATTGATGACCAAATGACTCTGATCACCGCGCTGATCAGGCCGCACATGGAAGGGCACGTGGTGCGGGCGCTTCACGACCTGCCTGATTTTCCGGGTTTCACGTTCACCGACGTACGAGGGCAGGGACGCGGCCGCGGACAGGGGGGACACTACGTCTCCAGCGAAACGGACTTGACCTATCACCAGTTCCTCGAACTGCGGCTGGTTTGCCGGACCGAACTCGCCAGTGAGATTGGCGATCGCATCGCGTCGGCCGCATGGACGGGCAGGAAGGGCGACGGTGTCGTATTCACGATGCCGGTCTACACGTTCGCGCGCATCAGGGAAATCGGCCGGCACTCGGAGAAGCGCGATGATTGACGGCATCCTTGCGTTTTCCATCCGCCAGCGCTGGCTGGTGATGATCGGCGTCCTAGTCATGGCCGCGTTTGGCGCCTGGAATTTCACGCGACTGCCGATCGATGCTGTACCCGACATCACCAATGTCCAGGTTCAGATCAATACAAACGCTCCGGGCTATTCACCGCTTGAGGTGGAGCAGCGGATCACGTTTCCGATCGAGACCAGCATGGGCGGATTGCCAAATCTGCAGAACACGCGCTCGCTGTCACGTTATGGGCTGAGCCAGGTGACAGTGGTTTTCAAGGACGGCACCGATATCTACTTCGCGCGGCAACTGGTCAACGAGCGCATCCAGCAGGTCAAGGACCAGTTGCCCACGGGGATCGAAACCGCCATGGGACCGGTATCTACGGGTCTCGGCGAGATCTACATGTTCACGGTCGAAGCGGAGCCCGGGGCACGGAAAGCCGGTGGCGAGCCGTATAGTCCGACCGATCTGCGCACGATTCAGGACTGGATCATCAAACCGCAGTTGAGAAACGTATCTGGCGTCATCGAGGTCAACACGATCGGCGGGTTTGAGAAGCAGTTTCACGTGCTGCCGGACCCGACGCAATTGATGGCCTACAAGCTCAGTTTTCGCGAGGTCATGACGGCGCTCGCGGCCAACAACGCCAACGTCGGTGCCGGCTACATCGAACGAAACGGCGAGCAGTATCTTGTGCGCACCCCCGGGCAGGTCGCCAACATCGACGAAATCAAGGACGTCGTCATCGGCTCGCGAAACGGGGTGCCGGTTCGCATCTCGGATGTAGCGGAGGTGCGGGAAGGGCAAGATTTGCGGACCGGTGCCGCTACCCACAACGGAAAGGAGATCGTGCTCGGCACCGCCATGCTGCTGATCGGGGAGAACAGCCGCACGGTGGCTCAGCGGGTCGGCGCAAAGCTCAACGAGATCGGCCGTTCGTTGCCGGAGGGGGTGATCGCTCGGGCCATCTACGACCGTACCCATTTGGTCGAAGCAACGATTGCGACCGTCGAAAAGAACCTGGTCGAAGGCGCGCTTCTCGTTATCATCATCCTGTTCCTGATACTGGGAAATTTTAAAGCGGCTGTCGCAACTGCCTTCGTCATCCCCCTATCGATGCTCTTTACCGTAACGGGAATGTTCGAAAACAAGGTCAGCGCCAACCTGATGAGTCTAGGCGCGATCGATTTCGGCATCATCATCGACGGCGCGGTCATCATCGTCGAGAACTGCTTACGCCTGCTCGCGGCCGAGCAGCATCGTTTGGGCCGCGTTCTCAGCCGCGAGGAACGGTTTGAGACGATATTGGCCGGATCCAAGGAAGTGATCAAACCAAGCCTATTCGGCACCTTGATCATCGCCGTCGTCTACCTGCCGATCCTGACGCTCACCGGCGTCGAGGGGAAGATGTTCACGCCGATGGCGCTGACGGTGCTAATGGCGCTGCTGGGCGCAAGCATTCTGTCTATGACGTTCGTTCCGGCGGCCGTAGCTATGCTGGTGACGGGGCGCGTTTCCGAACATGAAAACTGGTTTATGCGCGGGGCGCGCCGCATCTACGTTCCGCTGCTCGCCAGATCAATTCAGAACCGCGGCATGATCGCGTTTGCCGCGGTAATCCTCGTCGTTGTCAGCGGCTTCGCGGCCTCGCGCATGGGGGGGGAATTCATTCCAAGTCTCGACGAGGGAGACGTCGCGATACAGGCGTTGCGCATTCCCGGAACCAGCCTGACGCAATCGCTGGCGATGCAGCAGATGCTTGAGAAGCGTCTGCTGAAGATACCAGAAGTGAAAGAAGTGTTCGCGCGCACCGGCACCGCGGAGGTGGCGACCGATCCCATGCCGCCTTCGATCTCGGATGGCTACGTGATGTTGAAACCGCGCGATGAGTGGCCAGATCCGAAGAAGGCCAAATCGGCAATCGTGAAGGACATCGAGGTAGCCTCGGAAGAAATCGCCGGCAGCAGCTATGAACTGTCCCAGCCGATTCAGTTGCGCTTCAACGAACTGATTTCGGGCGTGCGCAGCGACGTCGGCGTGAAAATCTTCGGCGACGACCTTGGCGTTCTGGCGCAAGTCGCGGGTCAGGTGCAAGCGGTCCTGCAGACGATCGAGGGCGCAGCGGATGTCAAGACCGAGCAGGTGTCCGGACTTCCGGTGCTGACCGTCAAGCTCAACCGGCAGGCGTTGTCTCGGTACGGAATCAGCGTCGGCGATGTTCAGAACCTGGTCGAGATCGCGGTCGGCGGTAAGGGCGCCGGGCTTGTGTTCGAGGGCGACCGACGCTTCGAGATCGTCGTCCGGCTTCCCGAACACCTTCGCTCCGACGTCGAGGCCATCAGATCGCTGCCGATACCGCTGCCGCCGCCCGAGAACCAGATCAAGGCGATGCCCGCACTTTGGGGTAACTCTCTGCTCGCGCAAATTCGCTACGCGCCGCTGTCTGAATTGGCGCAGATCGACATTGCACCGGGGCCAAATCAGATCAGCCGTGAAGACGGCAAGCGGCGGATCGTGGTCAGCGCCAACGTACGGGGGCGGGATCTCGGATCGTTCGTTGGCGACGCTCAAAGCCAAATTGCAGAAAAGGTGAAGCTCCCGGCGGGGTATTGGATCGGATGGGGCGGCCAATTCGAGCAATTGGTGTCCGCAACAAAGCGCCTGACCATCGTTGTGCCGATCGCGCTCCTTTTGATCTTCATCCTCCTGTTTATTAGTCTGGGATCAGCGGCGGATGCCCTATTGGTATTCAGCGGCGTTCCCCTAGCACTGACGGGCGGGATTTTGGCGCTTCTGCTGCGGGACATCCCACTTTCCATCAGCGCGGGCATTGGCTTTATCGCCCTCTCAGGTGTCGCGGTCCTCAATGGTCTGGTGATTATCACCTTCATTCAAAAGCTGCGATCCGAAGGTCACGCTATCATGGATGCCGTCCGCGAGGGTGCGCTGACAAGATTGAGGCCCGTGTTGATGACGGCTCTCGTCGCATCGCTCGGATTCGTACCGATGGCGATCGCGACCGGTGCCGGTGCAGAAGTGCAGCGGCCGCTGGCGACCGTCGTCATCGGCGGCATCATCTCGTCGACACTTCTCACGCTTCTCGTCCTGCCGGCACTGTACGTCCTGTTCCGGCGTGAAAACGGCGAGCGGAACGAAACTGCTCAATCCACAACCAATGGAGTCACAACATGAAGTACGCATACGTCATTCTTCTGTCCCTTATCTGGGCGGCGCCTTCGTTCGCGCAGCATTCCCACGGAAGTCAAAAGGGACCGAACGGCGGGCAGATGGAGGATATCGCAGGAGTTGAGGCTGAGCTGGTGATCTCCGGCAACACCATCACGATCAATGTATTCGACGAAAGCAAGAAGCCGGTTGCTACAAAAGGCTTCACGGGCGCAGCCCTCGTTGCCGCCACTGCGGGTCGCGAGACCATTACGCTCGCTCCATCGGGCGAGAATTCCCTAAAGGGTGAAACCAAAAACGTGATTGCTGCGGATACCGCAATTACCCTGACTATCAAGACAGCGGAGGGGAAGTCCGGTCAAGCTAAATTCAAGAAGTAGAACTGGTTGTTAGCATGGGACGGATCGGATGTTGATGAGACTGCGGGACGTCATGTCCAAAAGTGTGGCGGGTGCCGCGTTATCCGAAACCATCCGTCGGATGGGGAGGCTATGTACCGTCTTGTCGATGGTCCTAGTTACCACCGGCTCATGGTCCGAACTTCGCGCGCACGATGGTCAACATCCGGCAGAACATCGCAGTCTCGCTCGGTCTAAAGGCGGTCTTTCTGGCTACAACAGTGATTGGGATCACCGGCTTGTGGCCCGCTATCCTTGCAGATACCGGCGCGACAGTATTGGTGACATTGAATGCACTACGTTTGTTGAAGACCGCTACAAACTGAAGTCGTTATTCGTAGCCAGAGGCGTTTGAGGCTGGTCATGGGATATCATGAACGAAGGAAAGTTTTTAAGGCCGGCATAGTCTCCTTTGGCGGCGCGACGATCTCCTGCACAGTCCGAAGTCTGAGTTTCTCTGGAGCACTGCTGGAAGTTAAGAGCCCGGCAGGAATTCCGAAAAAAATCACTCTTGTAATTGCCGCCGACGAGTTTCGGCGAGCTTGTCGGGTTATTTGGATGACTGAAAAAAGGCTCGGTGTGGTTTTCGAACAGATCTGACTCATGGAGGCCGATTTTTGGCAGACTGTAGGAGGATACAATGCGGCACTTTTTCATCGTACTCATGGTGTGTCTGACCGCGACCGCAGCAAACGCGCGTGCATCGGGAATGGCGCAGGGCAGGCTATCCACACTATCATACGAGCGGCTGCAACGACTGCCGCCGATTATTCACAAGGCGTTCAAAGCGGCGCAACTTGCGTGCATGGACGACGCAATTAATGTTCGAACAGGGTATCTGCGATACCTGAAAGCATCAACGGGCGAAGAGTTCGTTGCAATTCACTTTGACCAGTTCGGGTGTTCCAATCGAGATGCCCTTTGTTCGCCGAAGGGTTGTCTTCATCGCGTCTTCGTTTCCAGAGGAGGTATGCATCGCGAAGTTTGGCGAGGAGATGTCTTAGAAATCGATATGTCGATCGAATCAGGTGTGCCGTCGATAGCCGTGGATTGTAGCCGGGGCGGTTCGGTTTGCCGCTATCAGATGCAGTGGAATGGTAAGCGGTTTCGTTGAGGTGCCAACATCCGGTCCATTCGTTCAAGCCATCATATCGCGGCGCATTGCGCTCCTGGTAAAACGCAGAGACGCGCAAAACCTAGTTGTCGCTGAATTTCGGCGTACAGGCGCGTTAGGCGACTATGTCGCCCTAAAGTGTAGCCGCCCGAAATCATCAGGCCGGGGCTAACGACGATCAGTGATGGTGATGGCGCCGATGGTGATGATGTCGTGGCCTGACGTGATGATGGTGCCGCCTGACATGATGATGCCGCGCCCTATGGTGATGCCGCATACCATGACGGTGCTGGACTTGCTGAACCAAGACATTCTGCTCCCCAATTGAGGCGGGAGCCAAAGGCGCTGAGCTGCTAGGGGAAATAGCGAGGCACAGCCCAATAGCTGCGATTGCAACCGTGAGTACGGCGGACCGAATGAACATATCTCTCTCCAGGCTTTGCTCTCTAGGCAAAGCGAACTTGTTACTGCGGCTATGAATGCAATCTGAACGTTCGCGACTCAAATTGTCATTCCCACGCGCCTTTTTGCCGCACGCAGTTTCGCGCCGTACAGTCAGTGATGGTGACCGTGCTGGCCTCCATGGTGACCGTGATGACCACCGTGATGACCGCCGTGGTGGTGGTGGTGGTGGGAGAATCCGCCGCCACCAAAATAAAAGCTAGGTCCACCGCCATAGTATCCACCATCATAATAGCGGGGGCCTGTTTCATAGCAGGCCCGGACCCAGCGATAGCCGTTCCAGGTCCGCCGACATACCAAACGCACTTGTTCGGTGAGCTCATTTGCAACCGATGCGCCCAGTCCACCAGTTCTCGGCATCGCGTCTGCCCGTGTGCTGACGAGCGACCCTACGCCGGCAAGTGCCGCCACAGCCGTAGCTGCAAAAATCAAACGACGCATTTTTCCCTCCTTTTTGGGCCGGAAGCCTCTACCTAGCGCCCGTTCGACGCTTCAGCGCAACCATATCCAGAACGGTAGGTCCAATTTGAGGTAGGCCGCACTTTTGCATTATGTCTAATTGTCGCAGCGCGATTGTGAACGAAGCATGGCGGATCAATTCATCCGGTGTTCATTCAACCGGCGGGTAGTTCTGGACTCCGTTTCCAAGCCTCTCGTAGCTGTTTTGAAGAAATCGGTAACGGCGACACTGGTCGTGTTCGCGCAACTGCTGATCGCGCCGCTATTCGCGAAAAACTTCATCATCTTCCAGATGACGATGGTGATGATCTACGCCATTTCCATCCTTGCGCTTATCCTCATCGGGGGAAGCGGCAACGGGCAGAGCGCGTTCTGTGCGGACCTACAGCGGCCATCATGATGGAGCACCATCAACTATGCGCTGAAGCTCCCGGCTGCGGCCTCATCTGCTTCGCTTTCGGATTTCTGTTTGGATTTGCGGCGCTTCGGCTCAGCGGCGTCGCGACAACCAGATCGCCGAGCGTAGACAGGAAGTTCATCTCGATCAGAGGTGGGTTCTTCGCAGCCGCAGCGCGTTGCCGACGACGCTCACCGACGAGAGCGCCATGGCCGCCGCAGCAATAATGGGCGAAAGCAGCAATCCGAACGTCGGATAGAGGATGCCTGCTGCGATCGGGATGCCAGCGGCGTTGTAAATGAACGCAAAGAAGAGGTTTTGGCGAATGTTGCGCATCGTTGCCTGCGACAAACGGCGGGCGCGAACAATGCCGCCCAAGTCGCCCTTCAACAGCGTCACGCCCGCGCTTTCCATCGCGACGTCGGTACCAGTCCCCATCGCAATACCGACTTCTGCCGCGGCAAGGGCAGGGGCGTCGTTCACCCCGTCGCCCGCCATTGCGACGATACGCCCGGCCTTCTGCAGCTTACTTACGACCGCGCTCTTTTGGTCAGGAAGGACTTCTGCCTCGACGTCAGCGATACCAAGCTGTCTCGCAACCGCATCGGCCGTAGTCCGGTTGTCTCCGGTCAACATGATGACCTGGATGCCTTCTGCGGCCAGCGCCTTCAAGGCATCCGGGGTGGATTGCTTGACCGGATCGGCGATCGCGAAGAGTCCCGCCAACTTTCCATCGATCGCGATATTGATAACGGTTGCACCTTCACCGCGCATTTTTTCGGCTTGTGGCTCCAGTGCCTTTGTTTCGATACCTAAGGATTTCAGGAAAGTCGCATTGCCCAGCAGCACCGTTTTGCCTTCGACTTTGCCGGTCACCCCCTTACCGGTCGGGGAGTCGAACTCCTCCACATCAGTAAATGTCAAATTTCGCTCATTCGCCGCCCGGACGATGGCGTCGGCGAGAGGATGTTCGCTTGACCGCTCGACGCTGGCTGCCAGCCGTAGAATATCAGCTTCCTCAAATCCGGCGGCAGGGACGATCGAAACGACCTTCGGCTTACCTTCAGTCAGCGTTCCTGTCTTGTCGACCACCAGCGTGTCGACCTTCTCCATTCGCTCGAGCGCTTCGGCGTTCTTGATCAATACGCCCACCTGGGCGCCGCGCCCAACGCCGACCATGATAGACATCGGCGTGGCAAGTCCCAGCGCACAAGGACACGCGATGATAAGGACGCTGACCGCCGCGACGAGGCCGAATGCCAGAGGCGGTTCCGGTCCAAAAAGCGCCCAGGCGCTAAAGGCGACAAGTGCCACAACGATGACGGCTGGCACAAACCAGCCGGCGACCTGATCGGCAAGGCGCTGGATCGGCGCACGCGAACGCTGCGCTTGCGCGACCATTTGCACGATTTGGGAAAGCAGCGTGTCGCGCCCGACCTTCTCAGCCTGCATCACGAAGCTGCCGGATTGATTGAGCGTGCCGGCGATCACCTTGGCGCCGGTCTCCTTGGTGACCGGCATCGATTCACCGGTCACCAACGATTCATCGAGCGATGAGCGCCCCTCAAGAATGGTGCCGTCGACCGGCACCTTTTCACCAGGACGGACGCGCAGTTTGTCGCCTACGTTCAGGCTGTCGAGCGGGACCTCTTGGTCCGCACCGCTCTCGTTCACCCGGCGGGCGCTCTTTGGCGCGAGATCGAGCAGGGCCTTGATCGCGCCGGACGTGGCCTCGCGGGCACGCAACTCCAGAACCTGGCCGAGCAGAACCAGCACGGTAATGACCGCTGCGGCCTCGAAGTAGACCGCGACAGCGCCATCGTGGCCGCGGAACGTCGGCGGGAAGATGCCAGGAGCAATGGTCGCGACCACGCTGTAGGCATAGGCGACGCCGACGCCCATCGCGATCAACGTGAACATGTTGAGATTGCGCGTGACCAGCGACTGCCAGCCACGCACGAAGAACGGCCACCCCGCCCAGAGGACCACGGGCGTGGCAAAGACAAGCTGGATCCAGTTGGACAGGCTCTGGTCGATCCAGCGATGGCTGCCGACCAGATGGCCGCCCATCTCCAAGACGATGACCGGCAGAGCCAATCCGAGACCCACCCAGAAGCGTCGGGTCATGCCGGCCAGTTCGGGATTGGGTGGCGCGTCCGCAGTGGCCAGTTCGGGTTCCAGCGCCATTCCACAGATTGGGCAGCTCCCGGGTCCGATCTGGCGGATCTCCGGATGCATGGGGCAGGTATAGATCGTGCCTTCCGGAGCGTCAGGTTGCTGTGGTTGCGTTTTGTCGAGGTACTGCTGCGGCGAGGCCGCGAACTTGGTCCAGCAGCCTGCTGAACAGAAATGGTGGGTATGACCGTGGTACTCGAATCGATGCTTGCTGGTCGCCGGATCGACGCTCATTCCGCAGACCGGATCCACGACCGTCGAAGGATCGGCGACGTCATGCTGATGACGATCGCCATGGCCATGATGGCCAGAATGATCATGACCTCCGCCGCAGCATCCGGCCTTCCCAGCAGGCGCCGGGGTGGTGGTCACCTTGGGCGAACAACAGCCCCCGGAAGCCGTTGCAACTTCTTCCGAGTTTGCTTTTTCGGATGCGGTCACCTAGATCTCCATTGGTACTTGCAACCTATACCTCGTAAGGGTATATAGGCGGCATGCGGAAAGACATCAAGGTATCTTGTCAAAAGCGGCTGAGCCGGATCGAGGGCCAGGTGCGCGGCTTGTCCAAAATGGTGGATGAGGAGCGCTACTGCATCGACATCGTAACGCAGATCTCCGCGGTTCGTGCCGCCCTGCGCCGGGTAGAGGAAGAGGTTTTGAAGGACCACGTCGCCCATTGCGTGGACCACGCAATCGCGAGCGGCGACAAGTCCGACCAGCGCAAAAAGATTGCGGAATTGATGGCGGTGATTGGCCGGGCGGACCGGTGAGAGCCACCAATGGAACCCTTTATGTCAGTCAATAACTATGCGGGTTCCGAGCATGGGTAACTCAATAATGTATCCACGAGGACTGACGCGGCGACGCGCTTTGGCGCTAACAGCCGCGCTATTGGCATTGCCGAATACGCCGTCTCGGCCGAAGGGGTCGCGATCCTGGTTCTAAAGATCCGAATTGCGGTTGCTGCTCGAGCTGGGTTCGCCATCTTAAGAGGGCAGGCTTTGCTGTTACGGTCGACGAAACGTCGGAGCTCGACGCCGTCCGGAAACGCCTCGGCGTGCCGCCTGACCTGACATCTTGCCATACTGCGGAGGTGACCGGATACGTGCTGGAGGGCATGTCCCGGCAGCGGCCGTTCGACGGCTATTGGAGGAGCGGCCGCAGGCTGCAGGTTTGGCCGTTCCCGGGATGCCCGTGGGATCGCCGGGAATGGAAGGCGGCGCACCTGAGAAATATGAGATCGTTCTTTTCGGGACCTCTGGCCGGCAAATATTTATGCGGTTTATCGGCGGGAATATCGCCGGTTGAGGTGTTTCAATCAGCCATATCGCCGGTAACCATAGGTCCGGATTATGCCCGGCGGCCCCATTGTGGTGGCGAACTTGTGAAGCGACGTGCCTTCCCAAGCCCGCAATCCTATGGGATGTTGGGTTATGAATTTTGTCCGATTCATCAGTCGTTTGCTCACGGTCGTTGCGATCGTTGGGCTCGTTACTTCGCCGCTGATCACGCCAGCTGCGGCAAAGCTGCTGCCGGCTGCCGAGATGAGCGATATGTCGACGATGTCCGCCGACATGCCTTGCTGTCCGGATACTCAGAAGAGCAACGATTGCCAGGATTGTCCGCTTCGCGCGATGTGCGCGTTGGGCGTTGCACAGGCGCAGCCTCCTGTGGCAACCGGAATCCTGACGCCTCTGTCATCTCACCGTCCGCTCACGGCTTTCGACGATCAGATCGCCGATGGCCTCGACGGTTCTCCACCGGATCACCCGCCTCGAAACCTGGTCTGACCGGCGCTTAAGCGCCGATTGTTGCCGCGTGGACGCAAGTCGCGCGGGATGACGTACGCCGCCTTGCGGCAGACCCAGGACAATCGAGGACTACGAACATGAAGACGTTTAACTTCGCGCAAGCCTTCCAGGCTGCGCTGGTCGCTGCCGCAATCGGTGGCGTGAGCACGGCCGCACGCGCCGACATCAAAGACTACGAGTTCCAGCTTGTCGACCAGACCGTTAAGGCTGGGCCGGAAAAAACCATCACTGTACGGCTCGTCAACAAGACCACCGGCAAGCCGGTGCCTGACGCGGTGATCTTCGCAACGCGTCTCGACATGGCGCCCGATGGTATGCAGGAAATGGCCACCAAGGTCGCGCCGGCTCCTGGCGCCGAGCCTGGCACTTACCGCTTCAAGGCCACGTTCGGTATGGCGGGCCGATGGCAGCTTTCGCTCGGGGCCAAGGTGCAGGGGGAGACCGGCACGGTCGAAAGTAAACTCGTCATTACGGCGCAGTGATGAGACCGGTCAGCCTGGCTATTGTCGCGGCCGCCGCTTTGATCGCGGCGGCAGGTGGCGGATTCATCGCCGGTCGCAGTCAACATCAGCCAGCCGAAGGGGCAAGCCTGGCGGTTCTGGCATCTGTGGCTGCGCAAACGGATGGCGCAACGATCTACTACAAGGATCCCGATGGCAGGCCACTTTACTCACTAACCCCAAAGAAAGCGCCAGACGGGCGCGACTACACGGCCGTACCTGCGGGTGCTGATGTCAGTTTCGACGAAGCGCCAGCGACCGAGAACGCATCGGTGACAATCGCGGAGCGCAAGATCAAATATTACCGCAATCCGATGGGACTGCCGGATACCTCGCCGACGCCGAAAAAGGATTCGATGGGGATGGATTACATCCCGGTCTATGAAGGCGAGGACAGTGATGATGGATCCGTAAAGCTTTCGCCAGGGAAGATCCAGCGTACCGGGGTCAGTTCCGAACCGGCAACATCGCGCGTCATTCGCACCCTCATTCGCGCACCGGGTACGATCCAGCTCGACGAGCGCCGTATCTCCGTCATTTCGATGCGAGCGGAAAGCTGGGTGCAGAAGGTCGCGAACGTCACCACCGGCAGCAAAGTTAGTAAAGGCCAACCGCTGATGGAAATTTACAGTCCATCAGTGGCATCGGCGGCCGCCGAATACATAGCCACCATTACGTCGAAAGGGACGAGCGGCGTCGCTGTGTATGGCCGCGGTTCGCGGCAGCGGCTGATGAACCTCGACGTTCCCGACGCGGCCATCGCTGCGATGGAAAAGAGCGGCACCGTTCCGATCACCATCGACTGGTCGGCGCCGCGTGACGGCATTGTGCTCGAACGTAACGCCATTGAAGGTATGCGCGCGCAGCCCGGGGATGTGCTGTTCCGGGTTGCGGATACGTCCGTGGTTTGGGCGATGGTCGACGTCGCCGAGCGTAGTCTCGGCATGCTTTCGGTCGGGCAGCCGGTAACCGTGAAGGCGCGCAGCTTTCCGGGCCGCGAATTCGCCGGGAAGATCAGCGTCATCTATCCGCAAGTGAATCGGGAAACACGAACCGCCCGGGTGCGGATCGAATTGTCAAATTCGGATGGCGCGCTGCTTCCCGACATGTATGTCGATGCGAATATCGATACTGGCAGTTCGCAGCCCGTGCTTGCCGTGCCCGAGAGTGCCGTTCTCGATACTGGCAGCCGTCAGGCGGTGTTTGTTGAGAAAGGAGAAGGGCGCTTCGAGCCGCGAGAGGTGAAACTCGGGCATCGCGGCGACGGCTATGTCGAAATCCGACAGGGCCTCGCGGAGGGGGAGCCGGTCGTCGTCTCGGCCAACTTCCTGATCGATGCGGAAAGCAATCTGAAGGCGGCCCTAAAAGGGTTTTCGGATGCGGGAGGCCAGCAATGATCGCCCGCGTCATCAATTGGTCGGCTCGTAACCTGCTGCTGGTCCTTTTCGGCACCGGCTTTGCCGCCGCCGCCGGCATCTACGCACTGGTTCATCTACCGCTCGATGCGATTCCGGATCTCTCCGATACGCAGGTGATCGTTTATACGGAATATCCTGGCCAGGCGCCGCAGGTGATCGAAGATCAGATCACGTATCCGCTGACGACTGCGATGCTGACCGTGCCGCGATCCAAGGTCGTGCGCGGCTTCTCGTTCTTCGGGGTTTCTTTCGTTTACGTCATCTTCGAGGATGGCACCGACATCTATTGGGCCCGCTCGCGGGTGCTAGAATTCCTCAACGGTGCTGCCTCGAGGTTGCCAGCCGGTGTAAGCCCGACGATCGGTCCCGACGCCACGGGTGTGGGATGGGTCTATCAATACGCGGTGGTGTCGAAGGAGTTGAACCTCGCCGACACGCGGACCATCCAGGACTGGAACTTGAAATTCGCGCTGGCGAAGGCCGAAGGCGTGGCCGAAGTTGCGAGCGTCGGCGGCTTCGTCAAGCAGTACAACGTCATCCTTGATCCGCAACGCATGCGCGATCTCGGCATCACCATGCAGAAGATGCGAGATGCGATCCGGGCCAGCAACGCCGACGTCGGTGGTCGGACGGTGGAGCTTTCGGAATTCGAATACGTCATCCGCGGCAAAGGCTATCTGAAAGGCATCAACGATCTCGGCAACATCGTGCTGAAGACCAACAACGGGACCCCCGTCTTGCTGCGGGATGTTGCCCGTGTCGAGCTTGGTCCAGATGAGCGGCGCGGCATCACTGAACTCAATGGCGAGGGTGAGGTCGCCAGCGGCATTGTGCTGCAACGCTTTGGCGTCAATGCGCTCGACGTCATCGATAACGTCAAGAAACGCTTCAAAGAGATCGCGAGCAGCCTGCCGAAATCCGTCGAGATCGTCCCGGTCTATGATCGCTCTAACCTGATTAATGCGGCCATCGCCACGCTCAAGCATACGTTGCTGGAGGAAAATATCGTCGTCGCGTTCGTCTGCATCGTGTTCTTGTTGCATGTTCGAAGTGCGCTCGTCGCCATCCTGATGCTGCCGGTCGGCGTGCTGATGGCCTTTGGCGCAATGAAGCTCCTCGGGTTGGGCTCAAATATCATGAGTCTGGGCGGTATCGCGATTGCGATCGGCGCCATGGTCGATGCGGCGATCGTCATGGTCGAGAATGCACACAAACATCTGGAGCGGGCTGAACCCGGACAGTCAAGAGTCGACATCCTGATAAAGGCGGCGTCCGAAGTCGGACCGGCGCTGTTCTTTAGCCTGCTCATCATCACCGTATCCTTCATGCCGATCTTCACGCTGGAATCTCAAGAGGGCCGGCTGTTCAGCCCCTTGGCATTCACCAAGACGTTTGCGATGGCGGCAGCGGCGTTGCTGTCGATCACGCTGGTGCCCGCTCTGATGGTGATTTGCGTAAGGGGCCGGATCATCCCGGAGCACAAGAACCCGATCAACCGCTTCCTGATCTGGATTTATCGGCCGGTGATCAAGGCCGTGATGCGCGCCAAAACCGTTGTCATCCTGCTGTCGCTCGCCGTGCTTGTGGTGACGATGTGGCCGGCGCGACAGCTCGGCACCGAGTTCATGCCTAACCTCAACGAAGGCACGCTGCTCTACATGCCCACCACGCTGCCGGGCATTTCGGTGACCAAAGCGGGTGAGCTGTTGCAGATGCAGGACAGGATCATCCGTTCGTTTCCGGAGGTGGCGTCGGTCTACGGCAAGGCCGGTCGCGCAGCAACCGCAACCGACCCGGCCCCGTCAGAGATGTTCGAGACTGTTGTTAATCTGAAACCCAAGGAGCAATGGCGGCCGGGCGTGACGATTGATGGCCTGATCGCAGAGATGGACAAGTCCCTGCAGTTTCCCGGCGTCTCCAATGCCTGGACCATGCCGATCAAGGCGCGCATCGACATGTTGTCGACCGGCATCCGGACGCCGGTCGGTGTCAAGGTGATCGGGACTGATCTGGTCGTGATCGACAAACTGGCGAAACAGATCGAGCAGGTTCTGAAAGCTGTGCCCGGAACGTCGTCGGCGTACGCCGAGCGGGGCATCGGCGGGTACTATCTCGACGTGACACCGGACCGTGAGGCGTTGGCGCGCTATGGCATCATGGTCCAGGACGTTCAGGATGTGATTGCGACCGCACTCGGCGGCCAGACCGTGACTACCACGGTGGAAGGCCGCCAGCGCTTCAGCGTCAACATGCGGTATCCGCGGGATCTGCGCGAGAGTCCGCAGGCGATCGCCAACGACGTCCTGGTTCCGATGCCGGCCGGAGGTGCAGTGCCGCTTGGGGAGGTCGCTAAGATCGAACCGGCGCGAGGGCCGACATCGATCCGCACCGAGAACGGGCAGTTGGCCACCTATATCTACGTCGACATCCGCGACCGCGATCTCGGCGGCTATGTTGCCGACGCGCAGCAGGCAGTGCAGGCCAGCATCCAGTTTCCGGCGGGATATTATGTCGTCTGGAGCGGCCAGTACGAATATCTCGAACGCGCAACGGCGCGTCTGAAGATCGTGGTGCCGGTGACGCTGCTGATCATCTTTTTGCTGCTGTACCTCAACTTCCGTTCCATCACCGAGACCATGATCGTGATGCTGTCGCTGCCGTTCGCGTTGGTCGGTGGCATCTGGCTGATGTGGTGGCTCAGCTTCAATATGTCGGTCGCGGTCGCCGTCGGATTCATCGCTCTTGCGGGCGTGGCAGCCGAAACCGGCGTCGTGATGCTGATCTACCTGAATCACGCATTGGTCGAGATCAAGGCCAGGCGTGACGCCGAAGGTCGCGCGTTGACGCGCGCCGATCTTTACGACGCGGTCATGGTCGGCGCCGTGGAACGCGTACGTCCGAAGATGATGACGGTCGTGGCCATCATGGCGGGGCTGCTGCCGATAATGTGGAGCACCGGTACCGGCTCAGAGATCATGCAACGCATTGCGGTGCCGATGATCGGCGGGATGATTTCATCAACGCTGCTGACGTTGATCGTGATCCCGGCGATCTATGGATTGATCAAAGGCTTCCGTCTGCCATTCAACGATCGTGGAAGCGATCATCCGCCATCGCCGACCGTCGAGCCGGTCAAGGAAGACTCACGACTTGTTTCGGAACCAGCCGAGTGAGGTGAGACATGATGAGCGACATGATGCCTGGAATGATGTGGAGCATGTGGCTTCTCTGGTTGTTGGTCGCCTCTGTTTTGATCTTATCAGCAGCGGCACTCATCAAGTATCTCCGCTCCGGCAATAAGGGAGGTCAGCAATGAACAGGTCCATGATAACAGCGCTTGCAACAATCGCATTCTTGCCGCCTGCAATTGCACAGCAAGGCGATGCAACTCGAGGGCAGCGAGATTTCCAGGCCTGCGCGCCATGTCACTCTCTGCAACCGGACCGAAACATGACAGGACCAAGTCTCGCCGATCTTTGGAATAGAAAGGCTGGCGGTTTACCGAGCTTCAGCCGCTACTCACAGGCCCTGAAGTCGTCGGGAATTGTTTGGGATGACACTACGCTCAACGAGTGGCTTCGGGATCCGCGGCACCTCATTCCGGGCAACACGATGTCGTTCCCCGGCGTGAAGGACGCGGGACGGCGTGGTGATCTTCTGGCGTTTCTGAAAGATGCGACCCAGCCCGGTCATGCTCCGCCATCGACTGCGCAACGCGGCAATCAAATGGGCGGGATGATGGGCATGATGGGTGGCGGTGCGGTCCCAAATCTTAAAATGCTTGAACCGGACGCACGGGTCCAGGCGATCGCGCACTGTCGGGATACTTATCGGGTAACCACGGCGGACGGAAAGACGCGAGATTTCTGGGAGCGAAATCTGAGGTTCAAGACCGACGTCAGTGAAGACGGGCCACAGAAAGGCGCTCCAGCGATCGTGGCGGCGGGCATGATGGGAGACCGGGCCGACGTGATCTTCGCCGCACCCGAAGAAATCAGCGGAGCCATCTCACCGCAATGTTGACTGGCGCCAAATCCAGCACTCCACAACGACGCAGCAACGGCTGACGATTTTTCGATCCAGGGCGCTTTCGACTGTAACCAAACGGGCCGGATCAGCGAACTCATAAAGATAATGCAAGCATGACGACCCACGAAATCGAACTCAAGGCACTGATGCTTGCCAGCCTGGATGGCGACGCGGCCTCGCATCGCGCTCTGTTAGAGCGACTGAGCCGCCGTCTGCGCGCGTATTACAAAGGCAAACTTGCGAATTTTGGAAGAGGCGCGGCAGAGGCCGAAGATCTGGTTCAGGAAGCGATATTGGCGATCCACATCAAGCGGCATACCTATAATCCAGCGGAACCGCTCACACCGTGGGTGCATGCAATCGCGCGCTACAAGTTGATCGATTTCCTACGCCGGACCCGCACGTCGCTTGCTGATGTACCGATCGACGAGGCCGACACCATCATGGCGTATGACGACAATGTCGATGCCGAGAGCACATACGACGTGAGACGGCTCATGGCGCGGCTGCCGAAAAACATGCGATGCGCCATCGAGGCTGTAAAACTGGACGGACAAAGCATAGCTGAAGCGGCAGACCGATGCGGTATCTCGGAATCGGCCGTGAAAGTGAACATTCATCGTGGGCTCAAAGCACTGGCTGCCTTGATTGCCCGGGAAGTCGGAACATGAAGACAGACGACCTAGTTGCCATGCTGAGTACGAGCGTTGAGCCGGTCGATCGCCGATTGGTCGTTCGGACGGTTTGCATCGCCGTTGCGGCCGCATCCGTGTTGGCGCTCGGCATCGTGCTGATCGGGTTGGGCATCCGGCCGGGCCAGATGACAGCGCGCGCCATCACGTTCCTGTTGCTCAAGCTTGCATTCGCGGTTGGGATCGTCGGAGTGGCGTTGACCTATGTCACAAGGCTGGCGCGCCCTGGAGGGGGACGAAAAACCTCGTCGATTATCGTTGCAATTCCGTTCGTCGTGATTGGATTGCTTGCAACAATCAGCCTCGGATTCGCGCCGCGATCGCATTGGGATGCAATGATCGTCGGGGATCAATGGCTTGAATGCCTTCTCTCTATTCCTATCATCGCAATCGTGCCATTTGCCATTACCATTTGGGCGGTGCGAAGGGCTGCACCCACAAACCTCGTCCGCACAGGAGCTTTCGCCGGCCTCATTGCGGGCGGGGTGAGCGCGATGGCTTATGCGCTTCATTGCACCGACGATTCATTGCCGTTCGTTGCAGTCTGGTATGGCGGCACGATTGCGCTGTGTACGTTAGCGGGCGCAGCATTGGGACCGCGCTTATTGCGCTGGTAAAGGACGTTTGGGCGGGCAGCTTCACGTCGGCGTGAGCCTGTAACCGGCAGACAATTGGCTCCGAACTCATACTTAGAAGCGCATATCACGCGCTTCCAACAGACGGAGCCGAACAATGTTAGCGAATCACCTTCTCAAGATCGCACTCTCGTTGCCGCTACTGGCAATAGCTGCAACCGCCCACGCAGGCTCGACAATCACGGACAAGAGCTACTGGCCAAATGAAGCGAGGCCGGCCTTGCAGAGCGGAACTAGCACCGTTCAGCGTGGACCGCGTGATGCATTCGCATCCAGCAGAATGACGCCGCGTTTTCAGGTCGCGCCGATGGTTAATGAGGGTGGAAGTGTTCCCCGCTATCACGGCGGTCCGAAATATCCGTGGTAGCGGGACGAGAAAAATGGTGCGTGCTGTTCAAGTCGCGCATTATGACAGGTGGATTGAGACCAGCAGGATCAAGCGCAGATATCTCGATTCAAGCTCAAAAGCCTTGATTGCCAAAAGATTCGGGCTCTGAAGGCTGCGGTCGGTCCGTTGGTCGGGGGCGAGGAACGACTCTCTTTCGATACCAAAGTTGGTTGAATGGATGTGGCATCGCAATCCTTCGCAGCAGTGGCCGCCTAGACGTGGCCGCAACATTTCCATAGATTGAGCCATCCCCACATCTCGCCGTAAGCGAGATGTGCAGCACACCGGCACGACGGATCGCGGGCAGTTGAAACAAGGCGCTCTCAGCGTCTGCCGCGTCGTGCCATGCTCGAAATCTCCATTCAAAAACGCCTTGGCGAAACTCAGATCGACCTATCGTTCACCACAAAGGGGCGAGCGACTGGCCTGTTCGGGCCGTCTGGTTCAGGAAAGACATCAACCCTCAACATGCTCGCTGGGCTGATCGAACCCGACCGTGGCCGCATCTCGGTGGGTGAAAAGGTTCTGTTCGACTCTGAGAAGCGGATAGACACGCCCGTTCATAAGCGTCGTATGGGCTATGTCTTCCAAGAGCATCGCCTGTTTCCACATCTCTCCGTGACGCAAAACCTGGACTACGGTCGGCGCATGAGCCGCCTTCCGATCGACACCTCGCACGGGGACCGCGTCGTCGCAACGCTGGGCATCGAACATCTCCTTGACCGTCGCCCGAACGGGTTGTCCGGGGGCGAGAAGCAGAGGGTGGCGATTGGCCGTGCGCTCCTAGCGAAGCCTCGCTTGCTGCTTCTCGACGAACCGATGGCGGCCCTCGATGCCGACCGAAAGGCAGAGATAGCACCCTTCCTCCAGCGCCTACGGGACGATGCGGGCGTGCCGCTCGTCTACGTGTCGCATGTTGAGGAAGAAGTGAAGATGCTGACAGACACCATCGTTTATTTCACCGATGAGAGAATTTCGAAGGTAGAGACCAGCCATGACTGATGTGCGCGAACAACGGTCCCCGCTGAGGAACGTCGCCGGGTTCGGTGCGGGTGGCATCATCGGGATGCTTGGCGGCCTTATAGGCCTCGGTGGGGCGGAGTTTCGTCTTCCGCTGCTGATCAGCTTCTTCCGTTTCAGAGGCCTTGAGGCTGTCATCCTGAACAAAGCGACAAGCCTCGTCGTCGTGGCAACCGCACTGCCATTCCGCGCCAGCGTCATCCCGTTCAGTGAAATCGGATCGCACTGGACCGTCATCGTCAATCTGCTCGCCGGGAGCCTTGCAGGAGCATGGTTCGGCGCTGGATGGGCCACGCAGCTCAAGTCAGAAACGCTCTACAAGGTCATTGCAGTACTGCTGATGCTCATCGCCGGCATACTGCTATTCGCGCATGACACGGTGG
>JACDJB010001174.1_pt1 | contig 22123 bp, 25 predicted proteins | sample 7454121 | NCBI WGS metagenome assembly JACDJB01 (sample SAMN14253290, study PRJNA609438) | sludge metagenome | isolation source: sludge after 25d culture with pyrite | collected 2018-12-20
ATACGCCGTGGCGTCGATTATGTAGTGAACTACAGGCAGGGGGAGTCCATCCATGCAGCTCCGTCGGGAATCATTAAACTGGGAGTGGGTGGTGAAATTGAAATAATTAGAGAGTGACGCTTTATGCAAAAAATCAAAGAGTTTAACCCTTCCGATTTCAAACATCGCCTCCCTCTGCAATTGCGATTTAGCGATGTGGACGGCTTTGGCCATGTGAACAATGCCGTGGTGCAGGAGTTTTGCGATGTGGGTCGTATGAACTATATGCAGACTGTGCTGGGATGGACGCCGGGCGTTTCGCAACGAAACGACCAACTGGTGGTGGTGGCCACCCGTACCGACTTTTTGGGGCAGATGCTGTTGCACCAAAAACTGGAGGTGTGGACCAAAGTATTTGCACTGGGCAATAAAAGTCTGAAAATGATACAATGGATCGTGGAAGAAGGCACTAATCAGCCGCTCTCTGCCTGCCAATCGGTAATGTCGGGATTCCTGCGAAAGGAGGGGCGCTCGCTTGTGCTGCCCGATGAGTGGCGGGATCGAATCGAAGCTTTTGAAGGCGAAGGTGAAACGTAACAATTATTTTCTCCCACCGGTTTAGTTTTGTATATTTGTATAAAACCATTGAAGCAACGCTATACAACATTAAGAATTTAATCCAATCAGAGTATGAGAACTGTAACCGTAGAATTGAGAGATAGCAATGCTTTGAGGCTTTTAAAGGACCTTGAACTTGCCAATATTATACGAGTGTTGCCATTTGAAGAACCGACTGAACAAGCTAAAGTTAAAAATTCAGAGAAGTTCTCAGGAGCAATTTCAAAGAAAACAGCCAAAAAGCTTCATAAACACCTCAGAGAAGTACGTCAGGAATGGGAAAGAGATATCTATTAGACAGCAACACGGTAATTGATTTTATTGCCCGGTTGTATCCGGAAAATGCTTCGGAACGACTCAACTCAATAATAGACAAAGAAATAAATGTGTCCGTTATCACTCAAATTGAAGTTCTTTCATTTAATCCTGACGAAGATGACAACTAGGCTGTACTGATAGATTTTTTTGAGGCAGCAACCATTTATGGGCTTTCCAGCGGGATTGTAAGCCAAACTATTCTGTTGAGGCAAAGAAAGAGAATAAAACTCCCTGATGCCATTATTGCTGCCACAGCACTTGTGAACGGGTTTGTTCTTATTTCGCGCAACACCAAAGATTTCAAAAACATCAAGGGATTAGATGTTCTTAATCCTTATGAAATTTAGGCGACTGAATTGCTACCTGTTTTCCATTTCACCATTAAAACAGCTGGCTGATGATGCCAATAATGAGAGCAATCAGAGTGTTTATAAAGTTTAGCATGCTTGGTGCAATTAGTCAGGGCTTCACTCCAGGTGAAACCCTGACTATGGTTTAGGAGGTCAATGGAATCTCAACACCATATTTCAAAATCTCGTTAACTACCGGGTTGTTCCTACTGAAATCCTCATAATTGAAAGGATGAGGTTCAATACGCAAATCTATTCATTAATCCCCAACAACCCTTCCGGAATCTCCACCGTAATCACTCTCATTTCATCATCAATATCCACCACAAAATCTTCGGTAGCAGGAATAAGCACTTCCCCCTTTTGGTGTTTAACCACAAATAGAGGATTACCTGTAATCTCGTGAATATCTGCAACTACACCCACATCTCCATGCGTCACATCTTTTAAGCGATAGCCGATTAATGTTTTTGAACGGATCAACTGGGGTGCAGAGCGCTCTATTTCATCGGGAGCGATATAAACGTCACAATCCATAAAACTCCTTATTTTTTCCGGGGTGGGCAGCAGTGGCAATCTAACCAGCAAAACATCATCGGTTTTATACCTGAAGGACTCCACACGAAATGGAACCAACCCGCCGTCGATAAGGATATAAACGAAGGTGGGATGCAGCTCGTGCGGTTCCATTTGAGGCAAAAGCCGCAAGGCCGTTTCTCCCGAAACGCCATGCGGCTTTGCAACGATGCCCGCTTTTATAAAGTCGGCTTTATTCAGCATGTATCCATTTTATCAGATGTTGAGCCACTTGCACACTTCATCGAATACGGCTTCACCGGTGAAACCAAATTTTTCGTCTAATACCGTGTAGGGAGCCGAATGACCAAAATGGTCGAGACCTGCCACCATGCCATTGCCACCGGTAAGACCTTCGAGTGTTACCGGAAGGCCTGCCGTAAGTCCGAAGCGGGGAACATCGCCAGGCAATACTTCGTGCTGGTATTCTTTGGACTGATTGCGGAAAACCCCCTCGGAGATGGCCGAAACCACCTGAATTTTTAATCCCTTTTTCGCGCGCAGCATATCGGCACCGGCGATGAGAGTGGCCACTTCTGAGCCATTGCCAATCATCAACAGGTCAATCTTGCCCTCGTCTTTTTGCACAATGTAAGCACCCATTTTGGCTTCCAACGACTTATGATAGTTGTTTCCGGGTATGTTGGGTATGTTTTGACGCGACAAAATGAGCGCAGAGGGCGTGTCGGTGTTCTCCATGGCCATCTGCCAGGCCACGGTACACTCCTCGGCATCGGCAGGCCGCAGAACCAGCATACTGTTTTTTCCCTCGTGATTCTTCAATTTTTCCAACAATCGTATTTGTGCCTCCTGCTCCACAGGCTGATGGGTAGGGCCATCTTCGCCCACGCGGAATGCGTCGTGCGTCCAAACATATTTCACGGGCAGTTTCATCAGGGCTGCCAGGCGAACGGCTGGTTTCATAAAGTCGGAAAAGACAAAGAAAGTACCACACACCGGTATCACGCCGCCATGCAGTGCCATGCCATTTGCCACGGCTGCCATAGTGAGCTCTGAGACGCCCATCTGCAAAAATCTTCCTGAGAAATCGCCTTTCACCATGGCCTTATCCTTTTTCAGAAATCCGTCGGTTTTATCAGAGTTGCTCAAATCGGCCGACATCACGATCATATTCTCCACGTGATCGGCAAAGTGAGCCAATACAGTACTCGAAGCAGCACGTGTGGCGGCACCTGCCTTTTGCCGGATGGATGCGTAATCGATTTTTGGCGCTTGACCCGAAAAAAAAGCTTTAAACTTTTTAGCCAACCCGGGATTTTTCTCTTCCCAGGCTTTTTGCTCTGCCCGCTTTTGTTGTGCCTTACCCCTCATCTCTTTTAAAATGCCATTATAATATTCGGCGACATCGGGAAAAATTACAAAGGGATTTTCAGGATCGGCCCCCAGTTTTTTAAGTGTTTTCCCGAACGAACCCCCCGCAGCACTTAATGGCTGGCCATGCATCGACACCTGATCCTCAAACGATGAGCCATCCTCTTTGACTGCACTTTTGCCCATCACCGTTTTCCCGATGATGAGAAACGGGCGATCGGTTGTTTGGTGCGCTTCCTTGAGCGCTTCACGTATTTGTTGGTGATTGTTGCCATCAATGGTTTTTACCGCCCAACCCCAGGCTTCATATTTTTTGGCCGTATCCTCATGGGTCACCGCATTGGTTTTGGTGGAGAGCTGAACTTCGTTGGAGTCGTAAAACATGATGAGATTACCCAAACCCAGATAACCTGCAATGCGACCGGCACCTTGCGAAATCTCTTCCTGAATGCCCCCGTCGGAGATAAAAGCGTAAATGTGGTGGGAACTCCACTCTCCAAAGCGGTGCGCCAAAAACCGTTCGGTAATGGCGGCCCCAACGGCATTGGTATGGCCCTGTCCCAGAGGACCCGACGTGTTCTCAATGCCGCGTTCAAAATCAACTTCGGGATGCCCCGGTGTAGGACTGCCCCATTGCCTGAAATTCTTCAGGTCCTCCAGGCTAAAGGCGCCGGTAAGTGCCAGTTGTGAGTATAACATAGGCGACATGTGACCGGGGTCGAGAAAAAAACGGTCGCGCAAAGGCCATTTCCTGTCATCTGGATCGAATTGCATGAATTCTGAAAAAAGAATTTGTATAAAGTCGGCACCGCCCATGGCACCTCCGGGATGACCCGATTCTGCTTTTTCAACCATGGCCACCGAAAGTGCACGTATGTTATCGGCAGCTCTTAGAATTACCTCTTTACTCATAGTAAAATTATTAAATTTGTATTTTATGGATTAGCTGTATGGATTTCAAAATTGGAGAATTGTAAACAGATTGGTCTCACCCGCAAAAATAGCATTTTTTTCGATAAATCCATAGTCCATTGTCTCTTTGATTCAGTGAATTTCAGTATTATGCAAATAGTAGCCGACGATAAAATCCCATTTTTAAAAGGCGTGTTGGAGCCCTTCGCACAAATGATCTACCTCCCGGGAAAGGATATTAACAAGTCGCATTTAAAAAGTGCCGATGCACTCATTGTTCGTACCCGAACCCATTGCAATGCTTCCCTGCTGGCCGGTACAGCGGTAAAAGCGGTTGCCACAGCCACCATCGGCACCGACCACCTGGATACGGAATGGATGGAGAGCCACGGTGTGCAATGGACCAATGCGCCCGGCTGCAATTCAGGATCGGTAAAGCAATACATCGCCTCGGTATTTGCCCGGCTTATTACTTCGGGTATTGATTTACAAGGCAAAACACTGGGCATTGTTGGCGTGGGAAATGTGGGCCGTAAAATTCAAAAAGTAGGCCAGGCTTTTGGCATGAATATACTGCTCAACGATCCGCCCCGGCGAGAAGCTGAGCCTGATTTTGAGGATGTTAGCCTCAATGCCTTATTGCAACAATCGGACATCGTTACCTTTCATGTGCCGTTGACCTATGGCGAACACCATCCTACCTTTCATCTTTTCAATGAGGAAACCATGCGCCTGTTAAAAAAAGGAACCATTGTTATCAACAGTTCACGAGGTGAGGTGGTAGACAGCAAGGTATTGTTGAAGGGTTTGGACAGCGGAGCGGTTAAGAGTGCGATTCTGGATGTTTGGGAAAACGAGCCGAACATCTCAAAACAGCTGCATGAAAAATTGCTGATGGGCACCCCACACATCGCCGGTTATTCGGTAGATGGGAAAGCCAACGGCACTGCTGCTGCCGTGCAATTTATCGCCCATTGCTTTAATCTGCCCCTCACCGGCTGGTTCCCCGGTAACCTTCCTGAAAAAGAGAACAAAATACTAAAAATAGAACCCGGCAACGATGATGATAACATTTTGTTGGCCAAAACAGTATTACAAACCTATGATGTGATGGAAGATCATATTCGCCTGAAGGCAATCCCGGCGGATTTTGAAAAATTGAGAGGCAGTTATCCCGCCAGAAGAGAGTTTCCGTATTACAGGGTGAAGGTGGATGAGGGCCGGAGGGAGCTTAAAGGTGCATTGGAAACGTTGGGGTTTGGATAGAGAAGAGGGAAGAGGGAAGGGGGAAGCACGAAGAGGGAAGACAGAAGACGGAAGACAGAAGACGGAAGACAGAAGACGGAAGACAGAAGAGGGGAGCAGGAAGAGGGAAGCACGATGAGGGAAGACGGAAGACGGAAGACAGAAGAAAATAAAAAATTAGAGATTAAATGAACAGCCGATAGCGTAGAGAAAATTCACGAATTTTCTCTTTTTAAATATGGATAAACAAACAACACCAGCATTAAGGGTGCGCCATCATGGTAGAATGCTTGGAGAAGAATCCAGCCATTAAATTTGATATCAATCAAAAGAAAACCAAACATGAAACAATTATTTTTGAAATTAGAACTGCTGATTGCAGCTGTTTTTCTTTTAACGGCCTGTGATAACGACAACGAGTCTGCCACCCGGTTTAAAATTGAGAACCTTACCACAGCCAACTTTCCTAAGGTGGATGGTTCAACCTCCACCCTTCCATTGCAAGTAATTATGGCCTGCAAACTTCTGGATATCAGATACGAATGGATGCTCAATCTGGCAATGGATGGCGTATATTTTGTGATGCCCTCCCTGGAAGACGATCCCGACCGGTTTATTCTCAACAACATAACTCATCATGGCACTCATGAGGCATTTATGAATCTGATTGACAAAGAATGTGATTTTATTCTGGTAGCGCGCGAAGCCTCCTCCGATGAGATTGAACATGCCAGGGAGAGTGGTGTAAGATTAATTGAAACGCCTGTGGCCCTGGACGCGTTTATATTCATCACCCATCGTGACAATCCTGTAAAGACTTTAACAACCAAGCAAATACAAGACATATACACCGGTAAGATAACCAATTGGAAGGAGGTAGGCGGAAAAGATGCAGCCATCAATCCCTATGTGAGAAATGCCAATTCAGGCAGTCAGGAACTGATGGAGTCATTGGTCATGCAGGATTTAGAGATGTCTGACTTTCCCGAGGCCATGTTGACAGGAATGATGGGTCCCTTTATCACACTTAGAACCGATGTTGACGGACTGTGCTACACGGTTTATTACTTTAAAGAGAAGCTGGTAAGAGGCGACCTTGTAAAACATATTGCTGTAGATGGTGTATATCCCGACCAAAGCTCAATTAAGAAAAAGTCGTATCCCTATGCAACCGAAGTTTACGCGGTTATTCGCGAGGATACGGATAAAGATTCGATGGCCGGAAAACTGTACGACCTGCTTTTAACCCCTTCGGGAAAAAAAGTGATCGAAGAAAGTGAGTATATTCCTTATTAAATATCTACTAATAATAATGTGATGCAACACCACGGTAACCTGCTGAAAATGGAGAGTGCCCTCGAAGGCCATGAAGTATTCTATACCCTTTGGTTGAATGAGAAACCAGTAGAGATGAACGCTCTGCTGGACAAGCAAATCCGGTTTGTTTTTCAGGGACAGATCAACTGTGTGTCCTGTGGCAAAATTACCCGGAAATCCTTTGGGCAGGGCTTTTGTTACCAGTGCTTTACCACTTCACCTCTGGCCGAAGAGTGCGTGCTGAAGCCCCAATTGTGCCGGGCCCACCTGGGCATTGCCCGCGACATAAACTGGGCACAGGAACACTGCCTGCAGCCTCACTATGTGTATCTTGCTAACACGGGCAATCTGAAAGTGGGCGTTACCCGGCGCTCGCAGATCCCCACGCGATGGATCGACCAGGGCGCCTCATCGGCCATAAAACTGTGCCAAACACCTAACCGCCATATTGCAGGGATTATTGAAACCTATCTGATGCAATTTTATAAAGATAAAACCTCCTGGCGCAGGATGGTCACAAATGAGGAACCATCGTCCATCGACCTGGTGAACGCCAAAAAAGAGGCCTTAGCTCTTCTGCCCGGAGAATTGCAACAATACGCTCTTGACGACAATACCCTGTTTTTGGCTCAATACCCTGTTCTGCAGTGGCCACAGAATCCGGTTCAGATCAATCTGGACAATGATGCTGAAATTGATGGCACACTGAAAGGAATAAAAGGGCAATATCTGTTTTTCGACCGGGAGCGTATCCTGAATATTCGCAGATTCTCGGGATATTTGATTGATTTGACCTCATATTAAATTATTTTCATTCTATTTTTTTTGTAAGTTATCATAAGAGCCTGTTAAGGAGAGTCTTCAACCCCAAAAGAACTTTTTAAAAAAAATTCTTTCGTCTGTTGACGCAACCATTTCCATTTTCTCTCGTCTTACCATTAAAACCGTTTGTCTTTGCAAATAAAATTAAATAAGATGAAAGCTTACAACAACAATGGAAATTTTGACGGCAGGATGACTGCCAATTTACCCTCTTTCAATACCCTCTATTCGTCACATGGGGTACATCATAACAAGCACCAACTTGCATATCAATTCAATCTCGTTGAACGTCTTAGGAAGGTAGAGATACCGGTTCGGTTCCTGATTTTTCAAATTGCCATCGTTTGCATCACGGTGCTGGCGATAATCCTTTAATACACAAGTTGAGCGAGATATGAGTGTAACCTGTTCAGATTCTATAGGAGCGCTCCTGTAAGTACCACGAAAAATCCTGTAAAATACCCTGCATAAATTTGTGCAGGGTTGTGAGCCCCCAGATACAAACGCGCAGTCCCCACCAATCCCGAAACCAAAAGCATAAAGGTAACCGGCACGATTAAATCTACACCAAATCGAAGCGCTACCCCCATCAGCATAGCGGTAACGCCGCCCACGGCCAGTGCATGCAGGCTCATCTTCCAATACAGCGAAACCGCCAGGGCTATTATCACAGCCAACAGCGATGCCATAAGAAATGCAAGGATAAGTGAAGGCACCTTAAGGCGCAGCAACAAAAAATAACCCAACAAAAAAAATAAACCTGTAAAGAGGAGGGGCCAAACCCGCTCTCGCGCCGTTTTCATCTGAAAGCTGTTTATCACCTTTAACTGTAAAAACAAGGGCAACAACGACACAGGCAACAGGCATGAGGAGGTGAATACAATGATGTAGATGAGCCGGCGCATTTCAAAGGGAAGATAGGATACGTGCGTGCCTGCGTGTAAAATAAAAAACAACCCCAGAGTGGGCATGAGCATTGGATGAAAAACAAACGATACAATTTGACTGAAAATTTTCATTGAATGCTCTCTTTTAAATGATTGCTGTTTCACCTGTTTCTCATCCTTCACAACGTGGCGGAGCACCTATAACTCCTTACGCAAACGGGCCACCGGAATATTGAGTTGCTCGCGGTACTTGGCCACCGTACGGCGGGCAATATTGTAAGATTTATCCTTCAGAATCTGCGCCAGTTTATCGTCGGTAAGGGGCTTTAGCTTATCCTCGTTGGCAATACACTCTTCCAAAATCATTTTAATTTCGCGGGTGGAAACCTCCTCTCCTGTATCGGTTTGTAAACCTTCGGAGAAGAAATATTTAAGTGGATAGATGCCAAAATGGGTTTGGATGTATTTGCTGTTGGATACCCTTGAGATGGTGGAGATGTCAAGGCCGGTTATGTCAGCTATATCCTTAAGTATCATAGGCTTGAGCTGCATCTCATCTCCCTCCATAAAATAGTCGTGCTGAAAATCGATGATGGCCTGCATCACCGTCATCAAAGTATTTTGACGCTGCTTAATGGCATCGATGAACCAACGGGCCGAGTCGAGCTTTTGTTTCACAAACAGAAGGGCATCCTTCTGCTCACGGCTCTGATTTTTTTTGTTGGCCTGATAATCTTCAAACATCTCCGAATAGGTATTGCTTATCCGCAGTTCGGGCATATTGCGATTGTTCAGAGAGAGCTGCAATTGACCGTCCTCCACTTCGAGGATAAAGTCGGGCATGATGTGCTGCACCGTTTTGCTTACCGGATTGCTGTATGAGCTCCCGGGCTTGGGGTTAAGCTTCAGGATTTCATCCAAAGCGCCTTTCAGTTCGCCCTCTTCGAGGCGCATGCGCTTTTCAATTTTATCGTAATGCTTACGGGTAAATTCATCAAAGTGGTGCTTCACCAGCTGGTAGGCATTTTCCATTTCGGGGGCCGAGCGGTCTTTCTTTTCCAGCTGCAGGAGCAAACACTCACGCAGGTCGCGGGCGGCTACGCCGGGTGGGTCAAAATCCTGTACTACTTTAAGTAAATCCAACGCCTCACGCTCATCAATCTCCATGTTTTGCGAAAAGGCCAAATCGTCGATAATCTCATCTATTTCGCGCCTCAGGTATCCATCTTCATCGATGTTACCAATGATGTACTCGGCAATCTGTGCTTGCCGTTCGTCTAACATGCGCAGCCCCAACTGCCGAATCAGATGTTCGTGGAAAGTGGTACCGCTGGAAAACGGGATGTCTTCGTGCTTATCGTCTTTTGAAAAGTTACGCGACCTCAATTTATAGGCGGGTATGTCCTCGTCCTGGATGTATTCGGCTATCGATATCTCGTCCTTCTCAATCTCATGCGGGGTTTCGTCCTCATCTGCATCCTTTTCAGGCCCTTCGTATTCAAGTTCGAGCACGGGATTCTCCTCTAACTCCTCCTTAATACGTTCCTCAAGCTGAATACCGGGTATCTCCAACAGCTTGATAACCTGTATCTGAAGTGGCGAAAGCTTCTGAAGCAACTTTTGTTGTAAACTCTGTTTTAGCATTTTATCCTTATTGCAAGTAAAACGAATCCGGCAGACATAATGTTCTCCTGTGTCTTCCGGCAATCCGCTAATAGCAAAAATACGACTATTTTTGCTAAAGCGGAAGCATTATTGCAGAATATGGTAAGGATAATCTGTTTTCTTAACCAAAAGACTATTGGCCAATTAAAAATCGGCACTCTTGGGTGCCCGGGGAAAAGGAATCACATCGCGGATGTTGGTCATGCCGGTTACGAAGAGCATCATGCGCTCGAAGCCCAACCCAAAACCGCTGTGGGGCACGGTGCCGAACCGGCGGGTGTCGAGGAACCACCACATCTCCTCTTCAGGAATGTCCATCTCCCTCATGCGTTTGATGAGCCTGTCGTAGTTCTCTTCGCGTTGTGAACCGCCAATAATCTCGCCAATCTGCGGAAAGAGCACATCCATTGCCCGCACGGTGGCATTGTCGTCGTTCAGCTTCATATAAAAAGCCTTTATCTCCTTGGGATAGTCGGTGAGTATCACCGGCTTTTTAAAGTGTTTCTCCACCAGGTAACGCTCATGCTCCGACTGAAGATCGGTGCCAAATCCCTTAACCGGATACTGGAACGTCCCTTTTTTGGCGGGTTTGGAGTTTTGAAGTATTTCGATGGCCTGGGAGTATGTCAATCGCACAAAATCGTTCTCCAGCACAAACTTCAGTTTCTCAATCAACTCCATGGAACGGTCGGCCTCTTTCTTATTCTTCTCTTCCTCCTGCTGGCGTTTGCTCAAAAACTGAAGGTCGTCCATGCAATGATCCAACGCATATTGCAACAGGAATTTCAAAAACTCCTCGGCCAGGTCCATATTGTCGTTCAGGTCGTAAAAGGCCATCTCGGGCTCAATCATCCAAAACTCCGACAGATGTCGTGAGGTGTTGGAGTTCTCGGCGCGAAATGTAGGGCCAAAAGTGTAGATATCCGACATGGCCAGCGCGGCCAATTCACCTTCCAACTGACCGGAAACAGTGAGGTTTGTATGCTTACCGAAAAAATCTTTGGTGTAATCAATCGTACCCTCTTTGGTACGCGGCAAATTATCGAGGTCGAGGGTAGTCACCTGAAACATCTCGCCGGCCCCCTCGGCATCGGAGGATGTAATAATAGGCGTATGAATGTTATAGAACCCTTTTTGATTAAAGAACTTGTGCACGGCAAATATCATGGCATGACGCACGCGGGTGATGGCTCCGAAGGTGTTGGTACGAAACCGCAGGTGGGCGATCTCGCGTAAAAACTCCAGCGAGTGTTTTTTGGGTTGCAGCGGATATTTATCGGGATCGCTGTCGCCCAGCACCTCAATTTTTTGGGCCTGCAGCTCCACTTTTTGTCCGGCACCCTGCGAAGCCAGCAATACACCATCCACCGAGAGGGCAGCACCCGTAGTGATGCGTTTCACCAATGCTTCGTCAAAAGCGGTCATATCCACCACTATCTGCAGATTGTGTATGCCGGAACCATCGTTCAATGCCACAAAGTTAACCTGCTTGTTTCCACGACGGGTCCTCACCCAGCCCTTTACATTAAACACCTTTCCTATCTCATCCGATTGAAGTAACCGGGCTATCTTAGTTCTTTGCATAGGTTCAAACATTTTTCTCAAAGGCCCCAAAATTAATCAAATTGTTTGGAAGTTTGCCCATTCCGGGCGATATGCCGTGGCAAAGTCACCTAAAAGATGCTAATACAAACCGGAATAAACCAGATACTCAACACACCTTTAAAAGGGTTGATGGTTCTTTGGACTTTGTTTGACTGCTTTTGCGTACATTTAATGCATAATTTTCGGAAGAGGGTGTCCGATGAAACCGGTTAAGGTTGTTGAAACCTGTTTGGATATGTATCGACACTTTTTTAATAGAGATGGGAATGTATGGGCAATGGGAAACATATAACTTCGTTGTGGTTAATTACAGAAAAAAACAGCATTAAATATTGAGGATTAGTATCTAATTAGGTACATTTGTAGAAAAATAAGTTTCAATGCCAACGATTGATAGCTTCAACGGTATTAAGAAACATGTCTATAACGGTGAGCATAGACCTCCCCACATTCATGCCGATTATAATGAATATGAAGTGCTTATTGATATTGAGCGAGGGATTATTTATTCTGGAAACTTACCCAGTAGACAATTAAAACAGGTATTCGATTGGTTGGCAGGGAATGCTGATTGGGCTTTAGAAGTTTTTTACGAATTAAATCCAAATTTAAAATGAGAAAGAGCATAAAAATACCAAGAATTTTAAAAATAAACTGGATTAGAGAGTTATCAATTTCAGTTGTTTTTAATAATGGTGAATCAAGAATAATTGATTTCAGAAAAGTACTTAAAAAGAGTAATGTTGATGAGACCTCACCAGCATTTATCCTCTATGACACTAAAGAGTTTGCTAAGGTTGAGTTAGTTGGGAATACCCTTTCATGGAGCAATGTAGAGCAGTTCATAACGATGAGAAATGGAGATAAAATGAAAGTTCCATATGAAATTGGTGCGGATATATTACTCAAATATAGTCAACCAGAAAAATCAGAACTTTCACTTAGAATTGGTGAACTGATCAGGGAAGCAAGGCTAAAGTCAGGATTAACTCAACAGGATTTAGCTCTGAAGAGCGGCACATCAAGAACATATATATCTAAGATTGAAAATGATAGGTCTGATTTAGAAATTGCCACTTTGAGAAAGATTATTGAAACAGGCTTAGGACGGAAGCTGGAAATCTCAATAAAGTAAATAACCATAACAAAGCTGTACTACGCCAGCCGGGGCCTCACAACATATTCAACCCTCATTTGTCCCTGGCAATTGCATTTAGCCTGATACATTCACAGTGGGTCTGAAAGCCCCGGCCAGACGGATACAGCCGGTACGTTAACACCAATAGAAAAAAATGCAGCTTACGTATAGAAAATTGAAAAAGACGAACAAAACAAACGGTGTATGTAAAGGGAAGTGGATTTTCTTTACAGAATAAGCTGCATTTGTAAAGTATGCTTATCTTACCATCCTTATGAATCAATTACTCATGAACTACTTTTTAGGGTTTTTATTAATTATTGGGAGTATGTTTTCTTCAGCGCAAAATATTAAACAAAAGGCCATCCCTCTTGAAGGAGATACGAGCCTGGACAGGCTGATTTCAGCAGCTGCCGGTAAGGAATTGGTATTACTGGGTGAGGCGAGTCATGGCACCCACGAATACTACTTATGGCGGGATAAGATAAGCCGGCGGCTGATATCAGAACAGGACTTTAGCTTTTTTGCCGTAGAAGGCGATTTTGCCAGTTTATATCATCTCAATCGCTATGTGAAAAATTTGGATGGCGCGGCAAACTCTGCCCGGGAGGTTTTGTTAAAGCTCGATAGATGGCCAACCTGGATGTGGGCCAATGAAGAGGTGGTGGCATTGGCCGAATGGCTCCGCAATCACAACGACAAATTACCCCAGGATAAAAAAGTAGGCTTTTATGGCATGGATGTATACGATGAATGGAATTCCAAAAAAGTGGTTTTGGATTTACTCAAAACAACAGACCGGACTGCTTATAGATATGTAAAAGAGCAATATGCATGCTTCGGGCCCCACAAGGGAGATAGCTGGAGATATGCCGATGCAGTGCGGGCCGGGAAAGAGAGTTGTGCAACTGCTACAAAAAATGTGGTGGAGTATATTAGAAATAATCGCAATAATTTTCCGCAACTTTCCGACGACACTTACTTTTATTTGTTGCAAAACACCATCGTCGTGCATAATGCAGAGGAGTTTTACAGGGAGAGTTTAGCCTCAGTAGGGCCTGTTTCCTGGAATTCGCGGGTACATCATATGGAAGGCACTGTCAATGATTTATTAAATCTTTATGGTGCAAATTCAAAGGGAATTGTTTGGGCACACAATACGCATATTGGCGATGCGGAGTACACGAGCATGCGAAACACCGGTGAGAAAAACATCGGTCAGCTCACCCGAAAAGGATTGGGCAAGGATAATGTTTTCTTAGTCGGTTTTACCACCTACGAGGGAAAGGTGATGGCAGGCTCGAGTTGGGGTGCCCCTATGAGGGAGATGACCATTCCACCTGCCGTTTCCAACAGCATAGAACATAAATTGAACCAAATCGACCTGGAGAGTTTCTATGTGATTTTTGATAAAGAGGATCGAAAGGAAGAAAACCTAAAAGTAATGGGCAATAGAGCAGTGGGGGTAGTCTATAACCCCAGAGGAGATAAAAGACAATTTGTGCCCACCATCGTTCCATTGCGATACGATGCTTTGTTCTTTTTTAAGAAAACCACAGCTTTGCGAGTCTTGAAAAAGTGAAGATCCTCTACCATTTTGTTTGTAAAGCCGATGGTTAAACAACTGAAACAAGGCGGGCAATGTGCCGTGGTTGTCTCCGCTTTTAAAAGGGTTGGTTGTTCACGGGACTTTATTTGGTTGCTTTTTGGTACTTTTACAAAAAAGTAAGGTATGACATTTGAAAAAACATATGAAATTCAAAAGGATAATCATCTGATTATCAAATTACCCGAAAGCTTTAAATCTAAGAAGCGGGTTAGGGTAATTATTAAGGATGTTGATGAAAGCCGGCAGGAAAGAATAAAAATGCTCAAAAAGGCCTCCAAAGACCCTTTATTTCTTTCTGATATAGATAAAATCACTTCCGATTTCGAAGATTCTGATAATGAATTACTATGAAAGTTAAGAAGTGGAGCATCTGGAGAGCTAATCTTGATCCTGTGATCGGTTCAGAGCACCTAACCCCAAACGCCACGCTTCATCCAATTTTACCTTTGAGGCGTGCCATAATAAAGACAAAACAATGAGCAAGAAACGACACAAAAACAAGAACAAATTTAATAAAGAGAAAACTGAGATGGGATCATTGATTGAAAGTGATGACTATTTTGGATTTATTGCCGGCTACACTTCAAACGGTGTTCCTTTTGGTTTGACTCATGACGAGTGGGATAAAATAAACGCTGATCTTAAAAACGAAAAATCGGATAACGAAAATATAGATTTACCTTTCTAATGGCTAAAAAGAAGTGACAGGCGGGATTTACAAAATGGTTTGGCCTTTCCCTCGATGCTCCCAAGGATATAGGTGAATCTGGACAGGTAAGTAACCCCCCAATCTCCAAAATACTAAGAACTACTTTGCTAATTCGTATGAAAACCATACCCATCTTAATCTTAAGTCTGCTTGTCAGCAGCTTGTACGGCCAGGACATCGTCGAAAAAGAGGTGAAATCAACCGTAAACAGCGTTACTGTATTTCTTGAGGGCGCCCAGATAACCCGCAAACAGTTGGTGCAGATACCCAAAGGAACCTCTGTGGTAAAGTTTGTGAACCTGTCGCCCTTCATCGATGCCAGGAGCGTTCAGGTAAAGGCTGAAGGGGATTTGACCGTTTTATCGGTTAATCATCAGCAAAACTATTTGGAAAAGCCCGGAAAATCCAAAGAACTCACCGGTTTAGATAAATCTCTTGAAATTATTGAGGACAAACTAAAAAAGGAGAATACTTATTTAGCCATCATCAAGGAGGAGTTGGCATTCCTCCACGAAAACAGGAATATTGGCGGGAAAAACGAACAGGTTAACATCCTGAATCTGCAACAGGCATCCGACTTTTACAGCAAAAGACTCACTGCCTTAAAGATGCAGGAGATAGAAAGAGACAAAACACTGTCGGATTTGAACAAACAAAAGGCCGACCTGCAAAATCAAATTAACACCCTGTCGGACACACGCGAGTTCCCTACCGGAGAAATACTGGTAAAAGTGAACGCTGCACAGGCCAACAGCTTCCCGGTAGAGATTTCGTACATGGTGGCCAATGCAGGTTGGTTCCCTTCGTACGATATCAGAGCCAAAAATATAAACGAACCCATTCAGCTCATTTACAAAGCCAATGTAAAACAGGATACAAAAGTAGACTGGAAAGATGTGAAGCTGAAATTTTCGTCGGCCACTCCAAATGTTTCAGGCGTGGCACCCCAACTCATCCCCTACTTCTTAAATTACAACACCCTGCCGCCCAGCTATAAAGCATCGCCCAACAGCGTAAGTGGAAAAGTTTTTGACAGCACCGGCGAACCCTTGCCCGGAGCCAGCGTGAAGGTAGAAGGCACCACAATAGGAGCCATTACCGATATGGAGGGAAACTATTCCATAACCATTCCAAACAATTCAAACCAGCTCACCTATTCATTCGTAGGCTGTGATTCGCAAACTCTGCCCATTTCGGGAGCGGTTATGAATGTGGCACTTAAGGAAAGTGAAATGGCTTTAGACGAAGTGGTGGTTGTTGGATATGGCTCCAAGAGTAAGCTTCAGGGTTCGGTTGCCGGTATTTCAAAAGAGAAGTCCCAAATAAAGATCCGCGGCATAAGCAGTCTGGCCATTCCTACGGTACAGGTTAAGAACCAGACAACGGTTGATTTTGAAATCAATACCCCCTATTCCATAAAATCGGACAACAAAAATTACCTGGTAGATATGTCATTTTATGAGGTCCCGGCCTTTTACCAGTACTACAGTGTTCCCAAAATCGACCGGGATGCCTTCCTGATTGCCAATATGATGGATTGGGAAAAGTACAATCTCCTGGAGGGGGAAGCCAATATATTTTTTGAAGATACCTATGTGGGTAAAACTCTGCTGGATGTGAGATATGCCTCCGACACCCTTGAGTTGTCGCTGGGCAGGGACAAGCAGGTGACGGTGAAAAGAGAAAAAGTGAAAGACTATACCACCAAACAATTTTTAGGAAATAAAAAGGAAGATACCCGAACCTGGAAAACCACCGTTAAGAACAACAAAAATCAGGAGATACACATGATTCTTCTCGACCAGGTGCCTGTCCCCACCATTCAGGAGATAGAGGTAGGCGTTCAAAACGCATCCGGTGCTGTACAAAACAACGAAACAGGTGAAATAAAGTGGGCGTTTAAACTTGCCCCGAACGCTACAAAGGAATTTGATTTAAAATATTCGGTCAAATATCCCAAAAATAAAAACCTGATCGTGGAATAAAAGCGCACAACTGTGCCAATAAATTTGCCGGTTATTGCAAAAGTTACTATTTTTGCACTCCAAAATAATCCGGAGAGGTAAGAAAGAGCTCGACCACAGCAAACGAGCCACCTGCCGGAGAGAACCATAAAACACAAGTTGAATGTACGCAATTGTAAATATTGCCGGGCAGCAATTTAAAGTGGAGAAAGAGCGTAAAATCTATGTCCACCGCCTGAATGTCCAGGAGGGCGCAGCCGTTGAGTTCGATCAGGTACTGATGATCGACAACGATGGCGACGTGAAAATTGGCGCACCCCTTATCGAAGGCGCCAAAGTTACCGCCAAAGTGCTTGGGCACCTCAAAGGCGACAAGGTGATTGTATTTAAAAAGAAGCGGCGCAAAGGTTACCGTAAGAAAAACGGTCACCGCCAATATCTGAGCCAGATTCAGATTGAAAGCATTGAAGCCTGATAACTAAAAAAATTTAACTCGAAATGGCACATAAAAAAGGAGCGGGTAGTTCCAGAAACGGACGCGAATCAGAGAGTAAACGCCTCGGTGTAAAAATATTTGGCGGACAGGCCGTAAAAGCCGGCAACATCATCGTTCGCCAGCGCGGCACGCAACATCATCCCGGCGATAACGTAGGCATGGGTAAAGACCATACCTTGTTTGCCCTGGTACATGGCACGGTTGTTTTTCGCAAGAAAAGAAACGATCGTTCATTTGTTTCTGTTGAGCCGGTTGCCGCAGAATAAGTTTATTCTTAAAAAAATTCACTTAATCTCCTGTTTTTGTTACTTTCGTAGCAAAGTCAGGAGATTTTTTATGCCCGTGCCTTTTAAAACCAACCTGGATAAACCCCTGATTATTCGGGGTCGAAGGCCGGAGTAAACAAATACCAAATGACAAAAAACAAATCGCAAATAATTGCCAAAACCCAATTAATCAACCGTCAAAACCCCGCCTGTAGCCCCGATAAAAATCGGAGGAAATATAATTGATAAGACACTATTATGCTCACACTTAAATACATCCAGGACAATCCACAGGAGGTTGTTACCCGGCTTAAAGTAAAGCAGTTCGATGCCGAAGACATCATCGCCACCATCATAGAAGCCGATAACCTGCGACGAAACACCCAGACACAGGCCGACCACAAGCAGGCCGAGATGAATAGGCTGTCGCGCTCCATAGGCGAACTGTTCAAGACAGGCAAAACCGCAGAGGCCAACGGAGCACGCGAAAAAACCGGAGAACTGAAAGAGGAGATTAAAGCCTTAAACGCGAAACTGGCAGAGATAGAAAATCAGCTGCAGGAGTTGCTGGTGCAGGTGCCTAACCTTCCGCATGCCTTGGTTCCCGCGGGCAAGGGCGCCGAAGAGAACGAAATCGTGAAGAGCGGCGGTGCGATGCCCCGGCTTGAAGACTCCGCCCTTCCCCACTGGGAGCTGGCTGCACAATATAACCTCATTGATTTCGAACTGGGCAATAAGCTCACGGGAGCCGGTTTTCCCGTTTACAAAGGGTGGGGTGCCAGGCTGCAGCGGGCGCTCATCAACTTTTTTCTCAACGAAGCCATACAAGCCGGCTACCACGAGATAATGCCGCCACTACTGGTTAACGAAGCATCCGGTTTTGGTACCGGTCAGTTGCCCGACAAAGAGGGGCAGATGTATCATGTAACGGGCGATAATCTCTACCTCATCCCCACTGCCGAAGTTCCGGTGACCAACATCTTTCGCGACGTGATATTAGAAGAGGCGGAACTGCCCGTAAAGTACTGCGCCTACTCGGCCTGCTTCAGGCGGGAGGCGGGTTCCTATGGTAAGGATGTGCGCGGTTTGAACCGCCTGCACCAATTCGATAAGGTGGAAATAGTACAGGTGGCCCATCCCGACCACTCTTATAAAACATTGGACGATATGGTAGCTCATGTGCAATCGCTGGTGGAAAAGCTGGAGCTGCCCTGGCGAATTTTGCGCCTGTGTGGTGGCGACCTGAGCTTTACAGCTGCTCTCACCTACGATTTTGAAGTATTTTCGGCTGCTCAGAAACGCTGGCTGGAGGTGAGCTCCGTCTCCAACTTCGAATCCTTCCAGGCCAACCGGCTTAAGCTCCGTTTTAAGGGCACCGAAGATAAAAAAACCCGCCTGGCACATACCCTCAATGGCAGCGCTCTGGCTCTGCCCCGCGTTGTGGCCGCTCTGCTCGAAAACAACCAAGCTCCCGAAGGCATCAGGGTACCCAAAGTTTTGGTACCCTTTATGGGAACTGAATGGATACATTGAAACGATGAGAGATGAAAAAGTAATACTTGGCATAGACCCCGGAACCACGGTTTTAGGCTATGGCATCATTCAGATAAACGGCAAAACGCCCAGGATGGTTGCCATGGGTGTGCTGAAGCTGAGCAAATACGACGATCACTATCTTAAATTGAAGAAGATTTTCGAAAGAGTGGTGAACCTCATCGACACCTATCACCCCGACGAGCTGGCTATTGAAGCTCCTTTTTATGGCAAAAACGTACAGTCGATGCTCAAGCTGGGCAGGGCCCAGGGCGTATCCATGGCGGCGGCCCTGTCGCGGTCGGTGCCCATATTCGAGTACGCACCCCTGCGCATCAAACAAGCCATCACCGGACGAGGAAATGCCTCCAAAGAGCAGGTGGCACTGATCCTCCAAAAATATCTGAAACTTACCGAAATGCCCGATTACCTGGATGCCACCGACGGCCTGGCCGCCGCGGTGTGTCACTTTTTCCAGAAACAAAACCTCATTCAGGGAAATGGCACCAAAAGCTGGAAGGAGTTTATACGCAACAATCCGGGGAGAGTAAAATAAAAAAAACTTTAAAACACCTCCCCAATTTTCCGGGCGATATCGGCCAACTCCTCCTCCGTCAGCTTCAGCTTTGGTTTTGAAAAGCTGATGTCGCTCTCGCGGTTAAGAGGCACCAGATGGATGTGGGCATGAGGCACCTCCAGTCCCAAAACAGCCACGCCGATGCGTTTGCAGGGGATGACTTTTTCGATGGCCTGGGCTACCTTTTTGGAGAATACCATCATACCGGCCAGCAAATCGTCGTCCAAATCGAACAGATAGTCCACCTCTTTTTTGGGAACCACCAAAGTATGTCCTTTGGCCAGGGGATGGATGTCCAAAAATGCAAAATACCGCTCGTCCTCGGCCACTTTATGAGCCGGTATTTCGCCGTTTATGATTTTTGAAAAAACAGTAGCCATAACAAATCTGTATAAAGGGCTGATAGCCCGGGTTATAACGTAATATCGATGATCTCGAAAGGAATGGTTCCGGCCGGGGCTTTTATCTCCACTTTATCGCCCACTTTTTTGCCGATAAGACCCTGTGCTACGGGGGTAGAAACCGATATTTTGCCCTCCTTTAAATCGGCTTCACTCTCCGACACCAGAATATAGGTCATCACGGCATTATTCTTCAAATTCTTAATTTTCACTTTATTAAGCAGCCGAACCTGGGATGTGTCGATTTTTGACTCATCAATGATGCGGCTGTTAGAGATGGTCTCCTTTAATTTGGCAATCTTCATCTCAAGTAAGCCCTGGGCATCCTTGGCAGCATCGTACTCAGCATTTTCCGACAAGTCGCCCTTGTCGCGAGCTTCGGCAATTTGCCTGGATATGGAAGGACGCTCTACCGACTCTAATTGCAAAAGCTCCTTATGCAATCTTTTTAGTCCTTCTTCTGTGATATAACTCACTTTCGACATGGTTTTTCCTCCTAATGATTATACTGTAATTCTTTTATTGGTCACTATAAAAAGAAAAGAATCCCGGGCAATTAAGTCCGGGACTCTTCGCTGCAAAGTTAGCAAATGTAATTCGATTTAAAAAAGAGAGCCGGAAAAACAACCTAAAAATATTAGAAATCAGGTCTTTTGAGTATTTCGGAGTAGATTACTGCCTGTCTCAGATCAAAGTACTCTGTTCCGTAATAATCTCCATCACCTGTTCCTTTTCGAGGTTCGGTGACAACCGGCATTTTTTTGGGTATTTTGCGCTGCCGGCGTGAATCGTCGGCTCCGGCCCGGGCTGAAAATACGTAGCCCTCATTAACAAAAGGAACCCCTTTAAGGTTTCCGGCCATTTTTGGGGCAAAAGTTGATGCCTCAGCCTCCTCCTTATCCTCTTCATCATCATAAGGGTGTGGAAACGTTTCCCGCTCGCCACCAAAGAGGTCCTTCAAAGTGGGAAATACCTCGTTCAGCGGATCGTGTGCTTCCTTTTCGGGAGACGGCGCAGCCTGCCCACTCACCTTCTTTTTCCTGAAGGCGGCAAAGAGCACCACGGCCAGCGTGAGCAGTATATAAATAATATCGCCAAAGACGTCTTCCATATGCGCTAATTACCCAAATTTGGAATCACTAAATTACTGACAACCTTTTAATTTTCCAAAAAAACTTTGATATTTCGCACTCTTGCATTTCCTTTACAAGCTCTTTTAGAAACCATTTTTCAGATGAAGCCATTGAAACACATACTCCTGATAGCCCTATTCGCATTTATATCAAATAGTTGCGATAAGCAAACCGACGACGGCTTCCCAAAGACCCGATTTACAGGCTTTTTCAACATCAGCCTCCCACCCTGGTCGGGTGACTCGTTTTCTGCCACCAGAGATATGGATTACCGACCGGTGGGGCTGGCCGGTATCATTGTTTACCGCGCATCGGCCAACGAATACTATGCCTTTGAGCGCATGTGCCCCCACGAGAAGCAGTTTTCATGCCGTGCTCTGCTTGATCCAAAGGAAGACCCCTTCATTGCCGAATGCGAGTGCTGCGGTTCTAAATTTCTGATCAACACCGAATACGGTGTCCTTGTAAAAGGCCCGGCCGAATGGCCGCTCAAAAGATACCGCACAAGCGTGAGTGGCAATACTCTGATGGTTTCGGCGCCATAGCTTAACCCGGTAGCGGTTTGATAATATAACTTATTGAACCCGGTATAACCGGGTTCTGAGGCTTTCATCCCTTTGCCACGGGTTTCACCCGAGGCTATTCCTATTAATCCGGCTTTGCCGGATTTA
>JACDJB010001176.1_pt1 | contig 22111 bp, 17 predicted proteins | sample 7454121 | NCBI WGS metagenome assembly JACDJB01 (sample SAMN14253290, study PRJNA609438) | sludge metagenome | isolation source: sludge after 25d culture with pyrite | collected 2018-12-20
CGCCAACCGTCCGTAAGCCCGGACAGGGCCGCAACGTTGGCGATTCGGCACTGCCTCAATGAGAGAAATCACTTCTTTGGCCCAAGCCGAGTACTGTCCGGACCAACGGACGGTAAGCGCCTCAGACAGTTCCGGGGCGGCGGTCCAGCGCGGCATGCTCCCGCCGGGCGGGGAGGATAGCGATAGAGACGGGTTGGGAATGCTGTCTTCTGTTTTCCTTCAGAAGATTGAAACCATGAGAATGGGCGGCCAGGGGGTTGAGTTTTGACGATCGGCAAGCTGTTTGAGGCGCTTAGGGCGCGTTGGGCGCCACCAAACTCGGTTTGCGCCAGAGGCATGGCATCACGCTTTCGCACCAGCCGGTCGCCTGCATTGCGGCGCGGTGGCGGCCTACGGGCCCTTGGCGCCGAGTTCTTGACGGCGGCAAAACTCAACCCCCTGGGCGCCCCGGTGGTTTCAGAAGGCTGAAAAATGGCAGGACACTCGTCGGGAACCGTACCGCCGTCGTCCCGTAAGCAAGCCCTCCCTGACGGCGAATTCACTTTTTTATCTTTTCAGAAGACAGAAACTTTGGCATGACGGCCAGGATTTCATCATCTTTTGTTTTCGGGAGAGCCATGGATACCGCACCGCTTCATATCGTCGCCCTGGGCGACAGCCTCACCGAAGGATTCGGGGTGGCCCCAGGGGACGCTTATCCGTATGTCCTCCAGCAGATGCTGGAAGATGACGGCATCGCCTGCCGACTGATCAATTTCGGTGTCAGCGGCGATACCTGCCGGGGGGTGCTGGCCCGCCTGGACACCATTCCCAGTTGGTCCCCGGATCTGGTCATCCTGGAAATCGGCGTCAACGATATCCTGATGGGACGCTGGCCGGAGCGCATCCAGGCCGACTTGGGCGCCATCGTCCAGCGCCTGGTGGGCTGGCGAATTCCGGTGGCCTTGGCCGGTATGCAAATGCCGCCCCTGGGTGACCCGGAAACCGAAACCGCCTTTGCCGCCATCTACCCCGCCGTTGCCCAAGCCTTCCGCATTCCGCTGATTGCCGACTTTACCGCTCCGCTATGGGCTGTCCCGAACCGGGTGCAGTACGACGGCCTGCACCCCAACGCCGAGGGCTACCGCGCCATCTGCGCCCATATCCGGCCGACGGTGATGCGGATCATCCGGTCGCTGCCTTCGTTTTCAAAAATGGCCCCAGGGAACAAGAAGGATTTCGGCACTACTTGAAATCGGCAGCGGCATTACCGAAAGGATTCTCTCTGGTAAAATCGGGGAGATAGTTTTCGGCGGCCTCCAACTCCTGGATGAAGGCATTCTCCAGCCCCAGATCCAGCGCGTCGTCCACGATCCGGTCGTACTCGGCCGCGGACAGTGGGCGGTTGATTTCCGGATAGGCGCCGGCCCGATGCCGGGGCGTGTACTGAGCCATGATGCTCACGGAAATCTCCGGCGCCAAGCGCGCCAAGAACTCGAGGCACCGGCGGCTGTTGTCCAGGTACCCCGGCAGCACCAGATGGCGTACCAGGACCCCGCGCACCGCCATCCCATTTTCATCCAGACTCAGGCCTCCGACCTGATCCAACATCTCCCGCAACACGTCGGGGACCACGTCCCCATAGTCGTCCACGCCGGAGAACCGCTTTCCCAGCGCGTTGTCCAGATACTTGAGGTCCGGCAGATAGATATCCACCAACCCCCGGATCCGCCGCAGCGCAGCCACTGAATCGTAACCGTTGGTGTTGTAGACCACCGGAATCACCAGGCCGGCCTGCCGGGCCAGCCGGATGGCCTCGGCCATTTGGAAGACCATGTGGGACGGGGAGACGAAGTTGATGTTGTGGGCCCCCTGGTCCTGGAGCCATCGCATCTCCACGGCCAGCGCCGCCGGGGTGAAGCGCCGGAAGTGCGCCGGCGGCGTCTCCTGGCTGATCTGACTGTTCTGGCAATACACGCAGCGCAGGTTGCAGCCGGCGAAAAATATCGTTCCGGACCCCCGGGTGCCCGAAATGGGGGGTTCTTCACCGAAATGCAGCCCGATATGGGCCACCGGAATTCCGGCGTCCACCCGGCAGAAGCCCACCTCGCCGGCCAAACGGTTCACCCGGCAGCAACGTGGACAACTCTCACAGCAACCCAGGTGATCCAGCCAGGCGACATCCGTCAAATTTGGGGCGGCATCGTTCATTTCATTTCTCGTCTGTGAACAGGCGCAATTGTCTCAAAACCGTTCGCACGAACATGTCCCTCGGGTTTAGCGCCATACTCCGGGCCGAGGCTCTTGGCAATCCTTTGACAGGTCTTCGTTTTGGTCAACCGAAAACTGCCATTTTGGGCCGAATGATGGTATGGTGAAATAAAAACAAGTTATCATCCGTTCTGCGACCAGAGCGCATCCCAAACCCGTGGAGGTCGGACCATGCTCACCGCCAAGGACATCATGAATCGAGAGGTCATCACCGTGCGCCCGGACACCGAGATCACCAAGGCCGCGGGGATCCTGCTGGAGCAAAAAATCAACGGCCTGCCCGTGGTGGACGACAAGGGCGGGTTGGTGGGGATTCTCTGCCAGAGCGACCTCATCGCCCAGCAGAAAAAGATGCCCATCCCGTCCCTGTTCACCTTCCTCGATGGCCTCATCGCGTTGACCTCGATGAAACAGATCGAAAAAGAGGTGCGCAAAATCGCCGCCATCGTGGTGGCCGATGCCATGACCGTCGATCCGGTAACCGTGGAACCGGACACCGGCATCGAGACCGTGGCGGCCCTGATGGTGGACAACAGCTTCCACACCTTGCCGGTGGTGGAGGCCGGACGCCTCGTGGGCATCATCGGCAAGGCGGACATTCTCAAAACCCTCACCGCTTCCCCGTCGTCCGAATAGATGGACGCTGGCCCATCGTGATTTTTCAGGAGGAATCTTCATGCGTCTTGGCATCATCGGCCTGTCCGGATCCGGCAAGGCCACCGTCTTTGAAGCGTTGACCGGCAACCGCATCGACGCGGCGCGACGGATGGAGGCCCACGTGGGCACGGTCAAGGTCCCCGATCCCCGGGTGGACGCCCTCAGCGCCATGTACCAGCCCCGCAAGACCACCTTCGCCCAGGTGGAATACCTGTTGCCGGGCCGCCAGAGCGGCGGCGCGGAAAAGAACCGCGACCCCAACCTCTGGGTGCCGGTGCGCGATTGCGATGCCCTGATCCATGTGCTGCGCCATTTCGGGGTCTACGGCCTCAAGGCTCCGGACCCGGTGGCCGACTTCAACGCCTTGAACGAGGAGATGATTCTCGCCGACCTGGTGGTGGTGGAAAAGCGCCTGGAGCGCCTCGCTCAGGACAAGCAACGCGGCCGCAAGATCGATGGCGAAGAAATGGATCTGCTGGAGGTCTGCCGGGGACACTTGGAAGCCGAGACGCCGCTGCGGCGCTTTCCGGAGCTTGGCACCCATCCCAAGCTGCGGGGCTTTGCCCTGGTGTCCGCCAAACCGATGTTGGTCTTGTTCAACAACGAAGATGACGATGACCGCCTGCCGGCGGCGGATGGCATCCTCACCGCGGAGACCGGCATGGTGCTGCGCGGCAAGCTTGAGCAGGAACTGGCCCAGATGAACCCCGAGGAGGCCGAGGCTTTTCTGACGGAATTCGATATCCAGGCCTCGGCCATGGACCGGGTCATTGCCCGCTCCTACGAACTGCTGGGGCTGATCTCCTTTTTCACCGTGGGCGAGGACGAGGTGCGGGCCTGGACCATCCGTCGCGGCACCTCCGCCCTGGACGCCGCCGGAGTGATCCACTCGGACCTGAAGCAGGGATTCATCCGCGCCGAAGTGGTCTCCTACGACGACCTGATGGCCGCCGGCGGCCTGGCCGAAGCCCGCAAGCAGGCCACGTTGCGCCTGGAGGGCAAAACCTACGAGGTCAAGGACGGCGACATCGTCCATGTGCGCTTCAACGTGTAATCACGCCGCCGCGATGCCGGTGGCCCGCACGTTTACCGATCTTTCCCGACGGCGCGCCGCTGCCGTTTCGGATGCCCCGTGAAGACTGCCATGCGCCGGGCCGGAGCCGTTGCCGTGGCCCTGGTGGCGCTGCTGGTTCTCCTTGCCCTGGCCGCTTGGTTGGCATTGCCCGCTTGGATCGAAACGCGACTGGTGCCGGACTTGGCCCGACGTTTCGGAATGGAATCGGTGGCGCTGGACCTTCGGCGCATCGGTGTCAAGGGCCTGGACGTGGCCGACATCGGCATCGGCACTGCCATCACCGCAGACCACCTCACGGCGGACTACCGCCTCGGGGATCTAGTCCGCCGCCGCATCGCCCGCATCGTGATTTCCGGGCTGACGGTTCACGCCGCCATCAATGACGGCCGGCTGGGCATCGAAGGAATTCCGCTGCCGGTCTTCGACGACACGAAAGCCGATCCCGGCGCCAGCCTCCCCGACGCCGGGATCGGTCGTCTGGAAATCCATGGCGGCGTCCTCCACCTGACCTGGGAAAAGAAACCGATCAAGATCCCCTTCTCCCTGGTGGCGGTTTGCCCGGAAACGGATCCGTCCCGAATCAACGCCCGGCTGGTCCTTTTCCCCCATCACCACCCCGTCCGGGTAATGTTGCAAGCCGATGCCCCCGAAAATACGTTGACCGCCGTCCTTCAAACCGACGACCTGCCGCTGGATCGCCCGGAGATCCTGCCGCCCCCGGGGAAATGGCCCCTTGACGGCCGACTTTCAACTAAGGCCCAAGTCCAAGCCGCCCTTTTCCCCTTCAAGATCCACTCCCTGCAAGGCCAGGTGGCGGCGGACCTGCACCTCGACCATCCCGCCACCCGACTGACCGCCACCGGTATCGAGGGAACCTTTTCCGCCCGCCTGGAAACCCCGTCCCGCTGGCAGGCGGCCATGGCGGCCGCCGCCACCGCTCCGACCCTGGTGAAAGCTGCCGGTGGCCAAACGATCCAGATGGAACAGCCAAAAATCCGCATCGATCTTGCCGGTGACGAAACCGTCCTGACCCTCGCGGCCCGTCTCACCTCGGGACCGGGGCAAACGGCACCGGCAGGGGTGAAGGTCACCTGGCCCGAAATTAACGCCGAAGCCCAAGGCACCATGGATTGGCGCGCCCCCGCCGGCAGCGCCGAGCTGCGCTTTGACCTTCGGCTTCCCCGCATGAAGGTTCTCAGGGACCAGTGGCAGGCACAACTTGGCCCCATCCGCCTCCAAGGCCTCTGCCAGCCCGGGGGAAAACCGATCCTCGATGCCAACCTGCGCGCCGCCGGCCGCATCGCCGGCCCCGTGGTGGCCGAAGATATCGCCTTGTACCTGCCGCTTCAATGGCCGGCATCGGATGCTCCGGCCGGATCTCTGGGGCTGAAACTGATTCCGCCAACCGGGTTCAATTCGGGCCGACTGAAAACCGTCCTCCGTCAAACCGGGCTGGGCCTGGCCCTGAATGGCACCCTGCACGACTTTTTCTTTGACGGTACCGCGCTGAAAATCGCGGCAAAAACCGACTGGACCGAAACGGGCCTCCAGGGCCGTCTCGAAGCCGCCCTGCCCCCCTGGTCCCCGGCGGCCCCCGTCGACCTGGGAAGACTGGCACCGGCAGCCGCCGGCATTACCGTGGACGGGAACCTGACCCTGGACGCCGACCTGGCCATTACGGCCGGCCGTTTGGAGAGCCGAAGCCGCATTCGCATCTCCGGGGGAACCCTGGCCGCCCCGGCGCGCAAGATCCGGGTAGGCGGCATTGAAACCGAGGTTTCCTTTCCCGATTTGCCGATCCTGCGCAGCGCCCCGGGTCAGCGACTCCGCTTCCACCAAGCGAGCCTCGGGCCGATCCGGCTCAGCGACGGCAGCGCCGCCTTTCAGATCGAAGGGCCTCGCCAGGTGCTTTTGGAAAAAGGATCTTTCCAGTGGTGCAGTGGACGGGTTTATGCCGAGGCCCTGCGGTTTTCTCCCGCCGTGGACGACTACGGCCTGACCTTGTATGGCGACCGGTTGAACCTTGCCGAACTTCTCGATCAAATCGGCGGCCTCACGGCCGAAGGCGGGGGGACCGTCAGCGGGCGCATTCCGGTCCACTACCGCCGTGGCCAGGTGATCTTCAACGACGGATTTCTGTACTCGAGCCCCGGTGAAGGAGGCAAAATCCGCATGGCGGACATCGAACGCTTCACGTCGGCCGTCGATCCGCAAACTCTGGAAGCGGCCCAGCTGGCCCTTGCCAGCGAAGCCCTCAAGGACTATGACTACCAATGGGTCAAGGTGGGCATCGACAGCCAGGGGGAACAATTGGCCCTGCGGCTCCAGTTCGACGGCAAGCCGGCCCACCCCCTGCCCTTCGTGTACCGCCAGGAACTGGGCCGTTTCGTACGGGTGGAAGCCCCCGATCCCGGCTCGCGATTCCAGGGCATCGGCCTGGACATCAAGCTGCGCCTGCCGCTGAACCGCATCCTGGAGTACGGCGATTTGATGAAAAGACCCGGATAGGCGCATTCCGCACAACCCGTTGGAAAGGAGGTGGCGGCATGGGAATCAGGTCAACGGCGCTGGCGATGGCGGCTCTTTGGTTCACGGCGGCCGGCTGCGCCACCCAGCACAAGGTGGAGGTGGCCCCGGTGGAAGTAAAACCGATCCATATCACCATCGACGTGAATGTGAAGGTGGACCGGGCTCTGGACGATTTCTTCGGCGACCTGGATCAGCAAGCGGCCACCATGGAAGCCGGCTCCGACGCCGAATCGAAAGAATGATTTCCAAGCGGGGGGAAGCGAAATGAAGACACGAGTCCTGCGAAAAAATGGGACATTGCTGCTCGTCACGATGGCCGTGGCACTGCTGGTCGCCCTGCCAGCCACGGCTCAAGACATCAAGGCGCGCATGGCCGCCCGTCTGCCGGTAATCGATGATCTGAAAGCCCGGGGCATCGTCGGCGAGAACAACCAGGGGTACCTGGAATTTGTCGGTGCGCCGGAAAAGGCCGAAAGCGTGGCGGCCGAAAACGCCGACCGACGGGCGGTCTATGCGGCCATCGCCCGCCAGACCGGCACCAGCCCCGAAGCGGTGGGCCGGCAACGGGCGGTCCAGATCGCCCAGAAATCGCTGCCGGGAGTGCGCCTGCAGAAGCCCGACGGCACCTGGTACACCAAATAGCCCCGGGTTTCGGGGATCGGCCGCCCCTTCACCCTTGGGCACCGATCTGCTTCAGGATCATCTCGGCCACCTTTTCCGCCGAGCGGCCAAAGAGTTCATCCACCGGCACCCCGTCGAGGTAGTGATCCTGCCAGGGGACGCTGTGCTCCTGGATCAGGTTCTTGAGTCGCTCGAACTTGCCGCCCAGGGCCCGAATCCGCTCTGGGATGGGCACGTCGGTCTTGAAGGCGACGTTGAGCAGCAGCAGATTGGCGATGGTGTTGGATGTCGCCGGAGTGGCGCTGAGAACCGGGATAACGATGATGCTGCGATCGTCCTTGCGCCCCTTGCCGATGTAGACGTTGCCCTCGCGCACGATGATGCGCTTGGTGCCCTGGAGCCGCGGGTCGGTTTCCACCCGGGAGGCGATGGATGCCAGGGCCCCCTCCTTTTGCACCACTTCGATGCGCGTTTCCTCGGTGGGCTCACCCAGCAGGTTGAGATTTTCGACGCGGTAGAGAATCGCCCCCTGGATACCTTCGACGATTCCCTGCACATTGCGCAGCACCAGGATGTTGCGGTTGGTGAGTCGCGCCACGTCCAGGTCCCGCCGGGCCAGGGCATCGAAGAGCAGCCCCTCCAGCTTGTCCGCGATGCGGCTGGTCCCCACCGTCACCGTCTTGGCCTGGTGCTTGATGGCATCCACCGGACGCGCCATGGCGCCGATGGCTTCGGCGAGGCGCTGGAAGAAAACCTCCAGCATGTTGCGGGCCGTCCCCTTCACGCCGAAATCGATTTCGAAATCTCCCACGGGCAACCGTCCGGACAGGTACTTGAGCAGCAGGGACAGATCCGCCGCGTGGGCCACGGCCGTCGGTTCCGCCGTCTGGCGGCAGCGACGGCGAAACTCCCGGTAGAACTCGGCCATCTTTTCCCGGAAAGATTTCTCCAGGACAATCTCATAGACATCCAGGCCCTTGGTGCCGAAATCATCGATGAGCCCCTGGAGTTCCTCGCGAAAGCGATGCAGCAACCGTGAACCGTCGTTGATGGCCAGGGCGGCGTGGTAGCCCCAGAGGTGGCCGACCAGGGTGTTGACGATGGGGGCCAGATGCTCGGCAACGGTTGGCACGTGGAAAACGTCCGTCGCATAGGGGGCGAAGCGGTGCTCGTCCTCGTCGCAAAACACCACCGGCGTGGCCTTGTGAGCGGCGAAAATGGCCGTGTCCTTGACGATGTCGCCCACCACGGCCCCCCGGGTGCCGGCAGCGCAGACAAGGATCAACGGTTCGCTGGACAAATCGATATGCTTCTTGTCCTCCACGTAGTCCGAGGAGATGGTCTTGTAACACAACTCGCTGAGCTTGATCCGGATCTCGTCGGCGGAAGCCTTGTTGGGGCCGCTGCCCACCACGGCCCAGTAGGTCTTGGCAGGCGCCAGACGGCTGGCCGAGCGGGCGATGTCGCCGTCCATGGCGAGGATAAGGCGCATCTTCTCCGGCAGGCGCAACAGTTCACGGATCTCCCGGGTGACGAACACGTCATCGCGCCGCCCCCGCACCGACACCATGTGCAGTGATAACAGCGCGCCGGCCACAATCTGGGCGTAAAAGGCCTTGGTGGAGGCCACCGACATCTCGATGTCCCGCCCGCTGCTGGTATAGACCACCGCGTCCACCTTGAAGGTCAGATCCGAATCGCGCCGGTTGACGATGCCCACCGTCAACGCGCCCCGGGCGCGGGCCATGTCCACGGCCCGGTTGGTGTCGGTGGTGGTACCGCTCTGGCTGATGGCCACCACCAGGGCGTCGGCCATGGAAGCGACGTCGTCGGCGGGGCCGAGGTGAAAGCCGCTGAGTTCCGAAGCCTTCATGGCCCCCACCGCCACGGCCGGATCATTGAGGTAGGAATCGAGAAGCTCGGCGCAGGCCTGGGCGGCCACCCCGGCGGTACCCTGCCCCACGAAGAAGACCCGCCGCAGTTTGGCATCGGCCAGAGACCGGCTCACGGCAGCCGGAAACGTCCGATGGTCCAGGGCCACCTGGCAGCAGTCCGGACGGTCGGGGCAGAGTTTCCAGCGGTTGTGCAGGGTGCGGGCCACCGAGAGGGGGGCCTCGTTGATCTCCTTGAGAAAATAGTGGGCAAAATCCTGTCGATCCACGTCGCGGGAAGTGATGGCGGTCCGCTTGACCTGCGCCTCGGTGAGCGCCAACGGGCTGCCGTCGTAGGCCATGGCCTCGATTCCCGCCAGGCCGCCGCCACGGCGGCCGTCCAGCACGAAAATCTGCCCCTGCACAGCCCCCTTGGGACCCTGATGAACCCGTTCGCCATCCATCTTGAGGTATCGGTCCGTGATCTCCACCAGGCCGTAGACTTCGCTGCTGGACAGGTAGGCTTCCTCGGCGAGACCCACAAATATGGCTTGACCGCTGCCCCGCTGGGCCAGAAAAAGCCGGCCCGGCGCCAGGTCGGTGTGCATGGCGATGGCATGGGAGCCCTCGAAATCGTTGACGGCCCGCCGGAAGGCTTCCGCCACGCTCAAGCCCTGGTCGAGGTGATAGGCCACTTGCAGCGGAATAATCTTGGTATCCGAGGTGATATCGGCGGCAATGGCGCCGTAGCGCGCCTCGTAGTCCCGGCGAAGTTGCCGGTAGTTGTCGATATCGCCGTTGAGGCAGGCGTGGATAATGGCTTCGACGCCGGCGGGACGGCCCACGATACCGTTGTCCACCGGATGACAGTTGGCTTCGGTAATGGCCCCCACCGAGGCCCAGCGGGTGTGGGCCGAAATGGTGACCTGGATGTCGGGGACGGCAACGAGCCGGTGCAGAATCGCGTCGGCCTGGATCGCCTGGCGCAGGCCGCGGATGTTATCCCCCAGGGAACCGATCTCCGCGGCGACCTTGTAAACCAGGCTCACCGCCGCGGCATCCGCGTTCAGACGAACGCTGATGCCGCCGTGGCCCAGGGTCTCGCCAGTCTGCCGCTGTTGAAACGCAGTATCCAGCCCGTCTTGGGCCAAACCGTGGAGAAAAGCCGCATAGGCTTTCCCCGTCAGGCTGAACATCAGCGACACACCGGCCGAATCCCGTCCCCGCACTTCGAGACGGTCCAGGCTGTTGAGGGTCGTGTTGAGATTCTGGTAGAGCTGAAGGGCTTCCGGCGTGGGCGACGAATCCGGGGTGGGCAACAGGCCGGCCACCCGCGGGACATTGGCCAACACCTCCCGCGTCAGGCACCAGGCGGCGTCCTTGAACCGCTCCAGACGACCGGTGAGCCGGTCCACCAAAGCGGTATCCAGTCGGCCGGACAGGGTTTCCAGGGTTTGGCCGTGGTCTGCCGCGGCGGCGTTGAGCCGCTGGGCCACGGATTCCAGCCGTCGGAAGATTTCCGGCCGGGTGAAGAGGGCGTAAAATCCACCGCTTTGCTTGAGGGCGCGCAGATCGTCAAACAGCTTTTCCACCGCGGCCTCGCCGCCGAGAAAATTCGCCTCGGGGCCGCCGTCACCCGTGATGCCGCTGCCCACCACCCTCGCCACGGCCGTTTCCAGCCCCTCGACATCCACCGGCTGGAGGTCGGGGCGCCGGATGCGGACGATCCCCGTCAGGCCGCAACAAAGCCGGTTGGGCTGCAAGGCAAAGAGGACCAGAACGCTGCGCCTCGAGTGGATCGGCCCACGACCCCAATAAACCGGCATGGCGGCCAGATGGCCGAGAACCGCCGTCCATCGGCGCCACCTCAACTTCAACCACACCACGGCCCGAATAGATTTCATCGAATTGATTTCCCGGAAAAATCTGTCGTTTGACAATGGACGCCCCGCCGACGTTGAACAGTCGCATCCGCCTCACCGAAAAACCGAATCCGCGCCCCTACATCCGCCGGTAGAGGTCCCGGATCCGATCCCGGGTCATCTGTTCGCGCCAGTTGGGCCCCAGGGCGTTTTCCCACAGTGGCGCCAACACCAACGCCACATCCACCATCTTTTCCAGTTTGTCGTCGGGCAGGTCCGCCGTCAAGCGCCGCGGCAGGTTCACGTTATGGCGCTGCATCATGAGACGGAACTCCTCGACGGACTCGGGGTAAAATTCCTCCAGGTAATCGAAGGCCACGCAGTTGCCGATCCCGTGGTGCAATCCCAGAACGAAGCTCAGCCCGTAGGAAAGGGCGTGGCAGACGCCCACCTGGCTGTAGGCGATGCTCATGCCGCCGCAGTAGGAGGCCATCATCAGCTTCTCGTCCCCGTCGGGGGGGTCCTGGAGAAACACCTGGCGGCACAGGGCCATGGCCTGTTCGCCGTAGGCCCGGGAAAAGGCGTTGAGAAACGTCCCCTGAAGCGATTCGACGCAGTGGATGTAGCAGTCCATGCCCGTATAGAACCACTGGTCGGTGGGCACACCGGCCAACAGGTCCGGGTCCAGGACGATCTGGTCGAAAACGGTGTGGTCCGAATTGATGCCCAGCTTCTTTTCCGGCCCGGTGAGCACGGTGGTGCGGGACACCTCGGCGCCGGTACCGGCCAGAGTGGGAATCCCCGCGTGGTAAACCGCCGGCTGGCGGATGAGGTCCCACCCCTGATAGTCGGCGGCCGACCCCGGATTGGTCAACATGAGGGAAACCGCCTTGGCCAGGTCCATGGTGGCGCCACCGCCGATGCCCACCACCCCAACCGGCAGGCGGGGAGCGAATTGTCGCACCTTCTCGGTGAGATGATCCACATAGGTCGTCTTGGGTTCGTCATTCACGTTCACCGGCAACAGCAAGTCGTTGGCATGTGCCGGGAGGCGCTGGGCCAGGGGACGTTGGAGATGAACATCATCGAGGAGGAAAACGATGAAATCATCCGGCGCCCCTCGGCGGGCAGAAAGGATATCGTCGAGTTGATCGAAACATCCACGTCCGAAAACCACGTGGGATACCAGCTTGAAATTGCGAAAAACGCTCATGGCGTTGCTCCTTGGTCGAGGGTTGAAAGGCTCTGTGTCGTCACCACCGCATTCACAAGGACAGGGCGACGGTCACGGACACGATCTAGATTGCGCCCAGCACCGCCGCCATCCGCTCGCCCCGGCTGGCGACATCCGCTTCGCTCCACGACAGCTTGATCTGCATGGAGATGGTGCGCCCCACGATGTTGTCCGATACCGGCACCTGAACATCCTGGAGACCGGCAAACGTCGCCAAGCCGGTCTGGGGCAGTCGGGCGGGGCTCCGGAGATGTTTGAAATGGTCCCAACGCCGCAGGTAATGCCAGTTGTTGTCATACCAGAAAAAACAGCCGTCCACCCCCGCGGCGGCCAGATCGGCGGCGGCCCGACGGGCACGGGCCTCGTCGGGGAGCAGGAAGCTGAGAAAGGTGGCGCTGTCGCCCGCCGGATCCGGCACCCGGCGCCATTGCACCGCCGGGCAGGCGGACAGGGCATCCTTCAATGCCGCCTTGGCCTTTCTCTGGCTGGCCAGGATCCCGTCGAGCTTGCGCAACTGGGCCAGGCCCACCGCCGCGTTGAGTTCACTGACGCGGCAGTTCATCCCCAGGATGGGATGATCTTCGGCGCCGCGATCCGCATGGGCGTGGTCATGCCCATGGTCGGCATACTGATGGACCAGGCGGTACAGGTCGGCCTCGTCGGTGACCACCGCCCCGCCTTCACCGCAGGTAATGGTCTTGACGCTGTCGAAGGAAAAGCAGCCCATCCGTCCGAAGGTGCCCAGGGCACGTCCCTGGAACGTTCCGCCCACCGCCTGACAGGCGTCCTCGATCAACACGAGGCCATGGCGCCCACACAGCTCGGCCAACTCGTCGATACGCGCCATGCTGCCGCACATGTGAACCGGGATGACGGCGCGGGTCCGGGGCGTCAGTACCCGGGCCACCGCCTGCGGGTCGAGGCAGAGGGTGTCGTCGATCTCGGCGAACACCGGCACGGCACCGGCCAGCAGCACCGCCTCCACGGTGGCCACGAAGGTAAACGGCGGCACCACCACTTCGTCGCCGTAACCGATCCCGCAGGCCGCCAAGGCCACGCTCAGGGCCGTGGAACCGCTGGAACACAGATGGCAATGCGTTGCACCGAGCCGGGCGGCAAATTCTTCCTCGAAGGTCCTGGCCTTCCAGTGGTCCTTTCGGACCGCATCGAAGCCATAGCGAAACAGTACGCCGGTATCCAGGACATCCTGCACCTGGCGGCGCTCCTCATCACCAAAAATCTCGAAACCGGGCATGACGCCTCCTCTGGGATCTCAAATGGGAAATCTGGGACTTGAGATTCAAGTTCATCCTCGTCCGCCTCCGTTTTGGCCGTCGGCCCGGCCCAGGGCGGCCGCTTCAGCCTTGCGGGCAGCAAAAAGCTTGCCGAAATAGTCCGTCATCACCCGCCGGGCGTAGGTCCCGGCCCGGGTGCCGATGTACTTTTCATGGGCAACCATGGCTGCCACGGCGATTTTTGCGCTTCCCTTTCGCTCCACGGCCCATCCGGCGAACCAGTCGATGCGGGCCGAATGATCCTGATTGTCGATGGAACCGGACTTGCCGCCGATGGTCAGGTGCTGGAGCACCGAATCACGGGAGAATCCCGCGAAAGGCTTGCGGCAGGTTCCCTTGCGGACGCTGACCTCCATCATGGCGGCGATTTCCGCCGCCGTCGCGGCCGCCATGGGTTTGCCGATCAAATGCGGACGGCTTTCATAGCGGAGCTTGCCATCGGCATCCACGATCCTGGCCACCGCGCTGGGCTCGTAGAGCCGGCCGGCATTCACCGTCGTTGCCGCGATCAGCGCGGCATGCAGGGGCGAAACCGTGGTTTGGCGGTTGAAACCGGAGGCCAGCTCGGCCAGGTGGTACGCATCCGCCGAAGCCTCGAAACGACTGGGCGCCAAGGCCGCTTCGAAGGCGATGGCACGATTGAACCCGAAGGCTTCGGCCCATCGGGTCAAGGTCTCCATCCCCAGCCGCAGAGCGCCCAGTTTGCCGAAAACCGGGTTGACCGAACCGGCGAAGGCGTCCCGCAGCGGGATCCGGATCGTGTGCCGGGTAACTTTTTCCTGGATCTGGCTGCGGTACAACGTGTAACGGCCGCCGTTGAAATTGACCTCACTGCCACCGCTGAGATGCGCTTCCTCCACCGCGGCGGCCGCCGTGACGATCTTGAACAGACTCGCCGCCGGGAACCGGTTGTCCAGGCAGGGATTGCCGGCCTCCCCGTTACGGTCATAGCCGGCCATGGCCAGGATCCGCCCCGTACCGGGGTCCACCGCCACCACGGCGATAAAGCGTGCCGTGCGCGGATCCAGCGCCCCCACCAGGGACCGTTGCAAGTCCATGTCCAGCGTGGTTTCCACCCGCAGCGGCCGACCGTGGCCGTCGATGGTGAACTGGCCCGAGGCCCGGTTGAACAGATCCGTCGGTTTGATCAGGGTCTGCACCGTTGCCTTGTCCACCGTCGGAGCCAACGGCGGAACCGAGGGCGAAGGCGCCTCCGTTTCCCGGTTGGCGATGCTCTTGTCCGAGGGGCCGCTGAACAGGTAGGCCAACACGGCCACGATCACCACCGCCAGCACCCCGCCCACCCAGACACCCCGTGGTCGCCGGGAACGGCGCTGGCGCTGAAGCCGGCGCTGGTACTCACGCCAATCGGGGGGCCGTCCGGATTTAAGCGTATCGCTGGATCGACGAAAGACGGCCATGATCAAAGGATCGCGTCGGTCGGCGGGTTCCGGCCGGAAGGAAGGGTTCTTGGTGGCCCATGGGTCTCAACGCAGCGGCGTGCCGGGAGGCATGGGACCATCCACCGTGGCCAAGGCGGTGTTGCGCTCGTCCACCGCCGCCAGCAGCATCCCCTCGCTCAACACCCCCATCAGCTTGGCGGGTTTGAGATTGGCCACAATCAATATCTGCTTGCCCACCAGGTCCTCCGGCGCATAACGCTCGGCGATGCCGGCCACGATGGTCCGCCGCTGGCCCACATCCACTTCGAGCTTGAGCAGCTTCCTGGCCTTGGGAACCGCTTCGGCCTTGAGGACCGTGGCCACCCGAAGATCCAGACGGCTGAACTCTTCGTAGGAGATCTGGGGCTTGAAACGGGGCGCGGGGGCATCGGCTTCCGCGGGTGCCGCCTCGGCCCGGGCATGGATCGGTTCCACCCGGGGGAAGAGGGTCACGGTCTTGGGCATTTCGATGCCCTCCGGCAACCCTCGCCAGCTCTTGAGCTTTTCCAGGTCGTAAAACGCCGCTTCCGGATCCAGGCCAAGATGCCGCTGCATGGTGGTGGCGGTCTCGGGCATGACGGGATAAACCAGGCCGGAAACGATCCGCAGCCCTTCGAGCAGATTGTAGATGGCCGCCTCCAACTGCGGCCGGGCTTTCTTTTCCTTGGCCAGCACCCAGGGCTGGGTGACATCGATGAACTTGTTCATCTGGTTGATCAACTCCCAGACGACTTGCAGCGCCCGGTGGAAAGCGAACTCCTCCATGGCGCCGCAGTAAGCTTCCACCGTCTTCCAGGCCTCGGCCTGAAGGGAAAACTTCAGGTCGGCCTCGGCCTTGGCGTCCGATTTCGGCACGCGGCCGCCGCAGTATTTGTGCGCCATGGCGGTGACCCGCGAGAAGAGGTTCCCCAGGTCGTTGGCCAGATCGGCGTTGATCCGGCCCACCAACTGCTCTTCGGAAAAGTTGGAATCGAGGCCGAAATTCATCTCCCGCATGAGAAAATAGCGGAAGGCATCCAGCCCGTAGACGTTCCGCAAGTGCAGTGGGTCCACCACGTTGCCCAGCGTCTTGGACATCTTGCTCTGGTCCACGTTCCAGTAACCGTGCACGTTGAGATGCTGGTAAACCGGAATGCCGGCCGCCTTGAGCATGATGGGCCAGTAGATGCCGTGGGGCTTGAGGATGTCCTTGGCCACGATATGCTGGGCCGCCGGCCAGAAGGTGGCGAAGGCTTCGTCGTCGGGATACCCCAGGGCGCTGATGTAGTTGAGCAGGGCGTCAAACCAGACATAGGTGACGTAGCCGTCGTCAAAGGGCAAACTGATGCCCCACTGGAGCCGGCTCTTGGGCCGCGAAATGCACAGGTCCTCCAACGGTTCACGCAGAAAGGCCAGCACCTCGTTGCGGTAGCGCTCGGGACGGATGAAGTCCGGGTGCCGCTGGATGTGATCGATGAGCCATTGCTGGTAGCGGCTCATGCGAAAGAAGTAGTTGGCCTCACGGATGGGCTCGGGCGGCGTCTGGTGGTCGGGGCAGAGGCCATTTACCAGCTCGCGTTCGGTGTAAAAGCGCTCGCAGCCGAAGCAGTACAGCCCCTCGTACTCGGCGAAGTAAATATCCCCGGCATCGTAGATGCGCTGCAGGATCTGCTGCACCACCGCCTGGTGGGCCGGATCGGTGGTGCGGATGAAATGCGAGTAGGAGATGTTCAGCTCCGGCCACAGGGCCTTGAACTGGCCGCTGATGCGGTCGGCGTACACCCGGGGGCTCACCGCCTCCTTCTTGGCAGCGCGCACGATCTTGTCACCGTGCTCGTCGGTGCCGGTGAGAAAGAAGGTCGGCTGACCGCTCATCCGGTGAAAGCGGGCCGCCACATCGGCGACGATGGTGGTATAGGCGTGGCCGAGATGGGGCCGGGCATTGACGTAATAAATGGGGGTGGTGATGTAAAAAGGCGACTTCATGAGATGGTGTCCTTCTCCGTGACGAGCTCATCGGTGCCGATTTCGATTTCGGGGCCGTCGATCAATCGCACGGCGATCAGTCCCTTGAGCACATTGTGGCGCAAAACCTTACCCTTGCCCCGGGCCGTGGTCACCGTCTTGCCAATCCGCGGCAATCCCTGTTTGAAATCCCGGTAGGTATCATACTCGAAGGTCAAACAGCACATCAGGCGGCCGCAGAGACCGGAAATCTTGGTGGGATTGAGCGACAGCCCCTGTTCCTTGGCCATTCGAATGGACACGGGGCCGAACTTTTCAATGAAGCTGGAGCAGCACAGCTCCCGCCCGCAACGCCCGATGCCGCCGCACATTTTGGCCTGGTTGCGGATGCCCACCTGGCGCATCTCGATGCGCACCCCGAACCGCTTGACGAGCATCTTGACCAACTGACGGAAGTCGACCCGGCCGTCGCTGGTGAAAAAGAAGGTCAACTTGCTGGCGTCGAAAGTGGCCTCCACGGCAAAGAGGTTCATCGTCAGGCCGAGCTGCTGGATGTACCCCCGGCAAACGGTTCGCGCCTGCTGCTCCAGCTCGCGGTTGGTGGCCAACTGCGCCAGATCCTGTTCCCGCGCCATTCGGTAGATCTTCTTCAGCGGTGGATCCGCCTCTTGCTCTTCCCGGACGAAGGGCCCGGCAACCACCACGCCGAAGCCCAGCCCGCGCTCGGTCTCGACGATCACCGCATCACCGGTTGCCAGCACGAAGACGCCGCAGTCGAAATCGTACACCTTACCGCCCGGCTTGAACCGGATCTGTACCACTTTCTGCATGGAATCGACTCACCTTTCAGCGCCGACCGGCCCGGCAGCAAGCCGGGCCGGGGATAGAAACCGAAAAGATACTCATAACCGAGCACGGCATCGGCCGCAAGGATCAATTGCCACCGGCGGCCTTGCCATCGCCGCGGGCCAGATCGAAAAAAAGCGATTCCAGGGTCAAGCGCACGGCGCCGTTGCCCTCCAGGGCCCGCTGGGCCTCCTGAAGGCGCCGAATCTGGAAGAGGCAGCGATTCCGATCCGCTGCTTGCCGGGCCGAGCGGCACAGATCCTCGCGCCGGTCGGCGTAGACCACCAGTTCGGGCCGCTGGAGCGCCACCAGCCGATCTCGCAGCCAGGTCTTGGCCAACTCCAGGCTTTCGCCGGCGCGCCGGCCATCGCGGGCCAGTTCTTCGGCCACGGCCAGCACCGTCGACGGCCCTTGACCCGGCAGCGTCGACAACATCCGGGCCAACCAGTCCCGTCGTCGCCGCCAGTGCGCCACCGCCCCCTGCCGGGCCAAGGCCAGCGCACGGCCCAAGCTGCCCCCGGCCAGCGCGGCCACCACCGTGGCATCCTGGGGCGCCAAGCCATCATTTTCAACGAGTCGTTGGGCGATCCGATCCGGATCCAGGGGAGCGAAACGCACCGCCTGACACCGCGAAACGATGGTGGGCAGCAAATCCGAGCTCCCCCCGGCGGTGAGCACCAGGATCGTCCGGTCCGGTGGTTCTTCGAGAACCTTGAGCAGGGCATTGGCCGCCGCCGTGGTCATTGCCTGGGCGTCGCGGAGAATCACCACGCGATAACGGGCCTCGTAGGGCCTGAGGGTCAAAACGTCCAGGAGGCTGCGGATCTGGCCGATCTTGAAAAAGGCGCCCTCCGGCTGGAGCTGGATCACGTCGGGATGAAGCCCGGCGGCGATGCGTCGGCAACTGCGGCACCGCCCGCAGGCATCGGGCCACGGGCGCTCCTCGCCGGCCGGCAGCGGGGCCTGGCAGTTGAGCACCATGGCCAGGGCCCGGGCCGCGGTGGTTTTACCGATCCCGTCGATGCCGGCAAACAGGAGGGCGTGGGGCACGCCGTCCCGCGCCACCAGGGCGCCGAGCCTGCTCAATGCCCGCTCCTGTCCGACGATGGCTCCAAAGGCCGCCGAGGAATCGGCTATGGCTATCGATCGACCCGTTTCTTCAACTCCTTTCCCGGCTTGAAGAACGGCAACCGCTTGGGCTCAATAAGCACATTCTCGCCGGTCTTGGGGTTACGACCGAGATAGCTCTGGTAGTCCTTGACGAAAAAGCTGCACAACCCCCGGATTTCAACCCGCTCCCCCTCAGCCAGGGCATCGGCCATGCGGTCGAAAAAGACCTGCACCACCTGCGCCGCATCGGCCTTGGAGATGTGGGTTGCTGTTTTCAGGCTGGAAATCAATTCTAACTTGTTCATACGCCTCCTTTGACATGGACCCTAGTATCGGTCCCATCTAACTGAAAGCAGCTAAAAAGTCAAAGGGTTAGGATATTACCGGGTCGGTTTTCGGGTCGCCACCGGCGCCAGCGACTCCACGGCGTCGGCATCGATTTCCACCGCGGCGTACTGTCCAAGGGCTTCGATGTCGACCACCACCCGACTGCCGCCCCGGTAGCGAACGAAGCTGCCCACCACCCCGGTCATGGGGCCGGCCACCACCATGACCGGGTCCCCCTGGCGCAACCGCCGGCCCGTGATGATCTGCCGGTCGGCGGTTACCATAATCCTGAGCGACGCGATGGTGTCATCGCCCACCGGCAGCGGGCCCTGGCAATTGGCGATAAACCGGACCACCCCCACCGTCTTGACGATCTCCAACTGCTGATAGGGGTTCAGATCGCTGCGGACGAACACGTAGCCAGGGAAAAGGGGCACCTGGATCATCTGCCGGCGGTCCCGCCGCTTGCTGGGCACCGTGATCTTGGGCAGGTAGGCCTCCACCTGCTTGCGCGCCAGGCCTTCCTGGACAACGTTCTCGAAACGGCTGCGGGTGTGCAGCACGTACCAGCGGGGAATGAAGAGATCTTCGCTCATGGGGGTCGTTTTATCCGGAGGCGTCACGTCAATTCTCGATGGTCGATCGGTAGGCGAACGGGTCCTTGATGCGTCGGGCCACCACGCTTTCCCGGCCGAATCCGCCCAGGCCGTTGAGGTGGACCATGATCGCAAACTCTTTGCCGATGTCATGCCCATACAGGTAGCCGAAATCCAGGGCCCAACACTGGCGGGTGTACAGGAGCCCGGCGCCGAATTCGATGGTGCGCGAATCACGCAAGTTGCGTTCCCACTCACTGTAGGTGACGAGATTGTCCGTCAGCGGGACCAGAAGCTGCGTGAACACCGATTCGCTGACATCGTACGTGTAGCGATGCTGGACGAACAACTGGTCCCCCCGCCCGTCGGCCAGGTGGACGGCGATGTTGTGCGAATCGTAATGGCCGCTCTGCAACGAGCGCTCGGCGTCGGCCCTGAGGCTGAGAAAGCTGACGGGAGAAAACTCCACCTCGAGGCGCAAGGGAGAAAGGTGCCGCTGGCGCGCTTGTCCGTCTTCGGCCAGGGGCGCAATGCGATCGTAGGACTGGGACAGCTCGATATAGCCGATCTCCCGGTAGATCGCTGGAGGCGTCTCTCCGCCGTCCGCCGGCGCTTTTGGCTGGCGACGGGTGGTGAAGGTCTGGGCCAACACGGCACTGACCCGGCTGGTCTCCGGGATGCGGTCCAGCCCTCCCTCCCCTTCCAGCAACGGGTAGCGGTCCTGACCGTGGGCAGGGATGTAATCGTAGACCAGGCGGGGCTGGATCACGTGCTGAAGCGCATCGATGCCCCATCTTCCCGGCCGATAGACCCGCTGCAGGAGGCTGTCGGCTTCCATCCGGAAATCCACCATCTCCCGGCTCTCGGGATCGTTCTCGGCATGGGGCGCCCGGCTGTCGTGGTCGAGGTACCAGGCGGTTTCCCGCAGGCCCACCGAGGGCTGAAGGCCCAGGCGTCGCCCGAAGCGCAGCGGCCAGTAGACCCGCGGATGGATGTCGAGCCGCTGCCCGCGACGTTGGTCCTCCAGGTAGAAATAGCGCCACTGACTTTCCAGATCGAAGTACAGCGGCGTTTCCCCCAACGGTTGCCGGGCTCCGCTGACGGTGACACTCTGGGGATTTTGCAGCAGGCGGCTCACCTGGTCGTCTCGCCGGGCCACCACGTCATCGCGCCACAAGGTATCGAAGTTGAGGCTGTAGTTGGCCCAGAGCCGGTTGATGTTGAGGCGGTTGGTGCGCACCCAGTCCTCCGGCTCGTCCAGTTCGCGGTTGAAATCGGCGGCAAAAGCCCCATCGCTGTAATCGAAACCGTTGATGACGCCGCGAAACTCGTACAGGTAGTCCACGTCGCTGACCAGGTCCACGTCGAGCTTGGCGGTAAAGGCGGCCGGCAACTTCTGGTCGATGCGCCCGCGCAGCCAGTACCGGTCCCGATTGCCCCGGATCGGGGTGTCATCGAAGGCCCAGTCGTCGCTGGCGGCGGTGCCGTCGTCCACTTTCCGGTCCTCGAGCAGATCCATCATCAAGGTGCCCCGGGAAGCCTCGTCGCGCACATAGCGATACTCCAAGCCCAGCATCTCGCCCCGGCGGCTCATGTGGTGAAGATAGAAGGTGGCATCCTGGTGGTCGTCGATGGCCCAGAACAGCGGTTGTCCCCAGGCGGCGCCCAGCCGGTCGGAAATCCCCAGGCTCGGCGGCAGCAGGCCGGTCTGGCGCTTGCGCTTGGCCGGGAAAATCAGCTTGGGTACGTAGGCCAACGGCAAATCGCCGGCTTTGAAAACGGCGTGGTCCACCTTGCCGTAGCCTTCCACCGTCACCGCCATGCGGCGTCCCTGAACCTGCCAGGCCGGTTGGTCGCCATCGCAGGAAGTCAGTCGCACCGCATCGCCGCGATAGCTTTCCGGACCGATTTTTTCCAGGCGATCACCCCGGATGTAAAAATGGTTCTCGGCCAGAAAGAGGCGCCCCTGATGGAGGGTGCCGGTCTCGGTGGCCAGATCCATCTCCAGGCGTTCGCCGGTCATCACATCGCTGCCGGAGGTCACCATGACATGCCCTTCGGCCTCGGCGGTCATGGCGCCCCGATCAAAGACCACCCGGTCGGCTTTCAGGCGGATGCCCCCCCGGGTGATGGTCACATTGCCCACCGCCAGATACCGGTCGCTGTCGCGAAACTGTTCCAGCCGGTCGGCAGTGACCCGCCAGGGGCCGGGGGGCTCGGCGGCCACCGATTGTGAAACCGCAAAAAAAGAAAAAATCGCAACGACAGTCCCCCACAGCCACATTCTGCAACGGGCTCCGGACTCCGCAGGCATGTCGTCCCGGCATCGGTTCATCATCGTCCACGTTCCCCTCTTGAGTACGATTCGGGGCATTGTTGCGAGTGGTGAAATCTGTTCTATACAATCCCAGGCTTTCCAAGATCAAGCGCGGCGGCCAGGGCGGCCGCTCAA
>JACDJB010001180.1_pt1 | contig 22064 bp, 18 predicted proteins | sample 7454121 | NCBI WGS metagenome assembly JACDJB01 (sample SAMN14253290, study PRJNA609438) | sludge metagenome | isolation source: sludge after 25d culture with pyrite | collected 2018-12-20
CAGCGAGAGCGCCAGCGCCCGCTCACGCAGCGCCAGAAACAGCTCGATCGTCTGTTCGGCGTCGCCCAGCGCCCGATGGCCGCGGCCGTCGGCGGGGAAACCGAGGTAATCCGCCAGCGACCCCAGGCTGAACCGGCCCGCTTCGGGCACGAGGATGGAAGCCAGCGTCAGGGTATCGATGCGCCGGTTGCCGATGGCCAGCCGCGCCTCGCGGAGGAAACCGAGGTCAAATTCAACGTTATGACCCACCAGCACATTGTCGCCCAGCTTGCTGCGCAGCCGCGGCCGGATGGTGTGGAGCGTGGGCGCGTCGGCCACCATCTCGTCGGTGATCGACGTGAGTTGCGTGATATAAGGCGGGATGTCGCACTGCGGGTTCACCAGCGAGTGAAACTCGTCGAGGATGTCGGCCCCGCGAAAGGTAATAGCCGCCACATCGATGATCGCATCCCGCGACGGGTCAAGCCCGGTTGTCTCCACGTCAACCGCTACGTAGGTGGTCGTCATGGAGAGGATTATATCATTTGTTCTAAATATCCCAGAAACTCCGCCGGCCGGATCGGACTCAATTGTCAAATGGCGGCGGCCGGAAAAACAGGTTGTAGAGAATCGCCCCGATCAGGACGACGGCCAGGAGCGTGGACGCAAAGTAGGCCAGCAATGCCCATTCGGTAAGTTGGGTGACAACGCCGGAACCGCTGGTAAAGCTGGCCGCAATGGCTGAGCCGATGAGCACGCCGACCAGAACGATACCGACGATGATCTGTTGAGCGATCCGGTGGAGATACCCCAGTTGCTTGTTGAATTCAGAAGTATCCACGTGAAGCTCGAACCGGCCACGCTGATACATACCCAGCCATCGCAACGTCGCTTCCTGCAACAACGGCAAATGCCGGACGGCTTCCTGCATCAGCAGTGTACCCTGGCGAGTCAGGGCGCTCATCATATTGTCGGCCGTCGCCTCTTGCAGCACCATCTCCTTCGTGATGTCGAACCCCTGATCGATCAGGCCGCCACCATCGGGATAGAGCGCATTGTAGATCGCCTCGGCTTGCATCATCGCCTTGATCGCCAGCGTCAGATCGGAATCCAGACGCAATCCATTGGCCGACAGAACGTTGAAAACGATCGCCATCACCGTTCCAAACGCAGGGGCCGTCTCGGGGTTCATGTGCGGGCCGACAGTCCGCTCGAAGTCCTTATAGAACCGGCCGTCATCGACGTGCTTGCGAAAGGAAACGCTGATGTTACGCACAGCACGCGCCATGCCCGCCGTGTCTCGATGCCGGGCAACCATGAGCAGATTGATCAGATTCAGGCGCTTGGCCAGGTCAATCTCCCCCATCATCCCCATATCGAGAAACCCCACCGCGCCCGTATCCAGATTCACCAGGACATTTCCGGGATGGGGATCGGCGTGAAAAAACCCGTCGATCAACAACTGTTTGATGAACGCTCGAAGGATGATCTCCCCGATCGCGTCGCAAACCAGTCCGGCGTCCAGAATGGCCTGAACGTTTGTGATCTTGACCCCTTCCACAAACTCCATCGTCAGGACTTTGGAACTGCTCAATTTGGAGAAACCGCGAGGAACGACAACGCCGGGAACAGCCTCCATGTTCCGGGCCAGTCGTTTCATGTTATACAGTTCGCTGCTCAAATCCAGCTCGCGGATGATCCCGTCGCCGAACTCACGGATCATGCCACTGAGATTGGCGTCGCGAGCGTACTGGAAACGTCGCTCCAGGAAGCCGGCCAGGTTGGTCATGACGTCCACATCGGCCCGCATCTGCGGCCGAATACCCGGCCGCTGGACCTTGACGACGACCCGCGTCCCGTCGGCCAGCCGGGCGTGGTGGACTTGCGCGGTGGAAGCCGCGGCAAACGGCGCAGGCGAGAACTCTTCATACAGCCGCTCAGGGGTGTCCCCCAGCTCATCCTCGATGATCGCCCGTACGTCGTCCGACGAGAACGGCGGCACATTGCTTTGCAGCTTGCTGAGTTCCTCGCACCATCCCGGCGGCAAGGTCTGCGAACGGCTGGAGACAATCTGCCCCATCTTGACGTAGGTTGGCCCCAGCTCCTGAAGCATGATCCGGACCTTGACCGGGCGAGACAATGACTCAATGGGACTCTCCGGTCGATAGATGAATCGCTGCATGCGGCGGCGAAAGCGACCCAATCGGCCGCGATCGAATGCCATGTCGAGAAAGTAGTTGGTGATCGTATTGTAGATTTGTTGCAGGCGCAGGCTCTCCCGGGCCTGGTTGAAACCGCTCGTCATTTGGGTCATGGCTGGTTACTCCCTCACACGGTTGTCTTCCGCCTTCCGCGTGGCGTCGGACTCAGCCTTTGGTGCAGACGCGGCACGGCGCGGCGCGTAGACCGGCGTGCTGCCCAGACTGAACAATTGCTCCCGATCGCGTACGGTGGGGCCTTGATCTTCAATAGGCGGTTGCAGGCCCATCAGGGTCTCAAGGAACGCCCCAATAATGAGGATGAGAATACCGGCCAGGATCAACGAAAGGATGCCGTCAACCTGGAACCGATCCGGCGTCAGTGTCGCCATCATCCACAGGATGATGATATTGATGACTACCAGCACCAGCCCAAAGGTGATGAACAGGTAGCGAAACATGATGAACTGCAAGATCGGCCGAACGAAGGCGTTCAGCAACCCGAAAATGATCCCCGAAGCCAGAAGCTCGAGGATGAAATTGTTGTGGGGCATGTGAATCCCCGGCAACAGGAGGACCGTCAGGCCCAGGGCGATGGTGTTGGCAATAGCCTGGACGAGGATGAGTCGCCAGTTGAAGTACATTTTCCTCAGGTTGAATTGGGGCATGATATTCTTCCTCCACGTAAAAATTCAGACCTGCGACTTCATGGGACTTCTGTTTTCGACACCTCACCGAACATCACTGTCCAGAGGTCAGGGTATCTATTCGATTTGCATACTAAAGCTCCAGCTACAACGATCTTCCCCGCTCAGCGAATCGGCCGCCTGACCGATGACTTCCACAGCCACGTCATAGCGCCCCGGGCGAACCACCGGCCCGCCCACGCCCCAGATATACCGACCCTGCTCATCGCGCGGCCAACTGCCGCACTGGGGTTCGTTGCCGCCGAGGATGCAATAGGGGGCCGTTTCCTCTTCGATCAGATATTGCAACCCTTCGCCGACAACGGCGAAGCGCACCATCCGGATGCCGTCGCCGTCGTTTCGGCCCACCCGGTTATCGATGGCCAGGGCGCGGAACATCGCCTCCGGCGCGCGATCGACCCGGCTGAGGATATTGGCCGTGTTCTCGCAGATGCCGGCCGGCGCGTCGTTCTCCACCTGTGGCGGGCCGCTCGGCGCGGGCAGGTCGGCATCGGCGCGGGATGTGGTGGGCGCGGCGGCGATTTCCTGACCCTCGTTTGCCGCCGCGCCACCGCAGCCCGCCATCACAATGAGGGCCGCAAATATCACCAACAACCATAGCGTCGTCTTCTTGTTCATGTGATCCTGGTCAGGCTCAGGGATGGGTCATGGAACCGTCACCCTGAAATTGAAATTCCAGTTCCAGAATCCGCCGAATTCCTGGTCCGGGTTGTCGTGCTCTTCTCTGGACTCGACGGTCATATTGACGAAATACTCCCCGCTTTGCACAACCGGCCCGCCTGCGCCCCAGGTTAACTGGCCCTGATCATTCCTCGGCCAGGGGTTGCAAACCGGCTCGCCGCCGCCAAATACACAGAATCCGGCGGTCTGTTCATCGTGGGAATAGTCCACACCATTCCCGCTGATGAAGTAGGTGACTTCGCGAATGCCCGCTCCCTCGAAGTCGCCCACCCGCAAATCACGCACGTCCATGCGGAAGAGGAAGTTCGGATCGACGATGATATTAAAGAAGACGTGATCGCCGTTGGGTTCCGGGAACGAGCCGCCGGGCGCGTCATTCTCGATGGAAGGGGGAAGGTTGGCGCGTGTGGCTGTTGCTGTCGGTGGTGCGGCCGTGGGCGGGATGGCCGTCGGCGGCACCGCGGTTGGTGGGATGGCCGTCGGCGGCGCGACAGTGGGCGACGGCAAGACGATAGACGTAACAGTAGGCAATGTGGCGGCCGTCGGCTGAACCGCCGTGGCGACTGCCGCCGTCGACTGCACGTCCGGCGTGGGCAGCGTCCCCGGCGTCGTCAGGGCCGCGACCGTCTGGGCCACGGCGATGGCCTCCACGGTCTGCCGCACCGAAGTGGCGACCCCATCGACTTCTGCAACCTCGGCAGTCGGCTCGCCTTCGGAGCCGCCGCAGGCAACCAGGATTGTCAGCCCTCCCACCAGCATCAACAAAACCAGCAAGTACACTTTCCGATTCGCGGCCATCACCCACCTCCATCCGGCTGTTGCAGCGCGTCAATCCGGGGTTCGCATAATTGCCCCACGATACGGTCGGCCAAATAGGTGTCAATGGGATAGTCAACACCCTGTTGCACACAGTCGTTGTAATACGACAGCGCCGTGCCGCGAGCCTCGGCCGCCGCCTCGGTCGCGCCGCGCTCGTTCAGCAGAAAGGCCTTCCATTCATAAAAGGAGCCGAGCGCCTGGAACGTCTGGGCCGCCAGGCGCGGGTCGTTGGCTGTGTCCAGCAGGGCAATCTCATCTTCGAGTGCGGCAATGGCCTCATCGATTTGGGTCTCGGCCGCCGTCAGATCGCCCCTCAGGAAGGCGACTTCGGCCAGCACACGCAAGCTGATCCCCCGTCCCAGGCGAGCAATGCCGGCCACGGGCACGCCGTAGGTCTCAATCTGCTCCGGTTGCAACGCGACTTCATTGTAGGCGTCGAGCGCCGCCCGCGCTTCCTGTTCCACGACGTCGAGCGCGGCGGTCTTGTCGTCGCCTTCGGCCATATTTTTGATCTCGTTGAGCAGCCGCTGGGCGCGAACGAAGTGGACGCTGCCTTGCCCGATCCGGGCGCGGGGGTTGTTTTCATTCAGATTTAACGACTCGGTAAAAGCCGCATCGGCCGCCGCCAATCGTTCCGGCAAGGCATTCGGGTCGCGCTGGGCGCTGTAGAAATTCTCCTGGCCGATGAAGTACCGGATCACGTCGGAATCCGGCGCGAACGTCTGCGCCCGTTCAAAGGACTCGAGCGCCTGATCCTGCAACCCGCGAATTTCCTGCCGCAGCCCCAACGTCACCCAGGCCAGCGCCTTGGCTAATGGGTCGAGCCTGTCCCAGACATCCTCAGCCGGATCGGCCGGATCGAAGACGGGGATCGTCGATTCCAGTTTGTAGTTGCCGACCATCCGGCTAAAGTCCGCGCCGAACTGCGGCCGCAGATAGAAGCGCAGGTCCAGGTTGGCCGCTTCGCCGGTCGGCTGGGCCACGCCATAGATGATCATGTCGGCGTTGAGATCGGCGGCCCGGGCCGCGGGGTTTTCCGCGCCGTCAATGCCTTCGCCGACAACGCCGACCCGGACGTGCTCCTCATCCGGATCGCCATCGTCCCAAACGGTGACGTTACCCGGCAATTCGCTCAACAGACCCTGGCCGACGCGTTCGGAAATACGACGACCGCCGTCGTGGTCGCCGTTGGTCAATCGCCCGGCCTCATCCAGTACGGCAAACTCGGCCACGGCAATGTTGAAGTCGCCTTCCATTCTCCCGGGAGGCGGGGTGAATACGTTCAGGTTAAAGAGCACGGCGACGATGACGCCCACCAGCAGCAAAGCCGCGATCCCTATCAGCATGCGCTGGTTGCGCGAGGCCTTCGCCAGCCGCTCGGCTCGTCGGGCCTCTTCTTCGGCCGCGGCCCGACCGGCTTCGAGGAATTCCTGTTCGGTCAGGCTCAGCGGATCGGGCGGGGCGGCCGCCCAGGCCAGCGCCTGCTCCAGTTTCGCGCCGCGATAGAGCGCGCCGGTGTCACGATTCAATGAGAGCCAGTCGTTGACGTCGGCCGTCAGTTGCCGGTGGCGAATCAGCCCTTCGCGGTCGCTGTTCAGCCAGTCGCGCAACGTCGGCCATTCGCGAATGAGCGCCTCGTGGCACACCTCGATCACTTTGGTCTCGCCGGGCGGCACAACGTCGGTCGTCACCAGACGAGCGTCAACCAGAATATTGAGTACCGCATCCAGCACCGGCTCATCGGTCGAGCGGGTGATCAGCTCGCTGAACTGGGCGCGGCGGCGTGTATCGGGCGTTTCGCCGTCGGCGCTTTCGCCCAGCTCCGTCAGACGGACGAAGATCATCCGGGCAATGGGTCGCTGCTCGTCGGTCAGGCGTCGGCGGAAAACCGTCTCGGCCGTTTTGGCGATAGCTCCGCGCACACCGCCCGATTCGCGATAACCCGACAGGGTCATGGTGCGGCCGCGGCGGCGCTGCCACGTCTCCAGCAGAGCGTGAGAAAGCAGCGGCAGCGCCCCCGGCTCGTCCCCCACGTCGTCGAGCATCAACTCGACTAACCCTTCCTGAATCTTCCAGTCGGCGCGGGCCGCGGGCAACACAATGACGCGGAACAACTCCTCGCGGCTCATCGCGCCGATGTATTCCTGCTGCTGTGAGACCAGTTCCCGCAATCCGTCGTACTGCGCGCAACGAGCGTAGAAATCGGCGCGCAACACGATGACGACCGTCACCGGCGCGTCGCCCGTGGCCGCCGTCACCAGATTGTCGATGAACGCCCGCCGCTCCGCTTCGTGGCGGGCCAGGGAGAATACCTCCTCGAACTGATCGACGACCAACAGCAATCGGGGATGAGCCGCGCCGATCAGTCCCGGCGCGGCTTCGGTCAGGGCGACCGGCGCGGCGGCCAGCCGGTCGCGCAGCGCCGACACGGCCGCCGGTTCGGCATCGGGCAGCAGCGCGGCGGCCAGCGCGTCGAGCGGGTAGGCGGTCGGCGTCATCACGCGGATGAGCCAGCGGTCGGCGCCGTCGGGCGGCAGCGCCCCATCGGCCAACGGCTTGCCCCCGCGCAGCGCGGGGATCAGACCGGCGCGGGCGACCGACGACTTGCCGCTGCCCGACGCGCCGATGACGGCCAGAAAGCGCGCCTCGCGCAGGCGGCCGGTCAGCCGCGTCGTCAGCTTCTCGCGGCCGAGGAAATGGTCGGCGTCGGCTTCGTCGAAATGTTGCAGCCCCTTGTAGGGGGGATCACCCGGCTCGGGCGGCAGACCTTCGATATCCTGCACGGTGGCCGCGCTGACAAACGTCGAGGCGACATTGACGACCGCCCCGCGAAAGTCGCCGGAGAGGACGTAGCTTGTGTCGGTCGGGATGGGGTCAATCGGATCGGAAGTGGTCATGGCACGGTTCTGGGCGTATCTCAATCTCCTGGGGCTTCGCGCCCCTCGGCCCGGCTCAGGTCATCGCGCATGGCGCTCTTCATCGGCAGGCCAATGCGATAGGCGGCCGAAGAGATGGCATGGGCCGTCACCGGCCCGGTGATCATCAACAGCGCTATCAGCAGCAGCGCACGCCCCCAGCCCAGCGGCGTCCAGAACGCGGCGGCAATGAGCAGCAGCACCGCGCCATAGACTCCCACCTTGCCCGTGGCGTGCAGCCGCGCATAGACGTCGGGCAGCCGAACCATTCCCAGCACGCCGATGAGAGACAGCATTGTGCCGATGACGATGGCAATGATGGCAACGAGCTGTCGGAAATCGTCCATGCTCATACCTCAGAACATCTGCTCATCGGCCAGATATTTCGCCAGCGCGATGGTGCTGATGAATCCTAGGGCGGCCAGCGCCAGCGCCAGGTCGATATAGATGCTATCCCGTTGAATGATCGACAACAGAACCAGGATGGACACCAGCAAGGTCGCCACCAGATCGACGCCGACCAGGCGATCGGCAATCGTCTCACCGCGCCAGATGCGCCAAACGGCGACGGCCAGCATGCCGATGTGCAATACCAGCGCCGCCCCCGCTACGTTCGCCAATAAATCGCTCATCGTTATCAGTATAATCCCTCCGTCAAGCGGAACGCACCGCCCAGGCATCATCGGCGAAGCAAGCTCGCCGATTGCCCGAATGGAGCGACCGCCGCCTAGCGAAAGATCTTGTTCAACAACTCGTGCCGCATCTCCTGGGCCTCGGTGACGTATTCCTCGGCATGCGTGGCATCCAGGCAGTGGGTATACATGTTGTGCTCGTCGTCAATCTCCACCACGATTTCGCCGGGCGCCAGCGTGATGGCGTGGGCGCTCAGCGCGACGCCGAGGTCCGTCTCCGTTCGCGTCGGGATGGTGACGATGCCGGGCCTGATGGGCAGCGTGGGCGAAAGAACGATCCGGGCCACCTGAATACCGCTGACGACCAGATTCCGGATCAGGTGGGCCAGATAGCGAACCAGCGCCCCGACTGACTCAGGTATGTTTCGCGGAGCGAGCGGCCTGCGGGCGGGTCGCACCAGCAGCACAACACTCACCGCCAGCAGCAAGCCCACGACGATGTTAGCCGCCTCCAGGTTGGACGTGAGCGCCAGATAGGCCAGCGACAGCAGAGCAATCCAACGAGCATAGATAGCCACGTTAACCTCCCGCAACCGCGCCGATATAGAGCAACGGGTCCATCAGCCACGCCCCGGCGTTGAGCGCAAGGCTGACCAGCGGCTCGGCCCATATGCCCAGCGCCAGGACCAGGCCGATGAGCAGCGCCGGAGCCAGCAGACTGTCGCCCCCCGGCTTGGCTTTGGTTCCCTCGCGCGGCGATTGCCACCAGATCATTTGAAAGGCGCGGATGACGTAGACGAGCGTCAGGATACTCGCCAGACCGATGATGAGCAGCGGCGCGTATTCCTCCGCGGCAATACCGCTGCGGAAAAGCAGCATCTTGCTGATAAAGCCGTTGGTCGGCGGAATGCCGCTGAGGGCCAGCCCGCCCATAAAAAAGAGCAGCCCGGCCGCCGGAAGGAACCGGCCTACGCCGGTCACCACGTCGAACGCGGCCGACTTGACCGGGGCGCGGCTCGCCACGTAGCCGGCCAGCATCAGCATGGCAGCCTTGATCAGGCTGTGGTTGAAGGAGAAGACGATCGCCGCGGCGATGGCCGGGCCTGTCCCCCAGCCGACGCCGACGAGGATGAAGCCGACCTGCGCCAGCGTCGAATAGGCCAGCATGCGCTTGACGTTGTGGGTGCCCACGGCCGACAGTCCGCCAAAGATCACGCCCACCACGCCGAGCGCGACCAGGATGCCGCGAATCAGAGGCGCTTGCGCCACAAACAGCAGCGTCGTCATGCGCAGGAAGCCGTAGACGCCCACCTTGACGACGACCGACGACAGCATGGCGCTGACGGCCGTCGGCGCGGCGGCATGGAAGTCCGGCTGCCAGAAGTGAAACGGAAAGACGGCGCTTTTGATCATGAATGTCGCCAGCAGCAGGGCAATGGCCGGAGCCAGCAGGATGCCGTCGGGCCGCTCGGCGATCCGCGCCGCCAGGTCGGCCATGTTCAGCGTGCCGTAGGAGACGTAGAGCGAGCCGATTGCCAGCAACATGAAGGTCGAGGCCAGCAGGCTCATGTAGAAATACTTGTAGGCCGCCTCCACGCCGAAGCGGTCGTCGGACGCGGCCGTAAGGGCCGCGCCGGAGATGACCAGCAATTCGGCAAAGACAAACAGATTGAACAGATCACCGGTCAGAAACGCGCCGGTCAACCCGGTTGCCAACAGCAGGAAGAGCGAGTAAAAGGGCGGATAGCCGACAATCGCATCCTTGCTGCCGATGGCATAGATCAGGCCGACGCAGATGACCAATTGGGCCATGACCGCAAACAGGGCCGAGAGCGGATCGCCGACGAGGGTGATGCCATAGGGGAAACGCCAGCCGCCGGCCTGGAGCACGACCGCCTCGCCGCCGGTCGTCACGCGCCACAGCAACAGGAGGCTGAACGAGAGGCTGAGCAGCATCGCGCCCAGCGCCCCGACGGGCTGCGCCCGCGGAAAGCGCCGCAGCACCAGAACGACCATCGCCCCGACCAGCGGCGTGGCAATGGGCAAAAGCGGCAGGTTATCCGATATAAAATCCATTCGTCAGTTCTTGAGGCCGCGCACCTCATCCATATCGGCCGTCTTGTAGCGCGACGAGATAATATAGAGCATCGACAGCACAAACGCCGTGCCGCCCATGCTGATGACAATGGCCGTCAGGATGAGCGCCTGCGGCATTGCGTCGCTGTGTTGGCCGGCGGCCGTCGTATAGGCCGCGGCCACGCCGTCGTAAGCGCCCGTGCTCAGCAGAAACAGGTTGATGGCATTCGCCAGGATGATCATTCCGATGACCGAGCGGATAATGTTGCGCCTCAGCATCTGAAAGATGCCGACGGCAAAGAGCAGGCCAACCGTTGCCGCAGTCAACAACTCCATATCACTTCTCCCCAATAACCGGACCCGTCAGATCTTCGTCGCCGTCGTCGGGGTGGCCCAGCGTATTGATGATGAGCGCCGCGCTACCCAACACGGTCAGGCAGATCGCCACCTCGAACAGAAAGGAACTGCTAAGATCGAAGCCATAGGGCAGCGGCAGTCCGATCAGCTTGCCGAAATTGACGTGGGCAAAGAAGAAACCCGTCATGGCATAAGTGATCGCGCCGACGATAAAGACGATGAACACCCCCAGCCCAATCAGACCAAAGCCCCGCAGCCAGGGCAACCGCGCCCGCGTCTCCTCATACCCAAATACCATGTACCACAGAGCAACCGCCAGAGCGATGATCACCCCGGCGGTGAAACCGTCACCCGGCTGCTGGTGGCCGTAGATCATGTGGGTGGCCCCGATGAGCATGGCCATGGGCAGCGCGGCGAAGGCGGGCAAACGAATGAAGGCCGACGTTTCGTGGCCCGCGATCCCTCGCGTTCCCGCCCGACTCCGGGACTGCCCTGCTCCCAGCGCGCGGCTGCCCCGATCACCCGCCTTGGCCGCCGCCGGTCGCAGCAACATGTAGGCTGCCAAACCCGCCGCGCTAAAGACGGTGATCTCAATCGCCGTGTCCAGTTGGCGAAAATCGACGACGATGGCTCCCACCACGTCCGACGCTTCGGCCTGGGTCTTGGCGTTGGCCTCATAGTAGGGCGTCACCAGACTGTCGCGCATCGGCCGCGAAGTCAGCGCCACAAAGGTGAGTGAGGCGACGATCAGACCAATGGCCCCGGCGACAGCCAAATCGCGGATGAGACTCAGCGGCCGGCGCGAGCGTAGCTCGGACTCAGCCAGGCGTTGCGCGGCCGCACGCCGACCGCGCGGCAACCGGGCCAGCGCCAGCACCAGGATGACCGTCGCCAGGATGTCGACGACGATTTGCACCAGAGCCACGTCGGGCGCCGGTTCCAGCGCAAACAGGAGCGCCATGCTGAGGCCGGAAGCCGACAGGGCCAGCACCGCGCCGAAATCACGCCGCAACACCACCGACGCCAGCGCCGCCCCCGCCGCCGTCAGCAGGGCAAACAGACGCAGGATTTGCGTGGCTCCGCTGAAGTCGGCGGGCGGCAGGCGAGCCGACGACAGGTCCGGCAGCAATCGCCCGCCGGTGAAGATGAGCACCAGGACGACGACCGCGGCGACCATGACCTCCATATAGAGGCGCAATCGCCCACTCTGCAAGCGCGTAGCCAGGCGCGCCGCGCGGAAGATGAGCGCCATCACGCCCCGATAGACCGCGTTGAAGCTCAGGCGAGGCAGGAAGCGCGTTTGGCGGATGCGAATGGGTTCGCGAAAGAAAAAAAAGACCACGCCCAGCGAGATCGCCACGAGGGACAGGATGAGCGGGACGTTGATGCCGTGCCAGAGCGCCAAAGACACCTTGACCTTGCCGCCGTAGGCCGCGGCCGCGGCCCCCGACAGAAAGGTGGCCTCGTCCTTCGGCCCCGGCAACATGCTGATCAGCAGCGACAGGAGCGCCGGGATAAGCGGCATGAGCCACATGAGCCGCGGCGCTTCGTGGGGATGCAGGCTGCCATCCTTGACCCGACCCAGGAATGTTTCATAGACAAACAGGCCCGACTGGGCTAATATGAGCGCCCCGGCCAGCACACCCGCCCAGGGCAACAGCATCGCCACCACCGGTGGCAGCGTCGGGTGGGTGGCCGCGGCCAGCAACGTCTCCTTGGCCACAAAGCCAAACAGCGGCGGCAAGCCGGCCATCGACAGCCCGGCCATTAGCGCGGCGGCAAAAGTGAACGGCATGGGCCGCCATAACCCGCCCAACCGCCGGATATCGCGCGTGCCCGTCTCGTGATCGACAATCCCTGCCACCAGGAACAGGGCGCTCTTGTAGAGCGCGTGAGCAAGGATGCCGATGACCAGCGCCTTGAACGCCTCCTCGACGTTCTGGCCGATGAGCATCATCAGGATGCCGAGCTGGCTGATGGTCGAATAGGCCAGTAGCGCCTTCAGATCGTTCTGCTTGAGACCCAGATAGGCCCCGGCCAGCATGGTCACCAGCCCGACACCTGTCAGCAGCCAGAACCACGACTCGGTGAAACCCAGCGCCGGGTTCATGCGCGCCATCAAATAGATGCCCGCCTTCACCATCGTCGCCGAGTGCAGGTAGGCGCTGGCCGGAGTCGGCGCGCTCATAGCCCCCGGCAACCAGATGTGGGCCGGGAATTGGGCGCTCTTGGTGAAGGCTCCAAAGGCCACCAGACCGAGCATGACCGGGTAGAGCGCGCTGTCGCGCAGCACGTCGCCGCTGCTCAGGATAGTCTGGAAGTCCATGCCGCCGGCAACGTAACCGACGAAAAGTAACCCGGCCAGCAGGGCAATGCCGCCCCCACCAGTGATGAACAGCGCCCGGAAAGCCCCCTCGCGCGCGGCCTCGTCCTTATATTTGTAGGCCACCAGCAGATAGGAGAGGATGCTCGTCCCTTCCCAGAAAATGAACAACGTCAGCACATCCCCGGCCATGACCAGCCCCAGCATCGAGGTCATGAACAGCAGCATGTAAGTCTGAAAGCGCCAGGCGGAATCGTCACCCTTGAAGTACTGGCCGCCATAGACAATGACCAGCACGCCGATGAACGAAACGATGAGGGCGAAGAGCGCGGCCAGACTGTCGAAATAGAAGCCGAACGACAGGCCAAGCGACGGTATCCACGCCACGCGCCACGTGAACACCTCGCCCGCATTCAACGAACGAACAAAGGAGGCGAATATGACAAACGCGCCCAGGGGAAAAAGCCCCAGAATGAGGCTGAGACGATCAATTGGAATTCGCCCCTTCAGCGAGGGCAAGCCAAACAATGCGGCCAGCGCGGCGGCCGCGGCGGTGAGGACGAGCGGCAAGAGCAGCAGTACGGTATCGGCTATCTCCATCGGCCGAAAGACTATACGACAATTTCCGCCACAGAGTCAACAATGTGCGTGGGCTGATATGGGAAGCGGGCCACATCTTCCGGACGGGTTACACCCGTCAGCACCAGGATTGTCTCCAGTCCGGCCTCCACGCCGCCCTTGATGTCCGTCGCCATCGTGTCGCCGATCATAATGGTATCCTCGGAGTGGACGTCAAGGTGGTTGAGCGCCGTGCGCATCATCAGCGGGTTGGGCTTGCCCACAAAATAGGGCGACACGCCGCTGGCCTTTTCGATGAACGCGGCCATCGCTCCGCAGGCAGGCACAGTTCCCCCCTCGCCGGGGCCGCTGGGGTCGGGATTGGTGGCCAGGAAATGAGCGCCGCCGGCCACCAGCCGGACGGCCTTGGTCAGTTGCGCCAGATCGAAGCTGCCCTCGCCCAGAATGACGTAGTCGGGATCGAGGTCGGTGATGACGTAGCCGATGCCGTGGATGGCCGAAGTGAGGCCGCTCTCGCCCAGCACGTAGGCTGTTCCCCCGGGCTTTTGCGTCTGCAGGAAACGGGCCGTCGCCATGGACGAGCTGAAGATGCGCTCCGGCGGCACCTTGAGGCCCATGGTGCCGAGGCGGTGGGCCAGGTCGGCCGGGGTATAGCGCGGGTTGTTAGTCAATACCAGAAACTCGGCGCGCCGGTCAATGAGTCGCCGGATGAAATCGTCCGCGCCGGGGATGATCGCCGGACCGCGAACAAGAACGCCGTCCATGTCGATGAGATAGTTTTTGGATGAGGTCATGCTCGGTAAAATACCTTTGTTTGGATACTAAATTGTATTCCACTCCGCAAAATCTCCCTAATCTTGTTTCCCCTCCAGAGTTATGGTAAGATGTCCGCAGCAGAAGAGGGGATGTCGCCTAAGAGCGGAACCCGATACAACGGTATAACCGTTGCGACGGCTCAGGCCGACAGTAGTGCGCGGACGGCCGGCACGCCGGGCAGTCGGGTGAACGGGTTCGAAAAAATCCATTCCGCAAGGATAGAAGCAGGTAGGTGACAAAAATGGAGATATTTAATCGACGGCCCGGCTTGATGGCGCTGATAGCCTTCATCGCCGGACTCATCATCGGTCTGGTAGTGCTTGGTTGGGGCCTTTTCCCTGTCGAGTATACCGGCGCCGACCCATCCGGTCTGTTTCCCGAATACCAGGCCATCTACGTCCGCAACGCGGCCGAACTTTACACGTTCGACAACAACCAGGAAAAACTGCGCGCAGCCCTCAGCGGCTGGGGCGGCGACGAGGTTGCGTGTGCGTTGGCTCAGGCCTCAACCGACCCGGCCGATCAGCAGCGCCTGGTAGCCGCGGCGACCATCGTCAACGGCACGGGATGCGCCAACCTGGGTACAACCAACGTCGCCCCGCCCGCGGGAGCAACGTCCGAGTTCCCCGGCGCGGCCGTTCCCGGCGCGACAGTCCCTGGCGCGACAGTCCCTGGCGCGACTACCACCGGCGAAGTCGCAGCCGATGAAGGCGGCCCCGGCAACCTGCCGCTGCTGCTGTTGTTGCTGTTGCTTGTGCTGCTTGGCGTGGCGATCTTCTACGTCTGGAGCCGTCGCCGCGCGCTAACGGAAAGCGAACCGGAAAGCGACGGCGAATATGAAGAAGTCGCGCCGGCGGTTCGCAAATCCCCGCGACAGCCGGCCGGCGCCGCGGCGGCTGTCGCCGCTCCGGTCGTGGCCGAGTCGGTCGCTGTGCCCATCGCCCGCTTCCGTACCATCTACACCCACGGCCACGATACCTATGACGACTCATTCAGCATCGAGAACGCCGCGGGCGATTTCCTGGGCGAGTGCGGCGTGGGTATTGCTGAATCTATCGGCGCATCGGCCCCCAGGAACGTAACGGCATTCGAGGTCTGGCTCTTCGACAAGAACGATATTCGAACGATCACCAAGGTGATCATGAGCGACCACGCCTACTTCGATGAGGCGCTAAAGGCCAAGCTCGCCCCCAAGGGAGAGCCGGTGCTGGCTCGCGTCCACGAGCCTGTCGTACTGGAGACGGCCACGCTGATCATCAATGCCGAGATCACCGAAATGGAGTATGGCGAAAGCAGCGACCTGCCCGACGGCAGTTACTTCGACCGCTTTACGATTGAGCTATCCGCCTGGTCCAAGGAAGGGGAATACAGCCCATCACCGACGGTCGAGAGCGACGAAGACCCGCTGAGCTTCCGCTGAGCGACGCGAACTCACAGCGTCTTCAATATAGAAATGGAACAAAAAACCGGCCTCGCAGCCGGTTTTTTCTTTTCATGTGGCGCGCGCTCAGGCACGGATGTAAGGATCGTACAGTTTCTGCCAATCATCAAGCGCATAGCGATCGGTCATCCCCGCGATGTAATCGGCCACCACGCGCTCCGTCGAAGCCTCGCTCAGGCGCGACTGCGTCTCCGCCGGCAGCATGTGCGGCTCCTTGACGTAGGCCTCAAACAGACCGGCCACAAACCGCTCGGCCTTTGTCTGCATCCGCACCAGCCGGTAGTGGCGATACATTCGCTCATAGAGGAACCGCTTCAGCGCCCGCACTCGTGGGCCGAATTCATCCGAATAACCCACGACGTTCCCGGCGTGGCGCTGAAGCTTCTCCGGCGAGTCGATGGCGTGGTCCGACAGCGTCGCGCCGGTTCGGGTCATCACGTCGCTGACGGAACGGCCGATCAGCTCGCGAATGATCTCGTGCCGGTGGATGGACGTAAAGCTCTCACCCGGCTGCCAACCCGCCGTCTCACACAGTTCGCGCCATATGTCCAGATCCTCCAAATCGTCCAGCGTGAACAGCCCCGCCCGCAATCCATCATCGAGGTCGTGGGCATTATAGGCGATTTCGTCGGCCAGGTTGGCGATCTGCGCCTCCAGCGAGGCGCGCTTGTCCGGCTCATAGTCGGCGGCCTCGCTCCGGTCATAATCCGTCTCGTGCTTCAGCATCCCCTCGCGCGTCTCGTAGGTCAGATTCAACCCCGGAAAGTGGGGATAGCGATGCTCCAGTTCAGTGACGATGCGATAACTCTGGGTGTTATGGTTGAAGCCCCCCTGATCGGCCATCAGGATATTGAGCATGTGCTCGCCGGCGTGGCCGAAAGGTGGGTGGCCCAGGTCGTGGGCCAGACAAATCGCCTCGGTGAGGTCTTCGTTGCCCCCCAGCCCGCGAGCCAGCGAGCGACCCAATTGCGACACTTCGATGGTGTGCGTCAGGCGCGTGCGGTAATGATCGCCCTCGTAAAAAACGAAAACCTGGGTCTTGTACATGAGCCGCCGAAAGGGAGTGGTGTGGATGATCCGATCCCGGTCGCGCGTGAACGCGGGGCGGCCGGCCGACTCAGGCTCAGGATAGGTGCGACCGCGCGATTCCGCACTGCGCAAAGCATAGGGGGCCAGCGTCATGGCCTCAATCTCCTCTAACTGTGGGCGCATACGTATCATGGGTTCGCATACTCCTGAATGTGAGGGCGGCGGGGTAATGGGGTTGCCACCGATTAAAGGGGAGTGTAACATAATCATATACCGACAGCGAACGTGGCTCGCCGGGCGCGCCCGGTTTCAATGCCGCGAGGTGAAATGGCATCAAATCGTTCGGCCTCAAATCGTTCGGGTTGCGGCCTTCGCTTGCCGCAACTGATCATCATCCTTCTCGTGCCGACGCTGCTGGCGATAGGCGCTTTTCTGCTCGCGTCGCTGCTGCGGGGTCGGCCCGATATGCCGCGCGGCACGTATGAGTTGATCGTGGACGGCAGCCTGATGCGAGTCGTCATGGATCCCGAACGACAGTTGTACCTGATTCCCGTCGGCGGTGGAGCAACAGGCGGACAAGCCGTGGCTCAACTTGCCAGCCCTACCCCCAACGTTCTGCCCTCGGCCGCGCCTCCGGTTCCGACCCAGCCCCTGCCGACCGCGCCGCCGCCCACGGCGACCCCGCGCCCACAGCGAGACTGCATCATCTTTTCAGCCTACAGAGTTCAGGCGGGGGATACACTCTATAGCATCTCGCGTAAATTCGTCACATCCATCCCCCTGATGGCCCGCTTCGGTATCTCTTCGACCTCGCTGGTGCCGGGGAACGAACTCAGCATTCCGGTGGGCGATCCGTCATGTTGCCAATCGGGCTGGCAGCCGTACGTAGTTGCCGAAGGGGACAGCTGGTTCGGGATAGCCCGGCAATGCGGCATCACGGTTGATGCCTTGCTCGCGGGCAATGGCCTGAGCGCCGGCGCGCCGCTCTACATGGCCTCTGTCATTTGTGTTCCCTAGCGCTCGTGGAGAGCCTTCGGGACACGCACTCTGGAGGAATCGTGCCGGAGGTGGAATGGCTTACGCGCCGAGGTATCCGGTCAAAGCCATGTAGCCTGCAACAAACACGAGGATATTCAGCCAGATGAGCACACCAACGACAATTCGCTGCCCTTCGGTGAAATCCCACTTGCCGCGCGGGGCATAATAAGTCGCCACCGGTTCCTCGGCAGCCACCGGTTCCTCGGCAGCCACCGCTTCCCCGGTGGCGACCGATTCGATGACGGGCGCATCATCCTGGTCCACAACGACTGCTTCGGCAGCCGTATCCGGCTCGAGCGTCACCTCGACGGTTTGCGACACCACCGCGACCTCTGTCTCTCGAATCTCTTCGGTCATCTCTCACCTCTACGGCGCACAAAGCCTTGAACTTGACATAGCGTAGCGCGGCGAGAGAAAAATGTCAATGTCCGCGCAACGTGACATCTCCGGCGGCGACGGTGTGTAATCGTCCGGCCGCATCGCGCACCAGAAGTTGCCCCCATTCGTCGATACCCTCGGCAACGCCGGCCAGCGACTCGGCCGCGCCCACGGCGCTCACCTCGACCGGTTGCCCCAGCGTCACGAGCCGCGCCGCCCACTCCGGGGCCGGCGACGCGCCGCCCAGTACGGCGTCGAAACGTCGCTCCAGCCGCTCCAGCAGACCGATCAGCAGCGGCCGCCGGGCCACAGGCGCTCCGGCAATCGCCAGCAGGCTTGTGGCCGGGGTGATTGCCGGCGGCAGCGCTTCGGGTGGGATATTCACGTTAAGGCCAATACCGATCACCGCGCTCTCCAGCCGTCCGGCCGGGTCGAGCGACGTGTCGAGCAACATGCCGCAAACCTTGCGCCAACCGCCGGGGGCATTCCCATCCTCCAGCACAACGTCATTGGGCCATTTCAGCCCGACAGAGAGCGGCAGGGCGACTTCAATAGCTTCTGCCACGGCCAGCCCGGCGGCCATCACCAGCCACGCGCCGCGCTCCACCGGCAAATCGGGCCGCAGGAGCGCCGAAAACAGCAGCGACGTGCCTGGCGGCGCTTCCCATTGCCGCTCCATCCGACCACGCCCGGCCGACTGAAAATCGGCCAGCAAGACCGTCCCGTTCGGGTAGGCCGGGTCGCCTGCCCGGGCCTTGAGCCGATCATTGGTGGAGTCGATGCTCACCGCGTAATAGTAAGGTCGTCCCAGCCAGTTCGTCCCCAGCGCCGCCGCCACGGCCATTTCGTCCAGGTTATCGTCAATCATTGTCGCCTCCCGTTCAGGTCATCGATGAAATTGTAGCAGGGGGATGCCGCTTGCGAAACCCCGTGGCCGGTTCTGCTATTGCCGCGCCGTCGGCTTCCTGCGACAATGCCGCCATGCACGCAACTGATATCGTTCGCCGGGAGAGACACAAGGCACGACAAGACAACGGCCGTGGCCGCCGTCTGCTGCGCGCCGCGGCCGTCGTTGCGGTGTTCTGCCTGTCGGCGGCGCTGCTCGTCCCGATTGCCGGGGTGGCGGCCGGCGCGGCCGGCCTGCTGGCCCTGACGAGCGACCTGCCCGACGTGGCCGCCCTGCGCCAACTGCCGAACGATTACAGACCGTCGGCGGCGATCACTCGCCTTTACGCTCGCGAAGCGCCGGATGGCGCGCTTATCCTGATTGACGAGATCGTCGACCCGCGCCGCGACACCGGCTGGGTACGAGCAACCGAATTGCCGCCGCACGTGCCCGCGGCCTACCTGGCGGCAATAGAGCAACCGGCCCAACAACCGGCCACCCGCCCCTCTGTGGTTGCGACAGCCCTCGGCTGGTGGCGCTCGGGAAACGTCGGCGACGCTCCCTCGCCGCTCGCCGCCCGGCTCATCCGCATACACCTGCGCGACGGCAACGCCACGAACGACGACCCACGCCGCGCCTTCCAGGATTGGCTTCTGGGCAACCGGATCGATTCACGCTTCTCGACGGAACAACAGGTTGAGTGGGCGCTCAACACCGATTATTACGGCCGGCTGGCATATGGCATCGAGGCCGCGGCAAAGGTCTACTTCGGCAAGCGCGCGGCCGACCTGACGGCCGGCGAGGCGGCGGCGCTGGCCGCGGCAGCGCGGAACCCGACCGCCAACCCGTTCGACGACCCGACCGCGGCCGAGGCGGCGCGCGCGGCCGTGCTGGCGGCCATGGCGGTGCGGGGCGACCTGACCGCCACCGCGGCAGCCGAGGCCGCCTCGACCGCCCTTGCGCTCGCTCCCCCGCCGGGCAGCGCCTCGCCCGTGCCGGCTTTCGCCCGGTTGGCCCGCCGCGAACTGGAGCAATTCCTCGGCCCAGAGCGCCTGCTGGCCGAAGACCTGGATGTGGAGACGACGCTCGACCCGGCGTTGCAAACCCAGGTTGAGTGCGCCGCGGCAATCTGGAGCGCGACGCTCCCGTCGGGCGGTGGCCCATCCTGCCCCGCCGCCGATTACCTGCCGTCCCGAGCCGGAGACGCAAGCGACGCCCCACAGGCGGCCGTCGTCGCGCTGAACCCGACCACGGGCGAGATCGAGGCGCTGTTGGGCGACGGAGAAACCCCGCGCCCCACCGGCGCGCTCGTCCGCCCCTTTATCTTCCTGACGGCGCTGAGCCAGGGCTACACGGCCGCCACGCTGCTGATGGACGTGGAAACGGTCTATCCTCAGAGCGGCCAACCCTACGCGCCGCGCGACCCGGATAACCGGTTCCTCGGCCCGCTGCGCCTGCGCGAGGCGGCCGCCGCCGGCCGCGCCGCCCCGGCCGCCCAGGCGCTCAGCTGGGTGGGCAACGGGCGCGTGCTGGCGACGGCGCGCGCCCTGGGTCTGCGTCCGACGACGACGGCGACCGATTTGTCACTCGTCGATGTCGGGTTCCCGGCAACGCTGCTCGATATGGCCGGGGCGTTCGCAACCGTCGGCAACGGCGGCGTGTCGTCCGGCGTGAGCCATGGCGACGACTTGCCGCGCCCGACGACCATCCGCCGCGTCATCGACGCAACCGGCGAAACAATCTACGCGCATCAGTCCATCACCCGTGAAACGCTGGCCCCGGAACTGGCCTATCTGATGACCGACATCCTGGCCGACGAGACGGCGCGTTGCCGGGGGACCGACTGCCCCGACGAGACGAAATTGCCCAACGGCCGGACGACGGCCCTCGCCACGGGCCGCGCGCCCGGCAACGACTGGGCAATCGGCTACACGCCGGATCGCCTGGTGGGGGTGCGGACGGAGAACGGTAAGGCCGCGCCCCTCTGGCGGGCGGTGACGGCCTGGGCCGAAGGGGACGCGCCGGAAAGTGAATGGTCACGACCGCCGGGATTACAACAGGTAGAGATCTGCGCGGTGTCGGGCCTTCTGCCGTCGGCTGAGGTCGATTGTCCCACCGTCCGCGAGTGGTTCATCCCCAGCGCCGAGCCGTCGGCGGTGGACACCATGACGCGTGAAGCAGCGATCAATCGCCAGACGGGTCGATTGGCGACGATCTTCACCCCGCCGCAACTCATCGAGCGCCGCACCTACGTTGTCTATCCCCCGGAAGCGGCCGCCTGGGCCAAAGAGGCCGGCATCGAGCCACCGCCAAGCGAATACGACACCATCCGCCGGATTCCCACACGCGACGGGGGCGCCGAGCTGACTGTCGAGCCGTGGTCAGTGATCAGTGGCCAGTGGCCAATGGCCGGAAGCGCCGGCGGCGAGGGCTTCAGCTATTACCGGCTGGCCTACTTCCCCGACCTGCTGCCGGAAGCCATGCAAACGCTCGTGGCGCGTGGCGAGACGCCGGTCGAATCGGCCGAGTTGGGTGTCTGGGATACGACACTGGTCGAGGACGGCCTCTACACACTCCTGCTGACCGTCGTGCGCGAAGATGGCACGTTTGACGAGGTGGCGGTGCCGGTGACGGTGGAAAACAATCAACCGCCGACGGATGACCGCTGACCGCCGATGCACCCCCTGTCGCGCGACCACAGACCACAGACGACGGACCACGGCTGGAGAATTTGATGCGATGACACAAAGGAAAGCGCCTTCTTTGCATCCCTGCGACCTGGCGTCTTTGCGTTAATCCCGGCGACCGTCAGCGGTCGTCTGTCGTCGCCCTACACCCGTTCAATGATCGTCGCGATCCCCATGCCGCCACCGGCGCACAGGGTGATGAGCGCCGTCGACAGGTCGCGGCGCTCCAGCTCGTCCAGCGCCGTGCCCAACAACATCGCCCCCGTGGCCCCCAGCGGGTGACCCAGAGCGATGGCCCCGCCGTTGACGTTGACCCGCTCCGGCCCGTCGGGCAAGCCCATCTCGCGGATGAACTTGAGCACCACCGAAGCGAAGGCCTCGTTGATCTCGAACAGGTCGATGTCGGCGGCAGTCATGCCCGCCTTCGCCAGCGCCCGTTTGGATGCCGGGGCCGGAGCGGTCAGCATGATCGTCGGCTCGTCCCCCAGCAGCGCGGCCGAAACGATGCGCGCCCGCGGCCGCA
>JACDJB010001183.1_pt1 | contig 22025 bp, 14 predicted proteins | sample 7454121 | NCBI WGS metagenome assembly JACDJB01 (sample SAMN14253290, study PRJNA609438) | sludge metagenome | isolation source: sludge after 25d culture with pyrite | collected 2018-12-20
ACGGGTCTTCATCGACCATCCTTTGCCGATAATTTGCGTGGCGGCAAAGAGGCCATGGAAAATGGAACCTCATTCTCTCATCCGGAACGCCAAAGGGCTGTGTCCAACGGGGAATGATCGGTTGCATGGCGGCAGCAGTGATTTTTTTCGGCGTCAGAAAATCAAAAAATGAAAAAGAGGAGGCAAACATGAGGAAAAAGGTCCCCATAAGATTCAGAATGACGCCGTCCCTCGGGTGGGTCCTCGCCTTGGCCATGCTCTTTGCCATCAACGCGGCCGATGCCGCAGACCTCGTGATCACGAACACCGTGGAAGACCGACAGGTTCTGGCCGATGGCGACACGCTGACGGTTAAAGGAGGCGGGCGGGTGGACGTGACCGCCGAAGACGCCGATGTCACTGCCGTCGGCGGGGATGCGGCCGATCCGGAAATCGGTTTCACCAACGGCCGCGTAACCGTGGAAAACGGCGGCGCCATCATGGGCAAGGGCAAGGCGACGTCAGGCTACCCGAACGATATTAACACCAGGGCCATCCTCACCGATGCCGCCGGTGACAGCACTTTTGGCCTTACCAACGCCGGCATCATCGCCGCCACGGCAGAGGCCGTCGATCACGACGCCCAGGCCCGTGCCATTCAGGTTTTCAACCCTACATTCGACACCAACACCGGCGCCGTTCTGGTTGAGAATCTCCCCTCTGGAACCATTTCAGCCTTTGCCAACAGCACGTTGGAGGGAGAAGCATCCGCGCGGGGCATCCACGCCGGCAAGGACATCATCGGAACCATCACCAATTACGGCAACATTTCGGCATCGGCCCAGGGGGGTGACGCCACCAAGGCTTTCGGCATCCAGTTCGAAGAAGGCCTGACCCTGCTGAACTACGGCGCCATCGAAGCAAACGTCAAAGTCTTCACCCAGGCGGATTCCGTTTACAACAGTCGCGCCATCGGGGTTTTTGCCGACAATCTCTCGGATCCCGATGACGATGTCGCCATTTTCAATCAGGCAGGCGCACGTATCACGGCATCTGCGCACTTCCAGGTTGGCGAACACATCGATGACAACCCCGGCGCCATCGGGATCAAGGTGGCAGACGGGTGGTACTTGTCCGGGGCGGGCGTGGGCCCCCCTGTCTTAAGCCGCCGGGTCGTCAACGACGGAACGATTTCCGCCACTTCAACCCTCCATGCGGTGGATGAAGTCTACGAAAACCCCGGCGCCGGGGGAATCAGGGCAGGCCATACCGGAACAGCCAATTCCGTGGCCGATCAGGTGCGGACATCCCGGCTGGAGATCACCAATAACGGAGTGCTCAACGCCGAAACCGAGATCGCTTCCGCGGATGAAATCGATGACAATCCCGGGGCCTTCGGCATTCGAACGGGCCGCACCGAAGCCTATCAGAGCGGCTCCGGCGGGGCCGGCGCGGTGGCATCCACCGCCATTGTCAACAGCGGCGCCATGTCGGCCAGGGCCGGCCTTACCGCACCGAACATCCATGAAAACTCGGGTGCCTACGGCATCCAGACCGGCCGCACTTACGCCGCCGACAGCGATGACGATGCGTCCAGCACGGCCACCGCCACCACCACCATTGCCAACTCGGGGACCATCGAAGCGGCGGCGGTATTCAAGGCCGACGAACACCTCAATGAAAACCTGGGGGCCTTCGGTATCCGGACAGGGGAAACCTACACGGCCGGAGGATATGAGTCCACGGCCAACACCACCATCGTCAACAGCGGCCGCATCGCTTCCAGCGCAACCCTGACGGCGCCGGAGGTGGAGGAAAACAGCGGCGCCTTCGGCATCCGGAGCGGCAATGATCGAAATTACGCGGACGATGGACGCTATCATGTCACCGTCACCAACAGGGGAAGCATCCGTGTCGATGCCACCATCGAGACCGACGACAGCGATGACAACAGTGGCGCCTTCGGCATCCGCACCGGCACGGCCAAGGTGATCAATACGGGGACCATCGATGCCAGCGCCACCATCAACGGCCTCGACGACAGCGCCTACGACGGCGCCTACGGTATCCGCACCGGCGATGGGGCCGCCACGGTGATCCACAGCGGTGCCATCACCGCCGGCCTCATCGACCATGACACCTCCACCAAGCAGCGGGCCGTGGGCATCATGACCGGCCGGGATTACAACCAGATTCATCTCAGCGGCGATGTCACGGCCACGGCCTCCGGCGGCGAGGCCTACGCCATCGTCATGGGCTGCCAGAATCAGGGGGATGCCAACGCCCTGATGGTGATGAATGGCGCCCGCCTGGTTGGCAATGTGCTCAATGCCGGACCGACGGGATCGACAAACGGTGCGGCCACGGCCGTCTTCGGTTTGCAAAAGACCCCCGAGGCAATGGCCGACTTCGGTCCCCATGCCGATTTCAGTGAATTCAGCGCCGCCCTGAAGGCCAATCCCCAGGGCGGCCTTGCCGGCGTCCCCGTGGACGACACCTTCTCCTTCACCTTCAACGATGATTTTCTCGGCGAGGCCGGTTGGAACCTCCTGCTGATGGGTGGCACCACCACCCTTTACAACTCGGCCGCCAGCGCCATCCACGAAATGCGGGTGGCGCCTCGGGCCACCTTGGCCGGCAATGTCTACGTCGCCGGCAACTTCACCCAGATGACCGGGAGCACCTACCTTGCCCGGGTGGGGGACAACGGAAAAACCGATCATCCAAACGACGCGCTTCACATCACCGGCAAGGCGAACATCGACCCAGGCGGCAAACTGAAGGTCACCACCGACGGCTACGTGGCCGACGGCGACATTTACACCGTGCTCTCGGCGGGCACGCTGGAAGGTTTTTACGCCGCCGAGGATCTGATCGAAAACTCCACCGTGCTGGACTATACGCTGATCGATGACAACGACAACACCGTCAAGCTGGCCGCTTCGCGGATCCCCTACCGCGCCCTGGGCATTGGCGGTAACGCCGGCAGCGTCGGCAGCGCCTTGCTCGATCTGGCCGCTTTGCGCAACCCCGATGCGCTCCGTTACCTCGCCTTCATCGACAACAGCACCACCATCGCCGAGCTGGACACCATCTTGTCCAGCATGGCACCGGACGAGTACCCCAGCCTCATCGACGCCAGCATGGCCGGCGCCCGGCTCTATCGGTCCTCGGTGGTGGGCCGAATGGGCAATCTGCACAGGAACAGCGCCAACCGGACAACGCGCTATGCCAGCAACACCGTCACCTCCGACGGCCCGGTCCTCTCGCGCCTTTCCGGCACCGAGCGTCCATCGGGAGGCGGCAGCGTCTGGGCGCGCACCATCGGGCTGACCGCCGAGCAAGACCCCGACAAATCACTTTCGGGTTTCAAGATGGACACCATCGGCATCTCCCTGGGCTACGACCGCAAGCTCAACGAAGCCCTGAGCATGGGCGTCGGCTTCGGCCTCAATAACAGTGACATGGATTCTGACGACGGTAGCCAGACCGAGATCGACGGCCACAATATAGGGCTTTACGCCACCTTCTCCACCCCGGCCTTCTATGTCGATGGCGGTATTTTCTACGCCGGCGCCGACTATGAATCCCGGATCAGGCGCCTCCTGACGGGGTTGGCGCGCAGCACCACCAACGGCAGCCAGTGGGGCGCCTACCTGGGAGCTGGCTACACCCTGGTGGAGACCCGTCGTCTCTACGTCATCCCCACCGCCTCGCTGGAATGGGCCCGGATAGATATCGACGGGTTCACCGAAACCGCTGCGACGCTGCCCTACCAGGTCAGCGACTATGACGCCGAATCCTTCGTGAGCACCCTGGGCTTGCGCCTCGGCAGCGAGCTGATCAAGGGGGTGAACACCGAGCTGCGGCTTGGCTGGGCCCATGAGTTCGGTGACACCGACCGGGTCATGAAGGCCCGTTTCGTCGGCGGCACCGCCACCTACGCGTTTACCGGCGTGGAACCCGAAAAAGACAGCGCCCGGGTGGGGTTGGGACTCAACACGGATTTTGGCCACAATTTCAATCTGAGCATTGACTACGACGGCGAATTCCGCAGTGATTTTGACGGCCACAGCGTCTCGGCCATGCTGCGCTACAACTTCTAATCCAACCGGGCACTGGTGCCCTGGAGTGCATGACCAACAAAGGGTCGCGGCCATTGCCGCGGCCCTTTGTTCCACCGTTACCGGCGAGGAAATCGCGCGTGACATCCGATAGAAACGGTCCCTGGCGCAAAACCGTCCCTCCCAGGCTTCTGGCAGTGCTCTGCCTGGCTTGGCTGACCGCTGCCTGCAGCGCCCCGCGCCATGGACTCGATGCCTGCCTGACCGCCGGCTGTGAATCCCACCGCGAAGCCGTCACCCTCAGCGCCCGTTACCGGGTTCGTACCGATGCCGGCATCGCCGCCGCCCGGCAGACGGCCGACTTCATGGAACAAGCCGCCGACCTGTGGGGTCCGCTGTTCGGTGATCCCGATCCGGCGGTGCTCCCCCTCGAGGTCCGCCTCCACCAAAATACGGCCGACCTTTCCGCGCTGCTGGCCCGCCGGAATCTCTCCCCGCTGGCCACGGGTCTTTACCTGCCGGGCCCTACTCCGACCATTCACACGACCTGCTGCGGCAAGGAGCCGGGACATCCCTACCGGACGCTGCTCCACGAAGGGACGCATCAGTTCGTTCATCTGGTGGCGGGCTGTCCCGTCCTCCGCGGCCATGGCGATAACACCGGCGTCCGGCTTGCCATTCCCTTGTGGCTCAACGAGGGGCTGGCCGCCTACTACGAGGGGGCCTTTGTCACGCCGGATCGACTCGAAGCCGGACGCGTGGCCCCCCTGCGCTTGAAACAGCTCCAGCAAGCCCTGCGCCGGGGGCGGGCGCCCTCGGTTGGCAGTCTGATGGCAAAACACTACGGCGCGTCTTTCGCCCCCGTCGATTACGCGACGGCCTGGGGCATTGTCTATGCCTTGATGCAGGAGGCACCGTTGTCCGTCGAAAAAATCACCGGCCGGCAATGGATTCAAGGGGTGGTAGAAAAATCCAGGCAGGGATGGGGCGCCCTTGACTCGATTTCATCGAATCGACCAGCTCGCCGTTGGTGGGACCTGATCACCGAGCGCACGCGAGCGGATTTTGAAGCCTATCTCGCCGGGAGCGGGATCGGCCTTCCGGAATGGGAGGCGCGATGGAGAAAGTGGATCCTGTCGCTGCCTTGAATGCCCCCAGCCTCCAATTTGCCGGAACTACTTCATCTCGTCTGTGATTGCGTTAACTTGTATGAAAACCTTCCGCAAATCTTCAGCCTTTTGACATGGCCCCCGGATCAGGTCCCGGGGTGACGGCAAAGGGCCTCCCTGACCCGGGACAGGGGGAACGAGCGGCTGAAAAACACCGGATAGTGGGCCCGGACTCGGTCCGGCATCCGGTATTTTTCCGTCATTTCCTGGCTTGATCAGAGGAATCCATGTTTATCGGAACGCGATGGCGGAAAATAATCCGGAAGTTGTCGAAAACCGTTGGCGCAAACCCCAGCAGCACCATCTCCTGCAATCATTGCGAACGCGGAGAGGAACCTGCCGTCGGCCGAATCCTTTCCTCGAACCATCGCTCCGGTGCCCGGGCGAAACCGGCGCCCAGAACCAGCCGCAGCAGGGCCACCAGGGCCCAGAGAAAGCCGATGGGCAAAACGACGGTGTCCAGGACAAAGACCACGATCAGCGCCACCAGTCGGTCCACCAGGTCGCCGGCGGCCGCCTTGACCAGCCCCACCTTGCCCTTCAAGTCGATCAGCTCCCGGCCGGCGTCCACGGTGCGGTCGAGGGCCGCCCGGGCCTGGCCCAGGATTCCCGGCGCCGGCCGTCCGCCTTCCGGCTCGCCGGCGGGGGCCTCCGCCGCCCCGTCTTCCATCGCCGGGCGCAGTCGCTCGACTTCTTCGGCCACCAACCGCACGTTGCGATCGTGCCGCTCCGCCAGCGCCAGACGATAGATGCGGTGGTTGAGCCCAACCACGACGGGGACGGCAAAGCGCACGCAGACCGCCGCCAGCAGAAGCACCTTCCCCGCCCTCAAGAGGTCGAAGCGCCCCCGTCTGCCCAGCCAGATGCCGGCCATCAAGAGGATCATGCTGGCGGCCAACAGCACATCGAGGCCCAGCAGAGGGCTGATCTCCACCAGCACCCGCTGGGTCCCCAGGGCCGTCAGACTCAGGAGCATCACCCAGGAAAAACGCTCCACCAGGTCGTTGACCGGGTCCAGGGCCTCGCCCAAAGCCACCGAGACCCCGACCCCGGCGGGGTTGAGCTGGAGGCGGCTTTCCTGGATCACCGACACCACCGCGTTGAGAGAACGCGCCAGCAGAAAGGCGGCCGTGGCCCGCGCCATGGCCGCCTCGATGTGTGCCTCGGCGGCGGCGTCAAGGCCCCTGGCCAGTCGGTTTTCATGCACCACGCCACGAAGGGGACCGACGGTCACCGAGGCCAGGACGACGACGCAAGTGAGGGTCAGGACGATTCTTTTGCCGGCAGGCCCCAGAGGCATGAAAGATTCCTTCCCGTATCGACGCAAACGGCGAAAGCCGTTAGCGTTCCAATTCAGCCCCGGGCCCATCGGCCCGGGGAATCCGTACCACGAAGCGCGACCCGCGGCCGGGGGCCGAATCGACGTTGATGGTGCCGCCGTGTTGGTCGACGATCTGGTTGGCCACGAAGAGCCCCAGACCGGTGCCCTTGCGGCCCTTGGAGGTGAAAAACAGGGTGAAAAGTTTTTCCCGGGTCTCGGCGTTCATGCCGATGCCGTTGTCCTGGACGCTGAAGACGACATCGTCCCCCTCGACCTGGAGACCGAAGACGATGCGGTGCTCGGATTTGCTCTCGTCGCGCAGGCAGGCGTCGATGGCGTTTTCCAGGATATTGGCCAGGGCCGAGTGGATGTATCCCGGATCGATGTTCAGGGTGGCACCGGCCGGATCGAAGCGCCGCTGGAAGGCGATCCCCTGGGCCTGGGCCTTGGGTTCAAACCCGGCGGCCACCTCCTCGGCAAAAGCCAGGGCATCGATGCGCTCCCAGCGCAACTCCCGCTTCTTGGCGTAAAAAAGAATGTCGGCGATCATGCGCCGGATCCGCTCGATCACCTGCTTCACCGCGACCCACCCCTCCTGGACCTGGGGCAAATCGCCGCGCCGGAAGCCGGCCTCCACCAGGTAGATGCCCCCATCCAGTCCCGTGAGCAACCCCTTGATCCCGTGGGAAATCGATCCGAGCATCAACCCCAGCGACGATAGATGGTCCTGAAGCTCGATCTTCTCGTGCACCAAGGCCTCCAGGCCGGTGGTGTAGTCCTTGAGCTGCCGGCGCATGGTGATCCGGTCCCGGGCGCGCTTGAGGGAAATTTCCAGGGCGTCGATGTGGATCGGCTTGGTGATGAAGTCGGTGGCCTCGTTTTTCAGGCTCTCGATGGCCAGCTTCATGTCGCCGTGGCCGGTGATCATGATCACTTCGGCTTCGGGGTCGATGCGCTTGATGCGGCGCAGCACCTCGATGCCGTCCACCACCGGCATCTTGATGTCGGTCATCACGATGGACGGCCGGATCTCTTCGAAGAGACGCAGCGCCGCCAGGCCGTCCTCCGCCGTCACCACCGCGTAGCCCATGTCCGCCAGCGACATGCGCAGCACTTCGCGGATATCCGCCTCGTCATCCACCAGCAGGATGGTGGGCTTATCGTTCATTTCCGTCATGATGAGCATCCTCGACGGGGAAAGTGACCTCGAAACAGGCGCCGGTACCGGGCCGGGCGACGGCCCGAATGGCGCCGCCGCATTCCTTGACGATCCCGTAGCTGATCGACAGGCCCAGGCCGGTCCCCTTGCCGACCTCCTTGGTGGTAAAAAAGGGCTCGAAAACCTTGTCGGCCAAATCCGGGGCCAGGCCGATCCCCGTATCGCAGACCTGGCACACCACCTGGGGGCCGCTGCGGAAGGTCCGCAGGGTGATGCGCCGGTCCACCGCCACGCCGGGCTGGTTGGCCGCCTTTTCCTCGATGGCGTCACGGGCGTTGAGCAGCAGGTTGATGAACACCTGCTCCAGGCGTCCGCAATCGCCCATGATCGGCGGCAGGCCATCGGCCATCTGGCGCGCCACCTCGATGCCCCGCACCTTGAGTTGTTGGCTGAAGATGTCCAGGGCGTTTTCCATCACCTGGTTGACCTCGACCCGCTCCAGGGTCTCATCGCTCTTGCGGGCGAACTGACGCATGTGGTTGATGATCTTGCTGGCCCGGTCCACGTTGCCGTCCACCTTGCGCAGCATCTCGTCGAGCACCGGCGCATCGATCCGCCCCCCCTGCTCCAGCTTGCGGATGAAAAAAGAGCTGACCGTCTTGATCACCGACAGCGGCTGGTTGAGTTCGTGGGCCACGCCGGTGGCCATCTCGCCGAGGGTGGCCATCTTGCTGGCCTGGATCAACTGCTGCTCGGCCTCCAGGCGCTTGGTGATGTCGCTGGTGGTCACCAGCAGCACCTGGCGATCGGCGTATTCCGCCGGCGAGATGCGGATGTTGACGATGATCCAGCCGCCGCCGAAGTGCCGTTGACGCACCCGATCCACCGTTTGGCCGCCGCGCATCCGCCGGGCGTAGTCCCCTCGCTCCGCGTCGGCGAACAGGTCGAGAAAGCAGCGGCCGATCAATTCCCCGGGAGCGCAACCATAGACCGGTTCAACGCTGTTGTTGGCGTCCACGATCTCCAGGGTTTCGGGGTCCAGCACGAAAACCGGGTTGGGAATATTGCTGAAGATGGCGTGATATTTTTGCTCCGATTTCTCCAGATCCAGTTCGAGCTGCTTGCGCGCGGTGATGTCCAGGGAGATCTCCATCACCGCCACGATCCGTCCGGTTTCGTCGTAGATGGGCGAACTGCGCACCATCCAGTGCTTCAGTGCGCCGTTCTTGTCCACGCCGCTCTCCTCGGCCCAGTGGGGTTGGCCATCCTGAAAGGTTTTCTCCACCGGGCAGTGATCGCACTTGTGGTCCAGCCCCTTGTAGGCGGCGTAACAGAAATCTCCCCGCCGGGGGTGGAAGAGATCGTCGAAGAGGCGGTTGTAGCGCAACAGGCGGTAGTCACGGTCCTGGACGGTGATCAGACAGGGCACCCCCTCGAACAGTCGTTGGTACTCGTCGCGCTGGTTGTTGAGTTCGGTCTGTTTCAGGTCGATCTGGGCGCTCATGTGATTGATGGCCCCGGCCAGCTGCCCCATTTCGTCGTCCTGGTCCACTTTCACCGCACCGTCGTAGTGCCCCCGGGCGATGCGGTCGGTGCCTTCGATGAGCCGCCGAATCGGTCGATTCACGAAGCGCAGCAAAAAGACGAGGATGATGGTCGAAGTGACGAGGAAAACGAAGACGGACAAACCAATACTCACCCGCTGGGTGCGGGCGATCTCCCGGTCCACATCCGCCAGGGAGACCACCAGATCCAGGGCGCCGAGAATCTTCTTGTCGACGGGGTGGAAGTGGCAGCCGCCGGTGGAGCAGCCCGGTTCGTTGTTGATGGGGGTGATGATGCCCAGCAGACGGTAGCCCGCGTCGGACCGGAAGATGCGCACCCGCTGGTCCAGGCTGAGGCGCTCCAGGGGCGGTTGGCTGCGATGGCAGACGTCGCAGGCCTCGGCCTTGATGTTGGTGACCTGCTCGACCTCTTCGGTGTGGTTGGAAAACTTGATCTGCCCCTGCTTGTTGTAGATGCGGATATTCTCGATCTCCGGCTGACGCCCGATGTTGCTGATGATCTGGGTGATGTCGTCCCGGCTGTTGAGCATCATGGCGTAGTGGGTGCCCAGGCGCACGGTGTTGGTGAGCCGGTCCGTGCTGGCCACGATGTTTTCCATCACCCGCCGGCGCTGATGGCGGATGTTGAAGGTGGCCCAGACCGCCATGGAAACCAGGAGTACGGCGCCGACGACAAAAATCAGCTTGGACACCAGGCTGTGGCGGATCCGGCTCATTTTTTCGAGGCCTCGTGTCGTGTTTGGGCCTGTAAATGTTGCTTTTGGCTACAGCGGCCGAACATTCGGCTACACTCCATTTATCTTACCGATTTTGAAAAGAATATCATTTATTTGCCCCCGCCCGTCAAGCCGACTGTTGCTTTCAGCTACAGTCGGATTCTTCTCCAGCGCCCCTCTTTCAGAACTATAAAATATTAGAATAAATAGGTTTTTTGCTGTATTTGACCCTTTGGCATCCCCCTTGCTTTGACATGAGGGCAACCCCATCCAAGGAGGTCACCGCCATGAAAAGCCATCGATTCCCCATCGCCCCCGTCATCGCCCACCCCCGTTGGTGCAGCAAGGTCGATCCGGCCGCCGGCGGTCCGCTGAAGTTGTGCCTTGGGCTGGTGGACTGCAGCCGCTGCGGATTCGCCCAGTGGCTGGATCTGATGGATGCCGACCGGCCGGCGCCCCCCGCGGCGTGTCATGCCCAGGTGCCGGCGGCTCCCGCCGCGGCGGCCTGAACCGCCGGAAAGGAGGAAACCATGCCACGCAAAGACGCCAAACCCCGCATCGAGGGATTCAAGGTCCTTGAAAACGAGTGCATCTGGATGAAGGCCGGGGTGATCAACTTCCGCCTCTGCGACAACGATTACGACTGCCAGACCTGTCCCTTCGACAAGGCGATGCGCCGGGCCATGGACATGGCGGCCCACGGCGACAGCCACCGGGAAGCCCCCGAATGGGTCCGGCATCTCCAGCGCCGCTACGACGGGGCTAACCGCCCCTGCCGGCACGTGCTCACCGGCCGCATCCCCGGGCCCAAAATCTGCACCCAGAATTACGAATGCTACCACTGCGCCTTCGACCAGATGCTGGACGAGATCGACCTGGGCATGGAGATGGACGCCCCCCATTGCCGACTGGTGAGCGGGGTCCAGATGGCCGACGGCTACTACTACCACCTCGGCCATACCTGGGCACGCTTCGAACATGGCGGTCGCGTCCGCGTCGGCTGCGACGATTTCGTCACCCGGGTTTTCGGTGATCTGCACCCGGCCGAATTGCCCCCCCTGGGCGCCCGGATCTCCCAAGGACAGGTGGGATGGAGCCTGGCGCGGCAGAATCGGATGGCCGCCCTGTTGGCGCCGGTGACGGGACGGGTTCTCGCCGTCAACCACCAGTTGTGGGACCATCCCGAAATGATGCGTGAGGCCCCGTATCAGCATGGCTGGCTTTTTATCGTCGAGCCGGACATGCCCCGACGCAATCTCAAGGAGCTGTTTTTCGGCAAGGAAGCCGAGGGTTGGATGGACCGGGAGCAACACGCCCTGCTGGAACTGGTGGCACCGGACTACGCCGACCTGGCCGCCACCGGCGGCCAGTTGATCCATGACGTCCATGGCCGGTTTCCCCGGGTCCCCTGGGACGACCTCGTCTCCCGGTTCCTTCATACCAAACCGGCCTCTGACCGCTGACCGCATCCGTCGGCGGCGAGAAACTCTCGGCAGTAGCGGCAAAACAGCAGCGCGGTGGCGTCCAGCCCGGCCACGTCGCCCGTAAAGTGCATCAGACACCCCGGGTCCGAGCAGTGGGTGAGCGAAAAAAGGTGCCCCAACTCGTGGAGGGCCACCTTGGCGGCACGCTCCAGGACCCGGGCCGGGGGCGGTCGTCGGCCCTCCTCGGCCTCACCCAGCCGATGCAGCGATACCAGGGCCGCCCGGCCGCCGAGGCGGGCCTCGCCGAAAACGTGGCTGAACACCGGGACGAACAGATCCACCGCCGTCACCGCCACCACCTTGTCGCACCGGTTCGGGGGACGAGATTCCAGGTCTTCGATGACACACCCGGCATCGTACTGCAACCGTTGGGGATCCAAAGCGAAATCGGGACGCGGCAACGGATCGAGAACCATGGCTTCCAGGTGCATGAAGCCTTCGACGTGGGCGGCAATCACCTTGGCCGCCAGCCGGGTCTCTTCTCCCATGGGGATGACCCCGACGCGGATCCCCCGGGCAGGCCCCGGTCTCATCGCCCGTTTTCTCCCCGCCCCTGTCCGTTCACAATCCCAGCCGTTTGATCTTCTTGTGCAGGGTGACACGGTTGATCCCCAGAATCCCGGCGGCCCGGGTGACGTTGCCGTCGCAATCGGCCAGCACCTTGCGGATATGGGCCGTCTCCACCTCCTCGAGGCTGGCGCAGGCGCCCGGGGCCAATGCCGAGGACGCCTTGAGGAAGGCAAAATCGGCCTGGCCCAGGGTCCTCGACTTGGCCAGCACCACGGCCCGCTCCACGGCGTTTTCCAGTTCGCGCACGTTACCGGGCCAATCGTAGGCGGTCAGCACCTCCAGGGCGCCGGGGGAAACCCGATCGACCTTGCGCGTGGTCTCGTGGCCGAGCTTCTCCAAAAAATGGGCCACCAGCGGCGGAATGTCCTCCTTGCGTTGGCGCAGGGGCGGAATGTCGATCTGAATCACGTTGATGCGGTAAAAAAAATCCTCCCGGAAAGCGCCGTCGGCGATCTGGCGGGACAGGTCCCGGCTGGTGGCCGAAATCAGGCGAAAGTCCACCGTGATCGACTGGCGACTGCCCAGCCGCACCACCTTCTTGTCCTGCAGGACCCGCAGGAGGTCCACCTGCATCTTGGGGCTGATTTCCCCGACCTCGTCGAGGAAAAGGGTCCCGTTTTCGGCCACCTCCAGAAACCCCTTGCGCGCCTGCTGCGCTCCGGTGAACGCCCCCTTCTGGTGGCCGAAGAGTTCGCTTTCCAGCAAAGATTCGGACATGGCCCCGCAGTTGATGGGCACAAACGGATAATGGGCGCGCCGGCTCTTGGCGTGGATCGCCTTGGCCACCAATTCCTTTCCGGTGCCGGTTTCGCCGATGAGCAGCACCGAGGCATCACTGGCCGCCACCTCCGGAATCAGGGAAAAAATCTTCTGCATGGGCGCCGAACGGCCGATGATATCGTCAAAGCGCGTAATCTGCTCCAGGGTTCCTTTCAGGTAGCGATACTGCTCGGTGAGCCGACGCTGCTGGATGATTTTTTCCAGCACCAGGTTGAGCTGCTCCGGTTTGAACGGCTTGAGCAGGTAGTCGCTGGCCCCCATCTTCATCGCCTGCACCGCCGATTCGATGGAGCCGTAGGCGGTGATGATCACCACCGAGGCCTCCGGGAACTCCTGACGCACCTGTTCCAGGAGCTCCAGGCCGCTCTTGCCGGGCATCTTGATATCCACGAAGAGCAGGTCGTAGACCTCCGATGCCAATCGGACCAGGGCCTCATCGGCCGATGCGGCGGTGCCCACCATGTGCCCGGCGTTGACGAACCAGTGCTTGAACGACTCGCGCACGATGCGCTCGTCGTCCACAATCAGGATGCGCAACTTAGAATTCATGGTTCGGTTCCCCGGCCGGCGTTTCACCGGCGGCATCGATCAGGGGAAAACAGAGATCGAATTTCGTGCCTACCCCGGCGCGGCTGTCCACCTTGATGCGTCCGCCGTGGTCCTTCACCACCCCGTAGACGATGGACAACCCCAGCCCCGTGCCCTCGCCGAAGGGCTTGGTGGTGAAAAAGGGGTCGAAGATATGATCCAGGTCCGCCGCGGCGATACCGGCGCCGGTGTCGGCGATGCGGATGCATGCGCTTCGGTGGGATTTGTCGGTGCGTGAACTGATGGTCAGGCGTCCCCCGCCGGCCATGGCCTCGATGGCATTGAAGATCAGGTTCAGAAAGCACTGCTGCAAGAGGTTCTTGTCGCCGCGAACCGCCAGGCGGGTCGCCACCATTTCGGTCTTCAGGGTGATGCCCTGAAGCTGCATCTTGTGCTGGGTCAGGGCGATGACCGATTTGAGCACATCGTTGAGATCCGTATCCCGGTAGGCCCGCGGGGCTTCGCGGGAAAACGAGAGCAGGCCCGAAACGATCCTTCCGCACCGCTCCAGCTCTTCACACATCAGATTCACGTATTGGCGCATTTCCTCGCGCTGGGCCGCAGTCACCGTTTCCTGGGCCAACGTCTGGCGGATCAGCTCGGAAAAGGTCAGCAACCCCTGGATGGGATTGTTGATCTCGTGGACGCAACTGGCCACCAGCTTGCCCAGGGAGATCATGCGGTCCTCCTGGACCACCAGCTTCATGTCCGACTTGAGGTCGGCCACCCGCTTTTCCCAGCGCTGGGTCAAGGCCTTGGTGATATCGCGCCAGATCTCGATGATGCGCACCACTTCGCCGGCGCTGTTTTTCACCGGGTAGGTGACGATGTTCGAATAGGCCGGGGCCCCGTTGGCGGAAGTCTCTTCACGGATCACGTGGGCCGATTCCCCGGTGCGCAGGGTCTCGATCATCGGGCACTGGTAGCCGATCATCGATTGGTTGCAAGGCGCCTCCAGCCCGTGGATGACCTGGTAGCAGGGGAGCCCCACCACCTCCTCGCGCTGGCGGTGCAGCGATTCAAGAAACGGGGCGTTGACATCCTCGATGGTGAAGTCGCTGCGCAGCACCATGATTTTCTGGCGGGCCTGCTGAATCAAAAAATCGGAGATCATCCGCTCTCCGGCTAACTGGGCCTCGGCCGATTTGAGGCGCTGCTCGGTGAGGAAGAAATTGCGGATGAAGCGACCGATGTTGTGCTCCAGGAGCCCCACCCCCTTGGGGCGCAGGTTGACCAGCTCCATGAGCACGTCACGACGGTTGGTCAGTTCCAGGATCCCGTCAAGATCCGACAGCTTGAAAAAGTCTCTGAAATCGGCGGTGGTGTGGATCCCCTTGGCCGCGGCAAGGCGCAGTCCCTCCGCCTCCGGGTCGATGTCGCAAACGCCCACGATGCGGATATTGAGCCCCGGCAGAGGTTCCTTTTCCAGCAGCTCCAGGAAAAAGCGGCAGGCCCGGCCTCCGCCCACGATGGCCAGGTTCAGCGACAACCGGTTGATGCCGGATCCGTTGGACGTCTCCTTGGTCATGCCGAAAGCCTCCTGGAAAACGACGGGTTCAAAAGTCGGTCACGGGCCTTCCGGGGCCGCCAGCGCTGGTGCTCAGGCGGCCGTGGCGGTCTGTCGAAACTTTTCCAGGAAGCCGCCGGTAACCGCCAGATTCAAATCGAGCCGCAGCGCTTCGGGAGACAGGCCCATGGCCAGCCCGAGCAGTTGAGGCAGATAGAGGATCGTCATGGTGCCGGCGACGCCGGTTTGGCGGGCCACCTGTCGCTGGTAAGCCTCGAGGTTGATCTGGCACATGGGACAGACGGTGACCACGGCATCCGCCCCTTGGGCCGCTTCGAGAATGGCCCCCACCAGCTTCAGGCCCACTTCCATCTTGGTGTTCATGTGGGAGGCCCCGCAGCACTTGCTTCCCATGGTCCAGGGGTGCAGATCCGCTCCGGTGGCGGCGATGAGCGGCTCCATGGACCGCGGTGCCTCCGGGTCGTCGAACACGGCATAGGGGCGCAGGCACTGACAGCCGTAATACGGTGCCACCCGGATCCCGGTCAACGGCCGCACCACGCGCCGGGCCACGGCGGCGGCGCCCAGGTCCCGGCTCACCACGTCGAGCAGATGCCGCATCCGGGTTCCACCGTGGTAAACAAGGCCTTCCACGGCCAGGGCTTCGTTGATGCGATCTTTCAGATCGTGGGAAACCCGGGTCTTTTCCTCCACCCGCCTCAGGTTGAGATAGCAGGCGCTGCACGGCACCAGGATATCCCGGCCGGGGGGCGTCATGCCCTCGGCCAGGGCGAGGTTGCGGGCCGGCAGCACCAAGGTGAGCAATTCGCTCACCGCCTCGGCGGCGCTGGCCCCGCAGCAGGTCCACCCCTCGATCTCGGTGAGCTCGGCGCCCATGGCCGCCATGAAGGCTCGGGTGCTGATGTCGTATTCCCGGGCCGTCCCCTCCAGGGAGCACCCCGGGTAGTAGAGATATTTCATGACCGGTTCTCCATTTCGGCGACTTTTTCAAAAAGCTTGTTCAGGCCCCCGCCGCCCCGGGACGGGAGCTGCAGCGTCACCTTGCCCCGCCGCATGAGCCGCATCCCCATGTCCGCGTAGCGCAGCGGCAACCAGGGGTTCATCATCTGGGCGAAATACAGCCCCATGAACTCCATCTCGCGCACCCGGCCATGGCGTCGCACGCTGGCGATGAAATTCCGGTAGAACAGGTCCCCCGATCGCAGGTGGGACAGATGCCGGCGGGCGGCGAGCTGCTTGAGGCGGCCGATGGCCTCGGTGAGTGGCAGGCCGCGAGGGCACCGCAGGGTGCACATGTAGCAGGCCGAGCAGAGGCTGAAGGTGCGGGAGGCCAGCACATCCTCGGTGCGCCCCAGCAACACCAGGCGCCACATGTGGCGCGGGGTCAAATCCATGGCGAATTCGTTGGGGCATGATCCGGTGCAGGTCCCGCACTGGATGCAGGGCTGGACCATCGCCCGGATATCGGCCAGGGCTGAAGCCTCTTCCGGCATGGCGGTCAGATCGATGGCGGTGTCTTCGGCAAGGGCCATGACGAATCTCCCTTCGGGCATCTGGCATCTCGAATCCGGGATGGATGCATTTCTTTAATGAATCTAAAATCTTGAATTTGCAATTTCGCGTCTCCTAAGCCAGCGCCTGATCCAGCAGGCCGAACATCTGGGGCATGCTCAGGCCGTTGAGCACCGCGGCCCCGTTGGGGCACACCGCCTCGCAGGCCCCGCACCCCTGGCACATGGCCGGGTTGACCAGGACCTTGTCCAGTTCCTCGTCCAGACGCCGGGCCTCGTAGGGACAGGCCTCGATGCAACGGCCGCAGCGGGCGCAGAGGCTGTGGCGCACCACGGCAGTGAGATGCGCCGCCGGCAGGTACTCCCGTTCCAGGATGCGCAGGGCGCGTTGGGCCGCCGCGCCCCCCGTGGCGATGCTCTCTTCCACGTTGCGCGGCCCCAGGGCCAGACCGCAGGCAAAAACCCCCTCGTGCAGACTGTCCACCGGCCGCCACTTGCTCTCGGCCTCGGCGAGAAACCCGTCCGGGTCCAGGGTGGCCCCGTAGGCGGCGGCCAGATCCGCCGGCAGGCCCGGCGCAATGCCGGTGGCCAGCACCACTGCGTCGGCTTCCACCGTCAGGGGCCGGCCGAGGACCGGATCGGTGACCGTCACCGTCACCGGCAGGTCCGGGCCGGTGACCGCCACTTTCGGCTTGTCCTCCGGCCGATAGGCCACGAAGACGACCCCCGCCCGGCGCGCTTGGGTAAAGTAGGTTTCGGCAAACCCATAGGTCATCATGTCCCGGTAGAGAACCACCACCGTGGCTTCGGGGTTTTCCTTCTTGAGCGCCAGCGCCTGCTTGATGGTGGTGGGGCAACAGACCCGGCTGCAGAAATTGCGGGGCTCCTCCCGCGACCCCACGCACTGGATCATCACCACGGTATTCAAGGCGGACGGATCCAAGCGACCCTCGGCCAACCCCGTCTGGAATCCCTTCTGGGTGACGATGGCCGGGTGGCTGCCGAAACCGTAGGCGGTGGTGACCGCCTCTCCGCCACCGGTGGCCAGGACCACCACGCCGTGCTCCAGGGTCTGGACCGCGCCGTCGCCGGCTTCCAGCGTGGAATAGAAGTGCCCCACTTCGCCAAAGGCGCCCCGTACCCGGGTATTGGTATGGATCGTGATCTTCGGATGCTTGCCCGCCCGGGCGGTGGTATCTTCCAGAAGCGCGTTGAGATCGTGGCCGTCCAGGGTTTGACCGATCCACCGCAGGTTGCCGCCCAGCTGCGCGCCGGCTTCCACCAGGTCCACCGGGTAGCCGCAGTCGGCAATGGCCAGGGCGGCCGTCATGCCGGCGATGCCGCCGCCCACCACCAGGGCCTGCCGACGGACGGGCATCGCCTCGACCTGGGGCCGGCAGGTTTTCTCCAACCGGGCCGCCGCCATGGCCAAACGCCGGGGCAGATCGTCGGAATCGCGGGCCGGGTCGCCGTGCACGCCGCTGGCCGCCATCCGCGGCCCGAGCAGGTCCACCACGTCCATCAGGGCCGGGTGGAGCCGGGTGCGCCGGCCCAGCTCCCGCAGACGCCGGATAAAAACATACGGATGACAGGCACCGATGAGGACCCGGTTGGGCTGGTGGGCCGTGATGGCATCGGCCAACGCCTGCCAGCCTTCCGCCGTGCAGACCCGCTCGATGAAAATCATCTCCTGGACCGCCGGATTGCGTTTCAGCCGCTGGATCCATTGAGGACGGTCGCCCTGGGGCAGGATGTGCCCGCCGCAGGTGCATACCGCCACCAGCAGCCGCGGGAGCTGGCGGGAAACATCGCGGAACTCGGTGGTCTCGTTCTCGGCGGCGGCCAGGCTCCCACCGGTGCCGTGCAGCACCCGGGCCGCCTCGCTGCTGGCGGCCGAAGCGAAGATCACCGACTCGCCGATGTCCCGCAGCCCGGCAAAGGATCCGCCGGCCACGATGCCGGGCCGTTCGGTACGCACCGCCGACAGGGGCGAGGTGGCGAGAAAACCCCAGGGATTGAGGGGCAGATCGGCCATCTGGGCCAGCTCGGCGGTGCCCCGGGCCGGCCGCTGTCCCACCGCCAGCACCACCAGGTCGAAGGACTCCTCCCGCACGGTGCCGTCCAGGCCCACGAAGCGCAGGGCGGGATCACCGCTGGGAAAGACCGGGGTCACCGAGTGGATCCGGCCCCGCTCGAAACGCACCCCTTCGGCCTCGGCCCGGTCCCGGTAACGCTGAAACGACTTTCCGAAGCAGCGCATGTCCATGTAAAAAATGGCGGCTTCAACATCGCCTCCACCCCTTTCCTTCGCCAGCATCGCCTCCTTGACGGCGTACATGCAACAGATCGAGGAGCAGAAATCCGCCCCGCACTGGATATCCCGGGACCCCACGCACTGGAGCCAGGCGATCTTGCGGATCGGCCGGCCGTCGTGGGGCCTCGTGAGTCGGCCCGCCGACGGCCCGCAGCCCGAGAGGATGCGCTCGAACTCCAGGCTGGTCACCACGCCGGCAATACGGCCGTAGCCGTAAGGATTGGCCGCCTCCTGCCGCGGATCGAAATAATCCGTACCGCCGGCCAGCACAATGGCCCCCACCTCCACCTGCCGATCCTTGGCGGCGAGCAGTTCCTCGTGCACACGGGCCACCATCGGCACCAGGGTATCCGGATCGAAGGGCTTGACCAGGTAATCCAACGCGCCGATCTTCATGGCCGCCACGGCGGTTTCCACCGTGGCGTAGGCCGTCATCAGCACCACGGCCAGGTCCGGACGCAGCGCCTTGGCCTGGGTCAGCAGCTCAACGCCGTCCATGCCGGCCATCTTGATATCGCTGAGCATGAGCTGGTATTCGGTCTTCTCCAGGGCCTCCAGCGCCTCCGGCCCCGAGGCGGCGCCGTCCACGGCAAACCCCTCGTCCTCGAGCCAGGACTGAAGGGACTGACGTACGATGGCCTCGTCGTCCACCACCAGAATGCGAAAGTCCCTGCGTTCGGCCGTGGACAGGGTGATGGCACCGCAGGGGCAGGCCTCGACGCAGGCCCCGCAGCGGGTACAGGCCGCCGGATCGATGACGTAGGCGTTGGGCACCTGGTGCGGCACGGGCAGGTAGATGGCCTTGCGCCGGCCCAGGCCGGCGTTGAAGGCATCGGGCACCTCCACCGGACACACCGACACGCAGGCCCCGCACCCGGTACAACGCTGGGGATCGACATGGGTGGGGCGGGTTCTCAGGCTCACGCTGAAACGCCCCGGCTCTCCGGAAACGGCCGTCACCCGGGTGCCGAGGAGAATCTCGATGTTTTCGTGAAACAACCCCTTGCGCAGGCAGAACTGGCTTCCGGCGTCCCTTTCCACCAGGGGCAGCATCCGGCACATGCCGCAGTGGTTGGTGGGGAACTGATAGTCGAGCTGACTCAACACACCGCCGATGTGTTCGGCCTTGTCGATGAGAACAACGCCATAGCCCGTTTCCGCCAAATCCAGGGCACTGCGAATTCCGGCGATGCCAGCACCCACCACGAGGGCTTTGCCGATTTTGCGTTTCATTTGGGCCTTCTCCGGTTAATGAACATATAGAATTTAAAATGACTAAAATGACTAAAATGACTAAAATTATACATCGGGACGCCCACGATCAGTGCTTCTTCCGATTGCGGCAAAAAGCGCCAACAACTCCCCACATTCCTTGTATACGGGGATGGTTTGAATCTGCTCCAACCAGCCTACCTCGTTTATCAATTCGATCCAGTATTGCGTTTCGCTGGCCTCGCTCTCACATATTTTGATCCGGCTTTTGAAATCTGCCCGACTCCGAGCACGATTGGCCTCACGATAATTTGCACCAATGGAGGTGCCGGATTTAGTGAACTGCCTTCGAATAATGATGGCCTCAGGGCTGTTGGGTAGCATCACCGACAATTGAATCACTCGGGCGGCGAAACGTCTCGTTCGCATTTCCATGGCCTTGGCAAATTTTTTCCTCTCGCTCATTTTTCTGCAATAATTGCGAGGGAACCCCTCTGTTTTTTAATTTTAGTCATTTTAGTCATTGTTTAATTTTAGTCATTTAATCCCGACAACCTCCTCAAACTCCTTCTCGCGGAATTCCGCCAGGGGCGGCTTTTCTTCCGGGCTGCGGCCCGGATGGTAGTCGAAGGCTTCCTGGAGCGGGGCGCTGGCGGTGATGAACAGCTCCGCCAGGGGAATATCGTTGGGGCAGGCGTTGGAGCACTGCCCGCAGCCCACGCAGGCCGTGCCGATATGGGCCAGGCGCGTCAGGTGGTAAAAAACGGTATCGGTGGGCATCTTCACCGCGCCCTTGCGGTGAGCCCAGCCCAGGTACTGACACGGTTCGTGATCGAACACATCGGTGACGAAAACGCACTCGCGGCAATAGCACACCGGGCAGGCCACCCGGCAGTTGTAGCAGTTGACACAGGCCGCCAGGTAGGTGGTGAGCTTTTCCAGGGAATCGGTGAGGGCCCGCGTCGTCTCGGCCAGGGCCTTCCTCTGCGCCTGGCGTTTCTTGACCAGGTCCGCCACGGCCGTCGCGCGCGCCTCGGGGACCTTTCCCCCCGGCAGGTCGAGCTGCGCCAGCAAGCCTTCACCTTTTCCGGTGGCGGCGGTCACCGGCAACCCGCGGCCGGCGTCCACCCCCAGGAGGGAGATGACCAGGTCGGCACCGTCCGGCACCGGATTGGTACATGCCTGGCAGGCCGGGGCCAAACGGATCTCGTCCACCGTGCCGTCCCGGCCGCCCAGGGCGCTTTCCACAAACCGGCCGGTGAGGGCCTCGAGGTCCGCGTCCGAAAATCCCAGAAAGTCCTTGTTGGTATAAGCACCGAGACAATCGATCCCCACGATGATCAACTCTCCGTAGCGGGCCTGTTTGAGCTTGACCAATTCGACCAAGGCACGGATCTCGCAGGCGCGCAGTACCGCCACGATGGTGCCGCCGGCCTCCTTGCGGGTCAGCCGCGAAACCATCCGGGCGGCGTTGAGGGGAAAGGCCGGGGCCAACGGATTGGCAGTGATCAAACGCTCCGGTGCGCTGACCAGGGTCGGCATGATCATGGCCTTCATCGGCAATTGACAGGGTACAAGCACGGCCGCGATCTCCGGCCGCGCCAGCACCTGGCGCAAGAATTCGCGCAACCCGGCCATCAGGTTGCCGTTTTCGACGGGAATCATTGCAGTCTTGGCCATGAACCGGTCCTCCTGAAAAAGCTTGGGATATGGCAAAAAATTGAGTGAAAAGAAAAGTGACAAAAATGACTAAAATGTCGAATGACTAAAATGACTAAAATACTGGAGTCGCTGCGCTCCGGCAATTTGAATCATCTTGGCAACGCCTTCATTTTTAAACATTTTAGTCATTTTAGTTCATTTTAGTCATTACATCCCCAATCCCCACTTTCATATAACCATCTCCGTCTTGGCCTCGCTGGGCCCCAGTTCGCGCACCTGGTCCACCAACTCCTGCATCACCTGGGCGAACTCGATGCCGTCGGAAGCTCCGATCCAGGTGAGGCGGAGTCGCTGGGGGGCAAAACCGAACTGGGGCAGCAGGGCCTTGAGCAGCTTGACGCGC